>Ga0182024_10003341_pt1 | contig 38383 bp, 25 predicted proteins | sample P32metaG_FD_120480 | JGI IMG/M metagenome (GOLD analysis project Ga0182024, IMG submission 120480) | Permafrost microbial communities from Stordalen Mire, Sweden - P3-2 metaG (Illumina Assembly) | ecosystem: Environmental > Terrestrial > Soil > Wetlands > Permafrost | place: Sweden: Stordalen...
TGCATACGGCAATCGTGAGCAGCGTAGTGGCCACCGGCCGCTCGATGAATGGAGCGGAAAGGTTCATGCGTTCTCCGCGCCCGGCTGCGGCTGGGGTATTACGGGCATCTTCGAAAGATTGCGGCCCTTGATCCGCTCAGCGAGCCGGTCAAAGAAGATGTAAATCACAGGCGTGGTGTAGAACGTGAGCAATTGGCTCAGCAAGAGTCCGCCGACCATGGCAATGCCCAGTGGCCGGCGCAGCTCTGAGCCGAGGCCGCCTCCGACCGCCAGCGGAATGCCGGCCAGCAGCGCGGCCATGGTGGTCATCATAATTGGACGGAAACGCAGCAGGCTGGCTTCGTAGATCGCTTCGGTCGAATCTTTGCCGTGCTTGCGCTCAGCTTCCAGCGCGAAGTCCACAATCAGAATGCCGTTTTTCTTCACGATGCCAATGAGCAGGATGATGCCAATAATTCCTACGACGCTGAGATCCTCGCGGCAAATCATAAGCGCAAGCAGCGCGCCTACGCCCGCCGAGGGCAGCGTGGACAGAATAGTGATGGGGTGAATGAAGCTTTCATAAAGGACGCCAAGAACGATGTAGACAGCGACCAGAGCAGCAAGAATCAGTAGCGGTTCGTTGGAAAGAGAATTCTCGAACGACGCAGCCGTGCCCTGGAAGCCGGACTGCAAGCTGGCGGGAAATTTAAGGCCCTTAGCCGCCTTTTCAATGTCGCTGATCGCCGTTCCCAATGAAGCGTTGGGCGCGAGGTTAAATGAAACCGTGACAGAAGGGAACTGTCCCTGGTGGTTGATGGACAGCGCCTCGGTGATGCTACTCTCCTGAGTGAAGGCGCTGAGCGGTATGGCATTGGCGCCCACTGAAGAAGTGGCGAGGCTCGGTGTTGCGCCCGCATTGCCGGAAAGAAGTGTGGCAGGTGCGCTTAAAACCTGTGAGGACGGCGTATAGCGCACTGAACCCGTCAATGCGTTCGATCCGGCCGATGATGAAGCTGAAGAGGAAAACGAAGTGGTCGCGCCCGCGCCGGTTGCGCCCGATGAAGCGCTCGATTGAATATAAAGATCGCCCAGTTTGCTGGGATCCTGCTGCCACTCCGGCGCAGTTTCCAAAATCACATGATATTGGTTCAACTGCGTGTAAAGGGTGCTGATCTCCCGCTGTCCGTAGGAATCATAGAGCGTGTTGTCGATGGTGGTTGGCGCGATTCCCAACCGTGACGCGGTCACGCGGTCGATCGCGAGCTGGATGGCGCGCGCGCCGGTCTGCTGGTCGGTGGCCACGTCTTCCAATTCCGGCAACTTCTTTAACTCCGTGACGAATTTGTTGGTCCACTCGTTCAACTCGTCGGTGTCGGGATCCTCAAGCGTGTACTGATACTGCGTGCGGCTCACGCGGTCATCAACCGTAATGTCCTGCACCGGCTGCATATAAAGGTGCATGCCGTGCACCTGAGCCAATTTAGTCTGCAGGCGACGAATCACGTCGGAGGCGCCAGAGCGTTTGTTGATCGGCTTCAGGTTGATCGAGATGCGACCGCTGTTCAGCGTTGTGTTGATGCCGTCGGCGCCGATAAATGATGACAGGCTCTCTACGTCAGGGTCCTTCAGGATAATCTTCGCCAGCTCCTGCTGTTTTTCGCTCATGGCATCGAATGAGATCGATTGCGATGCCTGCGAAATGCCCTGAATCACGCCGGTGTCCTGCACCGGGAAGAATCCCTTAGGAATGATGATGTAGAGAACGATGGTTAGTATGAGTGTCGCCACCGCGACCAGAAGGGTGATGGTCTGGTAACGCAGCACCACTTTCAATGTGCGACCGTAGAATGCGATGAGCCGGTTAAATACGCGTTCCGACGCCTGGTAAAAGCGGCCCTCCTGCTGCTTCGGATCGTGGCGCAGGATGCGCGAGCACATCATCGGAGTCAAGGTGAGCGAAACCACCGCCGAGATCACAATGGTGACTGCCAGCGTGACGGCGAACTCGCGGAACAGACGGCCCACCACGTCACCCATGAAAAGCAGCGGGATGAGCACGGCGATGAGCGAAACGGTCAACGACACGATGGTGAAGCCGATCTGGCCCGCGCCGGTGAGCGCCGCCTCCAGTGGCGGCATGCCTTCTTCCAGAAATCGGTTGATGTTCTCGATCATCACGATGGCGTCGTCGACCACGAATCCAGTGGAGATGGTTAGCGCCATCAGCGAAAGATTATCGAGCGAGTAGCCGAGTAGATACATGACGGCACAGGTGCCTATGAGGGAAAGCGGCACTGCCACGGTGGGAATGATGGTGGCCCGCCAGCTGCGCAGGAATAGGAAGATGACCATCACTACGAGCACTACAGTGAGTCCCAGCTCAAACATTACGTCGCGAACTGAAGCGTGGATGCTCGTCGTCATGTCGGTCAGCGTCGTGACCTGGATTCCAGCGGGCAGGTTCGCTTCCAGCTGAGGCAGAGCCTTTTGAATTTCGTCGACAACGGAGATGGTGTTGGCGCCGGGTTGGCGCTGGACATTGAGAATGACCGCAGGCGTCAAATTCATCCACGCTGCCTGTTTGGTGTTCTCAACGCCGTTGACCACATTGGCGACATTCTTGACGAAGACTGGCGCGCCGTTGCTATACGCGACCACAACGTTGCCGTAGTCTGCAGCGCTGGTGATCTGGTCGTTCGCGTCGATCTGGTAGTCCTGGCGGGGGCCGTCGAAGTTGCCTTTAGCCGAGTTGACGCTGGCCTGCGTCAAGGCCGTGCGCATATCCTCCATGTTCAAGCCGTAGGACGACAACGCAACTGGATTCACCTGTATCCGGACGGCCGGCTTCTGGCCGCCGCTGATGCTGACCAGTCCCACTCCGGTCAACTGCGAGAGCTTAGGCGCGAGGCGCGTGTCGACCATATCCTCAACCTGCGGCAGCGGCAGGTTGTTGGAGGTGATCGCCAGCGTCAGCACCGGCGCGTCAGCTGGATTGGTCTTGGTGTAAACCGGCGGCACAGGCAGATCGGAGGGGAGAAATGTCTGGCCACCGTTGATCGCCGACTGCACTTCTTCTTCGCCGACGTCGAGCGAGAGCGTAAGACCGAACTGAAGCACGATGACCGACACGCCGCCCGCGCTTGTCGACGTCATCTGGCTCAACCCCTGCATCTCGCCAAACTGGCGTTCCAGGGGCGCAGTGATCGTTGTCGCCACTACGTCCGGGCTGGCCCCGGGATAGAAGGTGACTACCTGAATCGTGGGGTAGTCCACCTCGGGCAGGGCCGACACGGGGAGTTGAAAAAAAGCGACCACACCCGCGAGCAGAATTGCGGCCATTAGCAGCGAGGTAGCGACGGGCCGCAGGATGAATGGCCCCGAGGGATTCATGGAGCGCCCTCGGTGGTATCGGTGGATGTTGCCGGGATCGTCACCTTTGAGATCGAAATGGTCGATCCGTTTGTCAATTTTTGGAAGCTGCTGTTGGCCACCACGTCTCCCGGATTGATGCCCGTTACCGCGGTGTTTCCTTTATCTGAGATTCCCGACTTCACGGTCCTCATGATGGCTTTGTTGTTTTGAATCAGATAAACAAAGTCCGCTGTGCCGTTGTGCTGGACCGCCGAGGAAGGAATGAGAGTCTGATTCTCCAGCGTCTTTACCAGCAGGCGGGTGTTGACGAACTCGTTCGGGAAAAGGATGCTCTTCGCGTTGTCGAACTGCGCGCGGAGCTTCACCGTTCCGGTCACCGTGTCGATCTGGTTGTCGATGGTAATGAGCTTTCCTTCCTCCAAAAGCTTCTGCTGTGTTCGGTCGTAAGCTCCGACAGGGAGCGCTTTGCCTCCGCGCATCTGCTCCTGAACCTGAGGCAGACTGTCCTCAGCCAGGGTGAAGATCACGGTGATGGGGTGAATTTGCGCGACCACGACCAGAGGCGTAGCGGAGTTGGCCGTCACCAGATTGCCGGGATCGACAAGGCGCAATCCCAACCGTCCCGCAATGGGCGAAGTGATGTGGCAGTAGGAGACCTGCACCTGGTCGTACTGGACCGTCCCCTGGTCGTTCTTCACCGTGCCCTGATCCTGGAGCACCAGCTTTTCCTGATCTTCCAGCGTCTGGCGAGGGATGGCATTCTTGGCCCATGCATCCTGGTAACGTGTCAAATCCATCTGCGCTTCGGCCAGCAGATTCTGATCGCGGTCAAGGGCACCTTGCGCTTGCGCGAGCTGCGCTTCGTACGGTCTCGAATCGATATCGAGCAGCGAATCGCCTTTGCGCACATCCTGACCTTCGCGGTAATGGACGGCCGTAATCACGCCAGTGACCTGCGCGGTAATGGAGTCGGTGTAGGTTGGCGTAACGGTGCCGATCGCATCGAGATAAATGCCGATGGAGCCCTTCTTTGCCGTCGCCGTGGTAATCGCCACGGTTCCGCCCGCCATGGCGCCGCGGCCGCCTCCCGCAGGTGGTGATGCGCTTGCGCTATGCTGCTTCCATACCCACCAAAACAAGAACGCAAAAATCAGCAGAATGATCACCCAGATCCACAGGTGACGGCGCTTTTTTGTGGAATCCTTGGGCGATTGCCCACGGTCAGAATATGGATCAGAATTTGAAACCGACAAGGGTTGGTCCATCGCCTTCTTCTTCTCGTATGTCCCGTTAAGAACACTCGGTTTGATAGGGATAGTTTCTCATATTCGAAATGGTTGCCGGGATGCACAGGCCATCCCCAGTGTCACGGTGCCTGCTAACTAAGATGCGTTCTTACACGCGTGGTTGTTGCTTAACTTCAGGGACGGCAAACGCCAAATTGAGCTTGGTAAAGCGGAAATCAACGTGCCGCGCACAGGCACGTGGTTGCAGGGACGAAACAGGCTGCGAAAAAGTTGCACAAATCGTCCGGGGGCGGTTGGAACTCCCATTTTGGGCAGCCTGTTCCGAAGAACCCGCTTACGGGTCCGAAGGTCTGGAGTCAAGAAGCGATACTCAGACCGCCAGAAAGATCGCGCCGTCTTCGATGGTGAGTTCGACACCGGCAACCTTGGCCGCTTCCTGAAGGGCGGCGCTGAGCATCACGATCGGATCCGGGCTTACGTCAAGCCGTCGCATCAGTCCTTCGCCCTTTTTCGTGCCCGCGGAAAGCGAGATCTTCAGTCCGCGACGCTTGCATCGCACCGCCGTGCCGTCTTCAAGTTTGATATTCATCGGCTTGATGTAGGCGTCGATGTAGTGAACGCCGATGCCGGACTTATCTTCGCCTTTCGGGGGAAGCTTGTTTTCAGCATCCGGATTTACATCACAAAGTTTGACTTTCACGTTGCGCTCCCAAAATTCGATTCCGACGGTTTAATTCTTAAAGGTTGGGTTCTTAGGGGGTTCGATTCCTTTTGTTACGAGAAATTCGTCCATCACTTTTCTGAAGGCGCGGATATGATCCGGCGTGCTGCCGCAACACGCGCCGATGATATTTGTTTCCGCTTCAAGCAGCGGCTGCATTCCCTTTACCATCTGCTCGGGCGTCTCGTCGTACAAAATCTTCATGTTCACAAGCCGCGGCTTTCCACCGTTCGGCTGCACCATCACCGGCAGATTGCTCGCGCTCTTATACCGCTCCACTGCCAGGAGCGCATGCGGCATATCCATGCCCGTGCCGCAATTGAGGGCGACGATGTTTGCGCCGTGCTCCTCCATAAATTCCGCTGCGCGCTCCGGCTCAATGCCCATCATGGTTCGAAAAGTCGAGCCGTCGAGCGTAACGTCATAGGCCATCGATCCGATGATGGACTTGGCGCCGGCTTGCTTGGCTGATTCGATGGCGATCAGCAATTCTTCCAGCCCTGTCTGCGTTTCGATGATGATGGCGTCCGCGCCGCCCGCGACGAGTGCCGCGGCCTGCTCCTCGAAGGCGCTGCGAACCTGGGCTTCAGTAAAGTCGCCAAACGGTTCGAGCAATCCCCCGAACGGGCCGATGTCGCCGAGCACGTATCCGTCTTTGCTGCCGAACGCTTCTCGCGCGATCTGGACGGCTGCCTTGTTGATCTCCGTGACGTGCTCCGGTTCGCCGTGCCGCGTGAGCATGATGCGCGATCCGCCAAAAGTGTTGGTGATGATGCAGTCGGAACCTGCTTCAGCGTACCGGCGCTGGATGGCCAATACTCGCTCCGGGTGCGTCAGATTCCACGCCTCGCCGCAATTGCCCTGTTCCAGGCCGGCAATCATCAACTGCGTACCGATTGCCCCGTCGCCGAGCAATGGCCGCTCGAGTGCCGCCTCGTGCAAAAGCTTTTTCGTCATGGCTCCGTCTCCCCGCTCATTTCTTTTTGTACCAGAGCATAGTGGATGGTTTCGAGAACCAGCCCCCATTTGTGAATGCGGCTGAGCGGATCACAATAGCAGCCCGCGCCATTCGGTTCGCGACGCCACGACAGTATGGCATTCAGGCGCTGCCCGATGAGAGGCTTCTCGCTCGCGATCGCGCCCATCAGTCGGTCGGGATCCTCAATGTATTTGCACATGGCCGTGTGCCCGCTGTCCTCCGCGGCCGGGCCGCAGCGCTGCTCCAGAATCGGATAGCCTTCATTGCGCGGACCCAGTTTTACGTTGTAGACGAAAGCTAGCGGATGGCCCATGTTCGTGCAAGTGGTTCCGTCGTAGCGGAATGTCGCATCGATCACCCCATCCGGGCCGGATCGCATTGCAAGCCGTTGCTCCGACCATCGTTGCAGGGCTTTCCGATTGATGGTGTACTGCGCGTCTGCGTCCAGAACCGCAACACGAGCCGGAAGTGGCTCGGCGGTTGTGCGCGGCGCTCGCTTGTAGGGCGCGCGCCTGTACTGGCACGGGCCAAACGAGCAGCTCTCGCACGGAATAAGACTGGTGAGCCGCTGCAAACGGTCAATGTGGCGCGTCAACCCAAACACTGCAAGTTGCGTTTTTTTGGGGCGCAACATTCCGGTGTCGAATGCATCCACGCAGGAAGGAAAGCGCTCGCTTCGCGTTTGCTTGATCAATTCGAGCAACTGCGGCTGCTCCGCCACATCCCATTCCGGATAACCGGGGCTGGAGTGAGGCAACACAGCCATCCCCTGCCGCTCCGCCCAATCGCAAAGACGTGCCCCGGCAATTGTTGTCAGATATTCAACGACTGCGGAGCCAAATACCTCGAGGAAGAAGTATTCGTCGGGTCGATCTTCGCTCCAGGAGCGCCGCGCGTGTTCTTCGGCCTCCGGACCCGCGCCAACAGCAACCAGAATTGCGCTGTGTGCCCCGGCTTGTTCGAGAGCGTTGCGCAGGCGCTTGCTGTTAAAGTCCACGCCGTCGATCCGGATCGAATTTGGCCGTATCGTATCGCCGTCGACGTTGCCGATCTCCATGCACTCCGCTTGCCGCGCGTAAAACCATGGCCTGCCATTCTTCGCGTACCAGTCTCGCGCCCAGTCCGCCAACTCGCGCGCGCGCCCTTCCAGCACCCAGCCGCGCGGATATCCGAGCAGCCGCGTGTACTCCTCCGGCGACACATCCACGCCGGAAAGCACATCGGCCATCTCGATCGATTCGGCTACCTGGCGCATGAGATGGTCTCCACGGCTTTGAACTGGCAGCCCTCCACGAAGTAATCGAAGAAGTTGGGGTGAGTTTCCAGCCGGCAGTGTTGCACTTTCTTCACCAACTCTTCCAACTCTTGGCGTTTCGTCTTCGAAAGCAAAGCGATCGTCGCGCCTTCAATCGCAAGATTGCCTGCTCGCACGAATTTTTCCAACGGAAGGCTGGGCACCAGGCCGATGCGCTTCGAAGCTTCTACCCGGAGATGCCGTCCGAAGCCGCCTGCCATATAAAACAGGTCAACATCGTCGAAGTCGATGCCGTAGGTATTGAAGACGACTTGCAGCCCCGCGACGTTTGCGCCTTTCGCTTGAGCCAGCTCATTCACGTCGCTCTCGAGCAGATAGACGTCGCCGTTTTTGCCGTGGTTGAGATCGATGCGGTGCTGGTCGTCTTCGAATCTGCCTCGTTCGTTCATGCGTCCTGTGCGGAGCAACTCGCTTAGCAGGTCGACCAGGCCAGAGCCGCAGATGCCTTCAGGCGGTGCATCGCCAATGACTCGAATCTTGAAACTTCCATCCTCGCCAATCGCTACTTCCTCAATTGCGCCATCGAGAGCTGGCATGCCGCAGGCGATGGCACCGCCTTCGAAAGCCGGGCCGGCCGGACACGACGCCGCCAGAATCCGATGTCTGTTCCCGATCACGAGTTCGGTATTGGTGCCGATGTCCATGATCGCGATCAGGCGCTCTTCATGCGCAAGATCCGCGGCCAGCATGCAGGCGGCTGCGTCGGCGCCCACATGACCGCTGATGATGGGTGCGCCATACACACGCGCCTTGGGATGGATCGGCAAAAGGCTGCGCAGGCCAGTCTCGACAAGGGTCGTCGTCTCGCGTTTGCCCTCGGCCACTTCAATTTCCGTGATGGATTGGTATGGCGTCTGGCCGATCGAATACACATTCTGCCGGAAAAAAAGATCGCGCATGGTGGAGTTGCCCACCACCACCATCTCGTAAATCGTCTTCGGGTCGACTGGGAACTTTTCGATCGCGTGGCTCAGGTATCCGGCCAGCGTTCGCATCAACAATCGTCCCGGATGGCTGGTGTCATAGGCGATCCGCGACATGATCTCCGAGCCGCCGAAGCGCTGCGGATTCTCAAACGATGTGTCGGCAATGAGCTCGCCGCTTTCAAGGTCCAGCAGGCGCACCACGACTGTCGTCGTTCCCAGATCCATGGCGATGCCGTGGATCGGCGCCGTCGATCGTTCCACTTCAATGCCGTCGATCAGGATGCGGTCGCCATCGCGCGTGACGGCAGGATCGAGCCTGAGCGCCTGACCGCTGCCAGGCAGTCCATAAGCTTCGCGCTCAATCCGCATATGGCCGCGGCGCATGGTGTGGCAACGGACGAGACCGGCCAAGGCCAGACCGGTCGAGACTGGACCGCTTGGCGTTGCGCAACTGGAAGCCTTTCCGCCGGCGCCGGTGACAAATGTCTGACAGGAGAGCCTGAAGTTTCCCTTCAGATGAAGCTCCGCCTCGGTCATGGGAGACAGCGCTTCCATGCCTTCGACAACCTCGACCATGCATTCTTTGCATTTGCCCTGCTTGCGGCACGACGTCGGAACGTCGATGCCCATGGCTTCGGCTTGATCGAACAGAGATAGGCTCGGGTCGGCCTGGGTAGATTGCCCGTTGATGATTAAGGTGACGGCCATTTTGGGGAAGCGTCTACCATCCCTTCGCCTCGAGTTCCGCCTTCAGCGCGTCTGCCACTTCCTGCGCTGACCCCTCGCGCTCCTGCTCTTCGCTCCACTTCCATTGCGCCAGATAATCGTCGGCGCTCTGCAATCCGCGTCGCGCAGCCAGAATGTCGATGTGCTCCATGAATCGCCCATCCAGCATTACGGTTACATCGTCGTCCCCATCGTCAGCCTTGATCTGCGTGGGGATTTCCTGCCAATAAAGAATTTTGTAGGTAGCCATTTCCGTCACGCGTGTCCTGCCAGGCGCAGGAATAAATCAACGGCAGCAGATGCATTCGCTCCGTATCCGTCGGCGCCAATCTCGTCGGCAAACATCTGGCTGATTGGAGCGCCGCCTATGGCAAACTTTGTTTCCGTATTGCCGGCCGCATGGAATCCTTCGATCACAGTCTTCATATACATCATGGTCGTCGTGAGCAGCGCGCTCATGCCGATGATATTCGGCTTGAATTTCTCGGCAGCAGCCATAAACTTGTCCAGACTTTGATCCACGCCGATGTCGTGCAGCTCAAATCCCGCGCCCTCGGCCATCATGCCGACAAGATTCTTGCCAATGTCGTGCAAATCGCCGCGGACCGTGCCCATTAGCAGAACACCCTTCGGCGGCGTGCCGCCATCTTTCGCGGTCAACAGCGGTTTCAGCACTCCCATGCCCGCCTTCATCGCTCGCGCCGAGATCAGGACTTCCGGCACGTAAAGCACGTTGTGCTTGAAGTCCTCGCCGACCACGCTCATGCCGGCGATCAGACCTTCGGTCAGCACCTCCTGCGCGGTACGCCCTTCGGCCAGAGCTTCTTTGGTGAGCCGCTCTACCTCGTTGGCATTTCCTTCGTACAAGTGCTGATTCATCAAGGCGTAATCGGGCATCGAATCGCTTCCTTAGCGGGCACTCGCAACCGCTTCCGCGGCGCGCTTAGCATTGAATTCGTTCAGGGCCTCAAGCATGGCCAGAATATTTTCGCGCGGCATTCCTGGGCTGGTGCCGCCACCGACGGAAAGAATGATTCCCTCGCCGCCGGAACCCTCCAGCACTTCGAGAGTTTCGTCCTTCACTTCCTCCGGCGTTCCGCGAACCGCAACTTCCAATGGATTCACATTCCCCATCAGGCACATCCGGTCGCCGACGCGTCGCTTCACTTCGGTAATGTGGCGCTGCTTGCCCCAGTTGAGCACGTTGAATCCGGTGTCGGGCAGGTGGTCAAGGCAGGCGTCAACCTCAGCGTCATTGTGGTAAAGCTTCACCCAATCTTTGGGGAACGCATCGCAGATTCGCTTCAAATATGGATGCGCGAACTCCAGGTAATGGTCTTCGTTCACGAACCCGACAATGTCGTCGAGGATGAAGATGCTCTCCACCGTATCGCCCATCACCTTCTGCTGCGCTTTGAGCCAGTCGATGATCACCCGCGTGCACAGGTCGAGCAACTTATGCGCGCCCTTGGGATCTTCGACCAGATCGATCATGAACTCTGTCGTCCCGCGCACAAATCCGGCCGTGCACATCGGCCCGCGCGAGGTCACCATGGGCAAAATATATCCGGCGTCCAGAATGCGCTGGCGTGCCATGCCGATGCGGTGCAGAGTGAGGCCGGCAAACGCGTCAGCCTCTACCTCGTATTCGGGGAAGCGATCGATATCCTCCAGCCTGAAAAGCATGTTGTACTCGCTGGGCGTATTGTCCTGCCAGAACTTGATCTTGGCGCCAAGGATCGAAGGCTCCGCCGCCATTCCGTACTCCATCCACCAAGAGGGGATGAAAATGATGTCAGGAAATTCCTGCAAGATCTTCAAGTTCGACTGAAACCAGAGCTCCGGATCCAGAAAATAGTCCATGTGCTTGATTCCCAGATATCCGGGGATCCACGGGCTATCGACGATTAGCGCCATCGGGATCTTGTCGAGCTTTTCGCGTCGCACCGCCTTCTTGAATATTTCCCATTGTTCTGGCCGCATCTTGTTCCTCCCGATCTTCGATCACCACTGGTGACCACTTCCCTCAAGCGCTACTACCGAATGAGCGACCACTCGCCATCCGTATTTCCTAATTGCAATCCCAACTGTTAAGGGTATTCCCAGCCTTTTCCCAAATGTTTTGAAACGCTCAGATCAGGAGAGCCGTGCAAGCCTAAGTGCAATCTTTCTCATCATCTAGCATTTTGTTCGACTGTCGTAATAATTGCGACTCACGTAATCATAGTGTAAGCGCGACGAAACGCACAAGAGAAGTTGAATTTTGATCTTTCCCGGTCGGGCCGGTGCTCCTCTAACTCTTTTCCAATCTCAAGATAGAGGCAAAGGCCAGATGAACCAAGAGCGCTATAAGTCTGATAATAAATAGCTTAGCTGGCGCTCAGGGCGCGCAGATCTTCATCTTCGATCCGGCCTAGCGCGGAGCGGGGCTGGCGAATGGTCTCGATCCGTCGCCCACGATCACATCCGCCGTTCCGTCTTTTCCATTGCGGATATAGGACAGCCTGGCGTAGGTTCCCGGCTTCTGAACGAAAATCCCCGAGACCAGATCATCCGTGTTCTTCACGGGGTCCCCGTTGAGCGCAACAATAATGTCGCCGGCTTTCAGGCCGGCGTTGTCGGCGGGACCGCCTGGAACAGCGCTGATGACATGAACGACAGTGCTGGGAACGTGAGTACTCGGATTCGCCGGGCCAGGGAAATCTTTTAATTGAAGGCCAATTACACCGTACGGTTTGACAATACTTATCGACTGCAGCTCTGTGGTGGTGCCGCTTTTCTCTTGCGACCATGTACTGCCGCCATTCTCGGTGTGAAGAATGACGCCGTTGCGGCCAACAATCCAGCCTGACTGCGGGGTCGCGAAATCAACGTCAATCAGATCTACTCTCTCGCCGCTTGCTTCGAATTCCCAAGTCGCGCCGCCATCACTGGTGTGCAGGATGATACCGCTGCGGCCCACAACCCAGCCCAACTGCGGGGTGACGAAGGCTGCCGACATCAAATCTGACCTGGTGCCGCTGGATTGGAAGTTCCAGGCGCTGCCGCCATTCTCGGTGTGCAGAATGGTGCCCTTCTGGCCGACAGCCCATCCCGAGGAATTTGTGGCAAAGACCACCCCAATCAAACCTCTGACAGTTCCGCTGCCCTGCGGCTTCCAACTGTTGCCGCCGTCTACGGTGTGCAGAATCGTGCCGTTGGCGCCTGCCGCCCAGCCCGATTGCTTGGTAACAAATGTCAAAGACCAGAGATTGTCATCGGTTCCGCTGTTCTGTTTTTTCCATGTGCTGCCGGCGTCTTCAGTGTGCAGGATTGTGCCTTCATCCCCACCCGTCCATCCGAACTCCGGCCCAACAAAAGTTATCTCGGTGAGGTCATTGGTCACTCCACTCGTCTGGCCGCCCCAAGACTCGCCTCCGTCGATTGTGTGCCAGATTGCGCCGCCACCACCCACCGCCCACCCAGAACCGCGCGTGGGGAAATTTACTGAGTAAAACGTTCCTTTGCCGCTGTTTTGTGACTTCCAGGTCGCACCGCCGTCTTCACTGTGCAGGATTGTCGCGTCATCCCCCACCGTCGTTCCCGACCATGGCGCAACGAGCTCAGGATTGGTGCTCACCGAGCGAGTCGGCTGTTGACGGTCCATTCCGCCGCGTTCATTTGACTGCGAGATTATGTGCATCCAGAACCAGATCGACCCTATCAACAGAACCCCGCAGGTCGCGGCGACCATGGCAAGTTGGGGCCTTCTCCCTGGCTGCGCAAGTTGCTGATGGCGGAGCGACGCGCGAATCTCTCGAATCGCATCGCGGAGCCACACACCCGACAAACAGAGCAGCGAAACGAAAAATACCACAAAACTAATGGCTCCCCAATCGGGCTTTAAAGAAAATGCCTGACAGGAGTCTGAAAATCTGTAACTGATGATCGTTCCGGTAAGCCATGACGGGACGATTCCATGCCAGACGGTGGCGCAGCTCCTTAGCGCAAAGAAGCCCACTGCCGCAGCCGTCAGCGCAATGTAGCCGGAAAGTCCTTTTACGGTTGCCAGAACCAGCGAAGGCGCCTGGTCGACTCCCGGCACGGGTACGGATTTGCGTTTACCCCTGAACGAATATGGCCACAACTTTCTGGCGCCATACTTGAACAGCAACCAGCCAAACAAAACAATGACGGCGTGTTCGCCAACCCACCACAGCATTTCAACAAATGGATGGTCGTGCACAATCGGCCACGCAGAATCAATGTCTGCTGCCATCCAGTTGAGCCACTTGGGGACGTGGCCGTCGGTGTAAATCGGGACTCCGTATTTGACCAGGCCGAATAGCCCAACCAGTCCCCACAGAGTTGCGACCATGGCACCCATACTGAGCAAGGCCCATCCCAGCATTCTGATTCTGAGTGGCTGAAGCGTCGGCAGCGATTGGTCTTCTTCACTTGAAGTGTGGCGACGATAGCGCCTTAGTCTTTGGCGGCCTGATCTGAACCATGCCAGACCACCCGCTCCAAGGAAGAGCGAAAGAACCACAAAAATAGGAAAGATAACGTAAGTGGTTGTTGCATTCGACGTACCGGACATCATTGCAGCAGCGCAAAGCAGAATAAACACCGCCGCCGACAAGCAAACAATGGAACCGGCCAGAACCGAGGCCCAACTAAAAACCATGGCCCGCACGCGCCGGCTGGCAAGCACCGGCTGCACCAATGCGTCATGGCTCAATTCGTAGTAGGTACTGTCGGACCTGCGATCGGTGCGCAACAGGCGACGGTCGACCAGGTGGCTCAGCGTCTCGCGCGGTAATTTCAGCTGCCGAAGCAATTCGCGCTCTTCAACGCTCAACCTGCGTCCCTCTGGACTGATGAGATATTGCTCGCACAAAACTCGCACCGCGCCGCGCAGATATCTGGCCGGCAGCGAGCGAATCGCGTCTAAATAGAAGCTTTCAAGCGTATCCGCCAGCGCGGCGTCGCCTCCGAGATCCTTGAAACTGATGACGACTTCTCCGCTTGTTGCCTGTTGTTTGAAAGCGGCAATTCTCTCAATGCGCTGGCAAATCAACTGCAAGTGGAAAGGCTCCACGTGCTGACCTGCCGAGGCACGCGGCCCGGCTGCTGACCTGGTCAGATAGTCCAGAATCGAAGTCACAACCTCGGGCTCCAATCGGAAAGCCCTCGTGGAAATGTCCCCGGACTCGATCGCGGCTGGTCCAGTGATGGCCTTCGACGCCATCTCATGACTCAGCGGCGCCAGGCGATAGCGGTGATCCAGAATCTGCGGAATGTGATCCGAAGCTTCTTCAAGCAACCCCAGGAAATCTTCGCGCAGGGATAGAACCACGCGGATCGTTGGAGGAGCCTCGCTGGCGTTTGAATCGATCGTCGGCTGCGACGGCGGAGCCACGCCGCGAATCAGATAACCCAACTCAGACAGAAATCCCTCTCGCGCTTCCTGCGATTGCAGCGTGAACAATTCTTCGAATTGATCAAGAATCAACACCGGCGTCAGCAGAAGATCGTTGCGCCAGAATTCAACTGTTTTGAAAAAGCTCCAGAGAGAGCTGGTATCTCCCGGCACATATTCGACCTGCTGCCGCTCAGCCTCGGCGCGCACGCCTTCCAGAACGGAATACAGAGGGCCGTGCTTGATATCGTTGACCCTCACAAACAGCGGCAAGCTGCCCGCCTCGCGCAGGCGCGGCGCTACCCCGGCGTTGAGCAGGGAAGTTTTGCCCAAACCAGATTTTGCATATACGATCAGCAGGCGATTCGCGAGGATTTGGTCGGTGAGAGCAATGGAAGCCGGTTCGCGCCCGAAAAATGTGCGGCGAGAAAAATCATCGTCGCGAAAGGGTTGAGCGCCGGGATAACGGTGAAGGGTTTCCATCATCACTCTCTATCGGTTGCGGCGCTGATATTCGCGCTTCAAAGTTGAGACAATCTTGGAGAAGTCCTCGTCGAAGTCCGTTTCCCTCAACTCCATTTCATCGAATTTCCGAAGCGCATCGACTCTGTCCTCTTCTTTCAAGTCGACCGTGCGAACCGGAATCAGGAATGAGCCTCGCACGCGAAGCGCGCGTTCGCACGCCAGCGCCACCTCTTTGTTTACATAGCTGTCGGTCTTGCGGCAGAATTCCGGCGTGTAGAGCACCAGCACAAAGTCCGAAGCGTCCAGATCCGCCTCGATGCGCTTATTCCAGTCATCGCCGCCCTGCAGAGACTCCTGGTCGAGCCACGGTTCGAAGTAGGCTTTTTGCAGCGCATCAAATACTTTTGAAGCCAGAGCCGCGTCCTCTCGCGCGTAACTGATGAACACGCGGGGGCGAGGTCCCAGCGGCGCAGCTTGCCCCACAAACCCGCCGTCTGCCTCCAACCTTTCCGAAAGCTTGGTCAGAAATGTCCCTACGTCGGCGTCTTCAAGCTCAACACGCGTGCCGCGCTGATAAAAGAGAATCATCTCGTCGCGATCCGCCGGGATCAGGCTGTCGAGCGGCTCAGCTGCAACTGCCGGGCCACTGCGGTTGAGCTCCAATGCGCGGAGAAGGATCTTCAGCAGAATGCGCAGATCCCAGTGCCTGATTCCAAAACCCACGAACAAGAAGCTCTGCCCGATGCGTTTGAGCACTCGCAGCAAGCTATTGGGAAGCGGTGGCCGCTCGGAGACGACCCTGATCAAAAAGTCGAGAACGTCATTCTCGCTGAGCACAAGAGAGGAGGGTTCCTCGGCGCTCCCAAACAAATGGAAGACCACCGGCGAAGCAGGAGAACCGGGCACCACGAACTCTGGATTTTCTCTCTTGTCGCCGCGGAGATGATATCTCTGCGTGACCGGTGCTTTCCCCGCAGCCTTAAGAGCCTGCTCCAGCATTGAATCCTGCCCCGTGGTCACAATCAGCGAAAACGGAAGCGCTGCTAACTGTTCATGAACGCTGGATGGACTGTAAAGGCGCGACGTCAGGGCCATTTCGGCTGTGGCGCGCAGAGTGGTGGGCCCAAACCCCTCAGTATCCTCGTACTGCTGGGCAAGCGCGGCCAGAGTGGTTCCGTTAGCGGAGCGGTTATCCTCTTCGAGCTCTCGAGCGAGCCGGCGTCGCAGCTCCTCGGCCAGGGTTGTACTGTCCGTGGAGGGAGTCGTCGAAGTTGTCGAAGCAACCTTGACTGGAATCTCAGATCCGAGCATGAGAACGCAGTTGCCATGCCGAAGAGACCCAACCAGATTATTCCAGTGGCGCTCTTTCACTCTACCTCCACCGGCGACTCGGGGATGGTCACGCTAACGCAAGTACTGGCGGAGAGACTGGGATTCGAACCCAGGTTAGAGTTTCCCCTAAACACGCTTTCCAAGCGTGCGCCTTCAGCCACTCGGCCATCTCTCCGATCAAACAGGTTGACCGTTCGAGTTTACCATTTTCAAGCTCGCATGTTCTGTGCCGGTGGCGCGACTGATTCTGCAAGGTCCGGCTCCAATTTGCCGGTTTTCTGAAACCGTATACAGCCACGCGCGATCTGATTTATAGTGCGTTGTTGCGCGGTGACTAAACTTCTGGATGCATCTTTAATGTGTCCGCACATCTGGATGCGTCCAGGCGTCTTGATCCATCCGCGGCGCAATCGTATCTGAAAGAGGCCCCGCATGTCTCCTATCTCCCGTCGCGATCTGATCTCATCCGGTCTGGCGTTGTCGACATCCTCTCTCGTGGCCCGCTCGGCGTGGGCGCGCACCGCTGCTCTTCTTGCCAGCGCCCCCGATGCCGCTGCCGCGACCGCCCTTGCCCCGCGCGAGCAATTGCTCTTCGACTTTGGCTGGAAGTTTCAGCTCGGCAATGGAACCGACCCAGCAAAGGATCTGGGTTTCGGAAACACCCAGGAAGACTTCTCCAAGACCGGCAACTTCAAATTCGCGCGCGTGGGCTACGACGACTCAAAGTGGCGTTCGCTGAACCTGCCCCACGACTGGGCGGTTGAGTTGCCCTTTGTGTGGGATGACACGCTCGCGTCGCATGGATACAAGCCGCTGGGGCGGCGCTATCCCGAAACCAGCTTGGGCTGGTATAGGCGCGAGTTCGACATTCCGGCCAGCGATGCCGGCCGCCGCGTTGCGGTCGAATTCGACGGAGCTTTTCGCGACGTGTTCGTGTTTGTGAACGGGTGCTTCATCGGCCGCAACGACAATGGCTACGCGCCATTCCGCTTCGACATCACGGACTTTCTCGCTGTTGGCCAAAAGAACTGCATTGTGGCCCGCGTGGACGCGAGCTTTGGCGACGGCTGGTTCTACGAGGGCGCTGGAATTTACCGGCATGTCTGGCTGACGAAATCCGATCCGCTGCACCTAGGCAGGTGGGAGAGCTACGTTCGACCTAAGGCAACCGACGGTGAGGCGGTGAACCTCGAGCTTGCTACCGTGGTGGTCAACGAGGGCGGAAACTTCGAGAAGGCTGCGGTGGGCTGGCAGATTCTGGATGCGGCTGGCAAATCAGTGGCTACGGCCGAGGCCCCTGCCCAAGTGATCGACGTCGACGGGAAGGTCAGTTTTGCGGCGTCCGCGAAGTTGAGCAGTCCTGTGCTCTGGTCGGTGGAGACGCCGAATCTTTACACGGCCATCGTCACTCTCAAATCCGGCGACAAAATTCGCGACGCCGAGCGCATTAACTTTGGCGTGCGGACCGTGAAGTTCGATGCTGATCACGGCTTCTTCCTCAACGGACAGCAGCTCAAAATTCAGGGCACCTGTAATCACCAGGATCACGCCGGAGTGGGCGCGGCGGTGCCTGATCGTCTGCAGGCCTTCCGCATCGGCGTCTTGCAGGGCATGGGCTGCAACGCCGTGCGCACCTCGCACAACATGCCGACGCCGGAGCTGGTTGAAGCCTGCGACCGCATGGGCATGATGATGATGTGCGAGACGCGGCAAATGAGCTCCAGCCCCGAAGGAATGGCCCAGCTCGAGACCATGATCAAGCGCTACCGCAACTCACCGTCGATCATCATCTGGTCGATCGGCAACGAGGAGTGGCATCTGCAAGGCGACGATGCCGAAGAAGGCGCCAAGATTGCAGCGACCATGGCGCGGCGCTGCCACGAGCTCGATCCCACGCGGGTGGTCGGCGCAGCGGTGAACGGCGACAACGAGAAGGGCGTTTCCAATGCGCTCGACATTGTCGGATTCAACTACGTCATGAAGTTTCCCGACGTCTTTCACAAGGAGCACCCGACGCGGCCGATCTACGGATCGGAGACGGCCAGCACCATTTCACAGCGCGGATGCTACCAGACCGACAAACTACGAAATACTCTCAGCGCTTACGACGTGAACCACACAGAGTGGAGTCAGCTCGCCGAAGAGTGGTGGACGTTCTACGCCACGCGCGAGTGGGAAGCGGGAGGCTTTGCGTGGACCGGATTCGACTATCGCGGCGAGCCGACGCCCTACGGATGGCCGTCGATCAACTCGAACTTCGGCATCGTGGACATGTGCGGATTTCCCAAGGACAACTTTTTCTACTACAAGTCGTGGTGGACGAAAGAGCCGGTGTTGCATCTCTTCCCGCACTGGACGTGGGAGGGCAGGGAAGGCGAGGAGATTCCCGTTTGGGTTCACTCGAACCTCGACGAGGTTGAGCTTTTCTTGAATGGAAAGAGTCTTGGCCGGCAAAAAGTCGCGCGATTGAGCCACGTCGAATGGAAGGTGCGCTACGAAGCGGGCGCGATTGAGGCGCATGGGTGGAAGGACGGCAAACTGGTGTTGACCGAAAAACGCGAGACGACAGGACCGATCACGTCTCTGCGGCTGACGGCCGACCGCGCGACTTTGGACCGCGGGGGCATCGACGCCGATGGCGCGGATGTCGTCGTGCTCACCGTCGACGCGCTCGATGCGGCCGGCCGCGCTCTTCCCACGGCGCAGAACCTGATCAACCTCAAAGTCACCGGCGAGGGCGCGATTATAGGTGTGGGTAACGGCGATCCCAACTGTCACGAGAGCGACAAGGAGCCGCGGCGCTCTCTTTTCAATGGGCTCGCGCAGATCATCGTGCAGTCCACCAAAACGGCGGGCACAATCACCATTGAAGCCAGCACGGTCGTTCGCGACAAAACTGTCGCCCCTGCAAAGATCGAAATCGCAACGAAGCAGGTGGAACTGAAGGCAACCGTCGCCTAGCGACAGATGAAGCATCGTTCGGGGAAGAGGTTGAGATGCGTGCTGCGGAACTGACTGCCCCACTAACATTCCGGCTCACCGATATGGAGATCGACGATCCCGGACCGGGCGAAGTGCAGGTCAGGGTGGAGGCCGTGGGCGTTTGCGGCTCGGACATGCATGCCTACACAGAGGGAGCGGTAGGCGGCAACGCCAATGTGTACCCGATGCTGCTGGGACACGAGCCTGCGGGAAGAATTGTGAGGACCGGCGCGGGCGTGACAGGGTTGGCTGCAGGCGATCGCGGGGCGCTGGAGCCGGCGCTTTATTGCTACCACTGCGAGTTCTGCCTGAGCGGCCACCACAACGTGTGCGCGAACATTCGCTTTCTGAGCACGCCGAACCATCCCGGATTTTTTCGCGAGCTGGTGAATTTGCCAGTGGCGAACTTCAAACCGATCCCCGGCGGGATGAGCTACGGCGAAGCCGCGCTGGCCGAGCCGCTGGCGATTGCGATCCATTCGCTGCACCTGGCGTCGATCGGCAGGGGAGAAACGGTTGCAGTAATTGGCGCGGGACCGATTGGGCTGTTGACGATTGCCGCGTTGCGAGCGACAGGGGCGGGAAGGGTTTGGGCCGTAGAGCCACTCGCGCATCGCCGCGAGTTAGCGCGCGGAATCGGCGCCGATGTAGCGCTCGAGCCGGGCGAAGCGTTGGACGAAATTCTCAAAGCGACCGGCCAGCGCGGCGTGGATTGCACGATTGATTGCGCGGCCGGAGAAGAAACCACAATCCAGGCCATGCAGATGACACGCAACGCCGGGCGCGTCGTGCTGACAGGGATTCATACCTCGGCGTTCGTGAGGGTGGATGCCGCGGCAATGCGGCGCAAGGAACTGACGCTGTTTAATGTACGGCGATCGAATCACGAGACCGACGAAGCGCTGGATCTGCTTTCCGCACACGCCGCGTGGTTTGCGCCGCTGCTCACCCACACGAGAGATATCGACCGCATCGACGAAGCATTCCAAATCTCCAGTCAATATCGCGACGGCGTAGGGAAGATGATGGTGAGGCCGTAGCGGCGCGCGAACTGCGCGCTGCATCGACGAGCGCAGCGGAGCGGGCGAAATCGATCACATGGCGCTATCACATCGCGCTATTCAGGGCCGTCCAGGCAGCTAATGAGTCCATGTAGTCCCTCCAATGGACAATTTTTCGGTTCTCAATTGTGACGACGGAGATCAGCCTGTTGTCGTAGGGCGCGCCGGTTCGCAAAATCTTGCCGTGCACTTCGTATTCGAGGATCACGACAAGGCTGTCCTGACCGGGTTGCACAACACTGCGGTGCACGACGAGTGCGTCGCCGGAATGAACGTGGATGGTTTTGCCGTATCCAGCGAGGCTGGCGACAAGATTGACGCGTCCTCGGATTATGAGAGGCCAGCCCGGGAAGTGATAACGGGACTCGAAGATTGCGTCGTCGGCAAACGTGTCGAAATAATGCTCGCCATCGACAAGACCGCTCAGCCCTTTCATGACAACTTCAAAGAACGGATTCAGGGCTTCGTGCGCTGCATATTCTGCTTTTGGCATTGGCGGCCTCCAATGGAGAGGGATAAACGTCGAAGCGAGCCCGGCGTTCAAGTGGGCCAGAAACCATTGTGACACTGACCACAGTCACCGTCCCCGGGAAGCTCATGTGCTGCCAAACTCTTTGGTACCAGTTGGTTAGCGCCCGCGTTGGCCACGCCGAGACGCCATCATACTAACGATCCGAACATAATTTGCCGATAAACGTCATGGAGTAAGCCTTCGTGCGGGCCGGAAGATCGCGTCCGCCGGGGAAGGAGCGCCATGAGAAGAATACTGGCACGGTTTCTGCGTGGCCTCCGCGAGGAAAGTGGCCAGGCTGTGGTGATCGGAGTAGTCAGCTTGATGGCTGTATTGCCATGCGTTGGCCTGGCGATCGATGTGGGCCAGTTTCGCTTCCAGCAGCAGCGGATGCAGTCTGCGGTCGACGCCGCGGCACTGGCAGGCGCAATCGAAGTGAGCAGCTGCGCGGGCACTGCGAACTGCACGGCATTGCAAACGGCCGCCCAGCAGGCACTGGTGGAAAACGGATTTACCGGCAGCACCTTGAAGAAGCAGTGCGCGGCTGTGGCTGCCGGACTGACTCTGATCGTCAATAACGGTCCTTGCTCACTGGGCTCGACAAGCGGAGATCCCAACTACGGCAACACGAGCTACGTCGAGGCGCTTTTGTCCAGCCCCGCTAACACGTTTTTCGCGAATCTAGTGGGGATGCACTCGATTCGAATCTCGGTGAGAGCAGAGGCCTATGTCGCCCCATCGTTCTGCCTGTTCACGTCTACTTCGAACACAACTTCTACAGGTCCGCAGGGCATCCTGCTTAACGGTGGGACGCTCAGCGCGAATTGCGGCGTTTTTGACGATTCCGGCTCAAGCGGTGCACTCACGACCAACAGCGGAGCGACTCTCAACAGCACGAAATTCGATGTTCACGGCGGCTGGAGCCCAAATAACGGCGGGGCGTTCAGTTCAACTCCTGTGACCTCTGTGCCTGCGGTCTCCGATCCTCTGAGTTACCTGACGCCGCCGACACCGGGCACTTGCACGAGCCAGACCGTGGCCGGCACCGGTTCGACGACCCTGAATCCGGGCACATTCTGCTCGGGTTTCAATCTCAACTCCAACACCACGGTTTCCCTGAATCCCGGCACCTACATCATTGAGGGCGGCGTTAACGTGGGTACCGGCGCGACCCTGAAAGGGACCGGGGTAACCCTGTACTTCACCGGTTCAGGGCAACTGCAGATGAATAGCGGCAGCACTGCGCAACTGGTGGCGCCGACGAACGGCAGCCTGGGCGGAATTTTGATCTGGGAGGCAAGCAGCGACAGCAATGCAATGATCCTGAACGGCAATACATCTGCGGAACTGCAGGGAGCTGTCTACCTGCCATCGGCACAACTGACGATTAACAGCGCTGCGAACACGGCACAATACACGATTCTGGACGTGAATTCGCTGATCCTCAACACAGGAGCCAATTTCACGATGAACAGCAATTATTCGTCGTTGGCGACCGGCTCGCCTGTCAAATCCGGCAGCGCGGTTCTCGCGGAGTAGACTATGCGATTCAAACTCCCGAACCTTGTGAGCTCCGAAGCCGGCAACAGCCTGGTTGAGGCGGCGTTTTTTCTTCCGTTGCTTTTGCTGTTGCTGATGGGGGTGGCTGATTTCGGCCGCGCCTATTATCTGGCCATTGAGGTGGCGGGAGCAGCGCATGCGGGCGCTGTCTACGGCACGCAGAATATTACCGATACAACGGGCATGCAGAACGCTGCAAAGCTGAACTCGCCAGATGTGAGCGGCCTTGTTGCCACGGGTACGTGGGGCTGCGAGTGCTCGGATGGAACGGCTTCGTCGGCAAGCTGCAACATTACTCCCACTTGCTCAGTAAACGTGGTCTATTACGCGAAGGTAATCACGACCGTGACTTATCACCCGATCATGCCCTGGAAGGGGATCAACTCGTCAATGGTCCTCACCAGCAGCACCACCATGCGATCCGCAAGTGAGTAAGTCGACTGCCAGGCATGAGCGTCCGAAGCACCGAGGCTCGAGGCATAGAGGGTGGCAGAGATTTGCTCGGGGAGAGCGCGGCGATTCGCTCGTCGAACTCGGCATCGCGATGTCAGTGCTCATGATGCTTGTCTTCGGCATCATCGATTGCTCACGGGCCCTGTATACGTATCACTTTGTATCCTGCGCGGCGCAGCAAGGAGCGCGTTACGCAATCGTGCGCGGCGGAGACTGGCCTCTTTCCTGCGCCACCACCACTTCCTATAGCTGCCAGGCGAGTGTTGCGAATATTAAGACCTACGTGCAGAGCCTTGCGACGCCGGGCATTACGGCCGCCAGCATTACGGTGACGCCAACGTGGCCACAACAAACGGTGAACGGCGCGACAACCGGATGCAACTCCAGCGCGACTCAGGCCAACGAAGGCTGTCTCGTGAAGGTCCAGGTCAGCTATTCGTATCATTTCTTCCTGCCTTATCTGCCCACAGGCGGCATTCCAATGACCGCGACGTCGGAGCAGGCGATCGCCTACTAGAGTCGGTCTCACAAGCTCAGTCACCGAAGATGCGGCCGCTTCGCCGGACCATCAATCTTCTGCGTGGCGATGCAGCACTCCCGCGAGAATGCTTCGCGTCTGATTCGTGGGAGCTGGCTAGACTTCGGGAGAGCTGGCTGGCCAGATAAATTGGAGTGATGGGTCGAGGGCAAAACGGGGCGCGGGCAGAGTGGCGGGGTGAGCTGGGAGCGATGGTGAAGCTCGCCGTGCCGGTGGTATTGAGCGAGCTGGGCTGGATGTCGATGGGCGTAGTCGACACCATTATGGTGGGCAGGCTGGGTCCTTCGGCGATTGGAGCCGTGGCCCTGGGCAATGCCGTCTGCCTTACGCCTTCGCTTTTTGGTGTTGGCCTCTTGCTGGGGCTGGACACCCTGGTGGCGCAGGCCTATGGGCGCAAGGATCATGACGAGTGCCACAGGTGGCTGGCCCAGGGCGTTTATCTCGCGTCGATTGCGGCCGTGCCGATTATGGCGGGGATCGCGCTGGTAAGTTTTTTCTTTGCGCGCTTCGGAATCGCGGCGGAAGTGGCGGCGCCGGCGAGCGGATACATGCAGGTGTTGTTGTGGGGCACTCTGCCGCTGTTGCTCTATGGCGCATCGCGGCGATATTTGCAGGGCGTGGGCCAGGTGCGCGTAATTACATTGACCTACGTGGCGGCGAACCTGGTGAACTGGTTCCTGAACTGGGTGCTGATCTACGGCAAGCTGGGAATGCCTGCGCTGGGAGTGCGGGGATCGGCGCTTTCGACGGTGTGTGCTCGAGTGACGATGGCGCTGGCGCTGATTGGTTTTGCCTGGAGATACGAACGCAAGCGCGGGCACCCGCTGTTCCGTCATTGGGCGGGACCGCAGATCGCGCGGTTGAAGCGGCTGATGAAGCTAGGTGCCCCGGCGGGTGGACAGATCCTGCTCGAGGTGGGCGCGTGGAATCTGGCGACGTTTTCCGCGGGCTACCTGACGCCGGTGGCGCTGGCCACTCATCAAATCGTATTGAATTACGCAAGCGTGACGTACATGGTGCCGCTGGGAATTTCGGCAGCGGCAGCTGTGAGCGTGGGGCACGCAGTGGGCGCGGGCGATGCGGCACGCGCGCGGCGAGCAGGATGGCTGGCGCTTGGTTTAGGCACAAGCTTTATGTTGCTGGCGGCGATGGCGTTTTTGATTTGGCCGCGGCCGCTGATCGAGTTATATACAAATGACGCGCGAGTGTTGGCGGTGGGGCCGGGACTGCTGGCGATTGTGGCGGCGTTTCAGGTGTTCGACGGAATCCAGACTGTGAGTACAGGCGCGCTGCGCGGGCTGGGCGAGACACGCGCGCCGATGTTGGCGAACCTGGTGGGCTATTGGGTGCTGGGATTGCCGCTGGGATTCTTTCTGTGTTTTGGATTGCGTTGGGGGATTTACGGAATGTGGATCGGGCTAACGCTGGCGCTGGTGGTAATTGCGCTGGCGCTGATCGCGCGGTGGAAGAGAGATGCGGATAGATTGCTACTGGCCTCAGGCTCCTAACTGCCAGCCATTTTTGTGCGTAGCGCGGAGGAATTGCCGTCAAGGAATAACGTCGTCGCGAGGGATCGCGGAGAGGCAGGCGCCGACCGTGAGCTGATCGCCGGTGGTTTTTATTCGGGCCAGCGGCACAGCGGCGCGGCCCGACCCCCTTGGCTGCAGAACGGCGGAAAAAACCAAGCATCCAGAGGTTCCCGCATAGTGATGAAAACAAAGATGTTGTTGGATTGTTTTTCTGGCGGGGCAGCCGCGCGCAGGCCAAGTCGCGAAGCTTGAACAACAATGAAAAATAGGGGGTTACCTTTGTGGCGCTGTGTGGGACGGTGTTAGCAAGAAAGTGACTATAATCACATATCGGGGCGCAACGAGTCGGCGCAGTAGGCACAGTAGAAGAGAAGCAAGCCGGCAACAGTTGATCAGCCGTAATTTATTGGAAGGGAATCCCGCCAAATGGCGACAGGAAACCTGGCCCTGGGTCAAGAGCAGGGCGAAACCAACGCGCGTCCGCGCATTGTCAACGACTTCAGCATCATCGTAGCCACTGTCAACGGATCGGGTTCGCAGTCCGCCAATAGCGTGCTGCTGAAAAGCATTTTTGGAATGGGAATTCCCGTGAGCGGGAAGAACCTGTTCCCCTCGAACATTGCCGGCTTGCCGACGTGGTTCACGATCCGCGCCAGCAAAGACGGATACGTGGCGCGTAAGCGCGAAATCGACGTACTGGTGTCCCTGAATCCGGAGACCGCGCGCGAAGACATGATGTCGGTACAGGCGGGCGGCGCGGCAATTTACGAAGAGCACTTGAACCTGAAGCAGTATCGCGACGACGTGGTCTGCTATCCGGTGCCGTTGGACAAAATCACAATCTCGATTTGCCCTGAAGCCAAGCTGCGCAAGCTGGTGAAGAACATGGTCTACGTGGGCGCGGTGGCGCAACTGCTTGGGATCGATCTGGCAGTGGTGGAGAGCGGGCTGCGCAAGCAGTTTGCCAAAAAGCCGAAGGTCTTCGAACTAAATTACGGCGCGGTGCAGGCGGGCTTCGACTACGCAAAGACGACATTTACCAAGCAGGACCCATACTTCCTCGAGCGGATGAATCAGACCGCGGGCAAGATCATCATCGACGGCAACGCGGCGTGCGGCATGGGCGCGGTGTTCGCGGGTGTAACGGTGGTGGCGTGGTATCCCATTACGCCGTCGACCTCGCTGGTTGAGGCGACAACAGATTTGCTTAAGAAGTATCGCGTGACGCCGGAGGGCAAAGCGACATTTGCCGTTGTGCAGGCCGAGGACGAGCTGGCCGCAATCGGCATGGTTCTGGGCGCGGGCTGGGCAGGTGCGCGGGCGATGACGTCGACCTCGGGGCCCGGCATTTCGCTGATGGGCGAGTTTGCGGGCCTGGGCTACTATGCCGAAATTCCGGGAGTGATTTTCGATGTGCAGCGCAGCGGCCCCTCCACGGGCATGCCGACGCGCACGCAGCAGTCGGACCTGCTTTCGACAGCGTTCCTTTCGCACGGCGACACCAAGCACGTGATTCTGCTGCCGGGCTCGGTGAAGGAGTGCTTCGAGCTGGCTCAAGCAGCCTTCGATCTGGCGGAGCGGTTGCAGACGCCGGTGTTTGTGCTGTCGGATCTGGATCTCGGCATGAACAACTGGATGTCGGAGCCGTTTGCCTATCCCGACAAGCCGCTGGACCGCGGCAAGGTGCTTACGGCGGAAGAATTGACGAAGGCGGGCAGCTTTGCACGCTACCGCGACAAAGATGGAGACGCGATTGGCTGGCGCACGCTGCCGGGAACTCCGCATCCGAAGGCTGCGTACTTTACGCGCGGCTCGGGACACAACGACGCGGCGGGATACACCGAGCGTCCAGATGAGTATCAGCAAGTAATGGACCGGTTAGCGCGCAAATTTGAGAACGCGCGCAAACTCGTGCCGGCGCCCGTGGTCACCAAGAACGGAACTTCGAAGATCGGGTTCCTGGCCTATGGTTCAACGGACTTCGCGCTGCGCGAGAGTCTCGATCAAATCGCGAAGGAGCACAAGTTGAGCGTGGATTACATGCGCATCAGGGCTTTCCCGTTCGCGCACGAGATTCACGACTTTGTAGCCAGCCATGACCGCGTCTACGTGGTGGAGCAGGATCGCGATGGGCAACTGGCCAGTCTGCTGAAGCTGGATCTGCCCGGCGAGCAGGTTGTGAAGTTGCGCAGCATTCTCCACTACAACGGATTACCAATCGACGCGCGCAGCATCACCGATGAATTTGCAACCAGGGAGGGCCTCTAAATGGCGACCACAACAGCGAGTGGGGCGGCAGGCCCGAAACTGAATCACATTGGTTTGCCGGTCATTGAATACCGCGGCGGAAAGTCGACGCTATGCGCGGGTTGCGGCCACAACGCAATCTCTGAGCGCATCATCGACGCCATGTTTGAGATGGGTGTGGGGCCGGAACGGGTGATGAAGATGAGCGGCATCGGCTGCTCGTCGAAGAGTCCCGCGTACTTCATGAATCGCTCGTTTAGCTTCAACAGCGTGCATGGGCGCATGCCCAGCGTGACCACGGGCGCAATGATGGCCAATCACACGATGATGGCTCTCGGTGTCTCCGGCGACGGCGATTCAGCTTCGATCGGCATTGGCCAGTTTGTCCACTTGATGCGGCGCAACCTGCCCATGATTTACATCATTGAGGACAACGGCGTGTACGGACTGACCAAGGGCCAATTCTCAGCCACGGCCGACATTGGCTCGAAGCTGAAGACCGGCGTGATCAACGAGCTGCCGCCGATCGACACGTGCGCCTTGGCGATCCAGTTGGGCGCGACGTTCGTGGGACGCTCGTTTTCCGGAGATAAGAAGCAATTGCTAGCCATGTTGAAAGCAGCGATTGCTCACAAGGGAACGGTGATGCTCGATGTGATCAGCCCGTGCGTCACGTTCAACGACCACGAGGGATCGACGAAGAGCTACAAATTCTTGCAGGAGAACGACGAGCCGATCAACGAGATTGGGTTCGTCGCCAGCTTCGACGACATCGAGGTGGATTACGATTCCGGCGAAGTGCTCGACGTGCAGATGCACGATGGATCGCATGTGCGGCTGCGCAAGCTGCTTGCAGACTACGATCCGACAAACAAGGCCAACGCGGTGCACACGCTGATGGAGGCGCACGAGAAGAACGAAATTCTCACGGGCGTCTTCTACATCGACACCAAAAAGCCGACATTCATCGATCAGCTGGACCTGGTGGACGAACCGCTGGGCACGCTGCCCGAATCGCTCACGCGGCCGCCGAAGTCCGCGCTTGAAAGCCTGATGGCGGGTTTACAGTAACGCAGAATTGCAGTTTAGATTGCGCCAGAAAGCCACTCGCCCGCGAAATTGCTTCGCGTCGCCGTCAAATAATTGAGCGTGCTCAGGAAGCTTTTGCGCGCAACTCCTGCTCGGCGCGGAACCAATCCTCTTCATGATGGCCGTGTTTGCGGCCGCGCTCGATCCAGAATCGATGCGCAAGCAACGCGACCTGATCGTGAGAGATCGAATTCCCGTCTGCCTTCGCCGAGGCAACGGTCTTTTTCACGCCAAGTTTGTTCACGGTCGATTGGGTTTCGGCAGATGTTTTCTTTGCAAGTTTGTTTTCAGCAGGATTGTTGTCGGCAGACTTTCGCGGTTTCGCGGCAGCCTTTGGCGCGGCACTCGATTTCTTGACAGACTTAGCCATGGGCAACTCCTCTTCTGCAAGTTTGGCAGATTTGCAACCGTTCAACTATTAAGATACCGAAAAGCCGATTTGCGATGCACGAAAAACGAGTTTTGAAAAACAGTCCGCGTCGATCCGCAACTTCCAGCAACGCGATTTTCATATGGGCTGAGTCTCGAAAGTGGGCCTGCAAAGTTGGCCCGCAACGTGTATCGTGATCACTAGTCATAAAGACTCATGACAACGCCGGCCATCGATACAACTGATCTCACGCGCCGATTTGGCGATTTCACCGCAGTGCAGGACGTAAATCTGCGCGTGCAGGCTGGTCAGTTCTTCGGCTTTCTCGGTCCCAATGGGGCAGGCAAATCTACAACGATCAAAATGCTGACGGGCCTGCTGGCGCCGACTTCGGGCAGCATTCACATTCTCGGCGAAGACCTGAAGCAGAATTCAGCGGATGTGAAGAGGCAGATCGGCGTGGTGCCGGAAGGAATGGCACTCTTCGGGCGCTTGACTGCCGAAGAATATCTGCGCTTTGTGGGGCGCATGTACGGCCTGGATCGCGCCACAACGGTGCGGCGCACCCATGAATTGCTGGATTTTATGCAGTTGGCCGATGAGCGGAAGAAGCTCATCGCCGACTTCTCGCATGGAATGCAAAAGAAACTGGCTCTGGCAGCGGCGGTGATTCACGGTCCCAGAGTGTTATTTCTCGATGAGCCCTTTGAAGGCGTAGATGCGGTAGCCGCAGGCACGCTGAAGGCGATGCTGCAAAGAATGATCGCGCGCGGCGCAACCATCTTTCTCACTTCTCATGTGCTGGAGATTGTGGAGCGTCTGTGCACGCACGTCGCAATCATTCATCGCGGGCAGTTAGTGGCCCAGGGCTCGCTGGAGGAACTGCGCGCCGGGGCAGCACGCCGGGCGAGCGCCGATCGCGGAGAGGTAACCCCGCCGTCAGGCCGACAAGATCGCAGCCTCGAAGAGATATTTCTTGAGGTCGTCGGCACCGACCGTACTGGAAATCCGGCTGCTGCTGCCCCTGAGCAGGAGCTTTCATGGCTGAGCTAGAGGCCGTGAGGCCGGCTCCTTTCTCCACGCGGGACATTCCGGCGCGCGTTCAATTGCTCGCGGTGGCGTGGCTGCGCTGGCGCATCTTCGTCAACAATACGTTTCGCCGGCGATCATCAAGCAAGGGCCACGCGGTTGGGCTCGCACTAGCTATCCTCGTGCGCATCATCGTCTGGCCGTTTCTCGCGCTGTTGGTGATTGGTCCGATCGGCGGTAGTGGATACTTTGCATGGACCATGATCGCCGGCGATCATCCGCAGCGCCTGGCTCCGCTCCTGGCCGCCATCACGGTGCTGTGGCTATTCGTCAGCGTCAACGGCCAAAACGTGGCTGCGGCCCTCTCCAGTTTCGATCCCTCATCGCTGATTCGCTTTCCTCTGCGCTTTGGGCGCTACCTGGTTCTGCGAACATTCATCGGATTGCTGACGCCGAGCACCATTGTGGGCTGTTTGGCATTGTTGGCCGCGGCTATTGGGATCGGTTTGGCGAACCCAGAGCTCGCGCTGCCTGCTCTGGCGGTTCTAGCGGTGTACGCGCTGATGAATGTTTTTCTCACGCGCATGATCGGCGCATGGCTGGAGCGTTGGCTCGCCAATCGCCGTTTTCGCGAGATCTTCAGCGCGTTGATGGCGCTGTTTGCCGTCGGATTCCAGTTCCTCAATTTTCAACGTGCTCCGACGCATGCTGTCGGTGGCAGAAGCACTTGGGTGATGAACCTACTGCACAGTTCGGGAGCTGGCCTCCGGTGGTTGCCGCCGGGCTTCGCCGCGAATGCGATTATTCGGCAATCCCATCCTTTTGCGGCGCTGGCGCAATTCTCTGCGTTGCTGGCAAGCACGGCGCTGTTCGCGGCAGTCTTCGCTATCAGGCTGCACAAGCAGTTTCTCGGCGAGTACTTGAGCGAAGGCGCGAGCCGGAGTGCAAATAAAAGCCCGGCACAGCGCCGGCCATTGCCGCCGTCGCGGGCCGGCTCCACTGCTGGACCTGTACCGCTTGCCGTTCGAAAGCAGTTTGCGCCAATTGTTTCCGCGTGTTTGCACAAGGAGTGGCTGACGCTTCGCGGCAATGGGGTACAGATGATTGGCATGCTCACTCCATTGGTCTTCGTTGTGATTTTGAACCGATCGGTTTTCGCCGGACATTCCACGTACTTTCTTCCTGGAGCGATTGCCTACGTTCTCTTCGGCGTTCTGGCTGGGCTTTATAACGTTTTTGGCGCTGACGGCCTCGGCGTGCAGCTTTATTTGCTCGCACCCATCCGCCTGCGCGATGTGATTGTGGCCAAGAACCTGATGAGTCTTTCGATCATCGCCGCTGAAGCGGGCATGGCGTGGGCTTTAGTTTCGATACTCACACTCACGCCTATTCCGCTTTCTACACAAATTTCGACGATACTTTGGACGGTTTTTGTGATTGCCGTAAACCTGACTCTGGGAACGGTGCGCTCGATTCAAGCGCCGCGCCGCTTTACTCCGGGACAGGCACAGCAGCGGCGAACCACACCGACCAATCGCACCAGCGGCCTTTTGATAATGCTGGTCTTGTTCGGAAGCATGGCGCTACAGTTTCCCGTAACGTTTCTTTGCCGCTACTTCGGCAATCCCTGGCTCGGCGTGTGGGTCTTCGGACCTCTTGCCGTGGTGTCGATCGCCGCCTACGTTTTGCTCCTGCTAAACGCCGACCGCTTCATCCTGGCGCATCGTGACGTGTTTGCGGAAGAGCTGTGCAAGATATAGAAGCCAGCCGTCGGAATGCGCGACTTGGTCAAAGCGCCTCGAGCCGCGCCGTTACAACTGCCACCAGTCGAGCAGCGCCATACGCGGATAATAAAGCCCGCCGCATAGACGAATGCCTGCACCGTGAAGATTGCGGAGAACTGCGGCGTAGGCCTCGATCTGGGGCGCAAATTGTCGGCGTAACTCGGGCAGCGCTGAAGCGGGATCAAGGCCGTCTTCGTGAGCTGTCTTGTAATCAATAATCCACCAGGTGTCCTCATTGGTTGATGGGGCAATAGCCCTGCTGTCGGATGCGCCCGCGTTTTGCGGCTCGGGCCCGGCGCGGAAGACGCGATCCACCTGCACTGTGCGCATGCTGCTGGCAACAACGCCAGTCCAGCGGACTTCGTTCGCTGCGTCAGTGTGCGCGGCCAGAATCCATTGCGCGAGGGGATCGTCGGCGGCGCGGAGCACGATCTGAAGCGCTTGCGCGGCAATGCGATTTGCAGCAGCAGGCTCGATGCCTGCGGCGCGGACCGTCGCCCCAATGCGGGGCTGCTGCAGGGTGAGCTTTGCCAGAGCGGTCTCACGAGTTTGAGTAGCGAGCAGTTGCGCCAACTGTTGAAGAAGCGCGTGAACGGCCTTGCCGAGCGCGCGAGATTGCAAACCGCCTTCGTGGCGTTCGTACAGGCGACCTGAAACGCCAAGAGCCTCGTCGCTGGATGTGGAAGCGAATTCGGCGGCCTGTCCGTGGAAGCCGGGCGGCAGGCGTCGCAACAGCGTTGGCTTGGGTGCAGAGGGCGCGACCTCAATGAGATTGTCGCCCTCAGCGGCAGCAAGCGATTTTATGGTGGCGGGCAGTGCGGGGGATGCGGCAGCAAGCGCGACCCACTCAGCGAATCTGCGGCGGATCTCCGTCTCCCACGCGGGCCACGCTGCCTGCAGCAAGCTCTCGCGGGGTTCAACGAGTGCGAGAGAGCCATCTTTCGCGGTTTTCGAAGTCAACTGTGCGAAGAGATGCAGTTCCTCGCGGGCGCGGGTGGCGGCAACGTAAAGAAGGCGGCGCTCCTCTTGCTTTTCGCGCGCGCGCCGAAGGTCATCGACCCACTTTTTTGCTTCGCTGCGATCGGAGCCCTTTGGAGAAAAGGGCGCAATCAGAAATTCCGTGACCTCGCGGGGATCGTCGCCCTCGTTCGCCGCGATCTCCGGCGGCAGGCCACGTTCGAGCCAGGACAGCATCTCGTATTTACCGCGGCCCGAGCGCCTCTGGAGATCGGGCACAATGACGACTTCGAACTCAAGCCCCTTGGCTTTGTGAATGGTCATTAATTGCACACCGAAATCGCTCTCCACAGCGGGATCGGGCAAGGCGGTAAGGCTCTCGAGCGCGGCATCGAGCGCAGGTCCCAGAAGGTCGGGCTCTCCTTGAGGGAGAGCGTCGAGGCTTTTCCAGAGAAGATCAAGATTGGCGCGTCCTTCTGTGTCAACGCATTGCGCGCCGCCGAGCCGCAGCCAGACTTGTTCGAGATCTGTGCCTAAAGCCGCAGTTGGCTGTTCGGAGCGCAGGCGCTCGGCAAACTCGAGGGCGCCAGTGAGGCGCTCGACGGCCTCGCGACCTTCCTCGCTGAGAAGATGCGAGCGTTCGGAGAGAAGCTCCGGAACGGAGCGAGCAAGAAGCTCGGGCGAGTCCGCGCTGACGAGTAAGTGCAGGTCACCAAGCGAAAGGCCGCACCACGGTGCACGCAGCACTCCCAGCCAGGAGACGCGGTCGTAAGGATTGAGGAGCGCACGGGCCAGGGCAAGGGCATCGATGATTTCCGGCCGATCTTTGAGTTTCTCAAGTTCAACGGCGCGAAAATGAATGCCGGCCTCACGAAGTGCGGCAGCGATCGGCTCGAGCGATTTACGGGCGCGGCCAAGAACGGCAATGCGGAATTTCTTTCTCTCCCCGCCGCTCTGATGTTTTTTATTTGCAACTCGGGCAGCTTCAACGTGATGCAGGCGAGTGCGAACGATCTCCACGATCTCATCGATTTGCTCTTGTTGAGCGGCCTCGCGCTGAGCGGCGATCTCTTTTTTCCGGACGGGGTCGGCGTTGCGCGGCGATTCCTGCATGAATTCAAGGTGAAGCTGCATGCGAGGAGCCGGCTCGCCGACTAAATGCAGGCCGTGTTGCGCAGCGTCGCTGCGTGCTGGTTGTGAAGCGGCGAAGGCGGCTCCACTGGAGACGGCGAAGACCTGAGCGAACGCCTCGTTAACACTCACGACCAGCGAGGGGTCGCTGCGGAAGTTAGCGGTAAGAAGGACAGGGTCGAAGGGAAAAACAAGATCGCCGGGAATCTCAAGGCCGAGCTTTTCAACGCGCGGAAACAATTCCGCGTCGGCTTCGCGGAATCCGTAAATGGATTGCATCGGATCGCCGACAACAAAACAGGTGCGGCCCTCGCGATCAGACCAGGCGGCTATGAGGCGGCGGAGCAACTCATGCTGGCGGCGGCTGGTGTCCTGGAATTCGTCGACCAGCAGGTGACGGACTCCGTCGGCGACGGCCTGAGCTGTGTCCGTCGGAAATCCATCTTCGCCCTTGAGCACGCTGAGAGCAATCTGCGCCACTTCAGTAAAGTCAGCGGTGGCAGACTCGGCAAAGACGACGCGGAGCTCGGCCGCAGCGCGCCGCAGTAGAGTGAAGCACGCGCAGACAATCTGCCACTCCGCGTCAGAGTATCTAATTGGAGGGGTCTCGCTGTCCACGCGCAGGAAAGGAGCTTCAAGGCGCGCACGAAGGAGATCCCATTCCGGCTCTCGCTCGAGAACAAAATCCTGCATCCAGCGATCGCGATTGCAGAGCATTTCAACCGTCAGGTCTTCAATCTCTCGCCAGTTGTTATCGCGCCAATCGAGCAGAGTCTCGATGGCTGCGCTCAGCGTGGTGTCGGCGCGGCCGATCTGTTGCAAAGTGCGGCGGGCGGCGCTGCGATAGAGCTCCGCGGGCTGCTCGCTAATGTCGAGGCCGCCGCCGAGACCAGAGAGCAGCGGTTGCTGTGAAGCCAGATCGCGGCAAAAGGAATCGATAGTGGAGATGCGCAGCTGCGCAGGGAGGTTGAGCAGATCCCAACCAAGCGATTGGGAACGAGTGAGCGCGCGTCGCGAGAGTGCCTCCATAGAGAGTGGCTCGGCAACGGAATCGCTTGCGCCTGCGAGCGCAGCCTTTTCTAGCTCTGAAAGAATGCGGTTGCGCATTTCAGCCGCGGCAGGGATGGTGAAAGTGATCGCGACCACTTGGCCCGGGTCGTCGACCTCGCCGAGGAGGCGCAAAAATCGGCGGGTGAGCAAATCGGTTTTCCCTGAGCCGGCTGGCGCGCGAACGAGAATGGAGCGCCGGTGATCAAGCGCTAAATCGCGTTGCGCCTGGTCGGGGGGCGGATTCCTGCGAGAAGGGTCAGGCATCGTTAGCCTGCTCGCCGTTTTCGTCGCCGGGCAGCGGCGGATTTCCAGAGACGCGGCAGACGACTTGCAGGCCGCAGCGCTCGCATGTTTCGGGATACTTGCGCGGGTTAACAACGGCGCGGCCGGCAAGAAAGTCGTGCGCGAGTTCCTCTATGTACTGTTTCCACGCGGAAAGCTGCTCCGAATCAAGCGGCTTTTTTACGAGGTTCGTATTTCCCCTAAGGTCCGCACGCAATGTGGCTTTGGCGTCGCGAATCTTCCCGGAGAATTCGGTATCTCCGGCACGGACTTTGGCGAATACGAGGCCGCCGATGCGGTCCGGACCGGGATCGAGAGCAAATTCGGCGTAGAGAGGAAGTTGCAAATCGTCGGGTCGGGGCAGATCGCAGTCGGAGGGAGACACGTCGCCCGATTTGTAGTCGATCACGAGCAGAGAGCCGTCGATGAGCCGGTCGATTCGATCGAGACGCACCTTGAGCGGCAAGCCATCTACGGAGACGCTCGTCTTTTGTTCGGTGTCGAGCACGCTGAAGGGGACGCGCTCGCGCTCGTAGACGAGCCACTCGGTGACGAGCCTGATGAGGCGAGTCTCTTCGAGCGCGAGATAGCTTTGCGGCATGGATTCTGTCGCACGCGAGGACATTTGTGTCGCAAAAACACGACGCACATGATCCGCCACGAAAACACCAAGATCTTGAACTGCGAGAAGTTCTTCATGCGAGCGAATGCCATTGGGAGGGCCCGACCAGACGGAGTGAAGCACATCATGCACCAGCTGGCCGCGCTCTTTTGCGTTAAGGCCTGCCTCAGCGGACTCCCAGGATTGCGCGCCGAGACGCGCAGTGGCAAACGCTTTGAAGGCGCATTGCGATTGCGCAGTGAGCGTGGCGGAGCCGCCCGGAGCGTCTCCGGCAGGGAAGGGAATTTGACTTGCGTCCTCAATGGATACGGCGAGCGGCGGCGAAATCGGAGGGGCCGATAACGCGGCGTCGAGAAATTGCGGCGCGCCAGCAAGTTGCTCGACGATCCGCGAAGGGCGAGCTTCGACACCCTCGTTTTGCGTTGCGTAGCTGAAGTGAACTTCGGGCGCAGACGAAAGCAGGCGACGCGTGACGGTATCGGCGAGTTCCCAATCGAATCGCGGTGAGGCGTGAGGCATTCCGGCCCCGCGTTGCGCCGTAAGAGGGATCAGCGGATGAGTAGCGCCATTGGCCGGCCACGCATCCTCAGTGGCGCCGAGAAACCAAATCGCATCGGCCGCGAGGCCCGCGGATTCGGCAGGGCCCGCAATCAAGATCGGCTCTTCCCGAGATTCCGGTGCGAAGAGAGTTTCACTCACCGCGCGATCGAGGACTGCCAGGAATTCCTTCCACTCGATGGGCCGGCCGTTGAAACCGAGCGATGCGCAGTCGTCGGCGGTTTGCTGCCAGCGGCGACGCGCCTGGAACTCGGTGCTCGTAAGCGGGCGGAAGCCGGGCCAGCCGGCAAGCTCCAGTACTTGCGGCGACAGCTCGGCCCAGGTCAGCGCAGATTGCGGCCGGCGCGCGGAATCCTGAAGGCGGCGCTGAGCCTGCGTGACGCGAGCCACCCACGCAGTTGGAAGTTCCGCCCCCGGCTTTTGGCGCAGGAACTCCGCGAGCATCCAGCGTGTGCGCTGCATATTCTTACGGCGCAATGCGCGCAGGAAAGCCGCGAGAGCAAGCGATTCGCCGGGCGAGGCAGCTGTCTGGTTTGTGGATAGAAGCCAGTCGAGCTCATGCTCTTCGATTGGTTCCGTGAGCCAGCGAAGCAGCAGGCCAGCGCCGCGCGCGAGCGCAATTTGGCTGAGCGGGACGCCGAGAGAAAATTCAAAGATACTGGAGGCCGCAGACGCACTTCCGGCTTCGCAAGTTAAGCGAAGAAAAGCGCGCTCAATCTCGCCACGACGCGCGGGCACGTCCTGTGTGACGACCAGCAGGCGCGCATTTGGATTCGCGGTGAGCTTCTGTTTGCACCAAACGGCGCACGCGGCAAGTTCTGATGCCGGATCTGTCACCTGTTGGAATTCGATCTGCGCCGCGATCTCGCCCAGCGAAACCTGCATGCAATTACCCCAGGCAGCGAAGAGTTCCTGCTGTGTGGGTAAAATGCGGTCGAAGCCGGCGAGCAACAAAGGAGCGCGCTCGGCAGAATCCTGCTTGAGCGCCTGCATCAGCTCCAGCGGAAGCCGTGCAGCGCTGACCAGGCTGCTCACGCGACAGACTTCATCGAAGCGGGAGAGCCAATCACTGAAGGCCGCTGCATCCTGGTCCCAGCCGCTGCGCGTCTTCTTGTCCAGCAGTTGTGGTGCGTAAGCGCAGATAAGGCCGTGCGCTTCCATGGCCAGAGCCGCCAAGCGATCACGCGCGCCGGCGAGCCGCGCAGCTTCCGGCGCGGCCACGCTCACAATTCCTGCCCAAAGTGAATGCTCTTGCAAGGAATTCAGGACGAGACGGCTGTCAAGGTTGCGCTCATCCCAGGCCCTTCGAACAAAGGTTTGCCAGTCCAGAATGTTGGGAGCCAGCCATGCGGTGAGCCCCTCGGCGCGGCGCGAGCGATTGAAGGCCGCGGTGAGCGATCGAGCGGCGCGCTCGCTTGCGGTGATGACGAGTCCGCCATCGCGCAGCCACGTATCGATCTCAGTTGGAAGTTCAGAGTTCAAATCTCACGCTTCACAATTCACGGCTCGAGGTTCGCAGCCTCACGCCTAAGAATACCGCTGAGGGGCTGACTTCTTGTCGACCGCCATAGGCAGTGAACAATTCGCCGAGAATTGAGGTTCAAGGACGAGAAAAATGCCCTTTTCAGGTGGTCAGTCCACGGGTTGTACACTGGTTTGTGATGCGCACCGTTCTCGCAAGCTGCCTACTCGCGATTGCCACTTTCGCAGGGTGTCATTCCAGCTCAACGTCAGGGTCGCAAGGCGCGGCGGACTCGTCGCTCACGGTCTATCATCTCCGCGGGAAAATTGTTTCAATCGACACTGCGCATGGAATCGTGGTCGTCAATCATGAGGCGATTCCGGGCTTCATGGACGCGATGACCATGCCCTACCAACTCAAGGATCCGAGCATCGCCGGCGAGCTGCACCCGGGCGACTCGATTACCGCTGACGTTTTAGTGTCGAAGAGCTCTGAAGAGACGGTGATGCTCGATCACATCGTCGTAATCGCGCAGGCCAAGCCGGATTACAAGCCGGCGGTCTTCTACCATGTGCCCACGCCCGGCGACGCAGTTCCGGATTTCAAACTGCGCAATCAGGACGGACGCGCGATTCATTTAGACGAGTTCCGCGGAAAAACGCTGCTGCTGACATTCATTTACACGCGCTGCCCGCTGCCCAA
>Ga0182024_10003342_pt1 | contig 38372 bp, 39 predicted proteins | sample P32metaG_FD_120480 | JGI IMG/M metagenome (GOLD analysis project Ga0182024, IMG submission 120480) | Permafrost microbial communities from Stordalen Mire, Sweden - P3-2 metaG (Illumina Assembly) | ecosystem: Environmental > Terrestrial > Soil > Wetlands > Permafrost | place: Sweden: Stordalen...
CCTCTTTCAGCAGGTCGTACGGGATCATCCGCACCCCGCGGTAGTAGGTCTGCTTGTCGACCTTGGACGCCTTCACGGCGTCACCGGCATGGGGTCATCGATCGGCCGGACGACGCCTTTCGCGCGCACCTGGATGATGTGCAGCACAACGAGAAGGGTCACACCGATTGGGAAGAGCATCACATGCAGGCCATACATCTGCCCGAAGTTGAGTGCGTTGAACAGGCCGCCGAACCCCGTCGAGTTGATCGCGTCCTTGGCATTGATCGCGATCCACTGTGAGTCGAAGTTCTGCTGGACCACGTATCCCGTGAACGCGGTGCCGACACTGACCGTAAAGATCACCACGCCGACCATGCAGGTCTTGGCCCGTCCGTCGCGCCAGCCCGCTCCCCAGAACTGTCCCCAGAGATGCAGGACCATGAAGATGAAGAACATCTGCACGGACCAGAAATGAATGCTGTTGAAGAAATGCCCGATCGATGACACGTGCCACCACGCGGATCCGAAGAACGCGAGCACCACGCCGCTGAGCACGACCCAGAACAGCGCTGCGATCGTGACCACACCGAAGACATACACCCAGGACCCGATGTATGCCGGCTGCTTGGTGGGAAGCAGCTCGGTGATCGGCAGGGTCTTCTCCACGCGGCGACGGACGGACGCAGTCCATCCGGTTTCAGGTTCCACGACCGGCTCGGGCGCCGTCGTCGCTCTTGGCTCGACGGTTTCCGGCGAGCTCTCGCTACTGATCATGCGGCTCCTTCGGCCGGTGCGAGGGGAAGGGTGCGACCAGCGCCAGCACGAAGAGCAGCACCATCACGCAGATGAGGATGAAGTTCGGCAGCGAGATGAGAATGAAGCCCCAGTGAATGTATGGAGCAGGCGCGTCCATCAGCAGCCTCCGTGTGTCGTCAGCGTGTCAGCACGAGTATGTGCGGCGGCGCCACTGCCTGATAGGGCCGGTCGTCGACGAAACCCGGTGACGCAAGCCTCCGGGGAGTGTGACCGATGACCTGCCACAATTGGGACATCCCACCGTTTCGATACCATAGTCGTCGTGCTGATCCACGATCGGTACGGTGTCGTACTGACGGTCGCGGCTGCCATTGGCGCGATAGCGGCGATAGCCGGACTGCTGCAACCACGGATCCTCCCCGTCGTCCGTCTGTACCTGCGCGTGATGATCGCCCTGTTTGCTGTTCAGGTTGTGATCGGGCTGGCCCTGGTGGCAACCGGCCACGCACCGCAGCAGCTCATCCACTGGTTCTATGGGGCCGCGACGATGCTCACGCTCCCGCTCGCGATGGTGATCGGCACACGGTTGGGAGGACGCGAGCAACGGATCTGGCTCGCCGGCGGCGCCGTGATGACCTTGCTCTTCGCGCTTCGGGCGATCGCGACCGGTTGAATCCCCGATTGAGGACGAATGGCACTGGTGGCGAAGGTATCCGGACGGCCACGATGGGGTCCTGATGCTCGAGGGACAGCACGAACCACATCCCGATGCACCCCCGGCTTACTCAGATGTCGACGCGCTGGGACTGTGCCCGTACTCCGAGGAGACGGTTGCCGGGTGTCGCTACTACCACCCCGTCTCCGCGCACAGCGACTTTCCAGAGGCCGGTCACTGCACCGACGCCGTGGTGATCAGCGGCTCCGACCCCATCCGATACACCATCTGCTGCCGCAGTGCGACGGCGAGCACCACAAAAAGGGCCGCGATGGCCAACGCCGGTGCCGATACCAACTGGAGCGCCGGCCACCACAACCAGCTGTGACTGAGCGCGATCAGTCCGGGCATCGAGGTGAACGCGATGAACAGCGGCGCCGCGACACCCGTCGCCAGCAGGACTGCCCATCCCGCGATCGCGATCCGTCGCGGCCGGTGGACTCCATGGCCGGCGACGAGCGACGCAACTGACGCCAGTACGATGAGCAGCGCCCCGAGGTGCCAGAACCACGTGACACTGCCGGCCAGGAGCATGGCGAGGATCCCCAGGGCAAACTGGCCGCCGCGCACGTCTCGGGACACCTCGGCCGGTCGCACCATCCATGCCGCCGCACCGACGGCCACCACGGCTATCGTCACGATAACCACCGTCATCAGTATCGACGACGGCTGAAACGCGAGCACCGAATGACCAACCAAGCGGTTCACCGCGCCCGCTGCAGACTGGTTGTAGATCCATCCGTTCTGCTGCCCCAGGACCGGCAGCACCCGCGTGACGTACTCACGCAGCGTGCCGACCCCGAGCGCGAGCACTCCGACGCCGATGCCCAACGCAAGCGTCACGCCGAGCGACACACAGGCCGCCCACCAGCGCCTGCGCAGGAGGAGCACGATCAGCAAGACGGGCGCGAGCTTGATCAGAGCGGCGATGCCGATGTAAACGCCGAGCGAGAACTGCTTGCCACGCAACCAGGAACGCAGAGCCAGCGCGAGGAACAGGTAGACCACGGCGCTCATCTGTCCGTGCCACAGGTTGTACGTGATAGGGGCGTAGACCAACGAGAAGACGGCGGTGAGCTCCAGCCTCGGCCACGTCGCAGGAAGTAGCTCGAAGGCGATGATCGCCGTGCCCGCGACGGTGCAGGCAAGCAGCAACAGCAGCCAAGCGGTGGCGGCAGTCGTGGGGGGCAACCCGGCAAGGGGCTGGAGCAGCCACGCGACCACCGGCGGATAGTCAAATCCCTGCACCGGAATCGGCTGCACGTGGTTGAGGAAGGATCCGTAGATGTCGCTGTGCTGCGTCACCGCCTTGGCAGCGGCGAGATAGTCCTTGTAGTCCTCGAATTCGCCGGCGAAGCGACCCTGCAGCGGCGCCACAACGAAGTCGAGCAATCCAGCGACTGCGGAGGCGATTGCCGCCGCCCGGAGCAACAGCAGTCCGCGCCGTCGCATGGCGGGCGAACGCAGGCGCTCGCCCAGGCCGCGGAATTCCCTTCCAGGCACCTCGGCTCCGACGGCGTCCACGAGCCGCTCTACCACCGAGCGATTCTATGGACGACCGAGTGCCGGCAAACCGCTCCAGGACGGATCGTTACCAGCTCCGGACACCGCCTCGACTCGGGCCGGCCCAACCTCGCGTAATCTGAGCTGATCGCATCGCGAGTCCACGGCATCGTCAAGATGCTCGGCGGGCGCACCGGCGGCTGCCCCCGACTCGGAGGCTTCGGATCGACGCGGCGTTACGGAGCTGTGTCGGTTCGATCCTTGGGCGCCCACCGCGATCCGGGCGTGGTACCACGGCGCCACATCGATGAGAACTCGAGGCGACCTCTCGGTAGTTGCGCTTGCTCTGCTGACGTGCGGTAACTCGCTCGCAACGTTCTGGGCCGGAGCCCTTCCAGCTGGAGTTCTCTTGACTGCTGCAGCGGCCATCTGTATCGGGCTGGCTGTGCACACCGCCCCTGGTGCGCCTCGTCCTCAGGTCATCGCGGGCGCTGTGGCCATCACCGCGCTCTCCCTCATCGACCATCCATTGACACCCGTGCTGACCGTGGTCGTGCTTGTCATCGCCATCGCCGGGGTGTCGGCACGAGACTTCCGAGTTGGCATGGTCATGGTCGTGGCAGCCACCGCCATCGTGATCGTCGCAGAAGCTCTCCGGTTGCAGTGGGGACAACTCGCCTTCGACGTTTTTCGCGAGATGCAGGTTGCGACCGGTGCTCTGGCTCATGGTTTGAATCCTTACGGGCCGACAGTGCAGGTGATGATTCCTGTGAGTGACCACGGCGCGTACCTGGCTCCTGAGCAGTTTGGGTATGGACCCGGCATTCTGTTGCTGGGCTTGCCGGGGCGGCTGCTCGGTGACGTGAGGCTTTCCCAAGCGGCGGTCTGGGTCGCGATCGCAGGTGTGATTGCTGTGGTGGGGCGCCGCCAACCTGTCGCCGTTGCGGTGGGGGCGGTTGCACTTGTCTTGCTGTCGCCGTTCGGTGTTGACCTGGCCGAGCACGCCTTCAATGACGCCAGTGGAGCTCTCTGCCTGCTCCTCTGGTTTCTGGGAAGGCAGCGGCACCCTCGATGGGCTCGCCTCGCTCTGGGGGTTGCACTCACCACCAAGCCAACCATCCTCGCAGCGCTCATCGTGATGCTTGTGTGGTCGCGGTCGGCCCGTCGTGACCTCCGGTGGGGTTTGGCAATCGCAGCGGCGATCGTGCTCCCGTTCGCGCTGTGGGATGGGATCGGCAACTTCCTGCATTCAACCGTCGAGCTTTGGCTCGGCCCGGTGTTCTCGGTGAACCGTGCCGATGCAATCACAATTGGAGCGTTGATCCATACCTACGGCATTCCGTATCTGCCCAGTGTTGTGATCATCACCGCAACGCTCTTGGTGGGGGTGTTGATCTTGCGCCATCGCCCCCGCGATTCAGTCGACCTGCTTCTCGGAAGCGCCGTGTTGACCATCGCCTTCCTGATATTGGGACATATAGCCTTCCTCAACTATTACTCAGTTGCGGCCGTGTTGCTGATGACAGCGATAGCAATCGACGGTAACCGTCGCCTTGCCGCTGACGACGACATCGCCCTGCCACGAGGTCGTCACTCCCGTCCGCTTGTCGCCTCTGGACAGCGCGTGCCAGTGGCAGTCCCCTCTCCCTTGGCTTGAACCCGGTGATGGGATGTTTACTCCTGATTCAGGGCGAGCAATTGTGAGTCAGAGTGTGATCGCCGAGGCCGTGGCGGCAAGACCTCGTGTCACGCTTCGGCGCGCGGCCCCATGGATCGGGGTGCTCTTGCTGGTTGCAGTACTCGGCACCGCGCTCACCATGGAGGCGCACCGAGAGATAACCGACCCCGGCGACAGTGACGCCATCGCACTCGTGACCGGCGGCCGGCTCGTTGTCTCCGACCCGTCGCATCTCTTCTCGCCCGCTGCCCAGGAGCGCACCGAAGCGCTGTTGCTCCACATCCCGGCAGGCGATCACTTCATTGCTCCGTTCACGAACATCGCGGCCGGAGCGCTTCTGTTGAGTCCTCTCGCCGGTTCAAATCTCTTCGTTGCGAGTGAAGTCGCCGTGCTCGCGTCCACCCTCCTCTTCGCGCTCGCCCTGCTGCTCGAATTTCGTTGGCTGGCACCGGTATCCTCTCGGCCGGTTCAGTTGGCGATTGCGGTCGCCGCGGTGCTGAACATCCCCGCCGTGGAGGCGATCGTCCAGTGGGACTCGCTGATGACCGTCGCGTTATTGGGTTCGGTGCTGCTCGCCGAGCGCCGAAAGTACGGATGGGCCGGGGTGCTTCTGGCAACGCTCATTCTCAAGCCGCAGGTCCTCTGGCTGGTGGTGCCCGCTTTGATCGCCGCACGGTCCTGGCGGTACCTCGGGGGGTTACTCCTCGGCTCGATTGGATGGATCGTGGTGAGTCTGGCGATCACCGGTCCCAACGGGTTCGTGGCGCTGGTGCAGCTCACGGCACGCACCTACCCTGGTCAAACGGACAGCAGCATGGGCCTGCCATCCCTGGTCTCAGCCTTGACCGGGAGTGGCGACGCCGGATTCATTGCAGCTGGGTGCTTGGGGGCGATTGCCGCTGCGTTCCTCCTCTGGCGTCGCGAAGTGCTACGCGGGCAACCGGTCGCGGTTGTCGGCGTCGGACTGGTGCTGTCCCTGCTCTGCTCGCCGCACGTTACCGGCGAGGACTTCATGTTGGTTGCGGTGCCGATTGCGCTGATCGCTCGTCGATGGCCGCTGCTTGCCCTCAGTGAGGCGATCGCGATCAGCGCTGTCGAGATCGTGCAACTCCAGCTTCCGCCCAGCGCCCAGCACCTTCAGCCATTCATGCTTGCCGTCATTGCCGCCTCGACCCTGCTTGCGGTTATCCCGATGGCCCCTTCGAAGATGACGCGTTCGCACGAGTTGGCGGCGCATATAACCCGAGGTGCCAGAAGGCAGCTCCCGTCCTGATGATCACGGCCGACGCGAGTGCGGCTGCTAGCCAGTACTTGGACTGTCGATGCGATCCATGATGCGCGCCGCGTCACGACCGAGTCGTCGCAGCTGCTCCGGCGAAAGCACGTCGATGACGAGGGATCGGAGATGCCTCACGTGCCCGGGCGCCGCTGCCGCAAGTGCCTCGAAGCCCACGTCGGTCAGGATCGCCTTGGTGAAGCGCCCATCGGTGCGATCCGGCGTCCGGCGGACGAAACCCCGCCGCTCGAGACGCTCAACCACGTGCGAGAGCCGCGACAGTGACGCGTTGGTGACCTCCGCAAGCGCACTCATGCGCATGGTTCGATCCGGGTTGTCGGACAGCATGGCGAGCACCTGATACTCAACCATGCTCAGCTTCGAATCACGGCGGAGCTGTTGATCGATCGACCAGGGAAGCCAGGTCAGCAGCCGCACGACGGAGAGCCACGACTCCAGCTCCGGCGCGGTGAGCCACGTGACCGGCGGTTGCTTCGCGCCTCGACGCGGTTGACGGGCCACCCCGCAAGCATACCTGGGCACTCTCCTTTTCAAGTGAAGGTGGCAGCGACTTGACCGTTCACTTGACATTTCAAGCTTGAATGTTCAAGCTGGCCTCCTTGCCAGGAACACGTCAGGAGGACATCCGCAGATGAACGTGGCACTCACCGGAGCGACGGGGTTCGTTGGATCTCACGTCCTGAGGCAGCTGCAGGATCGGGGCCATGAGGTGACAGCGCTCGTTCGCGACCAAACCCAGGCGGACAGGCTTGGTCCCGGGGTTCAGACCGCCGTCGTCGACCTCTACGACCGACCGGCGGTGGTGAGCCTGCTGCGGCAGGCGGATGCGGGGATCCACACCGCGAGCCCCAATGACGAGACCAGCGCGGCCTTCGACAGCGCCATGGTCGACGCCGCGATCGAGGCTTTCGAAGGCACCGGCAAGCCCTACATCAGCATCAGCGGCATCTGGGTCTACGGTGCCAACACTGGCATCAGCGAGCACTCGCCGTTCAATGCTCCGGCGATGGTGGCCTGGAAGGAGCCAAACGAGCGCCGAGTGCTCAACGCCAAGGGCCTGCGCGGGGTCGTGGTGGTGTCGAGCGTGGCCTACGGTGACGGAGGCGGCGCGATTCCGGGGCTGCTCCTCGGATCGCCTCGTGATCCCGCCGGAAATCTGATCATGCTCGGCACTGGAGAGCAGCACTGGTCCAACGTGCACGTTGCGGATCTCGCCGAGGTCTTCGGGCGCGTGCTGGAAGATGACACGGCTCGCGGTTACTACGTCATCGGCAACGGGTTGAACCCAACCGTCACCGAGCTCACCGAGGCTGCCGCGGTCGCGGCCGGTGCGCCGGGGGCGGTGCCGGGTTCCGAGACCGAGGCTCGGACGCGCCTTGGCGACTATTTTGCCGAGGTGTTGCTGCTCGATCAGGGCACGGACGCCGCCAGGGCCCGCGCCGAACTCGGTTGGCAGCCGTCCCGTCCGTCACTCACCGACGAGTTCCGCCAGGGCAGCTACCGAGCAAAGGCCGAGTCCGTGATCTAGTCGTCCAGCGTTCGATCACGGACCATCCGCCGTCCCGGTTGTCGGTATCGTGCCTTTCGACGCTGGCGCCTCGCCGACGCGGACTCCCCGAATAAACTTGCTGTCGCGCATGTCGCACCCATCAAGTCTCGGACAGGAGCGCGAACCATGACCCCAACCAAGACCGTAGCCAAGGCCAAGCCGAACTCGGCGACGCGCGCCGGGACGAGCGGCAAGGCGTCCAAGGGATTCAGCGCCGAAGAGAAGGCCGCTGCGCGAGCGCGCATCCAGGAACTGAAGGCGGAGGCGGCCAGGGCGGACGGGGAACTTGAATTGCTCGCCGCGATCGCGAGGATGCAGGAACCCGATCGCGCCATGGCCAAGAAGATCCACGCTCTGATCAAAGCCGCAGCACCTGTCCTCGCACCGAAAACCTGGTACGGAATGCCGGCGTACACCAGGGACGGCAACGTCATCTGCTTCTTCCAAAACGCAGGGAAGTTCAAAGTCAGATATCAGACCCTCGGCTTCAGCGACAAGGCGAATCTTGACGACGGTGGCATGTGGCCGAATTCGTACGCGCTCACAAAGTTGACTGCCACCGAAGAGGCAAAGATCACAGCGCTGGTGGAGAAGGCGGTGCGCTGAAGTTCCCGAAGCAGCGGCTCGCCATGGTTTGGAGAAGGCCAATTGACCAGCCGCCACGACGCCATTGCAGCTCTCGAGCGCATTGCGTACATCCTCGAACGCGAGCAAGAACCTTCCTATCGCGTGCGTGCCTTTCGCAATGCGGCGGCTGTCGTTCGTGCGCTTCCCGATTCGGAGCTCGAGGAGCGGAGCAGGCGCGGCGCCCTGCAAGGTCTCGCCGGGATCGGGCCGGCTACGGCGCGGGTCATTGAGGAGGCGCTGGCGGGGGCGACACCCGCGTACCAGCAACGTCTCGAGGCCGAGTCTCCACCCATCGCAGACGAGGCGCTGGCGCTGCGCCGGGCACTGCGCGGTGACTGCCACGTGCACTCAGACTGGTCGGACGGTGGCAGCCCCATCGAGGACATGGCTCGAGCCGCGATCACCCTCGGGCACGAGTACATCGTCCTGACCGATCACTCACCGCGGCTCACGGTGGCGCGCGGGCTGAGCGCCGAGCGGCTCCGCGAGCAACTCGACATGGTGCGCGGCATCAACGAACGGCTCGCGCCGTTTCGCATCCTGACGGGCATCGAGGTCGACATCCTCGACGACGGCTCGCTCGACCAGGAGCCGGACCTCCTCGCGCAGCTCGACGTCGTGGTGGCAAGCCTGCATTCGAAGCTCCGCATGCCTGCGGCGGAGATGACGCCGCGGATGCTCACCGCAATCCGCAACCCGCACATGGACGTTCTCGGTCACTGCACCGGGCGGATCGTCGCCGGCCGGGGGAGACCCGAGTCGCAGTTCGACGCGGATGCTGTCTTCGCGGAGTGCCGCGAGCATCACGTCGCGGTCGAGATCAACTCACGTCCGGAACGGCTCGATCCCCCAAAGCGGCTGCTGACGCTCGCGATCGAGATCGGATGCCGGCTCGCCATCGACACCGACGCGCACGCGCCCGGTCAGCTCGAGTGGCAGGTGCGCGGATACGAGCGCGCTGCCGCGTGCGATGTTTCAGCCGAGATGGTCATCAACACCATGTCGGCGAAGGACTTGGTCGCGTGGACGAGGATGACGGAGCTCGCTGATTCAGGACGCCCCGTCGCCACGGACTGAGGTGCCGCGCGCTCAGCAGCGGGTGCGTAGCCGCTGAGCAACGGCTCCCAGTCGGCATCGCTCGCGGATCGTCGCGGCGGCAGTTCCGGGAGCGTCGATTTGAATCCGGCACCGGTGTGGAACACGACCACCGTGTCGCCCGGTTCGACAGCGCCCTGACTCCGGAGCTGAAGCTAGGAGCGATCTCTGCCGCAGAGCGCTGCAACCCCGTGTCACCCGCGCTGCGACAGCAAGAAATCGAAGGTGGTCCGGATGAATTCATCCATGGGCGCGCGATCACCGATCAACTTCGCGCGCGTTGCTGCGCCCTCATAGCCGTCGACGAGATAACGCCCGAGCGCCACGACATCCGCGCCCTTCGCGAGCTCCCCAGCCTCCTGCGCTTGAACGAGCGCCCTGCTCACCGCCGCGCTCCAATTGTCGAGGGCTTCGGTCACGGCGTTCGCGATCTCCGTGCTGTGTGGAGCGAGCTCGGTCGCGAAGTTGCCGAGCAAGCAGCCCTTGCGGACGCCACAGCTGACGTTCTGCTCGATGACGGCCTCGAAATACCTTCGGATCCGCTCAAGGGGGGTGCCATCGCCTGAGAAGATGTCGCTGGCGCCGGCCTCCGCCACGTAGGCCCCGACGAGGCGGCTGTATGCCTTCACGACCTCGATCCCGAGCGCCTCCTTGCTCGCGAAGTGGTTGTAGAAGGATCCCTTCGGCACCCCGGCCGCCTCGACGATGTCCTGGACACTGGAGCCGTTGAATCCGCGGGCGTGGAACACGTCCACGGCGCTCGCGATGAGCTGATCCCTGACGCTGGCTCGCGGCACCAGCCCACTATCCCAGGTTTGGGTAAGATGACCGGTCATATTGGCCTCGCGCGACAGATCGCGCCCCGCCCCGCCGCCCTTCACCCGACCGCAAGGAGGTCTCCCATGCCGATGATCGACGTCTTCGCCTCAGAAGGCACTTTCAAGGACAAGCACGCGCTCGCCAAGGATCTCGCCAGCGCGGTCATGCGCTGGGAGAAGGTGCCCGCGATCCCATTGTTCTTTGAGAACACCGCCGCGTTCATCCACGACCTGCCTGCCGAGGCGATCTCGAATGCGGCCGGGGACAGCAATTACGTCCGAGTCCAGGTGCTCACCCCGGTCCACGTCCTTGATCGCGAGAAGCAGCTCGGTGTCGTCAAGGAGCTCACCGAGATCGTGGTCGCGGCAGCCGGCGACCCGACGCTGGCCGATCGCACCTGGGTACTGATCACAGAATCGCCTGAGGGCGGGTGGGGCATTGACGGCCATGCCAACACCAGCGATGACATCGTTGCATCGGCACGGGCGGCGCTGCAGGTGAAGGCAGGGTGAGCGAGCTAATCGCCGAGAGCGCGGTGGTTGGCGATGCCCTGATCAAGCCCGCCTTCACGACGCTGGACGGGCTGACGATTCGGTATGCGACCAGTCCGAAGGCCGGCGCCGAGACGGTGGTGTTGCTCAGCCCGTGGCCGGAGAGCATCTACGCCTTCCTGCCGACATGGCCCCGTCTCGCAGAACAGCTCTCCCTCGTGGCCATCGACCTCCCCGGCTTCGGACAGTCACAGGGGCGCCCAGACCTGATGTCGACGCGCGCGATGGGCGAATTTGTCGTGCGGTTGCTTTCGAGTTTGCACATCGAGTCGCCGCACGTGGTCGGCCCCGATGTGGGCACCGGAGCACTGCTCTGGGCGGCGGCCACTCACCCCGATGCTTTCCGCAGCATTGTTGTCGGTGCGGGCGGGGCCATCTTCCCGTTGCAGTCCGACGGTCTGCTCAAGACCTTCATTGACGCCGGCAGCATCGAGCCATTCAAGCAGCTCGATCCGGCAGACGTGATCAGCCAGTCTGTCGGGTCCATCAAGAGCTACGACGTGCCCTCGATCGTCAGAGATGACTACATGCAGTCGTACGCCGGCGACCGGTTCGCCCAGTCTGTGGCCTATGTACAGAGCTATCCGTCGGATCTCGAGGCGCTTGCTGCAGAACTGCCGTCGCTGCAGATTCCAGTGCAGATCCTCGTCGGCGGGGACGACCCTTACGGCTTGGTCGCCGATGCCGAGTTGCTTGATCAAAAGCTGCCGCACTCGCGGCTCCAGATCTTCCCTACCGGTCACAACGCATGGGAGGAAGACCCAGCAGGGTATGCCGACGCGATCATCGAGTGGGTCAACGGCGCGTACCGGGCTGCGTGAAGGTCTGCGATGAAGGCAATCGGGCTCAATGAGTTCGGCGGCCCCGAGGTTCTCAGGGTGGTCGACCTCGCTGCGGGAGGGGTCCGCGGCCGTCTGGTCTTGGACTTCTCCCAGCCGATTTGATGGCGTGAACGTCCTGTCAGCGGAGCCAACCTCGGAGTGCAACCCCGGAATAGGGCGCGCCCTGCCTCGCAGTGTCGCCTTCTGGGTGGTGGCTGCCACCGCCGCGATGGTGCCTGCGGCGTCGAGCGCCCCGAGTCCGTTGTATCCCGTATACCAGGCGGAATTCAGGTTCTCGGCGCTCGTGCTCACGCTGATCTTCGCCGTCTACGTCTTCGCGCTGATGGCGAGCCTGCTCACCGTGGGCCGGTTGTCAGACTATGTGGGCCGCCGTGTCGTTCTCGCCGGAGCCCTCGTCGTCGAGGCGGGCGCCATGGCGTTGTTCCTTGTCGCTGACGGAGTAACGTCGCTCCTCATCGCCCGCATCGTGCAGGGGATCGCTACCGGCGCTGCCATCGGCGCCCTAGGGGCGTATCTGCTTGATCTGCAACCGACTGACGGCTCACGACTGGGCTCACTTCTCAACAGTGTCGCCCCCACCATCGGTCTGGGCATCGGGGCGACGATCACTGGCGTGCTGGTGCAGTACGCACCGGATCCAACGAGGTTGATCTTCGCGATTCTCACCGCGCTCTTCGTGCTCCTGGCTCTCACCACGATCGTATTGCCAGAAACCGTGAAGCGTGTCAACGGCGCGGTCGCCTCGCTGCGCCCTCAGATAGCGGTGCCACCACGTGCACGGCGATCGTTTGCGGGTGCCGTTCCCATCATGGTGTCCACCTGGGCATTGGGAGGCCTCGTCCTCTCGGCGGGAGGATCGCTCCTCGCCGTGGTATTGGGCCAGAGCAACCACGCGGTGGTGGGTCTTGTGATCGGCTTGTTTCCCTTCTCGGCCGCCACCGCTGCTCTTCTTGCACGTGAGCTGTCGCCCCCGTCCATGTCGCGCGTGGGTGGAGTGGCTTTGGCAGTCGGCACCGGCCTTTTCCTGCTTGCTCTCGAGACGTCGTCGATCGCCGTCTTCGTCGTAGCCTCGCTCATCGCGGGCGGAGGCTTCGGCAGCGGGTTTCTGGGAGCGCTGCGTTCGGTCACCCAGCTGGCTGAGCCCCAGGAGCGGGCCGCGCTCCTCTCCGCCGTGTACGTGGTCAGCTATCTCGCCTTCAGCGTCCCGGCCTTGGTTGCAGGTGTGCTGGCGACCAATATCGGCCTCTTGAACACGTCACTTGGCTATGGTGGTGTCGTGGCGCTGATCGCGGTGGGCACGCTGGCCGTCGAGAGGCTGAGGTCAGGCAGCGACTAGAGCAGCCCACGCTCGGCGCGCAGACGTGACTGGGGTTCGCGGCGCGTCACCTACGTCTGCGGACGGCTGCGAGTCCAGCCGACCTGACGCTGTGGCGGCCGGCGGGAGCGAATCGTGTCAGCAGTCGAAGGCAAACCAGCACAACTCGTTGCGCAGCCGCTGGTCGTCGAGCACAAGTTCTCGGATCTCATGGGGGAGGCGGGCGCGCTGCCACTGGCACTCCAAACGGCCGGCCTCCACGCGGTCGTCGTCAGTCGCTGCCGCCCACGCAGCCCTGATCGCGTACGCCGCGGCTCCGAGTTCGTGGGCCGCCACGTGCCCCACCGCGGCGGCCTGGCCGGCAGCGTACGCGGCATGCCGTGCTGCCCCGCTCAGGTCTCTGGCCGCGGCGTTTGCATGGCCGCCCGCCGTGCGGGCCTCTGCCCATGTGATCTCACCCCGCGCCCAGGCACGCCCGAGGTCGATCGCCCGACGTGGACGGTCGTCCGTCAGCCGTACCTGCTCGAAGTGGTGCAGCACGTGCTCCGCGCAGTCAGCCGCCCACGTCCCGAGAAGACGATGATCGTCGTCCTGGAGGATCCCGCCGCGACGCACGGTGATGAACCGCGGATCCCGGATCTTGGGGAGGATCACCGGCCTCGAAGACCTTTATTGCTCAATGATCGTGGGCGGAACTGTGACGGACGTCGTGTCCCCATCGTCTCGGCTAGCGTCACCGATGTGCCGAGCACCCCAGGAGCGGGGGCGCATGGGGCCGCACGCGCTTGCGGCGAGAACATGGCGCGCGGCCATGCGCAACCGGGCATCTGACGGTGTCGTGTTCGCAAGGACCATGTGCTCAAGGTACCGAGGCGGTCAGGGAATGCCGTGGCAAACATCCATGAGTTCCCTGTGGGTCGCCTCCATACGACAAACGGAGTATGCCGTCGCGGGCTGAGACCGGTATGCGTCGCACGACGACAGTGCGCGGTTCGCATCGGTGGCGTTTCGTTTGACGGCACGTGCACGATGGAGGCCGGGTACCTGTCGGTTGCCCTTCATCGTTCCGCAAGGGTGCCCGAGTACAAATGGGCCATGCCGGAGCCGACGCTCGACGCCGACCTGCGCTCGCTGTTACAGACCTGGTGGGAGACGGGGCGGCGCGATGGCGCGACCGCCATGCGAGTGTTTGGAAACCGCGCACTGACGTCGTGGGCGGGGCTGCTGCTGCTCCCCGGGTTGGCAGTCGTTGCCGTCAGCGGCCTCGTCTTCGGTAACTTCTGGCAGCTCCACTATGTCGCCGGGCTTTCACTCATCCCGCTCCTGCTTGTCAAGCTGGGAACCACGAGCTACCGGGCTCTCTCCTATTACACGCGGCGTGCCGTGTATCGCGCAGCCGGTGCCCCGGAATGGGCCGGACGCCTCCTGGCTCCTGCCTTGATTGTGAGCACGATCATCGCCATGGCCACGGGGATCTGGATGTGGTCGCAGCACAGCGAGGCGCAACCGTGGGCGAAGCTGCATGTGCTTTCGGTGCTGGCAATGGGCGCCTGTGTTGGGCTCCACCTGCTGCTTCGCACGCCACTCTCGCTTCAAACCGCCGCCCGAGACGGCGTCGCCGCGTTGCGACATAACATGCCGCGTCTCCGCATTGCGCTGATCGGGTTGGCACTCGCAATCGGGCTCATCGTCGGCCTCGCCGGCGGCGCCCGATCCCCATTTCCGACTCGCGCACCTCGGGGCGGGACCGAGCAGTCGACTGCCGCCCATCCCGCCACTGACCTCGGGTCTGAACTGCTCCACCCGGCTGCTGGCTCGCTTTCCTGGGCTGGCTTCGCATGAACGCAGCGTGCCGCATCCCATGCAACGCAGCCGGGCGATCGTCCCTCCGCCGTCAGAATCGCCGGAGACCATCATCGCAATGGGAATAGGGCATGGCCGCGGCGCCGGTAAACGGTCGCGGGTCTCGGCGCCGAGGCTCCGTCACCGGTGCGGCGCCTGGCTCGCGCGACGAAACGAGCAGGCAGCGTGGTGCACCTCCCGAGCCGTCGACCGACCACGAAGGTGCATCCGTCATGGGCGCGGCGGACGGTGCGGGCCTCGTCGTGGCGATACCTCCCATTCGTCTGGCAGGGCAAGCAACCGCCGCCGTCTGGCGCTCGCTCCGCGTTCCGCGTTCCTGGGGGCTCCGGCCCACCGACGTCACGTTGATTGTGTTCGCCAATGCCGCGCTGATCGTCGCGATGTGGGTGCGTCACGGGCAGGTGCCCAACCTGGGCAACGCTGGCGCGGTGCTGTCTGCGGCCGGTCAACTCACTGCCCTGCTCGGCACGTATTCCGCGATACTCCAAGTGGTGCTGATGTCGCGGAGCCCCTGGCTGGACCAGCTTTTCGGCATCGACCGCATCGCCGGATGGCATCGCTGGCTGGGATTCGCCACCGTCTTCCTGATCTTGGGACACGTGGTCTTCACGACGGCCGGCTATGCGGTCAGCAACGGCCACTCCGTTCTTGCCGAGACGTGGACCTTCCTCACCACCTACCCCTACATGCTCATGGCCTATGTCGCCACGCTGCTATTTGTCGTCATCGCAGTGGCCTCGGCCCGTGCAGCCCGGCGTCGACTCTCCTACGACACCTGGCACTTCATCCATCTCTTCATCTACTTGGCGATCGCGCTGAGCTTCGGTCACCAGCTCGCCGTCGGCACCGACTTCGAACGCGACCCCGCCGCAATCGCCTACTGGGTCGCGCTCTACGTCGTCGCCGCACTGCTCGTGCTCAGCTTCCGGGTGCTGATCCCCCTCCGCATGACCATCCGTCACCGACTTCGGGTTCACGCCCTGGTTGAGGAGGCGCCAGGCGTTTTCTCCATCTACATCACCGGCCGCAACCTCGCGGAGCTGCCCATGCGTGCCGGTCAGTTCTTCAAGTTCCGCTTCCTGGCTAAGGGGATCTGGTGGCGGGTCCACCGGTTTTCGCTCTCCGCCGCGCCCAATGGCGAGTTCGTGCGCATCACCGTGAAGCAGCTCGGCGACTTCACCAAGGCGGTGCGCAGCCTGCAGCCGGGCACTCCGGTGATCGTCGAGGGCCCGTATGGGATCTTCACCACGCTGCGTCGCCGACGCCCGCGCGCGTTGCTCATCGCGGGGGGGATTGGCATCACCCCTCTCCGGGCTCTGCTCGAAGAAATGCCGCAGCGGAAGAACGGCATCATCCTGCTCTACCGTGCACGCGCATGGCATGACGTCGTTTTCAAAGGTGAGCTCGACGAGCTGATCCGGGCGCGCGGCGGCGAGGTCCACTACATCATCGGCCGTCGAGGAACCGAGATCCATCTGTATCCGCTCTCGGCCAAATACCTGCGCTCCGTGGCCCCCGACCTCCGCGAGCGCGACGTCTTCATCTGCGGTCCTGGGGAGATGATCGAGGGTGTTGACGCAAGCCTGGCAGCTCTTGGCGTTCCTTCCGAACAGATTCATCGCGAGCGGTTCGCGTTTCTTTGACCTGAGGTCCCCAAATGCCAATTCGCGCTGCAGTCACCATCGCCGCCACTGTGCTCGGTCTGGTCCTCCTGGTGAGCTTCCGCACTCCACCGCCCAGCAGCGTCGCTGGAGTGGCGCTCCTCCCTGCACGGTCGACGCCCTCGCCATCGAGCACTTCGCCGGCAGTCACGCCATCGGGGGCGCCGCCCTCAGGAGGCAGGACGCCGGCAGCGACCGCGAGTCCCAGTGCCACCGGTTTGAAGGACGGTTCCTTTACCGGCAAGGACTTCCCCAACTTTTACGGCGATGTCCAGGTTCAGGTCATCGTTTCAGGGGGCAGGATCACCGACGTCAAGGCGCTGCAGTATCCGACTGACCGACCGCAATCCGCGTACATCAGCTCCGTGGCGATCCCCTACCTCCACGACGAGGTGCTCAAGGCGCAGAGCGCGCAGATCGACATCATCAGCGGCGCGACATTCACCAGCGACAGCTACGCGCAGTCCCTGCAGTCGGCTCTGGCCCGGGCCTGAGCTGCATGGCGTCTTTCGTCGTACCGCCGCCGAGGGCCGTACGCACCGAGCCCGTCATGGGCACGGTGATTACCATCGATGTGCGCGATGAGGACCTGCCCGAGCCGGCGATGGATGCGGTGTTTGCATGGTTCCACGACGTTGACGCAACCTTCAGCACGTTCCGCACCGACAGCGAGATCAGCCGCCTCGCGCGTGGTGAACTCCGAGAGCACCGGTGTAGCCCCGATATGCGAGAGGTCCTCGCTCTCTGCGAGGAGGTCAGACGGCGCAGCGATGGCAGCTTCGACATCCGACGGGGAGGCGGGATCGACCCCCTCGGGTTGGTCAAGGGCTGGTCGGTGGAGCGGGCATCGGCCATGCTCGAGACAGCCGGGGCGCGCAACTTCTTCATCAACGCGGGTGGTGACATCGTCGTGCGAGGGCGGCCGGAGCCAGACCGTATGTGGCGCCTTGGGATACGCCATCCGGAGGAGGCCGATCGGGTCGCTGCGGTGCTCGCCGTCCGCGACGTCGCCATCGCCACCAGCGGCACGTACGAGCGTGGCGAGCACATCGTTGACCCGCGCACTGCGTCGCCCCCTTCGGGGCTCCTGAGTATGACGGTCGTGGGCCCCAGCCTCACCTATGCCGACGCGTACTCCACTGCCGCCTTCGTCATGGGGGAGCGCGGCGCTGCCTGGGTTGCCGGCATCGACGGGTACGATGCGCTGGCGATCACGAGCCGGCGTCGCACAGTGTGGACGCCAGGTCTGGAAGAAATGATGGTCCGCGACCAGCCTGGGTTCCGGGGCGACGATCGAACGCGATGACTGACCGGGACCGCCGCATGAACTTGTTCGAACGATGACGCTTCGATTTCGACCCATCGGCACGGGCTCCGACCTCAACCTGGACGCGCCGCGGCTGATCATCGCGGGATACACGGGCCGAGACGCGGCCGCCGTTGCCGCGCACATCGAGGAGCTGGCCGCAATCGGCATCCCCCCGCCGGCATCGGTCCCCGCTTTTTTTGAACTCGATCCATGTCTTGTCACGTCCGATCCGGTGGTCAAGATCATCGGCGCGAATACGTCCGGCGAGGCTGAGCCCGTGTTGATCCGGCACAACGGACGACACTACCTGGGCCTTGGCTCAGACCACACGGATCGCGACCTGGAGCGGGCCGACATCGCCGCCTCAAAGGCCGCGTGCCCCAAACCAGTCGGCCACCAGGTCATCGCCCTGCCCGATGACCTCGGTGCGCTGAATTGGGACGCCATCGAGGTCGAATCCGATGTGGATGGCCAACCCTACCAGCGGGGCGTCCTTGCTTCATTGCGTACTCCCACCGATCTGCTCTCACGCCTGACCAGCACGCTCGGTGAGCTCGGGGACGATCTTGTCATCTTCTGCGGGACGCTCCCGCTGCTGACCGGTGAATTCCGCGCGGGACGACGCTGGCGCCTTCAGCTGAAACTGGACCCGAACACGAGTCTGACCCGCTCCTATGAGGTGCTCCCCCACCATGGCTAAGCCCGAACGTGAATTCTTCGCTACCAGCACGGTGGACTTCACCCCCTGCGCGGGTGACGTCGTCACCCTCACTGAATCCATCCTCGCCACCGATCCCGAAACCGGCGTTGCCACCTCGCTGATGCGCTTCGCACCCGGCACCGACACCACGCCCAACGGGGTCCAGACGCACGAGTTCTGGGAGGAGGTGTACATCGTCGAGGGCTCGATCACCGATCTCCGGCTGAATGAAACCTTCACCGCCGGCATGTACGCCTGCCGGCCGCCGGGCATGGCCCACGGACCGTGGCGTAGCGATGGTGGGTGTCTGACCTTCCAGGTGTGCTACCGGGCTTGATCGTTCCGGCCAGTCCAGCGGCGGCATCGCAGTCGTTCGGCGACCCAATCTGTGCAGACGGCGCGGCGTGGTGACCTATGCCGCAGCGATCTCCAACGCCACCGCGATGGGTTCCGTCACCTCCGCAAGAGAGATGACTCCGGTTGTCACCAGCGCACCGCTCACGCGCAAACCAAGCCGCCATGCCTGACCCGGTGGTAGGTTCACCGCCTGACAGCGCATCACTTCCACGCTGACCGGTGCGCTGTCCCAGCGGCTCACCTCAAGACGTGTCCCGACCGGAATCTCGATCGGCGAAAGCACCAGAGCTCCGGCCGCGCTCACGTCCTCGGTCACTGCCCACGGGGCATCGTCGTCGACGCCGAGCCGCACGGGCACGACCACCTGCTTGCGAGGCGACTGACGGCGATGACGGCGCGTCAGCGGCAGCTGGCCCACGCGGTCGGGCGGGTGATCGAAGTCGAGCAGAAAATGGCGGGCGGTCAGGTCGATGGCGAGCCTGGACAGTTTCAGCGCCTCGCTGCCCGTGGGCTCCTCCCACTCGAGACCCACCAGCGTCCCCGAGTCGGTTCGCTGGGCTCGCCGCACGGGTCCGGATGCCCGCAGCGAGACCTGTGACCAGAGTACGTGGAATGACACGGTGTCGCCGGCACGCACCGGGCGCGGCAGCAGCAACGCTGCACCGCTCTCCGACAGGTCGGTGAGCACACCGATGCCATCGATACCACCAACTCGCCAGCGAACCGGTAACGCCGCATGCGCCCGCGGGGTGCGGCGATAGTGGACGCTTCGCACGGTGGTCATGACCGCGGCAAGCGCCAGAGCGAGTATCCAGCCACTCCATGCGGTGTTGATCCAGAAGGCGAGGACATTGACGTTATGGGTGAGCAGCAGCCGCACCATCCCGCCGATGAAGCAAGCAATCGCGTAACCGGCGATGAGCAGCGCGGGTACCATCAGGCGCGGATCCGCGCCGCCGACCGCCGCTTTCGGGCTGACGGAGAAGCGGAGCTTCCTGCGTTTGGCCAGTCCGAGTGTGGATCGGATATAGGTGTAGAACCCGATCATGTGGTACCGCTCGGTGGCGACGAACATCGCGTAGCCGCGGCCCGTCAGCTTGAACGCCGTCATCGACAGCGCGTAATACGTGACCACCCAGGCGATGAAGGGCAGCGTCATCGCGCGGATGGGCAGCAGCCCGGTGGCGACGGCGAGCGACGGTGCGAGGTAGAGCAGGAGCCGCTGGTAGCCGTCGAAGTAGTGGAGCACCGACGCGAAATAGTTGATGCGTTGGTGGATGCTGAGCCCGGGGTTGGTGAAGAGACGCTCCTTGCGCAGCATCTGCATGGTGCCCTGTCCCCAGCGCAGGCGTTGGAGGTGATAGGGCGTGGCGGTCTGGGCTGCCAGACCGAGCGCGAGCACCTCGTTGTGATACGCCGACGACCATCCCTTGGCATGCAAGCGAAACGAGGTGTGCATGTCCTCGGTGATCGTCTCGGTGGCAAAGCCGCCGACCTGTTCCAGCGCTGAGCGGCGCATCACCCCGCACGAACCGCAGAAGAACGCCGAGTTCCAGTGGTCCTTGCCAGGCTGGAGGACGCGGTAGAACAGCTGCTGCTGGTGCCACGAGCGCTTCTGCGACGGCTTGGTCAGATGCTGGAAGGATTCGACGTTGTAGAACTCCTGCGGGGTCTGCACGAAGGCGATGGTGGAATCGGCGAAGTAGCCGAGGGTGCTGTCGAGAAACGGCGGCAGGGGCACGTGGTCGGCGTCGAAGATGGCGATGAAGTCCCCACTGGTCTGCGCCATCGCCGCATTCAGGTTTCCGGCCTTGGCGCCGGCGTTGTCAGGTCGCGTGATGTAGCCGGCGCCGAGCTCCTTGGCGAGGGCCTCCATCTCCGGACGGCGGCCGTCGTCGAGCAGATATGTCTGGTGCGGGTACCTGATTGCGAGGGCGCCGATGAGCGTCCGGCGGACCACCCACTCCGGCTCGTTGTACGTGGGTACCATCACATCGACACTGATCCCCGGAGCGGGTGGCACGCACGCGCGGCGGGGCCGGGTGTTCCAGGCGGTGTAATAGAACAGGACGCTCGAGACGAAGCCGTAGAGCTCAGCCACCCACAGGATGATCGCGAACCACAGAGCCGCGGGGTTGAGCGTCGACGTGAGCCGGTAGGTGAGGTAGCAGGCGCCGAAGCCCGCGGCGAGGATGCACACCAGGGCACGGGCCCGGCTGATTCCGCGGGACTCCCACATGACGGCGCGGCCTCCTCTCCATACTCGCGCGCGATCCACCGTGGACGCGCCCTCTCTCTACTGACTACAGCGACACCCGGAGCATCCCGTGCGCCGCTCTCAGAAACGCCCTACAGCGAGTGACAACCCGGTTACGAGCGACCCGTATGTGGCGGCGACGGGCATGTTCGCCGCGCCCCGGGCGAGGTGGCGAGCCCGAACTAGGAACCGGCCGCACCGGCGACCAGCGCTGCAGGTGATGAACAGCGAACTACGGGGGCTCCGAGAGTGCCAACTGCTGCGCCTGCACGCTCAGGATGTGCGCACGCATCGTGCGGGCGCCGGCCTCGGGGTCACCGTCCGTTATCGCCTGGATGATGCGCTCATGCTCGGCCACCGAGTCGGCGAGTCGACCGGGGGTCTGCTCGCTGAGATGGCCGATGCGCTTGACGTGGTCGCGCAGGTTGCCGATCAGAGCGCGGATCCGCCGATTCTGCAGGCTGTCGAACAAGATCTCGTCAAACTCGTCGATGAGCTGCACGAGCCGCTTTGTGTTGTCGGCGTCAAGTGCATGCCGGCTTGCCGCCGAAACGCTCGCCAGACGTCGCCGCGTATCGCCCTCGAGGAACGTCGCAGCCTGACGCGCCGCCGAGACTTCCAGCAGCAGTCGGAGTTCATAGATCTCCTCGAGGTCCCGCCGTGAGTACCCGGTGACCACTGCACCCTTGAAGACCTCCATCTCCACCAGCCCATCGCGCTCCAGCCACGACAGAGCCTCGCGGACGGGCGTCTTGCTGACACCGAGCATCGCCGCGAGGGCCGCCTCACGCAACGGCTCTCCTGGACGCAAGCGGAGATTGACGATGGCGTCTTTCAGCTCTCGGTATGCCCAGTCGGTCAGCGTGGACGGTCCGTTCGTGCTGTTGAAGACGGCCGGAGTGGGGCCGGCTCTGCGCGCGCTCACGTGGCAGTACTTAGCAAGAAGCCTAGGCGGCAACCTCAGCCGACTGGCGAGCGTCGCTGACCCGGCGCAACGCGAAGTAGACGACACCTCCAACCACGAATCCGACGTAGAAAGAGAGGTCGGCGCCCTGCAGGGCGCTGGCGATCGGCCCGACGAGGAGCCCGGTATCCATGAACGGCACCATGGCCGCGAATCCGATGACAAGCGCGGCCAGCGCCGGCCAGCCGAGGGACAGATTCCGGAACTCCATCAAGCGCGCCAGCCCGTCCCGGCTAACACGGCCGCCGCGCAGGTACCAGTCGATGAGGATGATCGCCAGGAATGGGGCGAGCCAGTAGGCGGTGAACAGCAGCACGTTCTGGAACTTACCGGAAAGGTTCCCGGAATTCAGCCACAAGATCAAGCCGAAGGCGAGGATTGTGCCGAAGAACGCCATATAGTGGCGCCGGATCTTGACGCCCGCGGCCTGAATGGCGAGCGAACCCGAGTAGTCGTTCATCGCGTTTCCGGTGATGGCGCCGAAGATGATCGCGATCAACGCCAACACGCCGATGACTCCCCCACCGACAAGGGACTGCACTCCACCGGCCGTCTGGTTGACAAGCACCTTGGCGCCCGCGAGGCCAATGGGGTACATCCAGATGTAGGACGCAGCCAGGCCGGCAAGCGTCCAGAGGAAGATCGGCTGCGGCCGGCTTTCCTTCTTCATGTACCGGCTGTAGTCGGCCGCATAGCTCGCCCAGCTGAAGCTGCCGCTCAAGGCAATTGTGGTCATGAGGACGAAGGCAGCGACTGCGGCGCCTCCTGAAACTGTGTTCGACGTCGGGATGTTGCCCTGCTGAAGGATCTTCACCGACAGCACGACGAAGAGCACCGTGAGAATGCCGCTTCCCCATTTCTCGATCTGGTGGATGTACTCGTACCCGAGGAAGCCGATCGCTCCCTGGAGCGCCAGGACAACGATCACGCCGAGCCAGAAGGGCACGTGGAAGAGCAGCTGCGCCGCCTCGCCGCCGAAGAGCCCGACCAGCGCGTCCCACGCCACCGAGCTCAGCCACTGCACGGCTGCGGGCACTGCGATCGTCTTGCCGAACGGCAGCCGCGCCAGCGGCAGTTGACCCATGCCCGTCTTCGGTCCCCACGTGGCCAGCAGCGCAACGGGAAGAGCGCCCAGGATCACGCCGAGCACTATGGCGATGAAGCCGGGCCAGAATCCAAGCCCCAGGGTGAACGCCAGCGTGCCCGTGAACACCCCCGACAGCTCCATGTTGGGGGCGAACCACACCGTGAAGTTGCGCCAGGCGGCGCCGTAGCGCTGATCCTCCGGGATCGGCGACATGCCCTGGGTCTCGAGCGACCTATCGCCCTGGCGCTGTGGACGGTTGCCACGGAAGATCTCCGCCCCGTCGACCCCTGAAACGGATCCGGGAACACCCGACTCGCCGACTGTTGTTGCCATCGTTGACGAGGCCCTCCGAAATGGTGGCGCGGTGGAGCTGGCAGGCCCACGCTGGGCAGCAAACCCCTGCGGGGCAGGAATATATCAGATACCAAAGCAGATTTCAGGGCCTCGTGGAACGCCGGACTAGGAGCCACAGGTCCCACGATCCATGTTTGACAGGCCGATCGAGTGCCACCTAAAGTGACACGGCATCCGGAATATGAGATATCACCGCTGGAGACCATGACGACCCCTGCCGTCTCACCACCACCCGCCCTCCCTGTCGTCGACCGGAGTCACCTCGATCGCGCCGTGCAGCTGGTGCGCGAGGTGTGCCGTATTCCCAGCGTGCTCGGCGATGAGGGACCGCTCGCGGCGTTCCTTGCCGGCGTCATGCGCGATTCCGGGTTCGAGGGAGTCGAACTCCAGCCGGTGCTCCCGGAAAGGCCGAACGCCATCGGCGAGATCAACTTCGGCGCAGGCCGCCGCGTGGTCCTGACCGGTCACATGGATACCAAGCCCGTGTCCCACGGCTGGACAAGGTCCCAACCCTGGTCGGGCGACGTCATCGACGACCGCGTCTACGGCCACGGCATCATGGACATGAAGGCTGCCCTGGTCTGTCAGATCGTCGCCATGGAGGCACTTCGCGACAGCGGCCTGCCACTCCGGGGTAGCGTGGCCATGGCCGCGGTGAGCGATCACATGGGCGACCAGGCCGGCTCGATCGCCTACTTCGACAACCACCGCGCCGACCTGTGCGTCCTTGGCGAGCTGACCGACAATGAGATCTGTATCGGTCATCGTGGCCGCTACTACTTCGATATCGTGACGCTCGGCCGTTCGGCGCACACATGTCACAAACACAGTGCGATCAACGCCAACGTGCTGGCCGCCCAGGCAGTGCTGGCCTTGGACCGCTCCCGGCTTGAGCCGCAGCTCGAACCCTGGGTGGTCGAGCTGTTCGGCCCCGAGACATTCATCGTGCCCGGGCGCATCTTCGGTGGTCTCCCGCCGGGTGGCCCCTCGATGATCCCGGACGAGTGCGTGATCCGCGTCGACTGCCGTCCTCAGCCTGGAGTCACCGTGGATGACGTGCGTGCCGAGATCGATCGCTGCCTCGAGATCGCTCGGCAGGCCGACCCCCGCTTCTACGCTGAGGTGACCCTGGCCGACGTCAAAGACGGTTACCTGGCTCGCCCCGACGACGAGGTCGTCCGGCTCATGGTGGACGCGGTTCGCGAGGTCTGCGGCGGTGCGCCGCGCCTCGTCACCGAGAACTGGCTCGGCGACACCGCGAGCTTCGGCGCTCGAGTCCCAACGGTCATCTACGGTCCGGGCGGACCACCGGTCTATTGCCCGGACGAGAATCTGTCCATCCACGAGATTCACCAGGCGACGCAGGTCTACGCGGCGTTCACCGCGCTGGCCCTCTCGCGCGACGCAGACCCCACGCACCCGACCCACACCGACCCCGTATGAGCGGGGCAGCGTTCGACAACGTCCTCGACAGCTGTCTCGCGGTGCGACCGGGGGAGCAGGTGGTGCTGCTCACCGATGACGGCACCGACGTGGCAGTGGTCGACGGCCTGCGCGAGGGCATCGGCGCGCGCGGCGCCGTGCCCGTGGTGGCGCGCATGCCGATGCCACGGCTGCCCGGCTCCGAACCTCCCACCACGGTTGCGGCAATGATGTTCGAGGCCGGCGCGATCATCGAGCTGACCAGCCTCTTCATCGGCTCCTGCCTCGCCCGCCGGCGCGCCACCGGAAACGGCGCCCGCTACCTCGCGATGCCGGGCGTGCGGCTGGAGACCTTCCGGGAGGGAGGCCCGCTCACCGTCGATTTCGGCGGCTTGCGGGCGGGCGTCGAAGCCGTCGGCGACGCGTGGACGCGGGCGCTGACATTCCGGCTGACCACGCCGGGAGGGACCGACCTGCGCGGCTCCATCGAGGGGCGGCCGGGACGAGTGCTCCACGGACTGGCGTGCTCGGCCGGCGACTACATGGCGCCGCCTGACATCGAGGCCGGAGCCGCGCCGCTCGAGGGCTCGGCCAACGGCGTTGTCGTCGTGGACGCCGCCCTGCTGTTCATGGGCCGGGGGCCGCTGCCTGAACCGGTGGTGCTGCACATCCACGATGGTGAGCTGGCTGACGTGGAGGGCGCCGAGCGGCATCGGTTGACCGACATGATCGATCGGTGCGGTGACCGGCGCATGTCCAATCTTGCGGAGGTCTCGATGGCGTTCAACCCCGCCGGTCTCGTCTGCGCTGTGGCCATGGAGACGGAGTCGTCGCTCGGCACCGCGCACATCGCGCTGGGCAACTCGCTCGCCTACGGTGGCGTCGTCGACGCGGTCGCCCACCTCGACTGCGTGATGCGTGACGCCACCCTGGAGCTGGACGGCGAGAAGGTGCTGATTGCAGGCGTGACGGCGTGAGCAGCGGCACCACGGCCACGGACCCGCTGACACAGGCGGACGTGACCACGGACTCCGGTATCCCGGTTGCGCCGGTCTACACCGACGCGGATGTCCACGCTGACCTTGCGGCTCGGCTCGGCCTTCCAGGCGAGCCACCGTTCACGCGTGGGCCGTATCCGTCGATGTACCGCGGCCGGTTGTGGACCATGCGCCAGTTCGCCGGATATGGGTCGCCGGCGGAGACCAATGCGCGTTTTCACTTCCTGCTCGACCGAGGCCAAACCGCGCTGTCGGTGGCCTTCGACCTGCCAACCCAGCTCGGCTACGACTCCGACCATCCGATGGCGCAGGGTGAGGTTGGCCGAGTCGGCGTGGCGATAGACACCGCCGACGACATGGCCGGCGTCTTCGCGGGACTTCCACTCGAGAAGGTGTCGGTGAACTTCACGATCAACGCCACCGCGCCGATCATCCTGGCGACGTACCTGGTCGCCGCCGAGCGCCAGGGTGTGTCGCCGGAGCGGCTCACCGGCACCTTGCAGAACGACATCCTTAAAGAATTCATGGCTCGCAAGGCGTTCATCTACCCGCCCGGACCGTCAATGCAGCTCGCTGCCGATGTCGTCGAATACGCAACCGATCACCTGCCGCGTTTCAACCCGATCTCTATCACCGGGTACCATGCGCGTGAGGCGGGATGCAACGCGGTCCAGGAACTCGGCCTGACCATGGCCTCGGCGGTCGCATACACCGACGCGCTGGTGAGTCGCGGCCTGTCGTTCGATCGCTTCGGTCCGCGTCTGTCGTTCCACTTCGCCACCACGCTCGACCTGTTCGAAGAGGTGGCCAAGCTGCGTGCAGCTCGACGCCTGTGGTGCCGGATCGTCACAGAGCGGTTTGGCGCGCGCAGTGCGGCATCGGCACCGCTGCGTTTCTTCTCGGGGAACTCCGGCACCACGCTCACTGCGCAGCAGCCGCTCAACAACATCATCCGCTCGACCGTGCAATGTCTGGGCGCAGTCCTCGGCGGCGCGCAGTCCATCCACGTGATGGGCTACGACGAGGCGTTCGAGATCCCATCGGAGGAGGCGGTCACCCTGTCGCTGCGAACCCAGCAGATCATCGCGCTGGAAACCGGAGTCACCCGCACGGTCGATCCGCTCGCGGGCTCGTACTACGTCGAACACCTCACCGACGAGATCGAAGCACGTGCACAGGATCTGCTCGACGAAGTGGCGGGTGCAGGCGGCATGGTGGCGGCTCTCGCGACCGGCCTGCCCCAGCGATGGATCGCTGACTCGGCCTACCAGATCGAGCGTGACCTTGCCGAAGGACGCCGCCTCAAGGTCGGGGTCAACGTCCATCGCGACGAGCAGCCCACCCCGCAACTCAACCTGTTCGAAATGGACGACTCCGCCGGGCCGCGCCAGGTGGAACGGCTCCGCGAGACCGTGCGACAGCGCGATGCCGCCACCCACGCTGTCGCGATGGACCGGCTCCGCGGCGACACCGTCGATGGTCGCAACGTCATGCCGGCGCTCATCGACGCCACCCGCGCGGGTGCGACGGTCGGTGAGATGGCCGACGTGTTCCGCGCCGCATTCGGCGAATTCCGGGAGCCCCAGGTGTGGTGAGCCGGCCACTGCACGGGTCGCGCGTCCTCGACCTCACCCGTTTCGTCTCCGGCAGCCAGGCAACCGCTCTGCTCGCCACGCTCGGTGCGGATGTCATCAAGGTCGAGGTGCTCCCCGGCGATCCATATCGGCGTGGACGTGGTGAAGCGGGTCGCGGTGAGACGGCGCTCTTTCTGTCCCTGAACTCCGGTAAGCGCAGCCTTGGGGTCGACTTCCGCACACCCGAGGGTCGCGAGGTCGTCGAGCGCCTGCTCGCCGCCTCCGACTTCCTGGTCGAGAACTCGCGCCCTGGGTCGCTCGCCAAGCACGGTTTGGACTGGGAGTCGGTCCACGAACGCTTCCCCCAGCTCATCTACGGCTCCATCTCGGCGTATGGCGACACCGGACCGGAGGCCGAACGCGGCGGCTACGACCTCATTGTCCAGGCCGATAGCGGCCTGATGAGCGTGACCGGCAGCGAGAGCGCTGGGCCGGTGAAGGTCGGTGCGCCGGTGCTCGACGTCGGCGCCGGCATCAGCTGCGTGATGGGCCTGCTTGCGGCGCACATCGAGCGTTCGCGCACTGGGGTCGGCGCGCTCGTGTCCTCCTCGTTGCTGGAGTTCGCGCTCACCAGCCTCGGCACGCTTGCGTCGGCATATCTCGCCGGAGCTCCATTGCCGGGGCTGCTCGGCACGCACTCGCCGACCTTCGCTCCGTACGGGTGCTTCCGCACCGCCGACGGGTGGCTGGCTCTGGCCGGCGCCGGGTCTGAGCAGATGTGGGCGCGCGCCTGCGCCGTGCTTGGACTCGAAGCCCTGGTCGGCGACGAGCGTTTCGCCGACAACGAACGCCGCGTCAGTCATCGCGACGAGCTGACCGCGTACGTCGAGAATGTCCTTCGCAGCCAATCGTCTGCGCAGTGGCTGGACAGATTCGGTGCAGCGGGCGTCCCGGCCGCGGAGGTGGAGGGTCTCGACCGCGTGTTCGCGCGACCCCAGGTCGCCGCGCTTGGGGCCGTCCAGACGCTGACCGAGCCGGGCGGGCACGCGTACCAGGTGGTCGGCGCCCCGATCCGCCTGGACCACGATCCGCTGCCGTATCCCCGCGGCGCGCCGGCGCTTGGAGCTGACACCGTCGAGGTGCTCGGCGAGCTCGGCTACCGTGCGGATGAGGTGGCGACTCTCGTGCGCGCGGGAGTCGTGGTGACGGCATGACCGACACCGCCCATCTGCTTGCCGCAACGGTGTTGGAACGTACTGTTCAGCTCGCTGAAATCCCCGCACCAACCCATGCGGAGGCACAGCGCGCGGCGCGTGTCTCGGGTTGGTGGCAGGAGGATGGGCACCAGGCCGTTGATGTCGACAGTGCAGGCAACGTCTGGGCCAGGCTCCGCCGTGGCGACGGACCGGCGCTTCTCGTGTGCGCGCACCTGGACACCGTTTTCGGCACTGACGTCGATCACCGTGTCCGCACCGAGGACGGCCGCATGATCGGCCCCAGCGTCGGTGACGACAGCATCGGCGTCGCCGCGCTGTCTGCGATTGCGGGGCTGCTCGAACCGCCCGGTGCTGCGATGCCCGTATGGGTCACGGCAACCGTCGGTGAGGAGGGACTCGGCAACCTCCGCGGGGTCAAGCATGCACTCGCATATCCCCCGCAACCGATTGGCGTCGTGATCGCGGTCGAGGGTAACTACCTCGGCCGTGTGTCGACGGTTGCAGTCGGCTCGGTGCGGTGGCGCGTGGAAATGCGCGGTCCCGGCGGCCACGCGTGGGAGGAGTCCTCAGCTCCGAGCGCGGTGCACGAGGCTGCCGTCGCCGTCCAGCGGATGGTGTCCATGACCACCGGCCGTCCCGCGGTGTCGCTCAACGTCGGCCGGATGAGCGGCGGCGAGGCGATCAACGCACGCGCCCGGTTGGCGTGGTTCGAGGTCGACCTGCGCGCCGACGATCCCGCAGCCCTTCGCGCTCTCGAAGCCGAATGCCGCGGCGTGCTCGGGAGCATTACATCCGTCAAAGTCCGGATCGAGAACCTCGGCAACCGCCCCGCCGGGCGGATGGATTCCAGCCACGCCCTCGTGGTCGCGGCGAGCGACGCGCTGCGCGGCATCGGGCGTGAGCCGCGGCTCGTCGCCACGAGCACCGACGCCAATGCCGCGCTCGACGCAGGCCTTCCCGCAATCGCGATCGGGGTCACCGAGGGTTCAGGGGAGCACACGCCGGACGAATGGATCGCCACAGCTCCGGTGGCCGCGGGGCTGCGCGCGCTGGCTGCAACCGTGAACGTATACGGTCGACGGCCGTGACCGGACAGCCGACACGCGGAGTTGCTCTGCAGGGTGTTGACGCGCCATCCGCGTTCATCGACAGGGTGAAGGAGATCGAGGAGCTGGGCTTCGACAATCTCTGGCTCACCGACTCGTCGCTGCATACCCGCGACTGCTACAGCTACCTGACGCTGGCCGCGACCGTCTCAACCCGCCTCCGCCTTGGGTGTGCTGTCACCAACCCGGTGACTCGCCACCCGGGGATCACCGCCGCGGCGATGGCGACCGTCGATGAGGTGTCGGGCGGCCGCGCAATCCTCGGCCTCGGCGTCGGCGATCGCCCACTGCGCGCGCTCGGCCTTCACTCCAGCTCCGTGGACGCCCTGGAGGCAGCCGTGGGCTCCATCCGCCGCCTCTGGCGCGGCGATGAGATCACCAGCGAGTCCGCGTCGTTCCGGTTTCGCGATGCGCATCTGCGTTTCCAGCCACGCCCCGACATCCCGATCTTCCTGTCGGCGAGCGGACCGCGCACGCTCGAGCTCGCTGGACGGGTCGCCGACGGAGTGATCCTGCTCGTCGGCCTGTTCCCGGAGGCTGTGGCGTGGGCGCTGTCCCACGTCGACCGCGGAGCACAGAGCGCGGGCCGCCCGCGTCCGCACATCGCGGTGTTCGCCTATGGGGCGATCGATGACGACGAGTCGCGAGCGCTCAAGTCGGCGCGGTCGATCGCGGCCTGGTTTCCGCAGACCGCACCTCACATCTGTGAGCTCGGCGGCGTGCCGGCTTCAATCGTCGAGGAGGTGCGCGGGCGGTACACGGGCGGGGAGTTCCAGGAGGCGGCGGCGGCGGCGAGCCTCATGCCGGACGACTTCGTCCGCCGGGTAGCGCTCGCCGGTGACCGCCGGCAGGCGGCTGCCCGCATCGAGGACGTGCTCGGAGCCGGAGCCGACTCCATGCACGTGTTCCCACTCGGAGAGCGGCGTATGGAGACGGTGGCCGCGTTCGCCGCGTGCTGGCGCGATGTCGTCGAGGGATGGAGCGCGCCGGCGCCTGCGGTCGCGGGGAGCGCATAGGTGGCGTCAGCAGCCTGGCGCGTCACCGGCATCCACCACGTGGCGTTCGCACATGCGGACCCTGGCGTCCCCGAGCAACTGGCCGCCACCCTCGGACTGCCGTGTGTCGACACCGAGGTTGCGCCGGGATTCGTCGAGCGCATGCTTGCTGCCGGCGACGACCGCCTGCAGCTGCTCGAAGCAACCGGTGACGGCGTGGTGCAGCGATTCGTGGAGCGTCGCGGTTCCGGCTTGCACCACATCGCGTTTCGCGTCGACAACCTCGACGCTGCGCTCTCTGAGCTGCACGACCGCGGCACGCCACTGGTCGACGAGCGTGCTCGCGCGGGCGGCGGCGGCACACGGATCGCGTTCCTGCACCCGTCGGCGTGTGCCGGCTTGCTCGTCGAGTTGGTGGACGATGCGCCCGGGGACGCACCGCGATGACCGATGTGCTGACGCTCGGCGCGCACGGCCCGGAGTCGGCGCCGTCGCGGAGCATGTCGCTGCACCTTCGGCAGCTCGGCGTCACGACATGGCGGGCGGCGACCGAGCATCCGATGGTGCGCGAGATCGGCGCCGGCACGCTGCCGCACGAGCGGTTCCGTTGGTTCTTCGAGCAGAACGTGCTCTACCTCGAAGACTACGCACGAGCGATCGGCCTGATCCTCGGTAAGGCACCGGACGGCGATGCCCTCGACGTGCTGTCGCGATTCGCCGCCCAGATCGTGCACACCGAGCTCCCGGCAAACCGCGCCTTCCTGCAGCGGCTCGGCGGGGGCGTGGACCGCATCGATCCGCTGAGCACCATGCATCCGGTCGCCTACGCGTACACGCGCCACCTCCTGCAGGTCGCCGGCCAGGGCACGTGTGCCGAGGGACTCACCGCCGTCCTGCCGTGTCAATGGAGCTACGGCGAGCTTGCCGCGCACCTCGCGGCACACGTTCCCGACGACGCGGTCTATGCGGACTGGATCAGCATGTTCGCGAACGATGCGTACGACCGGCTCGTCGTCGAGAGCACGGCCCTGCTCGACGGCCTCGCTGCTTCCGCGGACGCCGCGCAGCTGCGCAGGCTCGAGTCGATCTTCAACACCTCGGTGCGCTATGAGGTGGAGTTCTGGGACATGGCCTATGCGGGCCCACCAGTCAACAAGGCATAAGGGGGTAACGATGGTGATGCGCGCTGCACAGATCCACGAGGACCTGACGCTGGGCGTCGACAGCGTGGACACGCCGTCCCCTGGTCGCGGGGAGGTGCTGGTGCGCATCCACGCCGCCGGGGTCTGCGGCACCGACCTGCACATCCTCGACGGCATGATCAAGCCCGATCCGTACCCAATGACCGTCGGGCACGAGGCCGCCGGCGTCATCGAAGCCATCGGCGACGGTGTCCGGTTGACTGTGGGCACACGAGTAGCGGTCTACAACAAGCTGTTCTGCGGTGCCTGCGCGCAGTGCCTGGTGGGACGCCACAACCTCTGCGACCGCGAGCCGGGCCAGCTTGGTTTCAACCGCGACGGTGGCGACGCCGACTACGTTGTCGTGCCGGAGCGAAACCTCGTCGCCGTCCCTGACGGCGTCGACCTGGCGACGGCGGCGGTGCTGACGTGCGCCGGCATGACCGCGGTGCATGCGACCAAGCTGTCGGGGCTCCGTATCGGCGACACCGCAGTCGTCAACGGAATCGGCGGCGTCGGCATCCTGATGGTGCAGGCGGCACGTCGAGCCGGGGGGCGGGTGATCGCTGTGGCCGACACCGCGGAGAAGATGGCCCTGGCGAAGGCACATGGCGCGGCCGTCGGGGTGGTGCTGACCGCTGCTGATGGCTTCGAGTCCCTCCCCGATCAGGTGCGCGAGCTCTCAGGCGGCCGCGGTGCCGACGTCTTCTTCGAGCTGGTGGGAACCAGTGCATCCATGACCGCGGGCGTGCGGTGCCTGGCCAAGGGCGGCCGCTTCGTGTCGACCGGATACACCGACCAGATGCTCACCATCCATCCCATCGAGTTCATCCTCTCGGAGATATCGTTGGTGTCAACAGTGGCTGCAACACTCCCCGACCTGGACGATGCGCTGCGCCTGGCGGCAGAGGGAGCCATGGTCGTGCCAATCGCCGGTCGCTATCCACTCGAGGGCATCAGCGACGCGCTCACCGCGTTGCGACAACGAGCCGTTCTTGGGCGCCAGGTTCTCGAGCTGGTCGGGAGCGCCTGATGGCACATATGGGAGCTTCGAAATGACCGCCATCGTCGAGCCGGACATCGCCTTTCTGCGCCGTCCCCAGCGCCTGTACATCGGCGGGGAGTTCGTAACGACCGCGGGCCGGCTGCCAACGGTCAATCCGGCGACCGGTGGGGTGCTCGCCGAAGCTCCGCTGGCCACCGAGCGCGAGGTCGACGACGCTGTCGCCGCGGCGCGGAGCGCATTCCCCAGCTGGCGCGCGGTGCCGCCGACGCGGCGCGCCCGGCTGCTGTGGGACCTCGCCGACCGGCTCGAGCAGCACGCGGATGAGCTGGCGACAATCGAGGTGCTCGACAACGGCAAGCCGCTCTGGGAAGCACAGGCCGTCGACATCGCGCTCACAATCGAGCTCTTTCGCTATTACGCGGGCTGGACGACGAAGATCACCGGCTCAGTGCAGCCGAATTCCATCCCGGGCATGCTGAGCATGGTGCGGCGCGAGCCCGTGGGAGTTGTGGCAGCGATCACGCCCTGGAACTTCCCGCTGCTCGAGGTCGCGTACAAGCTGGGGCCGGCCCTGGCCGCGGGCTGCACTGTGGTGGTGAAGCCGTCGGAGCTGGCGCCGCTCTCGACGCTCCGTCTGATGGAGCTGGTCCACGAGGCGGGTTTCCCCGCCGGTACGGTCAACGTGGTCGTCGGCGGCCCCGAGATCGGGGTGCAGCTGGTGCGCCATGCAGGCGTCGACAAGGTCGCGTTCACCGGCCAGACCGCCACCGGGAAGGCGATCGTCGGAGCCGCCGCCGACACGCTGAAGCGCGTGACCCTCGAGCTTGGCGGCAAGAGCCCGAATATCGTGTTCGCCGACGCCGATCTCGATGCTGCCACGGGAGGCGCGTTCGGCGGCCTCTTCTTCAACCAGGGCCAGGCATGCGTCGCCGGCTCTCGATTGCTGGTGGAGGATCGCGTGGCCGACGAGCTGGTCGAGCGATTGGTGGGGCGCGCCAGGTCGCTGCGCCTCGGCCACGGTCTGCAGCCGGAAACGCAGATGGGGCCGCTGATCTCCAGCCGGCATCGGGAGCGGGTCCTCGGCTACGTCACCACCGCAACCGAAGATGGCGCCGAGGTGGCGACCGGTGGCGCAGCCGCCGCCGTCGACGGGTTCGAGGGAGGCTTCTTCGTCCAACCCACCGTGATCAGCGGCGTCGGCAACAGCATGCGCGTGGCGCAGGAGGAGATCTTCGGGCCAGTGCTGTCGGTGATCCGGTGGCACGACGTCGATGAGCTGACGGAGCTGGCCAACGCTGTCCCCTACGGCCTGGCCGCCGGCATCTGGAGCAGCGACACCAGCAAGGCGCTGCGTCTTGCGGAACGCCTCGATGTCGGTACGGTATGGATCAACACGTACGGCATGTTCGACGTCGCGGTGCCGTTCGGGGGACGCAAGCAATCGGGCTTCGGACGGGAGCTCGGCGAGGAAGCGTTGGAACCCTATCTGCAATCGAAATCCGTCTGGCTCGACCTCGACGCCGCTGTGCCGACCTCGGGTCAGGGAATCAGCCGCTAGCCACTTCGGAGGGACGGAACGTGGGCAACCGCCTCATCATCCGCGACGGCATCGTGGTCACGATGAACGACCAGGACGACGTGCACTTCAATGGCACCGTCGTCATCGATGGCAACCGCATCGTCGACGTCGGTCCCACCGACGAGGTCGCGCAGCGACAGCGCGACGACAGCGCCACGGTGATCGACGCGCGCGGCAAGGCGGTGATGCCGGGCCTCATCGATCTCCATTACCACACGGCACTCGGTAAGGGCTGGAGCGACCACCTCCCGCTCTGGGAGTATCTCGACACCTGCTGGTACCCGATGATCCGCGCGATGGACGACGAGGCTGCGCATGCAGCTGCGCTGCTCAGCTACAGCGAGTCGATCCGCTGCGGCGTGACCACCGTCAACGACATGTACCGCAAGCTCGGTGCGCTCGCCGACGCGGCTGAGGAGATCGGAATCCGCGCCGTGCTCTCCAATGACATCGCGGACGCCGAGCACCGTCTCGACACGCTCGAGGACGCCAAGGAGGCCCACCAGGCCAAGCATGGGGCTGCGGGCGGCCGGATCGAGGTGTATGTCGGCATCGAGTGGCTGCCGCTTGCCTCCGAGCAGCTCCTGCGCGATGCCCGAGCGCTCGCCGACGACCTGGGCACCGGCATCCACATCCACCTCAACGAGTCGCTCACCGAGGTGGAGAACTCCAAGCAGCGCTTCGGACGGCGTCCCACCGAGGTGGCGTACGACTGCGGCATCCTGGGACGCAACTGCATCGCCGCCCACTGCGTGTGGCTGTCCGACATCGAGATCGCGCTCATGCGGGAGACGTCGACCCAGATCTCCCACAACCCATCGTCCAACGCCAAGCTCGGCAACGGCATTGCCCGCCTTCCGGAGATGCTCAATGCCGGGCTCAACGTCGGCCTCGGGCATGACGCGGCGGAGTGCAACAACAGCCTCGACATGTTCCAGGTGATGAAGTTCGCCTCGTTGATGCATCGCGCCGCTCGCGTCGATTCCAGCCTGCAGCAGGCTCCGGACGTGCTGCGCATGGCGACCCGCAACGGGGCGGCGGCCCTTGGCCATGAGACCGGCGAGCTCAGCACCGGGCGCATCGCCGACGTCATCCTCGTCGACCTCCAGAACCAGATGTTCACGCCGCTCATGCCGCGCAACAAGGCGCACCTATACTCCCACCTCGTCTTCGCCGCCAACGGCAGCTGCGTCGACACCACGATCATCGACGGCCGGGTGGTGATGGAGGGGCGCAGGCTGAAGACGGTCGATGAGGAGGCCGTGCTTCGCAACGCCAACCAGGCATTCCAACGAGTCATCGAGCGCATGGTCGTGCCGGCATGAACCCGCGGTCGTCAATCGTCTGACCGGAGCAGCGTCTGCGGTGCCGCGATATCTCGTGCTCGGTGACCCGGTGGTCTCGCTCGGCGCCACCACGCTGATCGATGACGGTGCGCTGATCGTCGAGGGTCACGACATCGTTGAGGCCGGCCCGCGGCTCGCGCTGGAGGCGCACGGTCCCTTCGACCGCGTGCTCGGCTCTGGCGATCACTTCGTGATGCCCGGGTTCGTCAATTGCCACTACCACTCGGAGCTGGCGATCGGACCGGGATTGTATCAGCACATCTTCGAGCGGGCCAACGTGCACATCCAGGGATCGGTGGGACCGATCGACGAGGAGGACCTCTACACCGGCGTGCTCTGGGGGCTCGTGTCGGCGATCCGAGGCGGTCAGACCGGGACCGTCGACATGTACTACGGTCGCCCGTCGCTCCCCGATTTCGGCTGCCCGCCGGCCCTGCGCGCGTACAGCGACGCAGGCTTGCGCACCGCGTTCGGACTCGTGAGCCGCGACCAGTGCAGGTACGTGCACGAGCCCGATGAGCAATTCCTCGCACGCCTGCCCGGGGATCTGGCCGCCGAGGTACGCGCCTCCCCGATGGGCTATGCGTGGCCGGTGGACGATGTGATGGCAAGCTTCGAGCGGCTCTTCGATGACTGGCACGGGCGTGACGACCGGATCCGGATCGTCACCGCGCCGGACTGGACCCCGGCCTGCTCGGACGCCCTCTATCAGCGATGTCGCGCCGTGGCAGACGACCACGGCACCGGGCTCATCACACACGCGCTCGAGACAAGGTCGGAGATGCTGTTCAACCTGCGAGCGTATGGAAAGCCCGCCGTGCAACGTCTGGCCGACCTCGGGGTCCTCACGCCCGCGACAGTTCTCGAGCACTTCGTCTGGGTGACCGATGAAGAGCTGCGCATCTTTGCGGATTCGGGAGCAGTCGCGTCCAACAATGCCGGCTCGAACCTGCGCCTCAGCTCGGGCATCTGCCGCGTCCGCGACATCATGGATACGGGCGGCCGGGTTGCGTTCGGCACCGACGGCATCTCGTTCTCCGACCGCGAGGACTTCTTCGAGGAATTGCGCCTTGCGCTGTATCTGCAGCGGCGGCCCCAACGCTTCGATCAGGGTCGCATCAACAGCGAGCGCGTGCTCCGTGCGGCGGCCGTGAACGGAGCGCGCGCGATCGGCGAAGAGTCGAAGCTCGGCAGCCTCGAGGCCGGTCGCTACGCCGACCTGCTGGTGGTGCGCAAGGATCGCATCTTCTTCCCGCCAGGGAGGTACCACGGTGAGCCGTTCCTCGACGTCGTGCTCGATAGAGCCGGCTCGCAGGACATCGACAGCGTGATGGTGCACGGCCGGGTGCTGATGGAGGGTGGCGTGGTGACAGTGGTGGACGAGGCGCAGCTGCACGACCGCTTCGCGGAGGCGGTCAGCGAGCGGGTCTACCGCGCATCGCCGGAGGTGCGACGGTGGGCGGAGCTGGGCGGATTGGTGGAACCGTACGTCCTTGACTTCTACCGCGATTGGTACGACGTGCCGGTCCAACCTGCCCATGTGTACAACGCCGGCACGTTACCGCCTCCCGCGGGGAATCGCACGTGATCATCGACGCGCACAGTCACATCCTCAGCCTCGCTGACGACCCGGCCTTCACGCTCGAGTACGGACGCGAAGGGTCACTCTGCATCTTCCGGAGCATGGGGGCGGTGCCGGTGCACCGCATGCCCACCGACGCCGAATGGGCCGAGAGCGGGATGTCAGGGTCCGGATGGCCGCTGATCGGACCCGAGGAATCACTGCGTGATCACCCGGGATTCGACAAGGTGGTGGTGCTCGCGGTGTCGCCGCAGTACCTCGATGGTCGCCTCATCGGCACCGTCGACACCAGCGGCGCGCTCGGCGTTTCCGGGCTGCCGCATCCGGACAAGTGCAACGACTACATCGCTGCGGTGGTTCGCAGCGCACCAGAACGATTCATCGGTTTCGCGTCGGTCAACCCGCTGTACCAGGGGACGGACGCTGCTGTCGAGGAGTTGGAGCGCGCGGTCACCGAGTTGCGCTTGACGGGCGTGAAGCTGTACCCGATGTACCAGCACTGGGCCGCCAACGACCCCAAGGTCGCGTTCCCCATCTACGCCAAGGCCGACGAACTGGGCATCCCGGTGATGATCCATCAGGCCGGCTCCACGCGCATCGACGCCAAGCTGGAACTTGGCCGGCCGGCGCTGCTCGACGACGTGGGTCGCGAGTTCCGCAACCTGCGAGTGATCATCGCCCACTGCGGACTGCCCTGGGTCGACGAGGCGCTGTATCTGCTCACCAAGCATCCGCACTTCTTCGCGGACCTCTCATATCTGCTCGCCACGCTGACACGCCGCGACCTCTTCCTCATGCTCTCGCGATGCGAACCCGCATTCGTGCCGCTCGAGAAACTCTTCTTCGGCTCTGACTACCCGGGGTTCCTGTATGACCCCGTGAAACTGCGCGACAAACTGGCGACCGTCAACGACGAGGCTGCGGCGGTTGCGCTGCCGGCTATCCCCGAAGCCAAGATCGCGGGCCTCCTCGGTGACAACTTTGCGGCGGTGGTGCCCGTCGGTCAGGCTGGCGACGCGGACGCACGAACCTGAACAGTGGCAGGGGTGCGCGCTTTCACCTAGGTCCGAATCGGTAGAGAACAG
>Ga0182024_10003343_pt1 | contig 38366 bp, 32 predicted proteins | sample P32metaG_FD_120480 | JGI IMG/M metagenome (GOLD analysis project Ga0182024, IMG submission 120480) | Permafrost microbial communities from Stordalen Mire, Sweden - P3-2 metaG (Illumina Assembly) | ecosystem: Environmental > Terrestrial > Soil > Wetlands > Permafrost | place: Sweden: Stordalen...
GGAGCGGGCGGCTGTTCTCCCGCAGGTAGGGCAACGGCACAGCGGGGTCGGGGGAGTCGATCTCGCGCGCCAGGCGGTGGCCGTCGAAGATCACTTCTGCGAGCAGCTGCGGGGCGACGCAGTCGCCGATGCGGTAGAGCCCTTCGATCCCCTCGGACAGGAGCGCCTCGGGGCTGCCGGCCAGCTCGAGGTAGAGCGCCTCGTTCGAGAGGCGTTGGGTCACGAGCACGACAGCGTCGGTCTCGGCCTCCCACGGGTCGCCGAACTCGTCCCGGCCGCTCAACGAGCCCGCGGCGATCTGCTGGACCTCGACCCCGCTTTCGGCGACAACGCCTACGCGGTGAAGATGGCGCCGCAAAAGCGGCCCCTCGAGGGTCTCGTCCGACAGCGGCGAGATCTGCCCGAGCCCGCTCACGAGGCGCACGGCGTAACCCTCCCCGACGAGCAGCTCCGCCAGCCCTGCTCCCATGAAGTACCCCTCACAGTCGTACACGACGACGCGGGGGCCTTCCGGGCGTTTGCCCTCGAGCATCACCTGCTCGGGCGTGAGACAGTAGGGCGTGCCGGGGTCGGCGCCGGGAATTGGCCCCCGCGACCGGGTGCTGAGGCCGTCACCCGCCCAGCCGGCGCCGGTCGCCACCACGACGATCTCGGCCCCGTAGCGCCGGGCGGCGTCGGCATCGAGCCGGGTGCGGGGGACGAACTCCACGTTGGCGAGCTTGTCTATCTGCACCCGCCTGTAGTTCACGACTCGGCCCCATTCCCCGAGCCCCGGCAGCCGCGGGATCCAGCGCATGGAGCCACCCATCTCGTCGTCGGCGTCGACGAGATGGACCCGGCGCATCCCCCGTTTGCCGAGGACCACGGCGCACTCCATGCCCGCCGGCCCCGCCCCGATGACGAGGACGTCCTTGTTGCTGTTCGAGGCCCTCTCGAAGCGCTCGGGATGCCAACCCCGCCGGTACTCCTCGCCGGCAGCGGCGTTCTGCGTGCAGCCGAGGTGCCACATTCCCCCCCGGCCGGTGCACTGGTTGTTGCCCGTGCACTCGCGGATGTCGTCCAGCCTGCCCTCGGAGATCTTCTCCGGCAGGAAGGGGTCGGCGATCGACTGCCGGGCGGACCCGACGAGGTCCCAGACCCCGCTCCGCACGATGTCGGCCATCCTGTCCGGGCTCGTGAGGCGGGCGACGCCGACGATGGGCTTGCCGGTGACGGATCGCACCTTCCCCGTCCACTCGAGCTGATAGCCCTCGGCGAAGAACCGCGACGAGCCGCTGTCCTTCGACCACTCCTCGATCGAGCCCACGTTCACGTCCCACAGATCCACGAGGTGGTCGGCGAGCGAGACGAACGAAAGCGCCTCCTCCAGCTCGACGCCGGCGGGCCCGAGGGCGTCGACGGCGATCCGGCAGGCGATGGCGCAGCGGTCCCCGACGGCCGCCCGCACCTCGGTCAGCGTCTCGAGCCAGAAACGGGCCCGGTTCTCGAGGGATCCCCCGTAAGCGTCACTCCGCCGGTTGTAGTAGGTGGAGAGGAATTGCATCGGCAGGTAGCTGTGGGCGCCGTAGACGTAGACGATGTCAAAACCCGCCCGCTCGGCGCGTCGAGCGGCCTCCGCCCAGTCCCGTTGGACGCGTCTTATGTCGGCCAGCTGCATCGCCTTCGGGGTGACGAGCTGGTGGTCGCCGGCGATCTGGGAGGGGGCGAGCGAGGGCAGCCGCGACTCCCTGTTGCGCGAGTTGACGCCTCCGTGGTGCAACTCGACGCCGGCGAGGGCCCCGTGGGCGTGCACCTCGTCGCACATCATGGCGAGGGCGCGCACGTCGTCGTCGTCCCAGAGCCGGCACGGCGTCTCGGTGGCCTCGGGGCTGATCGAACAGAATTCCGTGCAGACGGCCGCCCATCCTCCTTCTGCTTTCATCGCCCGGTGGCGTGCCTGCGAGAAGGGCTTCTCCACACCGAAGCCCGTGCAGTGGGGCACCTGGTAGAAGCGGTTCCTGAGCGTCTTCGGCCCGACGGCGAGCGGCTCGAAGAGGATGTCGTGGCGCGGGTCGCGAGCCACGGCCCTCAGGCAGGCTGGTGCAGCTCGACGAGGTTGCCGCTCGGGTCGCTGAGGAACGACTGGCGCCCCCGGCCGACCGGCTCGGGATCGCTCACCTCGATCCCCACCGCCCGGAGACCGGCGATGGCGTCGTCGAGGGAGGCAACACGAATGGCGAAATGCTGACCCTCCGCCTGCGGTGGCTGGCGCTCGATGAGGTGGACCTGCTGGTCTCCGACGTCGAGCCACGCTCCCCCGAAGCCGAAGTCCGGCCGGTCGGCGCGCACGGTCATCCCGAGCGAACCGACGTAGAAGGCGATCGCCTCGTCGACGTCGCGCACGTTGACCGAGACGTGGTGGACGCCGAGCGGCTCCATCCGCCCGACCCTAGCGGTCACCCGCGGCGGGCCAATCCCATTCGCCCACGGAAGGCCCCCCCAGCCGCCTCGTCGGTGACCGCGGTCATCCCCGTGCCGGCCTGGAGGACGGCCGGTGCCGGCGCCTTCATCTCGGCTCGGCTCATCTCCGCTCGCCGGCCAGGAAGGCGGTGCTCGCAGAGGTGACGAGCTTCGGCACGTCGTCCATCAGGCGGATGGTGTAGGGATCCCGCGGCCGTTCGAGGACGTCCGCCACGGGGCCCGACTCGACCACCTTTCCCACCGACAGCACCGCGACCGACTGGGCGATGCTTCTCACGAGGGCGAGGTTGTGGGTGATGAAGATCATCGCCAGGTGACGCTCGGACTGGAGCCGCCGGAGCAGCTCGACTATGACCGCCTGCACCGAGACGTCGAGCGCCGAGGTCACCTCGTCGCAGATGAGCACCTCCGGCTCGACGACGAGCGCCCGGGCGATCGCCACCCGCTGGCGCTCTCCGCCCGACAGCTGATCGGGGTAACGGTTGATGAAGTCCGCCGTGAGCGACACATCCTCGAGAGCCGAGACGACGCGATCTTGCCGTTCGCTGTTCGAGACGTTGAAGAAATGCTCGATCGGCCGGGCGATGATCTGGCCGATCGTGTTGCGTGGGTTGAGGGACGTGTAGGGGTTCTGGAAGACGTACTGGACGTGCTGGAGGGCGTCCTTCGAACGGCGCTTGGTGCCGGGCGGAAGGAGCACGCCCTCGAGGCTGATCTCGCCCTTCCAGTTTGAGTGGAGACCCGAGATGCACCTGGCGAGGGTGGTCTTGCCCGATCCCGACTCACCGACGACGGCGACGCACGACCGGCGCGGCACCTCGATGTTGACGTCGTCGAGGACCCGGGACGTGCCGTAGGACGCCGTCAGGTCGCGGACAGAGAGCACGATGTCGCTGGTGTCCTCCCGCACGGGGAGTGTCCGGGAGGCGGCCGGGTCGATGACATTGACTCTCTCCGCTGCCCGATGACAACGAACCTGGCGGAGATCGACCGCCACGTAGGCCGGTGACTCCTCCTCGCACACCGCCTCCCGGGCGCTGCAGCGAGGAGCGAAGTAGCACCCTGCCGGTCGCATGCCCGGACGGGGGGGATGGCCCTCGATGCCGACGAGGACTTCGCAGCGGTCTGGGGACGGGGCCGCCGCCAGCAAGCCCTGGCTGTAGGGATGGATGGGCTCTGCGAAGACCCGAAACGTGGGCCCGATCTCGACGATGCGCCCGGCGTACATCACCACCACCTGGTTCACCAGCTGGCCCACGACGGCGAGGTCGTGGCTGACATAGACCCCGGCGACGCCGTACTTGCTGCACAGGGTCCGCACCGTGTCGAGGACGTGCCGCTGCGTGGTGACGTCGAGGCCGGTCGTCGGCTCGTCGAGCACGATGAGCGACGGCCGGCAGCCGAAGGCCATGGCGATCGCCACCCGCTGCTGCTGGCCGCCCGAGAGCTGGTGCGGGTAGCGGCGCAGCATCTCCTCGCTCGCGTCGAGACGCGCCTCGGCGAGCACCTCCCTCACGCGGCTGGCGGCGTCGGTGTCGATCGCCCCCGGGTGGTCCTTGAACGTCTCGAACAGCTGGGTGCCGATCCGCAGGGCGGGGTTGAGGGCGCTCGCCGGATCCTGGGGGACGTAGGCCACCTTGGCGCCGCGCAGCTCGCGCAAGCTGGCCTCGTCGAGCCGGAGCAGGTCCGTGCCGTCCAGCTTGACCTGCCCGCCTTTGATCTCGAGACCGCGCCGAGCGTGACCGAGCATGGCGAGGGCCACTGTCGTCTTCCCCGAGCCGGACTCGCCCACGAGACCAACCATTTCACCTGCGGCCACCGAGAACGAGATGTCGTCCACGACATCGACGTTTCTGTTCTTGATGCAGACTTTCAGGTCCGTGACCTCGAGCCGGATGAGGCCGTCGAGCGCGATCGAGTGGGGTGTGGCCACGGGGGCGCCGGTCATGGGGGTGCTCACTCGGCCTCCGCCGGGATGTGGGACCCGATGGCGACGTCGGCAGCCGCCAGGCTGTGCGCCACGGTGGCGTCCTCGTCCTTGCGCTCCACCCCGATCGCCACCCGGGCGACGGCGTCGGTGAACGTGTTCGTGCCGATGGTGAGGAGGGCGATGAGGATCGCAGGCGCCAGCACGGCCCACGGATTGGCGCTGATGCCGATCCGGTTCTCGTTGATCATCTGGCCCCAGCTCGGCGTAGGGGGTGGGAGGCCGAAGCCGAGGAAAGAGATGCCGGCGATCTCGAGGATCGAGTACGTGAGGCGCAGCCCCGACTCCACCATGAGCGGCGAGATCAGGTTGGGGAGGATCTCGCGGACCATGATCGTCCAGCTCTTCTCCCCTTGCAGCTCCGCCGCCCGCACGAAGTCACGCTCGGAGATGTCGAGGGTCGCCGACCTGAGCACCCTGGCCACGGGCGGGGCGTGAGCGAAGCCGACCGCAAGGGTGATGAGCCAGGCCGACGGCCCGGCGATGCTCACGAGGACGAGGATGAAGACGAGCCCGGGGAAGGCGAGGATCACGTCGACCGTGCGCATGATGAGGGTGTCCGCCTTGCCGCGGGCATAGGCGGCCGTGATGCCGAGCACCGCCCCGAGGACGACGCCGATCACCGTGCCGATCGCCGCCATCGCCAGCAGCTCCCAGCCGCCGTCGAGCAGCCTGGACAGCACGTCGCGGCCGAGGTTGTCCGTCCCGAGCAGGTACTTGGCAGACGGTTTGGCGAAATCGATCGCGGGCACGAGAGCAGTCGGCGAGTACGGCTCCACGGAGGGCCCGATGACGGCGACGAGGACGACGAGGCCGGCGAGCGACAGCCCGGTCAGACCGCGCTTCGTCCGGGCGGCCCGGCCGAGGATGGATATCCACTCGTGTCGCCGCATGCGCGGACCGGCGGTTCGCTCGAGCGCCACCACAGCCATGATCGACGCCCCCTTTACCTGGCCACCCGCCGGCGCGGCGTGGCGAGAAGAGCCACGACGTCGGTGGTGATGTTCATGACCACGTAGAACGCCGCCAGGACGACGACGATGAACTGGATCGTCGGGACGTCACGGTTCTGCACGGCGTTCACGAGGGCGAGCCCGACGCCGGGGAAGTTGTAGACGTACTCGACCACCACGATGCCGCCGGCGAGGTAGAGGAAGTTGAGCCCGATGACCTGAATCCCCGGAGCGGCCGCGTTGGGCAGTGCGTGCATGAGCATCACCCGCCACCGCTTGAGTCCCTTCAGCCGCGCCATCTCCACGTAGTCCGACTCGAGGGCTTCGATCATCGCCGCGCGGACCATCCGGGCGACGTAGGGAAAGATCACGATCACGAGAGTCGCCACGGGAAGGACGAGGAGCCTGGGCTGGCTCCAGGCGGACGTGCCCGGCTGGATGATCGAGACCGCCGGGAAGAGGTGCCACACGTTCGTCGAGACGAGGAAGATGAGCACGATGGCGACGACGAACTCCGGCAGGGCACTGACTGTGAGAGCGACGATCGCCATGAAGTGATCGACGATCCCGTCGCGGCGGAGCGCCGTGACGATGCCGAGGGCGACGCCGAGCACAGAGCCGATCACGCCGGACAACACGACAAGGGCGGCCGAGTTACCGAGGCGGGGACCGACGAGACTCCAGACGGGCTCCCCGTTGGCGAGTGACGTGCCGAAATGCCCGCGCAGGATGCCCGTGAACCACGACCAGAATTGCGTCGTGATCGGACGGTTGAGGCCCAGTTGGGCCTCCATGGCGTGCAGCCTGGCAGGCGACGCGCCGCTCTTGCCGAGGATCGCGTAGGCGGCGTTGCCAGGCAGGACCTGAGTGGCGGCGAAGACCACGATCGACACGACGACGATGGTGATGACGCCGTACGCCAAGCGCTGGAGCACCAGCTTCCGCATCGGGTGCGGCCGCCGCACGCCGAGCGGCTTCGCGATCGCGGCGACGGTCATTTAGGTTCCACTCGAATCCCCACCCCCAACCGGACAGCGCCGACCGCCGCGCCCGACGGATATTTCTCGGACCTTCCTCCCTGCGGGAAATCGTACGTCGGTCCGGCCGGCAATGGTATTTCGCCGGCCAACGATCCCGACAGTCCGCCACCGGGCCACCCTTGCTCGGGCTGAAGCTGTCCCTGTAGCGTGCTGGCCGCCATGCGTCCGCAGCCCTACCGCTGGCCGCGCGGGCACAAGGGCGCCGTCGTCGTGAGCATCGACATCGATGGCCCCACCGCCGGCCTGTGGGCCTCCCGCGCTTGCCACGAGCCACGTGTCGCCGACCTCGAGCAGCGCCGTTTCGGGCCGCGGCAGGGGATCTGGCGGCTCCTCGACATGCTCTCGCGTCTCGAGCTGGAGGCGAGCTGCTACATCCCGGGCGCCATCGCAGCCGCCCACCCTGACATCGTCGAGGCGGTCATGGCGGGCGGTCACGAGGTGGCGCTCCACGGCTACCTGCACGAGCGCGTCGACGAGCTCCCCGATGATCAACTGCTCGGCGTACTCGAGCGATCCGCCGCTGCTCTCGAATCAGCCGGCGCCGGCGGACCGTTCGGCTACCGCTCGCCGTCGTGGGAGATGACGGAAGCGGCCTTTGCGGCGCTCGAGGAATTCGGGGTGCGCTACGACAGCTCACTCATGGGCTACGACCGTCCTTACCTGATCGGCGGTCTGGTCGAGGTGCCCGTGCACTGGAGCCTCGACGATGCCGTTTTCTACCGCTACGTCGTCGGGTCCATGTGGCCGCCGGTCAGCCCTCATCTTGTGATGGAGTCCTGGAGTGGGGAGATCGAGGCGTGCGTGAATCACAACAGCCTCGTGATGATCACCGTCCATCCATGGATGTCCGGCCGGGCGGGTCGCCTCGATGCTCTCGAGGCGATGCTCCGTCGGCACCGCGCCGACGAGGCGATCTGGTGGACCACTTCGTCTGCAGTGGCGGCACACCACCTGTGCCTGCCGGATTCCGGGCCGGTCGAGATGCTTCGGCCCGGAGAGATCTGAGACACCGCGTGGTGAGGACCTGCTGTTCGTGACCGGGGCACGTGACATCGCCGGCCTCTCAGGGGCGGTGCAGATCCTCCGCGACCCCTACGGCATTCCCCACATCCGCGCCGAGTCGAGCGATGACGCCTTCTTCGCCATGGGCTATGCGTGTACCGAGGACCGCCTCTTCCAGATGGACTACGACCGTCGCCGGGCGACCGGCCGCGTGGCCGAGATCGCCGGCAGCGGCGCCGTCGACGCCGACATGCTCGCCCGTCGCCTCGGCCTCGCCGCATCGGCCGAGCGCGATGTGGCAGCCATGTCGTCGCCCACCCTCGGGGCCTTCGAGGCATACGCCGCTGGCGTGAACCTGGCCATGGACACTCTGGGGCCGCCGCTCGAGTCATCCCTGTTCCAGTTCGACATCGAGCCCTGGCTACCCTGGCACTCGGTCGCGGCGTTCAAGGTGCGCCACGTTCTCATGGGCCCCTGGCAGCAGAAGCTGGCATTGGCCGCCCTGCTCCAGCGCAGCGATCCGGCCGTCTTTGCTGATCTGTCGATCGCTCCGCCTGCCGGATCCCCGGTGACGGTCCCGTCCGGTAGTCGCCTCGGGCGGCTCCTCACAGACGCAACCGGGGAGATAGGGGTGGTGGCGGAGAGGCTTGGGTTTCTTTCGGAATCAGAGCCGGGATCGAACGCATGGGCGGTCAATGGCCGCCGGACCGCCCACGGGGCAGCCGTGCTGTGCAACGACTCTCATCGCGCCCTCGACACGCCGAACGTCTATTGGCAGTGTCATCTCTCCTGCCCGGAGTTCGACGTCGTCGGGGCGACGTTCGCCGGTGTCCCAGGCTTTCCCCACTTCGGCCACAACCACGCAGTCGCCTGGGCGATCACCCATGTCGGGGCGGACACCCAGGATCTGTACATCGAGGCCTTCGACCGGGACGTGGCCGGCCGCTATGCCACTGCGGCGGGATGGTCGGTCGCCGATCGGCGGACGGAGACGATCGCGGTGAAGGCGGGCGCTCCCGTCGAGACGGTGGTCTGGACCACTCGTCATGGACCGGTGGTGCACGGCGATCCCCTCCGTGGCGAGGCGCTGGCGCTCCGGGACACCGCCGCAGACCGGCCCTGCCGGGGCTTCGAGTGCCTGCTCCCGATGCTGGCGGCCTCGAGCGTGGAGGAGATGCTCGACGCCCAAGCCGCCTGGGTGGACCCGGTCAACAACTTCGTCGCAGCCGACCGGTCGGGCAACATCGGCTACCAGACGCGCGGTGAATTGCCGGAGCGGTCCTCGGAAAGGTTCCGGGGCTTGCCGATCCCGGGCTGGGCCGACGCCTGCGAATGGCGGGGCCGTGTCCCTTTCAGCGCCATGCCGCGTGAGATCAACCCAGCGAGCGGCTACATCATGACCGCCAACAACGTCGTCACGTCGGCCGGGACGCCATACATCTCCTACACGTTCTCGGATCCGTTCCGGGCCGAGCGACTTCGCTCGCTGCTCGAGAAGACTCCCGTCCACACTGCCGACGGCTTGGCCGCTATGCAAGGCGACGTGGTGTCGTGGGCGGCGCGGGCCTGGGCACAGCTCCTGTCGGACCTCGGCCCCATCGCCGACAGCGGCACGCCTCGAGAGCAGGCACGGGTGATGCTGGCGAACTGGGACGGGCGGCTCCACCCGGACAGCCCGGAGGCGGTCGTCTACGGCTGCTTCCGCCGCGCACTAGCCGAGGCGCTCTACTCCCCGCGGCTCGGCGAGCAAACGTGGGGGTGGATGGCGAGCGAAGCGATGCCGACTTGCGCCGTCACGATCAGGCGCTGGCTGGCCCACGACACCTGGCGGATGCTCGGAGGCCCGCTCCCACCCGGAGAGGGCGCAGGCGAGGCTGCCGGCGAGGCTGCCGGCGAAGCAATCGTGGCGGGAAGAGGCGAAACGGCGGCCGAGGGCATCCGCCAAGCGGACGTGGCGGGCCACAACGAAGCGGCCCGCTCACGGACAGGAGCGGACGCTGTCATGGCAGCGCTGCCGAGGGCGCTCGAGGGCGCCTTCGCGGCGGCCCGCTCGCTCGGAGGAATGCGGCCCGACAGCTGGCGGTGGGGCGACCTCCACCGCGTCGAGCCGCGCCATCCGCTCTCTTCCCTCCACCAGGGCGGAGAGCCGCCGTTGGAGCCGCCGGCGGTCCGCATCGGCGGAGACGGCGACACCCTGCAGGCGGCGAGCTATGGATGGCGGCGCGAGGATCTCTTCACCGTGACGACGTTGTCCGTCTACCGCCAGGTCGTCGATCTGGCCGACCCCGCCTCGGCCAGCTACGTGATACCAGGAGGCGTGTCCGGGAACCCGAGCAGCCCTCATTTTGCCGACCAGCTGCCGCTGTGGGCCGGGCACCGGCGGGTGCCGATGTTCCCGGGTTGGGAGGAGGTCACTCTGACCAAGGAGAGCGAGACCGTCCTGCGGCCCTGAGAGCTGCGAAGCGCGGGCTGCCGGCGCAGGCGCTACCGGTGGTGGCTGTGCGCCGTCGGTTGTCCCCGCCCTCCCGGGGCTAGAGCCTGTCATGGCGAGCGGGCGAGCCTTCCGGCGGCTGCGCCTGTTGTCCGCGGGAGGAGCTGCGGCGGCACACGTCGTGCCGAGCGTTCTCGTCCTCACGCAATGGTGGCCGGCCCGGATTCCTGATCCCGGTGCGATCCCAGGGCTCTGCCGCTGGCGCGGCCCTCCCAACGACCGCCGCGAGGTCGCTCTGACCTTCGACGACGGGCCTGATCCCGCCGGAGGCTCTTGAGGGACCTGCGTGCGATAGCCGGGCTCAGCCCCTCGTGCATCCTTTCGGCTACACCGAGGAGATGCCGTCGCTCATGTCAGCGGCCGATGTGGTGGTGGCAGGCCCCGGCCAGGCCTGTCACGAAGTGCGCGTGGTGGGCCGGCCCCTGGTCCTCCTCGACGCAGTGCCAGGCCATGGCTGCGATAACCTGCCCTACGAAATGATGCTCGGCGCGCCTCGTCCTGCTCGCCGTCGGCCGACTCCGTTTGGAGCACCCGCCTGAATCCCTCGACGTCCGGCAGCTCTGGCACGAACCGGTCTATACCCGCCCTTGTCCTCAAGGAAGTCCGGCGGACTGCCGATGCAGCCCCTGGCGACGCCGCCCCCGATGATCCACGAGCCAGGAGTACCGCAGCGACCATGACGACCATGCTCGCTCCGAGCGCCGAGCAGCGCCTCAATGCGCCGCACCCGCCGCCCGAAGAGCTCTCCGACCGCCGGGGCGCGGAGCCGGCGAAGTCACGCCCGCAGGAAAAGCAGCGGCAGGAGTACGCCGTCACGAGCAAGGGCCTGACCAAGCGGTTCGGCCGCCGCACGGTCGTCGAAGATCTCGATCTCGCCATCCCGAAAGGCGTCGTCTCCGGCTTCGTCGGCCCGAACGGGGCCGGCAAGACCACGACCATCCGGATGCTCCTCGGCCTCATCCGGCCCCTGGCGGGCTCGGCGACCGTCCTCGGTCACCCGCTCGGCGACGCGGGCGCCTACCTCCCCCGCGTCGGTGCGCTCATCGAAGGGCCGACCTTCTACCCGACGCTCTCCGGGCGGGCCAACCTCCTCGTGCTGGCGCGCCTCGCCGGTATCCCCGAGGGGAGGATCTCCGAGGTCCTCCACCGGGTGGGTCTCAGCGAGCGGGCCGGCGACAAGTTCAGGTCCTACTCGCTCGGCATGAAGCAGCGTCTAGGGATCGCCGCCGCCCTCTTGCCGCAGCCGGAGCTGTTGATCCTCGACGAGCCGACGAACGGGCTCGATCCCGCCGGCATCGCCGAGATGCGGCGCCTGCTCGCCGCATTCGCCGCCGAGGGAATGACAGTGCTCGTCTCCTCGCACCTGCTCGCCGAGATCGAGCAAGCCTGTGACCACCTCGTCATGATCCGCGAAGGCCGGCTCGTCTTCCAGGGGACCGTCGAGGAGCTTGTCCGCCGGCACCAGGCCGAGCTGCGGGCCAGGCCCGAGTCAACCGCCGATGTCGGCCGGCTGGCCTCACTCGTCCTCGACGGCGGCTTCGCGGTCCGGATCGACGACGGGCTGCCGCCCACGATCCACATCGCCGCCGGCGCTATCTCGGCTGCGGACCTGAACCGGCTCGCCGCGCAAGCAGGCATCACGCTCTCCCATCTTTCCTTTTGCCGCCCGACGCTCGAGGAGATCTTCTTCGAGCTGACGGGATGCGGGACGGGCCTAGACCCCGCAGGGGAGAAGCGGACGGACCGGGTGGGGCGAGCGGCGACGTCGTGCTGAACGCCTACCGGAGCGAGTGGGTCAAGCTGAGGCGGCACCTCCTCTTCTTCGGCACCTACGGGGCAATCGCCGGCATCACCGTCGTCGCCACGGTGGTCACCTTCGCCACCGCTGGTCACGTCTTCGGGCATGGGACCGGGCAGGGCCCGGGCGGCGCCGGCGTGGCGATCTCGTTCCGCCAGCTGGCAGAGGCCAACGGCCTCACCATCGGCCTCACAGGTGCCGGCACGGTGCTCGGAGTCATCGCCTTTGCCGTCGCCGCCGCCCAGAGCGCCGGGGAGTACTCACACGGGACGCTTCGCAATCTCCTCGTGCGCCAGCCTCACCGGCTGACGTTGCTCGCCGGCAAGTACGTGGCGATCCTGACGTTCCTGACCGGCGCCGTGCTGCTGGCGGCGGCAGCTGGGAGCGGCACGGCCGAGATAATGGCCCATCTGCGCGGCATCAACGGCGGGACGTGGACCACGATGGGCGGCTTCCGCTCCTACGAGACGGCCCTCGGCGACATCGTCCTCGCCGTCGCCGGCTACGCCACGCTCGGGCTCGCTCTCGGGGCGGTGCTCCGCTCTTCGGTCGCGGCCATCTCGATCGGCATCGCCTACCTCCTCCCGGTCGAGATGCTGATCAGCAACGTCGCCCGGAGCGCCGACGCCTGGCTCCCAGGTCAGCTGCTGACGGCGGTCGACCAGGACGGGACGGCTGCGGTCGGTTTCGAACCGGCCCTCCTCAAGATCGCCCTCTACCTGCTCGTCCTGGCAGCGGGGGCGGCCGTCGTCTTCCTCCGGCGCGACGTCACGGCCTGACGCCACGCCCGGCTTCCGGCACTACTTCTTCGCGGCTGCGCCGGTCCCGGGGGCTCGGCTCCGCCGCAGTGGCTCAGATTGAGCGTCAGCCGCCGTTGGTGACGGCCTTGGCGATACGGGCGCCGACCTCGTCGTCGACCTTGCGCCAGTAGTCGAACGTCCGCTCCCGCACCTCGGGCGTGACGCCGTTCGAGACGTGCGCCGTCACCGTGGCGACGAGACGGTCGCGGGCGGCGTCGTCCATGACCTTCTGCACGAGCGCCCGGGGCTGGACGAAGTCGTCGTCGTCCCGCCGCTTGGTGTAGGCCGAGCGGACGATCTCGCCCGCGGCGCTCCAGTTCGGCTCGGCATATGCCGGGTCCGCCTTCGGACCACCGTAGGAGTTGGGAGCGTAGACAGGGTCGCCCTCGGCCTTGTAGAGCATGGCGCCGTCGCGGTGGTAGCTGTGCACCCGCACCTTCGGGGCGTTGATCGGCAGCTGCAGGTAGTTCGGGCCGATGCGGTAGCGGTGGGTGTCCGGGTACGAGAAGAACCGGCCGAGCAGCATCTTGTCCGGGCTCGGACCGATGCCGGGGACGACGTTCGACGGCTCGAAGGCTGCCTGCTCGACCTCGGCGAAGTAGTTCGACGGGTTACGGTCGAGCACCATCCGGCCGATCTCGTGAAGCGGGTAGTCCTCGTGGGGCCAGATCTTGGTCAGGTCGAACGGGTTGAAGCGGTAATCGGCGGCCTCCTCGAACGGCATGATCTGCATCTTGAGCGTCCAGGAAGGATGGTCGCCCCGGTCGATGGCCGACCACAGGTCACGGATGTGGGCGTCGCCGTCCTCCCGCAGGACCGCTTCGGCCTCCTGGTCCGTCAGGTTCTCGATGCCCTGGTCGGACTTGAAGTGGTACTTCACCCAGAACTTCTCGCCGCCGGCGTTCTGCCAGAGGTAGGTGTGCGAGCTGTAGCCGTTCATGTTCCGCCACGTCCTCGGGATCCCGCGGTCGCCCATGAGGTAGGTGACCTGATGGGCGGACTCCGGCGAGAGCGTCCAGAAGTCCCACTGCATGTCGTTGTCGCGCAGGTGGTTGTCGGCCCGGCGCTTCTGGGAGTGGATGAAGTCCGAGAACTTCGTCGTGTCCCGGATGAAGAAGATCGGCGTGTTGTTGCCCACCATGTCGTAGTTGCCCTGCTCGGTGTAGAACTTGAGGGCAAACCCCCTCGGGTCTCTCACCGTGTCGTAGCTGCCCAGCTCTCCCGCCACCGTCGAGAAACGGGCGAACATCTCGGTCCGCTTCCCCGGCTGCAGGAAGTCGGCCTTGCACCACTGGCTGGCGTCGCTGTTGGTCACTTCGAAGAAGCCGTGGGCGCCGCCGCCCTTGGCGTGCACGACCCGCTCCGGCACCCGCTCCCGGTTGAAGTGGGCCATCTTCTCGAGGACGTAGTGGTCCTGCATCAAAAGCGGCCCGTCGGGACCGATCGAGAGGGAGAACTCGTCGCTGTCCACTGGGACGCCGGCGGCGCTGGTGGTGACAGGGGGTTTCTCAGTCATGGCTACCTCCTCGTTGCGTACAGGCGACGCAACACCATTAGAACCATTCTAAAAGTGCCACTCGTGCCGCCTGCCCCCGGAGGCGATGAACATCTCATGACTTTGGGGCGAAGGCCTCCAAGCCATCGGTCGTGGGCACGAATATCCTCCCGCCGCCGGCGCCAGGGGTGGCGAAGTGCTCGACGGCCGCAGTCACCCGAGCGACCTCCAATGCCCCTGTGCGGGGGTTGAGGCCGTACAGATTCGCGCCACCGCTGCCTCCGTCCGCCCCCGTGGCCAGTGACCAGACAAGTCCGCCGGCCACGATGGGCGGTCCGTTGCCGCTGGCAGCTGACGCCGGCGCGACCCAGGCAACCGAGAAGCTCGGGGCGGCGGTGCTTCCCTTGAGCACCAGCGCCACCGTGCCGGAGGGGCAGGGCACGTAGATATAGGTGACGTGCCTGCCGTGCAGGATCAGGTTCGCCGTCGCCTCTGCGCCGAACACCGATCCGCCGTTCGGGCAGACGGCCCCGGTGAAGAGCGGGCGTCCGAGGCCGCCGAGCGAGGCGGCGTCCAGGAGGTAGCCGGTGCTCACGCCGTCGGGCGGCGTCTTCCCGATCTCGAAGATCAACCTCCCTCCGGCGAGCACCGCCGGTCCGGCGGAGCCGAGGTCGCGATCCTCGGCGTTGAGGGCCGGCCAGTCGGACGGGGCGAAATAGCCGGCGATCTTGAGACTGCCCGCTGCCGGTGTGAGACCGATGACAGCATCCCCGTAGTCGAACGGCTCGCTCGGCGACTCGTTCGCGCTGTTGCCCGTCGCCACGTACAACTCGCCGTGCAACCCGACGGAGGCGCCACCCGTCGACCAGATGGCTCCCTCCCGTGACGTCGGTACACGGAAGTACGCCAAGCTGGCCTTCCCTGTCGTGGGCAACCCGACGACATAGCCCTGGTAGCGACCGCAGTCGCCGTAGAGGCCGCCGAACTCGGCATAGACCCGCCCAGCGGCGAGCGTGAGGGAAGATCGCTGCTGCTCGGCCGCGACGATGTAGGCAGATCCCGCCCCTGGCGGGTCGATCTGGCGGACCCAGCGGATCGTGGCGCGCGTGGAGTTGAACGTCGCCGCCGCCATGACATGCTCGATCCCCTGCCAGCCGGACGTCCCCGCTCGCTGCACCTCGCCGGCGACGAAGATCTCGTTCATGGGGGCGTCGATGACAGGGGTCCCGGTGATGCCGAGCGGGAAGACGTCGCCGCAGCTGCTGCTGAGCGTCGGAGCCGACTGCACGGCCGACTGCTGTGCCGGGTTGCCGATGGAGAAGCTCCACGCCCTCTTGCCCGTGGCAGTGTCGAAGGCGTCCACGTAGTCGTCCTCGGTCGCCACGACGACCAGATGACCATCGACGAGTGGTTGCCCGTAGACGCCGGCAGAGAGACGCTGCTGCCAGCTCGGCGAATTGCCGATGCCGGCGAGCGAAGGGGTCTCCGGGCCCGTCCCGTCCCGGGCATTCCCGTAGCCGTAGGTGAGCAGGTTCTGAGAGGCAGAGCCGGGTGCGGCAACTGTGCCCGAGCCGGCACCGGCTGTCGAGCTGCGCGTAGTGCTGGTAGCCGAGGTTGACCCAGGATGACGCCTGCCCGGGGCCGCCGAGCCGCTCGGAGCGCACCCCGCCAGCGCGCCCGCCGCCACGACGGCGGCGGCCACCGTGGCCGCCACCGGCTGGAGCCGGCGGCGAACGCAGCCCTTTGTCATCGTTTCTTATCCCCGGTCGTGTCGCCCCGCTGGGGATGGCGCCGGCGGGGCGAACGCCTCGACCCCTTGCTGCCCGGCCACGAAGACTCGGCCGTCACCGGCTGCGGGTGTGGCAAAGTGCTCGACCGGCGTGACAAGGCGGTCCACCTGCAACTTGCCCGTGAGCGGGCTGAGCCCGTACATGGTCTGGTTCTTGCCCGCACCGCCGTCAGCTCCGGTGGAGAGCGCCCAAAGGAGGCCGCCGGCAAGGATGGGAGGTCCGTTGGACTCGACGCCGGATGGCGCCCGCCAGGCGACCGAGAAAGTGGGCGACGATGCCGACCCGCCGATCGTGAGGGCGACGGTTCCGCTCGGGCAGGGCACATAGACGTAGGTGACGCTCCGTCCTCCCACTGTCACGGCTTGGGCGGCGTCGGCCCCGAACACCGAACCACCGTTGGAGCAGACCGGCCCCGAGAAGAGCGGGTGTCCGATGCCGCCCAAGGCAGTCGGGTCGAGCAGGTAACCGGTGCTGACACCGTTGGTCTCCCTCTTGCCGATCTCGAATATCAGCTTCCCGCCCGGGAGCTGGATCGGGCCGCCGGAGCCGAGGTCGAGATCGGCGGCGTTGAGGGCGTACCAGTTCGACGGGGCGAAGTAGCTGTCGATCGCGGTGAGGCCAGGCGAGAGCCCAATGACAGCGTCGCCGTAATCGAAGGGCTGGCCAGAGCTGGTGTTGGCGCTGTTCCCGGTGGCGACGAAGAGCTCGCCGCCAGACGCGATCGAGGCGCCGCCTGTCGACCAGATGGCTCCCTCCCGGGAGGTCGGCACCTTGAAGGTCTCGAGCACACCCTGGCCGGACTCGGCCATGCTGACGACGTAGCCCTGGTAGTTGCCGCAGTCCCCGTTGAGGCCGCCGAAATCGACATAGATCCGGCCACCGGAAAGGGTCAGGGCGGAGCGCTGCTGTTCGGCCGGGATGAGATAGGTGGAACCGGCGCCGGGCGGGTCGATCTGGTGGGACCACAGCACCGTGGCGCTCGTGCCCGTAATCGTCGCTGCCATCAGCACGTGCTCGATGCCTTGCCAGTCGGAGGTGCCGGGGCGCTGCACCTCGCCTGCGACGAAAATCTCGCTGTGGCCTTGGGCGCTGTGACTGCCGTCGATGACAGGCGTCCCTGTGATGCCGAGAGGGAAGATGTCACCGCACCCGGAGAGCCCCGGGGTCGCCCGGGCGGTGACCGCCGTGACGGGAGAGCCGACGGTGAAATGCCATTCGATGGCGCCAGTAGAGCCGTTGAGGCCCCAGACCACGTCGTCCTCAGTTCCCACGATCACCTGGTTCCCGATGACGAGCGGCTGGCCGTAGATCCCCCCGGGCAGAGACCTCGTCCAGGCGGCCCGCTTGGAGATTCCCGCCAACGATGCATCGACGGTGTCGAGGCCGTCGCGCCCGTTCCCGTAGTCGTACGTGAGGAGATTGCCGGTCCGAGCGCCGGCGGGCCGGGCCGCCCCTAGGCCCCGAGCAGCACCAACGGTCGCTGCACTCGAGCTGACGCCGGCGGCGACCAGCAACCCGGCACAGGCCAACCCGGCCACGAGACGGCGGAGCCGGCGGCCGCCCGCCGATGAGCCAGCGCCGCCCCGCGCAGCACCCCGTGTGTCGGCGGCACCGTCCTTCCCCGCCCGCGCCTGGCGTGGCCCACGACCTGTCATCTCGGTACCTCCCACCTCCGGGCCGCTTTTGGACGCCGGGTCGAGCCGGAGCGTACCGCTGCCCCGTCCTGCGGGGACGGGCGAACGTCAGCAGGAGCTGTCAGCCCCGGCGTGGCGGTCCCGAAGGCGAGGTCCTCGGTGGCCGGAGCCCGATGACCTCGGTCGGCTGCACGTTTCTTGGTGCAGCCTCTGCAGGCAGGCTCCGCACGACGCCCTGCCGCCGCCGGCTGACCTCGTCGACGATCCCCCACCTGAGAGCCTCGGCCGCGTCCATCCAGCGGCCTGAGGCGCAGGCCGATTCGATCTTTGCGAACGGCTTCCGGCACGCTTCTGCCAAGCGCTCGTGATAGCGGCGGATGGAAGACCGGTGGTTCTCGACGAGGTGCTCGAGATGGCTGGCCGTGCCCTCGATCTCCACAGCCGGATCGGCCAGCCTGAACCTCGTGTGCTCGAGCGCCAGCCTCCGTCGGCAGACTGCTGCCACAAGAACCGCCGCCCCCTCCACACGTCCGAGACAGGTCACCTCGACCTCCACCCTGAGGGCGTCGAGGACATCGACGACGGCGAAGGCCGCCTCGAGGGGACCGCCGGGGCTGTCGAGTTGCAACTCGATCCTGTCATCGCCGGTGGCGTCGAGGGTCATCAGCTTCGAGGCCGCCCTAGTGGCGGCGCTGTGGTCGAGGGTGCCTCGGAGGACGACGACCCGTCGGTCGAAAAGGTGGCTCTCCAGCCAGTCGTCCCACTCGGTTCGCTCTCCGCTCGTAGTCATCGTGCTCCCTTCTTCATTGCCGGCCCTCTTGCGGCACCGGAGTGAGCTGCCAGCTCAGCTCGTGCCCGATGGCGGCCGCGTAACGCTCGAGCGTCGACAGCCGGACGTCGGCGCCGCCTGATTCGAGACGCGCCACCGCCGACTGCGATGTGCCCATTCTCGCCGCCACCTCCGTCTGGGTGAGACCGAGCACCACCCGCCGTCCCTCCAGCAGGCTGACGAGCTCATGGCGGCGTGCCGCCATTTCCTTGAAGCCGGGGAAGACCGGCAGACGCCGGCCCGCGGGTTGAGAGCGGATCTCCATCGACGAGCGTGGAGGAGGCGAGTCGGAGGGTGGGTTGGGAAGCGGCGTCATCTCGTTTTCGGTATCTTATATTCGCGATACGACCAGAGAAAGGCTAGAGCATGAACCTCGGCATCCGGCACTCCGTCATCCCCACCGTCCTCGACCAGACGAGCCGGGGCGACAGGGCCTACGACATCTTCTCGCTTCTGCTACGTGAGCGGATAGTCTTCCTCGGACAGGAGGTCGACGACCAGATCGCCAACCTCCTCGTGGCCGAGATCCTTTACCTCGAAGCCGAGGACCCGGAGAAGGACATCCACCTCTACATCAACTCGCCCGGCGGCCTCGGCTACGCCGGCATGGCGATATACGACGTGATGCAGCACGTCCGCTGCGAGGTGTCGACGATCTGCGTCGGCATGGGCATGTCCGCCGCCGCCATGATCCTCGCCGGTGGGGCGGCCGGGAAGCGCTTCGCCCTGCCGAACGCCAAGATCATGATCCACGAGGGCAGCGCCGGCACGAGAGGGGCCCCCCGCGACATGGAGATCCATCTCCGAGAGGTGCTCGCCACGACAAGGAGGATGGTCGACATCCTCGCTCATCACACCGGCCGGAGCACGGAGGACGTCGGCCGCGACATCGAGCGGGACCGCTACATGACCGCCGACGAGGCAAAGGACTACGGCCTCATCGACGAGATAATCATGCCGCGTCGTGGCGTTTCGGCCGCCCACCTCGAGTTGGCCGCCGCCGGGTCCTCGGTTCTGAAGTGAGCGGGGCCGCGGGCGAAGGGTACGAATGGCACCGGCAGGACTTGGCCATCGGCGTCGGCGCCCAAGGGTGGCTGGGGAAGGAGGGTGTGTTGGAGGCCGGGGTGGGTTTCTTCGAGTTTCTCTAGGACGGCTGGGCCGCAGCCCTCCGGCCTCGGCTGCCGCCATGTTGAAGGGCGGTGCCGCTGTGCTCGAGTGTGGGCGCCCCGAGCCGCCGTCGCGGGGATGCGGTCGGTGGCGGCCGGCACCAGTACTCTTGTTGCGTGCTCGCCTGACCTCCGTTGCCGCCTCCTGCCCACTTGCGTCCCTCCGGAGATCCCCGTGTCACTTTCCTCCTCCTCACTTCTCGCCACCGTGGTCGCACACCGCCTGAGCAAGTCGCGCGGCTTGGCTCCCATCCTCGTCGACGTCGACCTCATGGTCGGGCCGAGGGATCGAGTCGGCGTCGTGGGCCCGAACGGCGTCGGCAAGACGACACTGCTGCGCATCCTGGCGGGCTTCGAGTCCGCCGACGCCGGCCAAGTGATGCTCAGCCCGCCGGCGGCCACGGTCGGTTATCTGGCGCAGGAGCCAGAGGTCGTGGCCGGGGAGACCTTGCGGGAGCTGCTGCTCCGGCGGACCGGAGTGGGCGAGGCCGAGCGCCAGCTCGAGGAGGCGGCCGTTGCGCTGGGCAATGGCCAGGCCGCGTCCTCCGGCACGGGAAGCGAGCAGACCGCCAGCTCCGGAAGTGACAGCCGTGCTGACATGAGTGCTGCGGACCGCTACTCGATCGCGCTCGACCGCTACCTCTCCCTCGGCGGCCCGGACATCGATGCCCGGGTGGGCACCGTGCTCCACGACCTCGGCATGTCCGAGCGACTGCTCGACGTGCACATCAGCAACCTGTCGGGGGGGCAACGGGCGCGGTCGTCGCTCGCCGCCCTCTTGCTGTCCCGCTTCGACATGCTTCTTCTCGATGAGCCGACGAACGACCTCGACTTTGACGGCCTCAGCCGGCTCGAGTCGTTCCTCGAGGAACGTGAGGGCGGATTGGTCGTCGTCTCGCACGACAGGGCGTTTCTCGAGCGGATTGTCACCTCGGTCGTCGAGATCGACGAGGCATCCCACCGGGCGAGCGAGTACGGCGGCGGCTGGGCGGCCTATGTCGAGGCACGCGAGACAGCCCGCTTCCACGCCGAGCAGGCCTACGCCGGATACCTCGAGGAGCGCGACCGGCTGACTGCGCGCGAGCGCCTCCAGCGCCAGTGGTCTGTGCAGGGTGTGACGAGAGAGAAGAGAAACCCCCGCGACAACGACAAAGCCCAGCGAGACTTCCGCATCAACCGAACGGAGAAACAGGCGTCGAAGGTGCGGATCACCGAGAAGGCGCTCCATCGGCTTGACCCCGTGGAGCGGCCGTTCGAGCCGTGGCAGCTCCACCTCGACCTGGCCAGCGCCCGGCGGAGCGGCGATGTCGTGGCACGACTCGAGAGCGCCGTCGTCCGGCGGGGGACCTGGCAACTCGGCCCGATCGACCTCGAGGTGCGCTGGGCCGACAGGCTTGCCATCCTCGGCCCGAACGGCAGCGGCAAGACGACGCTCCTCGCGGCCCTGCTCGGCCGTCTCCCGCTCGAATCGGGCGAGCAGCGGATCGGCCCGTCGGTCGTGGTCGGAGAGCTCGGCCAGGAGCGGCAGCGCTTCTGCGCGCCGGGCGTATTGCTTCTCGACGCATTCCTGTCGTCGGCACCGCTCTCCAATGCCGAGGGGCGCTCGCTGCTGGCCAAGTTCGGCCTCGGTGCAGGCCACGTCCTCCGGCCGGCAACCTCGCTGTCGCCGGGCGAGCGGACGCGGGCAGAACTGGCTCTGCTGATGGCGAGGGGCACGAACTGCCTCGTCCTCGACGAGCCGACCAACCATCTCGATCTGCCGGCCATCGAGCAGCTCGAGCATGCCCTTGACAGCTGGGAAGGGACGCTCATGCTTGTCACCCACGATCGGCGACTGCTCGAGACGGTGGCCGTCGGCCGTCGGTTGGAGCTGATCGACGGTCGCCCCTCTACTCTCCGATGATGGACCGAGCTGAGTCCGCCGCCTCTCGCCTCGTCGCCGACGTGGCGGTTGACTCGGCCGCCATGTCGGTGGCGCTCGAGGAGGCGCGCGCTGCCCTATCGCACGGTGACGTCCCCATCGGGGCTGTAGTGGTGGCCGGCGGCGAGATCATCGCCCGGCGGCACAACGAGCGCGAGCGCGCCGGCGACCCGACGGCCCATGCCGAGGTGCTGGCGCTGCGGGACGCCGCCGCCACGCTCGGCGGCTGGCGCCTCGAGACGGCGACGTTGGTGGTCACCCTCGAACCGTGCCCGATGTGCGCCGGCGCTCTCGTCGCCGCCCGGCTGGGCCGTCTCGTATTCGGCGCGCCCGACCTGAAGGGCGGAGCGTGCGGCTCCCTTTACAACCTCTGTGCCGATCCGAGGCTCAACCACGAGCTGCCGGTGACAGCCGGTCTCATGGCCGACGCCTGTGCGGAATTGCTCGTCAAGTTCTTCAGCGAGCGCCGGAGCGGGCTCGCCTAGAGCTGTGGCCGGCCACCTCGGGCAATACTTGCGGCCATGACGGACGCCCGGGTGCGGCGCATCGACCTCGGTTACTTCGTGCGGCCTCTTGAGGAGACGGGCACAGGGAGCGCGCGGGTCGAGCCCTGCCTCGGCTACTTGATAGATCACCCGGACGGCTTGGTGCTGCTCGACACCGGGATGGGGAGTCACCCCGATGTCGATGCTCACTACAGGCCACGGCGTCACCCGCTGCCGGCGGCATTGGCCGCCTGCGGGTCCACGATCGAGGACGTCCGGCTGGTCGTGAACTGCCACCTCCATTTCGACCACTGCGGCGGCAACCCCAGCCTCCTCGGCCGGCCCGTCTTCGCCCAGCGGGTCGAGCTCGAGACCGCCCTCAGCACCCCGGGATACACCTTGCCCGAGCTGATAGACGTCTCCGGGCTTTCCTACGAGCTGCTCGACGGCGAGGCCGAGATCCTGCCCGGCGTGCTCGTCATGCCCACCCCGGGCCACACCGCCGGGCACCAGTCCCTCATAGTCCTCCGCCGCGACGGCACCGTCGTGGTGGCCGGACAGAGCCATCCCTCCGCGTCCGACTACGGGGCCGACGTGCTCGCCTGGCGCGCCAGAGGCGAAGGGCACGCGGCCGAGCTGCCCATGGCGCCGGGCTGGGTCGAGCGGATTCAGCAGCTCGATCCGGCCCGAGTCGTCTTCGCCCATGACCGTTCCGTGTGGGAGCCGTGAAGGCGGTGCAGGACGTCGAGCATCTGCCGTCACCATGTGTCATCGTTCTCGTCGGGCCGGGAGCCGCAGGCAAGTCGGCCTGGGCAGCAGCCCATTTCCCTCCGGACAGCATCGTCTCGAGCGACCGCCTGCGGGCGGTCGTCGGCTTCGGAGAAGGCGACCAGAGCGCCAGCGAGGATGCCTTCGCCCTTCTCGAGCAGATCGTCGCCCGGCGCATCAACCGAGGCTTGACGACGGTGATCGACACGCTCGGCCTGGACGCCGGGCGGCGTCGGGCATGGCTGGAGGCATCGAGGCGCGGCGGGATGTGCTGTGTGGCCGTGGTGTTGGACACGCCGGCGAGGGAGTGCGAGCGCCGGAACCGGGACCGGCGGCGGCAGATCCCGGCGACCGTGCTGGCGGCGCAGATGCGGAGCTTTGCCGAGACGCGGGACAAGCTCGGCGAGGAAGGCTTCGACGCCGTCCTGCCGGCCAGCCCGGTCCGGGTCGTTCCGGCAGCCTTCGTCTCGGCACCGGCGGCGGCGCGGCGACAGATCGAGCAGCCGGAGGGCCTGCGCTTCGGCCTCCACATCGGCTCGTTCACCTTCGCCGGCGGGCGCTCGGCGACCGCCGGGACGCTCCGGGTCATGGTGGCGGCGGCAGAGACAGCGGGATTCGACGCCGTCTACGTCATGGACCACTTTCGCCAGATCCCCCAGATCGATCGGCCATTCGCCGACTTCCTCGAGAGCTACACCACCCTCGCATACCTCGCCGGCTGCACAGAGCGACTTCGGCTCGGCGCTCTCGTCACCGGGGTCACCTACCGCAACCCGGCCCACCTCGCCAAGATCGTTGCCACGCTCGACGTGTTGAGCGGCGGGCGAGCCGTCTGCGGGATCGGCCTGGCCTGGTTCCGGGAGGAGCACCTCGCCTACGGCTGGGATTTCCCGTCGGTGGCAGAACGCTACGAGCTCCTCGAGGACACGCTGCAGGTGCTCCCGCTGCTGTGGGGACCGGGCAGTCCTGCATTCGAAGGAAAGCGGATCTCGGTGCCGGAGGCGATGTGCTACCCGCGGCCCTTGCAGGAGCACGTGCCGATCGTTCTCGGCGGCGGCGGGGAGCGCCGGACGCTCCGCCTCGCCGCCCGCTACGCCGATGCAGCCAACGTATTTGGCGATGCGGCCACGGTGCGGCACAAAGCAACCGTGCTGCGGGCACACTGTGAGGCCGAGGGACGCGACCCGAACCTCGTGGCGCTGTCTCATCTCTCGACAGTGCTCGTCGGCCGGGACGACAATCACGTCTCGGACCTGCTCGACCGGCAGTGCCCTCCGCGACGCGACCGAGCGCGCTTTGCAGCCGAAACGAACGCCGGTACGGTCGCCGACCACATCGGGCGCTTCCGCGAGATCGCCGAGGCCGGCGCCGGCGAGGTCGTCGTGAGAATGCCGGATCCGCTGGATCAGGCGTCGATGGAAGCCATGGGCAGCGTGATCTCGGCCTTTCGGTAGGCGGCGGGAGGGTGGGCGGCAGGGCCGGGTAGGCGCAGGTGAGCGGCCGGCCGTAAGTGGCAGCCCGGGTAGGCGTCAGGCCGGTGGGCGGCCGGCCGTAGGTGGCAGCCCGGGTAGGCGTCAGGCCGGTGGGCGGCCGGCCGTAGGTGGCAGGCCGGCACGTGGCAGGCCGCAGGTCAGCGTTCCGACTTGTCAAGCCACTTGTCGACGGTCACCGGTCTCCATGCAGTGAGGCGATCGATCAGCGTGTCGGGATCCGATTCCATCACGACCATGTCCCGATGCTCGGGAAGAAGAAACCGCTGCTGAGTGGCCAACTCGAACTGCGTCCGGAGCGGGTCGAAGAAACCACCGACGTTCAGGATCCCGCACGGCTTGTTGTGGATGCCGAGCTGGGTCCACGTGACCACCTCGAAGAACTCGTCGAGGGTACCGAAGCCGCCCGGCAGCATGATGAAGGCCTCTGACTTGTCCGCCATGGCCGCTTTGCGCTCGTGCATGGTACCGACGATCTGCAGGCTCGTCAGGCCCTGATGGGCGATCTCCTTGTCCTGCAGGGCCTGGGTGATCACACCGTGGACCTCGCCGCCCTCGGCGATGGCGGCGTCGGCCAGCACCCCCATCAGGCCCACCCGCCCGCCTCCGTAGACGAGCCTGATCTGCCGCCGGGCCAGCAGTCGCCCCATGAAGGCGGCCGTCTCCCTGAACAAAGGGTCGACACCGGTCCTCGAGGCACAGTAGACACCGATTGAAGAGAGCGTCACGGCACGATCGTCTCCGCTGGCCGGGTAGTCAGGTCAGGACGACGCTAATGGGCGTCCCCCATCGCTGGCGGCGGCGTCCAGTGTGTGCCCAGATCGACGCGATCGGCACGTTCACGTTGATCTGGGCACACACCTTGGGCGGCCCGAAGCCGACGCCGGCTTCCGTGCCGTGCCGTGCCCCGCCGGCGGCGGCCGCCGGTTCCGTGCCGTGCCGTCAGTCACGCTATGCAGATACGCCCACGCCGTTCGTCCCCGATGCGGCGAGGTTGGGGTCCCCGGTCCGGTCGCCGAGCAGGGCCGACGCCCGGTCCAGCAACGGCTTCGACGGCAGGCGGCCGGCGATGGCCCATGCCTCGGTCGCGAGTTGCTCGGCCCGTTGATCCTCTCCGATCGCTCGACACCAACTGGCATGGTCGAGCAGCGCACGGGCGACGAAGAAGGGCGAGCCGACGTGCTTCAGGTCGCCCACCGCCTGCTCGAAGAGCGGCCCGGCATCGCTCCCCGGGGTTCCGCTCAACATGCGCGCCTGCGCCCGCAGCCGGTCGGCTCGGAGGAGGCGGGGGACGAGACCGGCGGGATAGTGGTCGAGCCAGTCGAGGAGCCTCGATGCCTCCGCCCCGTCCCCCAAGTCGAGGGCAGTGTCGACTGCGAGGGACCAGCTCCATCTCACCGGCTCACTGTTGACCCCGAGCGACTCGACGACCTCGAGGGCCTTGCCGGCGAACTCGAGGGCGGCTGCCTGATCGCCGTTGCAAGCGGCGGCGACGGCCCGCCCGGCGGCCAGTGCACCAAGATCCTGCAGGTCATCAGAGTCGGCGAGAGCCTCCAGAGTGGCCGCAGCGGGCTGGTCCAGGGTCCCGTCGCGCCACGCCCGCAGCACCAGCACGTAGAACGAGTTCGAAGCGGTCGAAGCGAACATCTCGGCGTCGGGTCCCGAGAAGACTTCCTCCACCTCGTCCCACCTGCCGAGGAGTATGAGCGCCCCGCAGTAGTTGCCGAGCGCCACCCCAAGCATGGCGCTCGTGCCGGCGCGGCGCAGGTCGGCGAGACCGTCCCGTGCCGCCTCGAGCGCCGCCGCCGGGTCGACGCCGGTCATCCCGTCGGCAAGATTGAGCAATGCTCGGCCCGCACCGAAATGGTCCTCGCGGCCGCGGGCGAGGCGGGCGGCCTCGCGCAGGCTGGCCGCGGCCTGTCGAGTCAGGCCGCGGATGTGCTCGCCTATGCCGCGGGTCGTGAGCAGGTCGGCGAGCACGTCGTCGGGCGAGTCGAGGCTCTGGGCGAGGTAGAGGGCCTCCCCGGCCAGATCTTCGGCGTCGTCGTCGCCGAGCATGGCGGCCATGATGGCCAGTTGGTGCACTGCGTCGACGGTGTCAGGGCCGGGATCCGTCCTCATCACAGTGAGAGCCTCGAGGACGATCGTGCGGGCCTCGTCGTTGCGCCCGGCGCGGCGAAGCGCTCCGGCACCGCCGACAGATGCGCGGGCAGCGTCGCGTTCGCACCCGAGGCGGCGAAATAGCTCGCCGGCGCGAGAGAAGTGCTCGCTGGCCAGGAGGAATGCGCCGGCCTTGCCGGCGGCGCTGCCGGCGCGCTCCCAGAGCCGGGCGGCGGCCAGGGCGTGCTCGCTGCTACCGGACTCCTCTCTCAGAGCCGCCGCGGTCACCATCATTCGGGCAGCCGTGCTCGGCGCCCCCGTTCGATCGGCGCGCTCGGCGGCCCGGGTGAATGTGGCGATGGCCCGTTCCCGCAACTCGCCCACGTCGGGGTCGTCCGGGACGGCCGCCATGGCGTCGAGCAGGTGGTGGGCGATCACCTCGCTCACCTCCTCGCCACCGTCGGGGAAGGCCTGCGCCAGGTGCTCGGACACCGCCAAGTGGCGTGACTTCCGCTCTCGGCGGGAGAGGGTGTCGTAGGCCACCTGGCGGAACATCGTCTGGACGAAGCCGTACTGCCCGCGTTCGGGTGACAGGGGATCGGCCCGAAGCGAGATCACCTCTCGCCGGGCGAGGCCGGCGAGAAGGTGCTCGACCTGTCCGCGGGGGAGGCCGCTCACCGCCACGAGGGCCTCGAGCGGAAACGTGCTGCCGATGACGGCGGCGTCCGAGACCAGCCGCCGCGCCTCGCCCGGGAGGGCATCGAGTCGCGCCGCCAGCAGCGACTGCAGGGTGTCGGGCACGGCCAGCTCCCCCAGCTCGCCGACGAGCTGATAGGAGCCGCCGATCGGCTGGACGACGCCCCGGTCGACCAGCATCCGCACTGTCTCGATGGCATAGAGAGGGATGCCCTGGGCCTGCGCGGCGATGGCTGACTTCGCCGCCGAGGGCATCTGCGGGACCAAGCCCTCGAGCATCGCGTCCATCGCCGGTACGCCCAGCGGCTCGAGGGCAAGTGTGGTGCCGTTTCGGCGGCCGGAGCCCCAGCCGGCCCGCTGCTCGTCGAACTCCGGCCGGCCGAGGGTGAGGACGAAGATGGGCACTCCCCGGGCCCGGTCGAGCAGGTGATCGAGAAACTCGAGAAACCCCTCATCGGCATGCTGCAAATCCTCCACCAGGAGCACGACCGGCGCCGAAGTGGCGAGCTGCTCGAAGAACACTCGCCATCCGGCAAACAGCTCCTCCCGTCCGAGATCGGCCGCCGGCGTGCCCACTCCGATCAGGCGGGCGAGCCGGGGAAGGACGTATTCCCTCAGAGCGACGTCGGGGACGAATTCGACGAGCCCGGAGGCAAGGCGCTCGCCGGCGGCAGACGGTGGGTCTTCCTCGGCGATGCCGAGGCGCTGGCGGACCATCTCGGCCAGGGCGCCGAAGGCGACCACGTCGCCGTAGGTGAGGCAGCGCCCTCGGTGCCACCACACCGTTGCCGCCAGGCCGTCGGCGTACTTCTCGAACTCCCAGCCGAGCCGGGACTTGCCCACCCCGGCCGGTCCGCTCACCGCCACGAGGCGAGGCGAGCAACGATCAACGCAGGCATGGAAGGACTCCTTCAGCATCCGAAGCTCGGCGTCCCGGCCGGAGAGGGGGGCTTCCAGGCCACCGGAGCGCTGGGCGCCACCGATCGTCGAGGTCACCCGTTCTGCCTGCCATAGCGGCACTCGCTGCGACTTGCCCTTCAGCTCGTGCAGGCCTGCGTCCGAGAAGGTGATCCCGCTTCGGGCGACGCGCCAGGTGGCATCGTCGACGAGGACCGCGCCCGGAGGGGCGGCGCTCTGGATCCTGGAGGCAGTGTTGACCGAGTCCCCGAGCACCATTCCCTCGGCCACCTTGCCGACGGTGACAGCCACCTCACCGGTGACGATGCCGGCGCGGGCCCTCAGCTCCGGCACGTCGGCTTCCCGGCCGAGATCGGCGACCGCCCGTACAACGTCGAGGGCGGCCCGCACCGCCCGCTCCGCGTCGCCCTCAGCCGCCACCGGTGCTCCCCAGATGGCCATGACGGCGTCGCCGATGAACTTCTCGACGACGCCCCCGAAGCGGATGATGACGGTCTGGGCGGCGTCGAAGTACCGGGAGAGGAGCTCGCGAATCTCCTCCGGGTCACGTTGCTCGGCCAGCGGCGTGAAGCCGACGAGGTCGACGAACAGGACCGTGCACACGCGGCGCTCTGCCAGCGGGAGCGGGCTGTCAGCCGCCCCCACGGGGAGGTCGTCGGGCCCGCCGGCGGCGGATGCGCCGGCAGCCGATCGAGCCTCGGGGCCGGCCACGCGGGCTCCGCACCTTCGGCAGAACGGCTTTCCTTCCGAGATCGGCGCACCGCAGGACGGGCACGTCCGGCCGACCGGCGTGCCGCAGTTCTCACAAAAGTGGCTGTCCAGGGGCAGTTCCCACCCACACGACGAGCAGTGCAACGATCCCTCCATGTTTCCCCGCCGGAGCATAAAGCCGGCTGGTCCACGGTGTGCGAGCCGGCGCCTGCCGGCGCCTCACGAGGTGACTCGGCATGGTGCCGCGTCGTAATGGCGTCGGGATCGTGCCCGCCGTCTATCCTGTCGGTCCGGAGGGATCGAGAGTGGCCGAACATCGCTTGAAGGCGCGCACGAACGGCCAGTCGAGTTGACCGTTTGAACCTCAAGCAGGAGCCGCCGACCGTGCGCAGCGTGGGACGCGCGCTCGACATGATCGAACTCGTTGCCTCGGCACCGCCAGATGGCCTGTCCCTGAGCACCCTCAACCAGGCGCTCGGGATGTCCAAGAGCAGCGCCCTCGCGACGGCCCGGACGCTCGTTGCCTACGGGCTTCTACGAAGCACACTTCCAGGACCGCGGTACAAGCTCGGAATCAGCCTGATCAGGCTCGGGGACCTGACGGCGAGGCAGCAGCCGCTGAGCGAGGTGTGCCGCCCGATTCTCCGAGAGCTCGCCGATCGGACAGGCGCCACGGCCCGCGTGGCGCTCGTCGACGAGGGCTACCCGCTATTCGTCGACCGGATCGACGGACCAGGCACCGTGCGCTTCTACACGCCTCTCGGGCGCAGGGAATCGCCTCACTCGACGGCTGCCGGAAAGGCGATCCTGGCCACCCTTACCGAGGCCGAAGTTCGATCGATTGCTCGCGACGCCGGCCTGCCGGCCAAGGGTCCCCACACGATCACGAGGATCGATCGGCTCTTGACCGACCTCGAGACGGTCCGGTCGCTCGGCTACTCATGCGACGACGAGGAAGACGCCGAGGGCGTCTTCTGTGTGGGGGCGCCGTTCTTCGATCACAATGGGGAGTGCGTAGGCGCGCTGAGCATCACGAACATAAAGACCGAGTTGGCCGCGGGCCGGATCGACGAGCTCGGCGCCCTCGTTCGCCACCATGCCGACCGCGTGTCAGAGATTCTGAACGGTCGACAAGGAACGGGCGCGCTCGACCTTGGCGCGCTAGTCCGGAGTCGATCCGACTCTGCCTCTCTTGACACGGGCGCTCGACAACCTTAAGTTGAAGGAATTACCGAACAGTGTTCTGTACTACAGAACAAGCAGCCGGGCGCACGCCAACCGGCCCTCCCCGATCGCACGATCTCGGGCGATTTGGAGTTGGAGCGCGATCACGCCCTGTGTGAAGGGGGAGTTTCATGGCGAAAGTGATCGGCGTGATGCCAGCGTGCATCACATGCTTCGATCAGCACGGCGAGGTCGACTACAGGCGCACCCATGAGCACCTCGACTGGCTGATCGACGCCGGCGTGCACGCCATCGTGGGTATCGGCACCTGTGGCGAATTCTCAGTGCTCACCATCGAAGAGCGAAAGCGCCTGGCCGAGGGTTTCGCGGAGTGGGTCGATGGACGCGTCCCTCTGTACGTCGGTGTCATGCACACTTCAACCGGCGTGGCAGTGGAGCTGGCTCAACACGCGGAGAAGGCCGGCGCCACAGGAGTGATGAGTGTTTCGCCGTACTATTCCGGCCCACCCGAGAGAGAGCTCAAGCAGTACTTCCGCGACATCGCGGCGTCGGTCGACCTTCCGTTGATCATCTACAACAACCCGTCCGCATCAGGGATCTCACTGTCGATGGGCGCGATGGCAGAACTCGCCCACGATGGGACCGGGAAAGCATTGAAGGACTCCCACGGCGACCCGTCCCGACTCCACGACCTGCGGGTACTGGTTCCGGCGGACACCTCACTCATTTACGGTGAGGATTTCGGGAGCTTCGAGGCCATCCTGGCGGGTGCTGACGGTTGGGTCGCAGGGGTGGGGAACATCATGCCGAGGCACTGCGTGAAGCTGTGGGAGCTGGCACGCTCCGGAGATCTTCTGGCTGCACGCGAGCACTGGTACGAGATGCTTTCTCTCGTGAACATGACGTCGCACAAAGAGATGTTCGGCCGCGCCGACGAACGTCCCGACTTCATCCAGATCTACAAGGCTGCCCAGGAACACATGGGCTTCCCTGCTGGGCCCTGCCGGAAGCCCCTCCTACCTCTCGTCGACGACGATCTCAACTATCTTCACTCGTTGCTCGACGAGATGAAGCTCGACCGGCAGAGCGCCTGAGACGTGAGGCGACCGGATCGAGCGGACATTCTGCGGCAATGACCAACGTCCCGCGCCGGTTCGGTCGGCACGGAAATGAGGAGAGATGAAGGGAACCGTCACTCGAATAGGTCTGCTGGTGTGCTTGGCGTGCGGCGTCATGGCGGGCTGCGGTGGAGGGGGGAGCGCCTCTGGATCCGGGCACGGAACGATCGCCTTCTACAGCTTCAATCCCTTCTCTGGTCCTGATGCCGCCTTTGGCCCGGAGATGGCGGTGGCATGCGATGCCGCGGTGAACCTGATCAACGTCGCCGGAGGGGTGATGGGGCACAAGGGGCGTTGCGGGACCCAGGACACACATGGCGACCCGGCGGACGCTGTCCCGGCCGCCAACCAGATGGTCGCCGCTACCGGCGGCCTCGTCGGCGTTCTCGGACCGAGCTCGGACGAAGCCTTGGCGACGGTTCCGATCCTGAACCAGGCACATATTCCGATGTTCGCCGATACGGGTCAAGCCGCCTTTGACCATTCGACCTATCCGTACTTCTGGCGAATCTCTCCAGCGGACGACGTCAAGGGATACGCCATGTCGATCTGGGCCTACGCGCACGGATTTCGCAACGCCGCCCTCGTGTTCGGGAACGACGTCGGGTCGCAGTCCGATGTCCCGACGCTGATCAAGGCGTTTCAGAAGCTCGGGGGGCGAATCGTGAGCAACTTGTCGCTCACGCTCGACCAGAGCTCGTACCGCAGCGAGATCGAGCGGATGCTCTCGGCACATCCACAAGTGATCTTCACAGAAGTCGACCCGCAGACTGCGGGGACGTTCCTCGCAGAACTTAAGCAACTGAACGGCAGGCTGATCCCGATCATCGGAACCGAGACGAGCCTCGAGGCGCCGTGGCTCCAGGCCACGTCGGCCGCCGTCGGTGACGCCGCGTTGCGGCGGTATTTCGTCGGCGTACAGCCCTATGCCCCGACGGCGGGTCCGGCTTATCAGGCCTTCGATAGCGCGCTGCACAAGGTCAAGGGGATATCGGCCAGCAACATCGCCCTCTACTCGACTGATCCGTTTGCCATGGGGTACTACGACTCGATCACGATCATGGCTCTGGCAATGCTCGCCGCCAAGTCGACAACACCGTCTGCTTACAACGACAAGATCATGACGGTCACGGAGCCGCGCTCCGGGAAGAAGATCGTCTCGACCTATGCCGAGGGCAAGGCCGCCATCGCCAAGGGACAGCCGATCCAGTTCGTGGGAGCGTCCGGACCAGCGGTGTTCAACAAGTGGCACAACTCGACGGGAGCCTTCGAGATCGCCAGCTTCATCACGGCGGGCAAGGTCCAGGTACTAGGCGAGGTGACCGCAGCCCAGATTGCCCAGCTCAGTGGCTAGCCGCGAGCCCATGGGGAAGGAGCCGAGGGATGCATAGGGCGCGGCGATGACGAGTCGCACGATCCGAGCAGGAGTCGTAGGCACCGGGCGGATCGGCCAAGAGGTCGTGAGGGGCATAGTTGCCTCTGGCGACCAGACGTTCGTCTCGGCCGTCGTAATGGACCCCCGCAAGGCGGGCCGAGACGTGGCTGATCTTGTTCCCGGAGCTCCGAGGGGCGTGACAGCGACTGCAGACCTGGACGAAGCACTCGCGAGCGATGTCGAGGTCCTCTACTACTGCGGGCTCGGCAAGCCGCTCGAGGTCGCTCACTACCTCGGCCGCCTGGCAGAAGCCGGGAAGGACGCCATCACTCTCACCGGCCTCATCCATCCGCCGACCGCCATTGGTCAAGAGGCGGCGGCCCAGCTCGACGCGCAGGCCGTCAGAGGGGGCGGCCGCATCCTCGGGGCCGGATGGAACCCAGGCTTCCTCCTCGACGTGTTGCCCGTCATCTGGGGGAGCAGCTGCGTCCGGATCGAACACGTCTTCGCCCAACGTGTCGCCGAGATGCGGGATTGGGGACCCGGTGTGCACACCGAGTGCGGCATCGGGCTGCCCCCCGAGGAGGTCACTGATACCGACAGCAATCCGCTGCACGAGTCGGTGGCGCTCGTGGCGGACGGGCTCGGCATCGAGCTGGACAAGCTGGAGAATTTCCACGAGCCCTACGTCTCGAGGTCGAGGCGGGCTCACGGGGAGCGCGTCGTGCTCCCCGGCCACAATGCCGGCTTCCACAAGCGAGCCCTCGGGTACAACGGCGGGAAGGGGATCATCGAGATCGAGATGTACGGGATCTTCTGCATCGACCCCGACGAGGATCCCGTGGAAGAGAGCGCAGTGGTGCGCGTCCACGGCGAGAGCACCGTTGAGTCCTGGGCGCGCGGAGACTGGTTCGGTGACTCCTATCCCGTCACTGCTGCCCGCGCCATCCGGGCGGCCGGTCCTCTCGGGAGGATGCCGCCGGGGCTCTACCGCCCGGACCAAATCCCCCTCAGTGTGTAATTACCCACTCGTGAGGGGCGGCGCCTAACCGTGCACGGTGACGGACCGTCGGATGATGCGAGTGCTGCGCGTGCGATCCCGGCGCGCTGCCCGGGCACGTCTTCATAGACCCCGAGCCGGCGCTCTATGAACTCTGTTGTACCGGCGATTGGGTTCGGGATCATCACGGCGTCCATACTCGCTCTCGCCGCCGTCGGCTTCACATTGCAGTTCGGGGCGACCAACATCCTAAACCTTGCGTATGGCGACATCATGACCGCGTGTGCCTTCATGGCTTACGTCGCCACTCAGGCCGGGGTCAACATTTGGATAGCACTCGTTTTCAGCGGGCTGTTCGGAGCGCTCTTCTCAGCCGCCCTCAACCGATTCGCGTACGTCCGGTTCATCCGTCGCGGCACGCAACTGTTCGGCATGATCATCCTCAGCATCGCCGCGAGCATCGTCATTCAAAACATCTTGTTGGCCGTCTGGGGAGCAAGCTTCTATAGCCTGCCGGTCTCCCAGGGCCGGACGTTCCACGTCGCCACGATGATCTTCACGACCACCCAGCTCGTGATAATCGCGATTGCGGCGGCGTCAATGCTCTGCGTGCACGTGCTCCTCAAGTTCACTCGACTCGGGCGGGCGATGCGTGCGACTGCGACGGATGCCGCACTGGCGCGGGATTGCGGTGTGAGCACCGATCGTGTCGTCGACATTGTCTGGCTCATCTCCGGAGGTCTGTGCGGACTCGCAGGGGCAGCCCTGGCGATGAACGTGACGAGCATCACCGCCACGACAGGCAGCGAATTCCTGATTCCCATCATCGCGGCGGCGGTGCTCGGGGGCGTTGGGCAGCCCTACGGCGCCATGCTCGGCGCACTTGTCATCGGCATATCGAGCGAAGTGGCGGCTGCCGTCATCGCTCCATCTTACAAGGAGGTCGTCGCCTTCGTAATCCTCATCATCGTTCTGCTTGTGCGCCCACAAGGGATATTTTCCGAGATCGCGACTCAGAAGGAGGTCGTCATGTGAGCAGCAGCGTGCAATTTTACATGACAACTATCCTCGTGTACTTGGGTGTCGACATCATCGCGTGCCTAGGATTGAATTTACAGTTCGGGATGACAGGGCTCGTCAACTTCTCGTTCATCGTCTTTCAAGCAGCCGGTGCGTATACGGCCGCAGTCGTGACGCTCGGACCATCGAGCGGAAACGGCGGGTTTCAGAGATACGTCGGAGGCGCCAACTGGCCCTTCCCGCTGCCTATCCTGGCCGCCGCCGTCGTCGGGGGCCTGCTTGCCCTCATCATCGGGCTGTTCGGGCTCCGCCGTCTCCGCGCCGACTATCAGGCGATGGTGCTGCTCGTAGTGTCGCTAATTGCCACCACCGTCGCCAACAATGCGTCTGGCCTGGTAAACGGAGCGAACGGGCTGGCACTCGTGCCCAAGCCGCTCCAGAGCACCTTCAACTTGTCGCCTCTCGGCTTTCAGTGGGTGTTCGCATTGATCTCACTTTCGGTCGCGGCGCTGATCTACCTGCTGGTTCGTCGTATAACGAATTCTCCGCTAGGTCGGACACTTCGAGCTGTCCGGGAGAACGAGTTCGCCGCGATCGCGCTCGGCAAGAACGTGGCCGCGTTGCGCCTGCGCGCCTTCGTCATCGGCGGAGCCATCGCTGCTGTGAGTGGAGCACTCTTCGTGGAGTTCATCACCGCCTGGTCTCCGGCCAGCTGGCTCTTCACCGAATCCTTCGTGTACTTCGCCGCTCTCATCGTGGGCGGTGCAGGCAACAATCTCGGGGCGGTTGTGGGCGCCGCCCTCGTGCCGGTCGGCTTTCTCGAAGCGACGCGGTTCATCCCTCAATTCGGCCGCCCAGGCCTTGTGGACGCTTTGCAGTGGATCGTCGTGGGCCTTCTCGTGGCCCTCTTCCTTTGGTTCTGGCCGCAGGGTGTGTTCCCTGAGCGCAAGCGGCGGTACCCTCCCTCGCGATTGCGACCTAGCGAGGCCGACTCGCCGGCGCCTGATCGGGCGCCCGAAATGTCTCCAGGTGCCTGAACCAGAGACATCCGAGAGTGGACCTCTATTGGCCGCCCGCGGACTCCATCGACATTTCGGAGGCGTGCTTGCTGTCGACGGCGCCACGTTCGAGGTCCGTCGCGGCACGATCACCGGCATGATCGGGCCCAATGGCGCCGGCAAGTCAACCGTGCTGGCGTTGCTTGCCGGCGCGCTCATGTGTGCGAGCGGCAGCATCGTCTTCGACGGTGTGGACGTGACAAGTCGGTCCGCCTACGCCCGTGCACGACTGGGCCTCATTCGCACATTCCAGGCATCGAGCGAGTTCCCTCGGCTGACCGTGCTCGAGAATCTTCTCGTCGCATCGCGCTCCCGGCGCGGCGACAGTGTGCTCCGCGTGCTCGCCGGCCCCCGCACCTGGCGACGAGACGAGGAGGCTGACCTCGACCGGGCGAGAGCGCTGCTCGGTCGCTTCGAGCTCTCCGGACAGGAGCAGGAGTACGCCGGCAACCTGAGCGGGGGACAGAAGCGCCTCCTCGAGATCGCCCGCGGCCTCATGGCCGAGCCGAAGTTGCTCCTTCTCGACGAACCCATGGCCGGGGTGAATCCAGCGCTCATCCAGCGAATCGAGGAGCACCTTGCCGTTCTGAGAGACGAGGGTCTCACGATGTTGATGGTGGAGCACGAGCTCGGAGTAGTGGAGAGGCTCTGCGAACCGACCATCGTGATGGCACAAGGCCGCGTCCTCTCGGAAGGAACCATGGCGGAACTCCGTGCGAACGAAGCAGTCCTCGATGCATATCTCAGCTGACGGCAGCGAGCGGGCGACGCCGCACCTTCAGGTCGAGGACGTCGCGGCGGGTTACGGCGGCTCGGAGGTCATCTCTTCGATCAGCCTCGCAGTCGGCATCGACGAGATCGTCACGATCGTGGGGCCGAACGGAGCAGGCAAGTCGACACTCCTGCGGACACTGACCGGTCGCATCCCGACCACGAGAGGCCGCGTGAAGCTCGCCGGGAAGGACATCACCAACCTCCGATCCGACCGCCTAGCCAAACTCGGTATCGGCTACGTACCCCAGACGAAGGACGTCTTCGACACCCTCACCGTGCGCGAGAACTTGGAAATGGGCGGCTATCTCCTGCCGAGACGATCCGTGGGCGCGAGGGTCGAGCACGTTCTTGCCATCTTCCCCCTGCTCGCTTCGATGCGGGGCCGAATCGCCGGACGTCTCAGCGGGGGGGAACGGAAGATGCTCGCGATTGGCCGCGTGCTGATGCGCGAGCCCAGCTTGCTGATCCTCGATGAGCCGACGGCGGGCTTGTCCCCCGAGCTCTCACGACAGGTACTCGAGGAGGATGTCCGGCGCCTCGCCGAGAGCGGAATGGCGGTACTGCTCGTAGAGCAGAAGGCGCTCGATGCCCTCCGGATTTCAGACTGGGGGTATGTCCTCGTCGGGGGCCGGATGGAGATCGACGGTCCCGCTTCCGAGCTGTCGAGCAGGCCGGACATCCGGCAAATCTTCTTAGGATCCGGGGTAGGTGCCCGACCGGCCTCCACCATTGCGGCCTCGGCCGAGCCCCCTGCGCCGGATGGCTCGACCAAGTCGGCACGACGTCGGCGCGTGGACTAGGCGACTCTCGGTTACGGCCCCTCGGCAGCGCCCCCCGCTGAGGCTGGGGCGCCTGACGAGTCACAGCCGGCTCACGTCGAAACCGCAATAAACTGGCCTCGAACTACTGCTGCCGGTGCTCCAAAAGGTGGGCCGGGCCGTCCGACTTGGTGAAGTCGAGGTCGTCTCACTGTGGCATGGAGCGTGCAGGACCACAACAGCAGTCGGCTGCTGCCGGATCTCTCAACCGGCCGAGGCAGCCTGCGCGCAGTCGCAGAGCCGCGTCAGGGCGCCGAGCCGAGTCACGACACCGACCCGCCGACTTTCGTCTTGAGCGGCGGCGGCAACCTCGGCGCCGTGCAGGTCGGCATGATCTACGCCCTCATCGAGAGCGGCATCCGGCCGGGGATGATCGTGGGGACGTCGGTGGGGGCCATCAACGGTGCTTTCCTGGCGAGCCGGGCCGATCTGGACGGGATTGGCGAGATCGCCCGATTCTGGTCCTCCCTGCGGCGCCGGGACGTCTTCGGGATCGGCGTTCTCCCCCTCGCTTTGGGGTTGGTCCGGCAACGCAGCTACCTGTTCGACTCGAGACCGATGCGGCGGGTGCTGGAGTCGTTCATGGCCTTCACGCGTCTCGAGGAGGCGCCGATTCCCTTCGCCGTCGTGGCGACGGCACTTGACACGGGCGAGCCGGTGCTCCTTGACTCGGGCAACGCGCTGACCGCCCTGCTGGCGAGCGCGGCGATCCCACGTGTCCTGCCACCTGTTGAGATCGACGGGAGGCTGCTCGTGGACGGTGCCGCCGCCGCCGATGTCCCGCTCCGGCAGGCACTTTCGCTCGGGGCTCGGAACCTCTACGTGCTGCCGACGGCCCCCTTACAGGTGGCAAGGATGCTCGACCCTCCGGCGAACGACACAGGCGACGCCCCGGCGGTCCACGTCATGACCCCACCGGACGTGCACGTGCCCCGGGGCGACCTCAGCCAGTCGAGGCGCCTGATCGACCTCGGCTACGCGCAGGCGAGCTCGTGGATAGAAGCACACGGCTAAGCGCAGTTCGGCCATTGGCCATGAGGGTGACCCCGCTGTTACCCGCGAGGCAGGCTGGAGCGAGCGCCGGGTCCCCTCGATCGAGCCCCTGAACCAAGGCCGGCATCGACTCGCCCTGCGGCCGGTGAGAGTCGGCGGCGCTCCTTGCCGCTTCGAGCCCCGCGCCCGGGAGCCTGTCTCTGGCGGCTGTTGCCAAGCAGATTGAGCACGTCACCAATGGCCCCTTCGCGGGCATTTGGCTCCGGAAGCGGCAGGTGGTCCTGTATCTCGTAGCGGTTGCGACGACCCTCCCGGGACTTGATGACGTAGCCGGCGTTCGTCAGGTCTACGACGATGGCATAGGCCCGACGCTCGGTGATGCCGAGCTCGGCGGCGACATCCCGCAAACGCGCCTCCGGATCTCGGGCGAGGCAGAGAAGGGCCCGGCCGTGATTAGTGAGAAAGCTCCAATTCGCCACGGGGACACACTA
>Ga0182024_10003344_pt1 | contig 38363 bp, 36 predicted proteins | sample P32metaG_FD_120480 | JGI IMG/M metagenome (GOLD analysis project Ga0182024, IMG submission 120480) | Permafrost microbial communities from Stordalen Mire, Sweden - P3-2 metaG (Illumina Assembly) | ecosystem: Environmental > Terrestrial > Soil > Wetlands > Permafrost | place: Sweden: Stordalen...
GAGTGAGAGGACCGCCATCATGAACGAATACGAACCGACCAGCCCCCACGAGACCCTTCCCCCGGGCCCCGTATCGAGCGCGCCGTCAGGGCCATCAGTTGCCGGAAGTTCAGGCAGCGCCGGCGCTGTGCCGCCTCCCCCGCCCGCATCTTCGCCAGACTGGTCGGCCTCGGTGACCAGGGCCACGCAGGCACGCCGGCCAAGGGTACGGCGATTGTCGTCGCACACAAAGAGTGGATGGATCGTGGCCGCTGCACTGATGTGTTCGGTGGTCGGACTTTCCGTCGGTCCCGCCACGCCTTCTTCGGCAGTAGTCACGTCCTCCTCGGCACCGGCAGGGCACCCCGTGCCCGGCAAGGGATCCGCCGGCAGTCTCGGATCCGGTGGCGCGGGATCCAACGCTCGGTCTGGGCCGGCTGCAGGGGGAGCATCCGGCAAGGTCGCCAGCCTGTCCAAGTCGAGTTTCACAATGTTGACGTCAGCAGCTCAGGAGGTGACCGTCGACGAGGCGTCCTCCACGAAATACCAGAAGGGGACGAGCTCCACCTCGGCGAGCGCCGTTACAAAGGGTGAACGCGTCCTCGTGCTTGGGACGACCAACGGAACGACCATCACGGCCACGCAGGTCATCGTGCAAACGACCGGCGGCGGGTCTGCGTCTTCCTCGACGGCAAAGGTGGTCCCCTTCCAGCGCGGTGCACCGACCACGTCAAAGCTGGTCGGTCAGATCCCGGCAAGCTTTAGTCAGGGGTCGGGGACGATCGTCAGCGGAACCGCAGCGAACAAGGCGACGGAAGCTGCGCTGGCCGCCTACCCGGGGGGAATCGTCGACCGTGTGGTGAAGCTGAGCAACGGCGAGTTCAACGTCCACTACATCGGCGTCAACTGGCCGCACCACGTCTTCGTCAACCAGGACTTCAAGGTCGTCGGCGCTGAGTAGCTGCCGAGGTAGACCATGCATGGGCTCGGACGGCTCTTCGAGGCTGGTCAGGGGCGTCGCACGACCAGCAGGTGTGGACGCTCGGGTAGCCCCGACTCCAGAGGTCCCCGCCCGCAGGTGACGTCGGGTCACCGTCCGGATCGACCGATGACGCGCCCCCGGCCGCCGGCGTCGGCGCCGTGCCGGTCAGGCGGAGGCGACGGCGATGTCGTAGTTCCCGTGCTCGTCGAGCCGGGCGGCGTCGCCCGGGCCCAGGACGATCACGGTGAACGGCTCGTCGAGCAGGGCCGGGCCGGTGACCTCGGCCCCCGCTCCGAGCTGGGCCCCGTCGTAGGTGGGGGCGTCGACGAAGCCGTCGCCGAAGTGGGCCCGCCGGGTCCCGGTGCGGGCCTCTCCGGCGGTGGTGACCGTCCCCAGGCGGGCCAGCACCGGGGGTTTGGGGGTGATGCCCCGCTGGACGAGCCGGATCCCCCGCACGAGGGGCTGCTGGGTCCGGAAGGCGAAACCCCGGCTCGACTCGTGCAGTCGGTGGAACCGGTCCGCCAGGTCGAGCAGGTTCTCCTCGGCCAGGCCGGCACCCTCGGGGATCGGCACGCTCATGTCGAAGTTCTGCCCGTGGTAGCACATCTGGGCGAACAGGTTGGCCTCCACCTGGTCGGGCCCGAGCCGGGCCGGGGCCAGTTCGGCGTCCGCCTCGGCCCCGAGCTCGGTGGCCAGGGACCGGACCCGGGCCACGTCGATGTCGGAGAGCTTGACCACATACGCCCGCATCAGGTCGACCACGTAGTCGGAGACCAGCAGGCCGAGGGCCGAGAAGGCGGGTGAGGCCTTGGGCACGAGGATCCGGTGGATGCCGAGCTCGCGGGCCTGGGCCCAGGCGTGCACCGGCCCGCCACCGCCGTAGGCGATCAGGGCCAGAGTCCGGGGGTCGGCGCCATGGGAGGAGAGCACCTTGCGCACGGCGTTGGCCATGTTGGCGTTGACGATGCGCTCGATGGCCCAGGCGGCGTCGTCGACCTCGAGGCCCATGGGGCCGGCGACCCCGCGCTCGATGGCCTGGCGCCCCGACTCGACGTCCAGCTCCATCGTTCCGCCGGCAAAGCCCTTGACCGGCAGGTAGCCCAGCACGGCGTCGGCGTCGGTGACCGTGGGCTCGGTGCCCCCCCGCCCGTAGCAGACCGGCCCCGGGCGCGACCCGGCGCTGTCGGGGCCGACCAGGAGCGCCCCCTGGCGGACCCGGGCGATCGAGCCCCCGCCGGCCCCCACGCTGTGAATGTCGACCATGGGGATGTTGAGGTAGTAGCGGTGGCGCCAGTTCCAGTCGGTGGCCACCGCCGGGGCGCTGCCCTGGACCAGGCAGACGTCGTAGGAGGTGCCACCCATGTCGGCGGCGACGAACTCGGTCACCCCGCTGCGCCCGGCGGCCAGGGCGGCGGCCATGACCCCCCCGGTCGGGCCCGATCCCAGCAGGGACACCGCCCGCCGGGCCACCGACTCGGGAGGCATCACCCCGCCGCTCGACTGCATGAGCACGACCTTGCCGTCGAAGCCGGCCCGGCGCAGCCGCTCGACCAGGCGCGCGACGTAGGCGGTGATCCGGGGGGCCACGTACGCGTTGACCAGGGTGGTCGAGGTCCGCTCGAACTCGGGGGCCCGGGGCAGCACCTCATGGGAGAGCGAGATGTGCTCGACCTCGGGGTACTCCTCGACGATGAGGTCGCGGGCCCGGAGCTCGTGCTCGGGGTTGACGAAGCTGAACAGGAAGCACACGGCGATCGAGTCGATGCCCAGCTTGCGCAGCCGCCGTACGCCGCGACGCACGGCCTCCTCGTCGAGGGCCAGGATCTCGTTGCCCTCGAAGTCGAGGCGCTCGGGGACCGGGATGCGGGCCCGGCGCCGGGCGATGGGGACCGGCGGGGGATAGGTCGGGTCCCAGATCTCCTCCTTGTGGTCCCGCCGCAGCTCGATCTCGTCGCGGTGGCCCTCGGTGGTCAGAAGCCCGGTGGCCGCCCCGCTCATCTCGATCATGGTGTTGTCGGCCGTGGTGGTGCCGTGGACGAACGCCTCCAGGGACCCGCAGAAGCCGGCCAGGTCGGCCCCGACCGCCCCGGCCAGCTGGCCGAGGCCCCGGACCACGCCCTCGGACTGGTCCTCGGGGGTGGTCGGCGTCTTGTCGAGGATCACCTCCCCTCCCGGGGTGATGCAGATCAAGTCGGTGAACGTGCCGCCGACGTCGACGCCGACCCGGTGCCCTCCGCTCGCCTCCTCGGGCCCATCGGCCCCGGCCGTGGTCACGCTGTCGTCCCTCCCCAGCGCGGGCATCGGGAGCCCGTCGCGCCGGCGAGTTTAACCTGACGTCGGCGTCAGCAAACAGGGACCGGCCCTTGCTACGTTGGCCGCCGTGCCCGTCTGGCTGACCGAGCCCGAGTACCGGACCCTGGTCGCCGTGTGCGACCGGCTCATCCCGGCCGACGGGGACCGTCCCGGGGCGGTGGCGGCGGGGGCGCCGGACTACATCGACACCCTGCTCGGCGCCTTCGCCTTCGACCCCCCCCGGATCTGGGCCGGCGGTCCCACCTCGGGCCGCCACGGCGGCCCCGCCCGCTTCGGGGCGTTCCTCCCCCTCGGCGCCCTCGACGAGTTGGCCTGGCGCACCCGCATCGAGGGCTCGCTCGGGCGCCCCGAGCGCGAGTTCAACGGTCCGGTGGTCGGGCTCCAAGAGCGGTACCGGGCCGGGCTGGCGGAACTGGGCGGGGGTTTCGGCGACCGGGACCGCCGGGCCCAGGCGGTGGCCCTCCGGCGGGACCCGGCGTTCACCGCCCTCGTGTTCGCCCACACCTGCGAGGGGATGTACGGGGCGCCCGAGTACGGCGGCAACCGCGACGGGTCGGCCTGGGCGGCCATCGGCTTCGCCGGCGACGTCCAACCCCGGGGATTCACCGACGCCGAGGTGTCGGGGCCGTGACCTGGGTTCGGAGGGTGCGGTGAGCGTCGACGCCGTCATCGTCGGGTCGGGGCCGGGCGGATCGACCGCCGCCGACGTGCTCACCCGGGCCGGGTGGTCGGTGGTCATCTTCGAGAAGGGTCGGAACCACCTGCTCGACCCGGCGGACCTCAGCCGGCCGTCAGATGACTACTCGAACGACGAGATCAAGTTCTTGGACCGTCACTTCCTCGGTCCCGACCCCTTCCTCGAGCCGCGGACCTTCCGCCGGGGACCCGGCGACGGCGAGCACTCCTTCGTGGGCGGGGTCAACTCGATCCCCTCGACGGTCGGCGGCGGGGGGACCCACGCCGACGGCAAGACCCCGCGCTTTCGGGAAGAGGACTTCGCCATGCGGTCGACCTACGGGCCCCAGCCCGGGGCCGAGGTGGAGGACTGGCCGGTCACCTACGACGAGCTCGAGCCCTTCTACGCCCACGTCGAGCGGGCCATCGGGGTGGCCGGCACCGAGGGGGCCAACCCGTTCGCCGCCTGGCGTTCGGGTCCCTACCCGATGCCGTCGGGGGTGCCCATGTACGGGGCCACCCTGTCGGTGCCGGCGGCCGAGAAACTGGGCTTCCACCCCTACGCCGCCCCCACCGCGGCCAACAGCGTCCCCTACGACGGCCGGCCGGCCTGCAACAACTGCGGGTTCTGCGCCTACCTGGGTTGCCCGATCCACGCCAAGGGCGACCCGGTCGCCCTGCTGACCCGCACCATGGCCACCGGGCTGGCCGAGCTCCGGCCCGAGACCTTCGTGTCGCGCATCCGCACCGACGGGCGGCGGGCCACCGGGGTCGACTTCATCGGGCCCGACGGCGTCGAGCGTTCGATGGACGCCCGCAACGTCATCGTGGCCGGTGGGGCCATCGAGACCCCCCGCCTCCTGCTCCTGTCGGGGCTCGGAAACCCGCTGGTCGGGCGCCACCTCATGGTCCACTACCAGACCATCGTGGTCGGCACCATGCCCTTCGCCCTCCACAGCGAGCGGGGCCGGGCCGTCACCCATGTCCACGACGACCCGATGATCCCCGACGACGCCGCCCGGGCGGCGGCCAGGGAGGCCGGCCTGCCCTGGCTGCGCGGCGGCATGGTGGAGCACGGCGGGGCCTCGTTGCCGGTGCGGGAGGCCAAGATCTACCCCTGGGGCGACCGCCACGGCCCGATGATGGCCGACTCGCCGATGCGCAACCGGCTCTGGGCCTTCATCATGCAGGGCGAGGACCTCCCGTACGCGACCAACACCGTCGACCTGGACCCGAGTGTGCGCGATGTGCGGGGGTTCCCGGTCGCCCGGATCACTTACCAGGGGGGTCGCCACGAGCTGGCGGCCAGCGCCCACCACGGGCCGAGGCTGGAGGCCGTGCTCACCGAGATGGGGGCCGAGTGGACCCTGCGGACGAGCTCGCCGGGGACCGGCAAGTACGGCCCCCTCGACACCGAGATGCCCGAGAGCCGCCATGTCATGGGCACCACCCGTATGGGCGCCGACCCGGCCACCTCGGTCGTCGACCCGTGGTGCCGGGTGCACGGGCTCGACAACGTGGTGGTGGCCGACTCGTCGGTCTTCGTCACCTCGTCGGGCTACGGCCCCACCCTGACTCTGGTGGCCCTGGCCGCCCGGGCGGCCTCCGCCCTGGCCGGGCGGCCCGACCCGGCCTGACCGGGCGGCCCGACGGCGCCCGAGGCCCTCGGCGGCGGCCTCAACGCGGGCCAGGGGCCGGGGCAACCCGGGCCGGGAGCGCCGGGTCGGCCCCGACGAGGGTGGCGACGCTCGACATCATGATCTCGCGGGCTCCGGCGACGGGGATCGAGGGGTCGGCGAGGGCCAGGGGGATCACCAGACCGCCCAGCATCGAGAGCACCTGGAGGGCCGCCCGGTCGGGGTCGACGGCCGGGTCGAACTGCCCGACGGCCGCTCCCTCGGCGATCACCTCGGCCATGAGGTCACGCCATCCCCGGTACTCAGCGAGGACGTCGTCGCGCACCTGGGGGTGGCGCAGGGCCAACCGGAAGAACTCCACGTAGAGCAGGCTGGCCGGGGTGGCGGTGACGTCGTAGGCCAGGATCTGGGCGTCGACCATGACGTTGAGCTTCTCCCAGGGGCTCCCGAGGGTCTCGAGATGGTTCCGCAGGCGCTGGCGGTCCGAGGCCGAGCCGTGCCGCAGGGCGGCCACCAGCAGCTCGTCGCGGGACCCGAAGTAGTACTGCAGGGTCCCGATCGGGACCCCGCTGGCCCGGGCCACGTCCGAGTAGCGGGTGGCGTGGGCGCCCCGCTCGACGATCACCCGGACGGCGGCGTCGAGGGCCTCGGTCCTCCGTTGGTCGGTCCGGTAGCTCCGCCGGTGGCCCCCGTCGCTCCGCCGGTCGCCCCGGTCGCTCCGCCGGTCGCCCCCGTCGCTCCGCCGGTCGCCCCCGTCGCGCCGGTCGCGCCGGTCGCTCCGCCGGTCGCCCCCGCCCGAGGTCGTCCCGTCCTCGTTCCCCATCGGACCTGTCTAGCATCGTCGGCAACCGGGATTGCCTCCCCCGGGGTGGCCTCGGGGGATGTCAGGCGCCGGGCACGACCGGGGGGCGGCCGCCGGGGGTGAAGACCTCCACCCCGGCGGGCGAGCCGAGCGACGAGGTGCCGGTGCCGAGGACCAGGGCGTCGCCGACGGTGGCGATTCCCGACCAGCACGGGATGCCGGTCGGCAGCCGGGCCAGCCCCCGGCCGGTGGCGGCGGCCCGCACCTCGACCGCGGCGTGGAGGGCCAGCCCGTTGAAGGTCATTCCCCCGGCGACCGTGGTCGGGGCGACCGAGTAGGCCAGCGAGGACCCCCAGAGGACCTTGCCGCTCGTCGCCGCGAAGGCGTGGACGCTCGGGTTCTGGAACTGGGTGTCGCGCCGGTCCGACGGGTCGCAGAGCCGGGGCCCGTCGGACTCGAAGCGGCCGAAGTCGCCGAAGGCGGTGGAGCCGTAGACCCGGGCGCCGTCGTAGGCGGTGGTGGCGATGAAGCCGCCCGAGAAGCCGCCGAACACGACGTTGGTGATCCAGCGGGGCCGGCCGGTCGCCGGGTCGAGCGAGTAGTAGCTGCCGTCCTTGCTGCCGACCCCGAGGAAGCTGGCCGTGTCGTCGGGGGCGAGCCCCACGTTGGCCGAGCCGCCGAAGTCGTAGTCGCAACCCGGGTCCGGCCGCGGCGGGCGGTAGCGCCAGACCAGCCGGCCGTCGCTGATGCGCAGCGCGAAGACGGTCTCGGCCGTGGGCGGGGGGTTGGAGAAGTTGCAGTCGGCCTCGCTGAAGACCACCAGGCCGGGGTTCGGGATGACGCTGCCCGAGGACCAGACGTTGCCGCAGCCGTTGTCGAGGAGCCGACCGGCCGACGACGTGTCGGTCTGGTACGTCCAGACCGGGTCGCCGGTCTGGAGCGACGCCGCCACCACGTAGCCCCGCTCCTGGGGCTGGCCGTCGACCGACAGGCCGAACAGGACCTTGCCGTCGGCCACCACCGGGGAGGAGAAGATGCGGGCGTTGTCCTCACTGGGCTCGGGGGCCGCGCCGGGCCGCCCCGTGTAGTCGTGGCGCCAGAACAGGGCGCCGGTGCGGGCGTCGAGGGCGTAGAGGGTGTAGCCGCCGCCGAAGATGACCAGGGCCGGGCGTCCCGGGCCCGGCGCCTCGTACCAGGCCGACGAGGTCACCAGGCCGCCGTCGGAGGTGACCGGGCGGGGGGTCTCACCCGGGAAGGGTGCCACCGCATCTTGCAGGGAGAGCTGGTAGCGCCAGCGGACCCGGCCGGTGGCCAGGGAGATCGCGTAGAAGCGGGTGTCCCAGCTCCCGACGTAGACCGTCCCGTCGACCACCGTCGGGGTCGCCGTCACCGCGTCGCCGGTGGGGAAGAACCACGCCCGCCTGAGCCGGGGGGCCTCGGCCCCGGTCAGCGTGGTCCGCCCGGCGAAGGTGTGCTGGGCGTCGTGGCCGTAGGACGGCCAGTCCCAGGGCCCGGGCTGGCCGACCGCCGGACGGCCCGCCGCCAGTGGGCCCCCGCCGCACGCCGTCAGGGTGACCCCGGCCGCCACCAGGGCGGCGACCACGGCGACGATCGGCCCCCGGTGCGGCCGTCGGCCGCACCGGGCTCCCGTCCGATCGTTCACGTCACGACGTCAGCCGGCTTCGGCCTTGGTCCCCTGGGACGGTGGCCCGGTCCGGTGGTCGGGGAATGGGCAGACCCCGTGGCCGACCACACAGACGGTCACACTGGTCGGGAAGTCGAAGCCCCCGGCGATCTGGGCCGGCGGGGCGGGCTGGCCCCCGGTGAAGGTGACCCGCATGACCCGGCCCTGGTTGTTGGCCGGCCCGCACTGCCCGAGGTTGCCTCCCTGGCAGATGATGTGGATGTCGACGAAGTACAGGGTGCCATCGGGTGCGAAGGCCATGCCTAACGGGTTGTAGCCGGCGGTCGAGGGCTTGCCGAACTGGCTGAGGGTCTCACCGGGCACCGTCGGGTGCCCGGTGATCGGCTTGCCGCTCTGGTCGAGCCAGACGATGGAGGGGTCCTCGAAGGCGGTGTCGACGGCGAAGCAGTCACAGGTCGGGTCCTTGGCCACCGCCGTCGGCACCGGCAGGAGTGACCCCGTCCCCTGGAACCACACCGTGTCGTGGATCGAGGGGCGCGGGAGGACCCCGCCCGGGCACTGGGAGGTGTTCTCGGGGAACGACGAGTGGTCGAACTCGAGGACCTGGCCCCCGAGGCCCCCGGTCGGGGAGGCGGCGTCGGGGAGCAGGAGGTCGCCGTTGTCGGCCCAGGTCATCATGCCCGGCTGGGCCAGGCCGCCGGTGCCGTCGACGTGGTGGTCGCCGTCCACCCCACCCGTCGTCGGGCCGTAGAGGATGCACGACCGGGTATAGGAGGGGGCGAACCACTCGACCAGTCGGCCGTCGGTCGGGGTCGGGAAGGAGCCCTGGGCGGTCCCGATGTCGTCGGCGAAGACGTTGTGGTGGGCATCGACCGCACAACCGGTGTAGGTCGACTGGCCGTTGAAGACGCCCTTGGCGTCGGGGGGCGAGTCCTCACCGGGCCCCTCCTTGTCGTGGTAGGGACCGGGCACGGAGAGATTCTGGCCGGTGAACCCGCCCGTGCGGTTGTCGAGCTCCTCTCCGATGGGCGGCTGCTTGAAGGGGTGGTGGGGCGGTCCGCCCGGGTTGTGCTGACTCGGGTTGGTCGGGTCGTAGCCCACGACGAACCGGCTGGTGCCGTCGTTCAGCAGGCACATCTGGCCGTTCGGGTCCAGGGGGTGACCAGCTGTGCCTCGGTGCCGCTGGCCGAGGCGTAGTAGTCCTCCTCCTCGTTCTGATCCCAGTAGACGAGGTAGCCCGAGTTGGGCGTCCTGGCGGTGGCGGTGGCCCCGGCCGTGGCGGTCACCGTCCCGGCCGCCGGGACGGTGGTGGCCACCACGACGGCCAGGGTTCCCCACAGTGTCCAGCGCCGCCGTCCCATCCGCCCCTCCTCAGCCGGTGGCTCCCCCCGGGTGCCACCCGCGACCCCCCGGCCGCGCCGGGCCAAGCTAGCCCGGGTCGGTGCGGAAATGCCGAGCGGGACCGTCGGGGGCCCGACGGCGCTGGTCGTTTCGTGCGGACCGGTCGGGCGAGCCGTCGCTCCTCTCGGTCTCCGCCCTCGGCGCCGCCGCGTCGATGTGCGGGCCGGACCCCGCCGGGCGGCCCTCTCCTAGCGGTGCCGGGTGAGCAGCATGGAGCCGGCGATCGGACCGCCCCCGTTGGCCACTGCCGCCACCTCGGGGTGACCGGGGACCTGGCGCTCGCCGCCCTCCCCCCGCAGCTGCACCACGGCCTCGTGCAGGAGCCCGAACCCGTGGAGGCGGCCGCCGGACAGCTGACCCCCGGCCGTGTTGAGGGGCAGCGAACCGTCCCGTGCGATGGTCGTGCCGTCCTCGATGAAGGGCCCGCTCTCCCCCCGGCCGCAGAAGCCCAGGGCCTCCAGCCAGACCAGGGCGAGGACGGAGAAGCCGTCGTAGAGCTGGGCCACGTCCACGTCGGCCGGGGTCAGCTCGGTGCGCTCCCACATCGACGCGGCGGCATCCCGGGCGGCCATCGAGGTCATGTCGTCGAACTGGTCCCAGCTCGGTCGGCCCCGCAGCGCGGTGCCCACCGCGTTCACGTGGGCGGCCGGGTGCGGGGTGTCGCCGGCGTAGTCGGCATGGGACACGATCACCGCCGTGGCCCCGTCGCAGGGGGCGTCGCAGTCGAAGAGGCACAGGGGGGTGGAGACCATGCGGGCCGCCAGGTAGTCCGCCATCGTGAGGGGGTCCCGGTAGACGGCGTGGGGGTTGAGGGCGGCGTTGCGCCGGCCGTTGAGGGCGATCTGGCCCAGCTGCTCCCGGGTCAGGCCGAACTCGTGGACCCGCCGCTGGCCCACCAGGGCGATCCAGTTGGCCGCCGAGACCGCCCCGAAGGGCAGCGACCACTGGAGGAAGCCCGAGAACCGGGGGACCCCCCGACCGCCCCCTCCGCTCCCGCCGATGCCGGCCCGGCCCCCCTCCCCCTGGGCCGTCGACTCGGACACCGTGCGGTAGACGAGGACGTGCTTGGCCAGGCCGGCGCCGACCGCGATGCACGCCGCGATGACCGCCCGGATCTGGGCCGGACCCTCGCCCCCCCCGTCGTGCCAGTTGAGCTGCAGCCGCAGGGCGTCTTGGACCTCGGGCGTGCTGGGCCCGGCGAACCCGGGGGTCCCCGCCCCCATGCCCGGGTAGGTGGCCAGGCCGTCGATGTCGTCCCGGGTCAGGCCGGCGTCGGCGATGGCCGCCAGCGCCGCCTGCACCGTCAGGTCCAGGTCGCTCCGCCCCAGGCGCCGCCCGATGTCGGACTGCCCGATCCCCGAGATGATGGAACGTCGCTCGAGCGGCGCCTCGGAGGGATGCGGGCTCACGCGCCGCCGCCGGCCGGTCGGAACAGCGGGAGGTAGACGTCGTCGTCGTGCTCGAAGGTGACCTTCACCGCCATACCGATCCGGACGTCGTCGGGCTCCACCCCCACCAGGTTGGTGGTGAGGCGGACGTCGGACTGCTCGTCGATCGAGACCCAGGCCACGATGTACGGATCGGCCCCCGGGACCCACTGCTGGACGTTCAGCGTGAAGGACTCGAGCACGCCCCGCCCCGACACCGCCTCGGGGGTCAGGTACTCAGAGAGGCACTGCGGGCAGCGCGGGGCGGGCGGGTGCACGAACGACTCGCAGGCCCGGCAGCGCAGGAACCGCAGGCGGCCGTCGGCCCCACTGGTCCAGAAGAACCGGTTGTCAGCGTCCAGTCGCGGCAGTAGCCGGAACGGGGGCCCGTCGGCGGTCATCGGGTGATGTTAGGCCCTTGGGGTCCCGAGCACGGAGGGCAGGGCCGAGATGTCGAGCCGGCTGATCTTGTCCCCGGCGACGCTGAACTGGTCGACCACCCGGTTGTCGGTGCCGCCGATGTGGAGGTCGATGGTCACCTCCACCCGGTCCCCGTCGATGTCGAGGGGTCCGGGCCGGGGCCGCAGGTCGTCGAAGCCGAAGGCCCCGTCGGTGTAGAACCGGGCGATCTCGTCGACCCCGTGCCGGACGGCGCCGCCGGCGGTCAGCTCGGCATCGGCCGTGAAGAGGCGACGGATGGCTCCGGCGTCCCGGGTCGTCACGGCGGCGAAGTAGGCGTGGACGGCGGCCGCCGGCCCGGCGTGGCGCGACGGGAGCCGGTACAGGCGCTGGGCGTTCATCCCGAGGACCAGGGCCTGGGCGTCGGGGGTGAGCGGGGCGATCGTGGTGCGCAGGGTGTCGACCGCCCCGGGGAACACGGCGTCGTGGTGGGGGTAGTCCGAGCCCCACACCACCCGGTCCCGACCGATGAAGCCGAGGAGGGCCGGCAGGGTCCGTTCGCCGACCTCGTAGCTGATGGTGCACTGGCGGGCGAAGTACTCGCTCGGGTCGAGCTTCATGTCGGGGCAGAAGGCCCCGAAGGTCTCCGCCTGTTCGTCGAGGCGCTCGGCCCAGAAGGGGGCCCAGCCCCCTCCCGACTCGAGGAAGACGACACGCAGGCCGGGGTGGCGCTCGAGCACCCCGAAGGCGATCAGCTGGGCACAGGCCAGCATCTGCTCGAAAGGGTGGGAGGTGGCGTGGAGGATCAGGGGGTTGAAGGGACGGTCGGCCCCCAGGGTAGGGACGATCACCGAGCTCCCCTCGTGGATGCCGATCGGCACCCCGAGCTCCTCGGCGGCCGACCACACCGGCTCGAAGGCGGGGTGCGACAGTGACCGCCCGGCACAGGGGTTGGGGCGCACGAAGGCGGCACAGAAATGCAGCTCGTCGACCGCCCGGCGGAGCTCGAGGGCGGCGGCCCCCGGGTCCTGCATCGGGAGCATGGCCGCCCCGAACAGCCGGCCGGGGTCGGCGGCGCAGTACGAGGCGAGCCAGTCGTTGTAGGCGCGGGCAAGGGCGACCGCCGTCGACGCCTCCTCCACGGCGCAGAAGTACAGCCCGATGGACGGGAACAGCACCGCCTGGTCGATGCCCTCGGCGTCCATGTCACCCAACCGGATCCCTGGGTCGGACCCGCCGGGCTGGGCCTCGGCCAGTGGGGTGAAGGCGGCCGGGTCGGCGAAGCTCGAGCCGGGGGTGGCCAGGGTGCCCAGGGGCACGGCCAGGATCTCGCTGTCACCGACGATGACGTGCTCGTAATGGGCGGCATCCTCGACGATCCGGGGTCGTTGCTCATCGCTCAGGCCTTCCCAGGCGGCGGGCGGCTCGACCACGTGCCCGTCGGCGTCGACCACCACCGTGGCCACCGAAGCCGGGGCCGGCCCGCCCGCCCGGTCGGTCATCAGGGCCTCCAGTCGTCGCGCTCGGGCAACGGGTGGCGGAAGAGGCGGGCGGCGTTCCCCCCCGCCATGGCCCGCAGCTCGTCCTCGGGCACCCCGGCCATGGTGGCGGCGAGGACGGCCTGGGTGTCGGGCCAGCTCGAATCGGCGTGGGGGTAGTCGCTCTCCACCATGATGTGGTCCACGCCGATCACATGGCGGAGCGCCACGATCGAGGGGTCGTCGATGCTGCAGAACCAGAAATTGCGCCGCAGGACCTCGCTCGGGCGCAGGGCCGAGGCCCACGCCCCCGACTCGGTGCCCGAGGCCGAGTGGGCGACGACGTAGTCCACCCGGTCCATGAGCATCGGCACCCACCCCATGCCCCCCTCGGACAGGGCGACGGCGAGACCGGGGAAGCGGAGCGGGACCCCCGACCACAGCCATTCGGCCGCGGCCACCAGGGCGTTGACCGGGAAGAGGGTGGGGAGCAGCTCAAAGGGGGGGTCGGGGGACGGGAGCGGGGCCCACGACGAGGCCCCGGTGTGGAGGCACACCACGGTGGAGGTTTCCTCGCAGGCGGCGAAGAACGGGTCCCATTGGCCCGAGAAGATCGACGGCAGCCCGAGCTGGGCCGGGAACTCGGGGAAGCTGACGGCCTTGAAGCCTCGCCCGGCGTTGACCCGGACCTCGGCCGCCGCCACCTCCACGTCGGCCAGCCAGGTGAGCTGCAACGGGATGATGCGCTCGGGGTGGCGGCCGGCCCAGACCTCGAGGTGCCAGTCGTTCCAGGCCCGCACGCAGGCCAGCCCCAGGGCCGGGTCCCGCGACCGGCTGAACACCGAGCCGCAGAAGCCGGCGACCAGGGAGGGGAAACAGAGCGAGGCCCAGATCCCGGCCGTGTCCATGTCGGCGATCCGGGCGTCGATGTCGTAACAGCCGGGCCGCATCTCGCTGAAGCGGGCCGGGTCCATGCTCCAGTCCTCCCTGGGCCGGCCGACCACGGCGTTGAGCCCCACGTTGGGGTAGAGGTTGCCCTCGTACTCCCACGCCTCGCGGCCCCCGTCGAGTTGCACCACCCGCGGCCCCCGGGCGGCCAGGGGCCCCGGGAGGCGCCCGTCGAAGAGGTCGGGCGGCTCGATGAGGTGGTCGTCGACCGAGATGACCGGGACCACGATCTCCCGCGGCTCGGGGTCCGGGAGGAGCACGGACCGGGGGGCCGTCCCGGCCGGCGTCACCGCGGCCCCCTCCTCGGCACCTTCTCCCTCACTGAAAGATGACACTATCGTCAGGGATCGACAGGCTCCATGGCCCCGGGGGCGGGGCCGGCAGGGTCCGCAGGACGAGAGACGATCGGGGGCACCGTGGGCGAGCGGTTCGGGCTGGTGATCGACGGCGAGGTCGTGGCCGGGGACGACGGCACCTACGAGGTGACCAATCCGGCCCGCCCGGCCGAGGTGGTGCTGGAGGCCCCGTCCGCCTCGCTGGCCCAGCTCGACCAGGCGGTGGCGGCGGCCCGGCGCGCCGCCCGGTCGTGGGCGGCCACCGACCCCTCGGTCCGGGCCGAACGGGTGGTGGCCGCCGCCCAGGCGGCGGCGGCGGCGGTCGAGCGTGACGGGCTGGCCCGGCTCCTCACCCGGGAGCACGGCAAGGTCCTCTTCGAGGCGATGTTCGACGCCGGCACCCTGGCCGGCATGGCCGGGGCGTTCGCCCCGTTCACCGCGCAGGCCGTCGCCCCGCGCCGGATCGGCGAGGGACACCGCCGGACCGAGGTCGAGCACGTGCCCCACGGCGTCGTCGCCGCCCTGCTGCCGTTCAACTGGCCGGTGTCGGTGATGGGGAACAAGGTGTTGCCGGCCCTCCTGACCGGCAACACGGTGGTCGCCAAGGCCCCGCCGACCTGTCCCGGCGCGGTGCTGGCCACGGTGGCCGCCATGGCGGCCGAGCTGCCGCCCGGGGTGCTCAACATCGTGAACGGGCCCGGGGCCTCCCTGGGCGAGGCGCTGGTCGCCCACCGCGACGTCGACATGATCTCGTTCACCGGCGGGGTCCCGACCGGTCGGGCCGTGATGGCGTCGGCCGCCGGCTCGACCAAACCGGTCGTCCTCGAGCTCGGCGGCAACGACCCGGCCATCCTGGCTCCCGACGTCGAGATCGACGAGGCGTTGGCGGCCAAGCTGGTCGAGGCGGCCTTCGTGACCAGCGGGCAGGTGTGCATGGCCATCAAGCGGCTCTACGTCCACCGGGACCGCCTGGGGGACCTGGTCGAGGCGCTCAACGTCCGGCTGGCCGCCGAGGTGGTGGGTGACGGGCTAGTCGAGGGGGTGACCATGGGGCCGGTTCACCGGCCCGAGGCCCGGGACCGGGTGGAGGGCCTGATCGACGAGGCCGCCTCGTCGGGGGCCCGGGTGCACCGGCCGGCCACGGTGCGTCCCGAGGACGCCGGCTCCGGCGGCTACCTGGTGTCGCCGGCGCTGGTGGAGTCCCCGCCCCCCGGATCTCGCATCGTGCGCGAGGAGCAGTTCGCGCCGGCCCTCCCCGTGCTCGCCTACTCCGACATCGAGGAAGCGGTGGCCGCGGCCAACGACACCACGTTCGGGCTGTGTGCCTCGGTGTGGAGCAATGACGAGGAACTCGCCGCGTCGATCGCCCACCGCCTCGAGGCGGGCACCGTGTTCGTGAACAGCCACGGCATGTCGGCCATGGACTTCCGGGCCCCGATGGGCGGATGGAAGCAGTCCGGCTTCGGGGTCGAGCTCGGACCCGAGGGCATGCGGGCCTTCACCCGACCGCGCACGGTGCTGACCAGCCCGGGCCCCACGGCCAGCTCCTAGGCCCGGTCCGGCCGGACGGAACGTGGGTCGATGCTCGACCTGGTGATCCGGGGCGGCACCGTCCTCGACGGCACCGGCTCGCCGGGGCGCCGGGCCGACGTGGGGCTGGCCGGCGGCCGGGTGGCCGAGCTGGGCCGGGTGAGCGACGAGACGGCCCGGGTCATCGAGGCCGACGGCCTGCTGGTCACCCCCGGTTTCGTCGACCTGCACACCCACTACGACGCCCAGCTCACCTGGGACCCCGCCGCCAGCCCGTCCCCGCTGCACGGGGTGACCACGGTGTTCGGGGGCAACTGCGGGTTCTCCCTGGCCCCGGCCGGGCCCGACCACGCCGACTACCTGCGCCAGATGATGGCCCGGGTGGAGGGGATGCCCCTGGCCGCGCTGCGGGCGGGGCTCGACTGGTCGTGGACCTCGTTCGGCGAGTGGCTCGGACGGTTGGACGGCCGGATCGGGGTCAACGCCGGGTTCCTGGTCGGCCACTCGGCTCTCCGACGGGCCGTCATGGGCGACCAGGCGGTGGGCGAGGCGGCCACCCCGGCCCAGGTCACGGCGATGACCCAGGCGCTGGGACGGGCCCTGGCCGAGGGGGCGATGGGCTTTTCGACCTCCCAGGCCCACACTCACCACGACGGCGACGGCCGGCCGGTGCCGTCCCGGGCGGCCACCCGCAGCGAGATCGAGGCCCTGGCCCGGGTCGTGGCCGGGCACCCGGGCACCACCGTCGAGTTGATCGTGCCCGGCTGCCTCAACGGCTTCACCGACGACGAGGTCGACCTGATGGCGACGGTCTCGCTCCTGGCCGACCGCCCGGTGAACTGGAACGTGCTCGGGGTCTCGGCCATGAACCCTGGCGCCACCGAGCACCAGCTGGGCGCGTCCGACGCGGCCGCCGCCCGGGGGGCCACCGTCGTGGCCCTGACCCTCCCGCACACCATGCGGATCCGGCTGTCCTTCGAATCCGGGGCCATCCTCGACGGGCTGCCCGGATGGCGCGAAGTGCTGGCCCTCCCGGGCCCCGAGCGCCTGGTGGCGCTGGCCGACCCGGCGGTGCGGCGCCGGCTGGACCAGGGGGCCCAGTCCGAGGAGGCCGGGATCCTGCGCCACCTGACCGTGTGGAAGCGCCTGGTCTTCGAGGAGACCTTCGCGGCGGTCACCGCTCCGTACGAGGGCCGGACGGTCGGCGAGGTGGCCGCCGAGCGGGGCCAGGAGCCCTTCGACGCGCTCCTCGACGTGGTGGTGGCCGATGGCCTGCGGACCGGGTTGCGACCGCCGATCCCCGAGTCCGACGCCGACTGGGAGGCCCGGGCCGAGGTGTGGGCCGACCCCCGGGCGGTCGTCGGCGGCTCCGACGCCGGGGCCCACCTCGACACCATGTGCGGCGCCATCTACTCGACCTCGCTCCTGGGCGACGGGGTACGGGACCGGGGGTTGCTCAGCTGGGAGGCGGCCGTCCGCCTGCTCTCCGACGTCCCGGCCCGCCTCTACGGGCTGCGCCACCGGGGCCGGCTGGCCGAGGGGTACTGGGCCGACATCGTGGTGTTCGACCCCGATCGGGTGGGCCACGGCCCCGAGCGCACCCGGGACGACCTGCCCGGGGGGGCCAGCCGCCTCTACGCCGAGGCGACCGGGGTCGAGCACGTGCTGGTGAACGGGACCGAGCTGGTCCGCCACGGTGCGTTCACCGGCGCCGTCCCCGGACGGGTCCTGCGCTCGGGCCGCGACACCGACACGGTGACCGCCGGGTCGGACTGGTCCGGTCCTTGAGCGGGTCGGGGCGGGTGGTCCGGGCCGCGGTGGCCCGGGCGGTGGGGGGAACGCTGGCCACCGAGGAGATCGAGCTGGCCGAGACCGGCCCCGGTCAGGTGCGGGTGCGACTGGCGGCGAGCGGGGTCTGCCACTCGGACCTCTCGGTGCTCAACGGGACCCTCCCGTTCGCGTTCCCGACCGTGCTCGGCCACGAGGGGGCCGGGGTGGTCGAGGAGGTCGGTCGCGAGGTGACCAGGGTCCGGCCGGGGGACCACGTGGTCCTCGGCTGGAACCCGCCCTGCCGGCGCTGCTTCTACTGCCTGGCCGGCCAGCCCATGCTCTGCGAGGTCGGCCTGGCCGAGAGCCTCGGCAGCCCCTACGCCACCATCGGCCGGGAGCCCCTGGTGCGGGGCCTCGGCGTCGGCAGCTTCGCCGAGGCCACGCTGGTGCCCGAGGGGAGCGCCGTGCCGATCGACCCAGGGATGCCCCTGGACCTGGCCGCGCTGGTTGGCTGCGCCCTGGCCACCGGGGTCGGCTCGGTGGTCAACATCGCCCGGGTGGGGGTCGGCGCGTCGGTGGCGGTGCTCGGGTGCGGCGGGGTGGGGCTGTGTGTGGTGCAGGGGGCCCGGCTGGCCGGCGCCACCCCGGTGATCGCCGTGGACCGGGTGGGGGCCAAGCTGGAGCGGGCCCGTTCCCTGGGGGCGACGGCGGCGGTCGACGGGTCGACCGGCGACCCCGTCGAGGCGGTGCGGGCCCTGACTGGGGGCCGGGGGGCCGACTACGTCTTCGAGGTGGTGGGCCGGCCCGAGACCATCCGGCTGGCCTACTCGATGACCCGGCGGGGCGGCACCGCGGTGGTGATCGGCGCCGGCTCGGCCGACGAGCGGGTCTCGTTCAGCCCGATGGAGCTCTTCGCCGACGCCAAGTCCCTCGTCGGCTGCGTCTACGGCTCGACCGATCCCGATCGGGACTTCCCCATGCTGATCGGGCTGGTTCGCTCCGGCGCCCTGGACGCCGAGGCCCTGGTCTCCCGACGCATCGGGCTCGACGGGGTCAACGAGGCGTTCGCCGCCATGGAGGCCGGCGAGGTGGCCCGCAGCGTCGTCACCTTCCCCGATCCGTGAACCGCCCCGATCCCTGACACGCGCCGGCCGGGGCCGGCCGCGGTGCTTGAATGCGGACGTGGACCTCGACCAGATGTACCTGGAGCTGCAGGAGGACCTCATCGACGTGGCGGGCGAGGGGGCCGACGCCCCGGTCCCGGCCTGTCCGGGATGGCGGGTGGGCGACGTGCTGGCCCACGTGGCCGGGCTGGCCCGGGACTCGGTGGAGGGCACCGTCCCGGCCATCGACCTCCTCGAGCAGTGGCGGGACGGCGAGGTGGCGGCCCGGCGTGACTCGATGACCGCCGACCAAGTTCGGCGGGCCGACGGGCTCGGCACCGGGGAGGTCGCCCGGTCCTGGCGGGCCCTGACCCCCCGCCTGGCCCCGATGCTGCGGGGCGAGGTGCCGTTCCCGGACCCCGCCCCTTTCGGCATCAGCGCCATCTTGATCACCGATCTGGTCGTCCACGACCAGGATGTGCGCGGCGCGCTGGGCCGGGGCCGAGCCCCCGACGGCCCGGCCGCCGCGCTGGCCCTGGCCACCTACGGCTTCGGCGTCGACTACCGCATCCGCCAGCTCGGTCTCCCGGCCCTCGGCCTGGGGACCGGGCCCAAGGTGCGGGTCCTCGGGGAGGGCGAACCCGGGGCCACCGTGTCGGCCGATCGTTTCGAGCTGGTGCGGGCCCTGGCCGGCCGGCGCAGCCGGAGCCAGATCCTGGCCCTCACCTGGGTGGGGGACCCCGGGCCCTACCTCGGGATCATCCCGGCCTACGGCGAGCGGCCCGACGCCCTGGAGGAGTGAGGTTTCTCAGGCCCCGCCGGTGACCGGTTGGTCCGGGGCCCGCCAGAGCCAGGCGCCCAGCACCCCGCCAATCAGGCCGAAGAGGTGGCCCGGCCACGACACCCCCCGGTGCTCGGGGAGGAGGCCGCCCAGCATGGTCCAGTAGAGGGCGCCGACGACCAGGCCGACGACGAGGTCGACCGGGCGCCGGTCGAGCACCCCCCGCGCCACCAGGTAGCCGAAGTACCCAAAGACGACCCCGCTCGCCCCCACCGTCACCGAGTCGGCCGGGCCGACCAGCCAGACCCCGAGGCCGCTCACCACGACGATGAGCGCCGACACCGCGACCAAGCGTCGGATGCCCCCCAGGGCGACGAGGAAGCCCAGCACGAAGAGGGGAACGGTGTTGCCGATGAGATGGCCCCAGCTGACGTGGATGAACGGGGCGACGAGCACGTCGGGGAGGCTGGCGAGCTGACGGGGCCGGATGCCGTCGTGGACCAGGGCGTACCCGGTCAGGCTGTCGACGACCTGGAGGGCCCAGAGCACGAGCACCATGCCGCCCACGACCAGCGCCGCGGCACGGGCCCGCTCCGTGCGGGTCGGGGCCGGCGGTCGGCCGGAGATGTCGGGCAGCGGGTCGGCGGCCACGGTGCCTCCAGGTCAGGGGTCGGGCCCCTCACCATAGGTGGCCGGTCCCGGCCGAGCGGTCCGCCGCCCGGCGCCCCGGGGCGGGCGCTCGACGTCACCCACGGGCGGGGCAACCGGCGGCTGGGCCAGGATGGGGGACGCCGGTCGGGCGAGAGGCGGCCCGGTTCGCGCCGGACCGCCCGGACGGGACGTGGCGGCGGGGATCGCGGCGTCCGGGGCCCGGCCCCCGAGCAACGGGTCGGCCGACGAAAGGACGACGATGGACGTGCGATCGGTGCAGGACATGGAGCCGGTGGTCGAGCACAATGGGACCGTGCCGGTCTGGTGGCTGGTGCCCCCCCAAGAGATGCGGCAGGCCACCGAGGGCGGATTCCTCGAGCTGGTGAGCGAATGGGAGGTGGCCGGTGGCGGGATGGTCGACCCGCACTCGCACCCGACCCACGAGTTCTATTACATCCTCTCGGGGCGGGGGATCATGCGGATCGCCGACGAGGACCGCGAGGTCCGTCAGGGCGATCTGATCTACACGCCGCCCGACACCACCCACAGCATCTGGTCGGCCAGCCCCAACGCCCCGCTCCGGGGAATCGCCTTCGCCGTCGGCGTGAACGGCGCCGGTGCGGTCAACTACACCGGGGAACCGGCGGTACATTTGGGCAGTTGAACCGGAGCCCACGATGACCCAGACCGTCGAGCTGCCCAACGTCTCGATTCCCGACGCCGACGAGCTGCGGGCCCACGAGGACCTCTGGGCGGTCATCGTCTGGAACGACGACGTCACCACCTTCGAGACGGTCATCTCGGCCTTCGTCGAGATCTTCGGGCACTCCCCCGAGCGGGCCGAGCGGCTGGCCTGGAAGATCCACCGCACCGGCAAGGCGGTGGTGGCCGTGCGGCCCAAACCCGAGGCCGAGGACGCGGTGCACCGTCTCCACGACCGCAAGATCCAGGCCTCGCTGGACCGCGCCTGAGCCCCGGGGAAAGGCCCGGCCGACCCTCAGTCGGGCTGCATCTCGGAGCGGTCGAGCCCGAGGGAATAGCCCTCCAGAAAGATCGATGCCTCGCCCTGTCGTGGGAAGCGGTCGGCCAGCCGGTGGAACTCGGACGAGTGGTTGGGGTGGACCAGATGTGCCAGCTCGTGGACGATCGTCGCGTCGAGGACCCACTCGGGGACGAGCTGCAACCGGTGTGACAGCCGGATCTCGCCGGAGTCGGCCGAGCACGAGCCCCACCGCTTGTTCTGGTTGGTCACCCATCGGATCGACGACGGCCGCAACCCGTCGACGTAGCGGTCGGCCAGCTGCGCCGCCCGGTCGGCCAGGGCCCCGTCCGACGCCGAGGCCCGGGGCTGCCGGGCCAGGACCCGGGCCACCAGCCACCCGACCAGCTCTGGACGGTCGGCCCGGCGCACGTGGGAGGGCATGACCACGACGATCCGCCCGCCCTCCCAGAAGGCGGTGGCCGTCTTGCGCCGCCGGGTGCTCGAACGGATGACCACCTCGGGCGCGGTGTCCGGCGGATCGGGTGCGGCGGCGCCGACGGCCGGCTCGGGCCCACTCGTCGCCCCGGACCGGCCGCGCTCACCGGGACCGCCCGGGCGCCGGGTCGGGCCGCCGGGTCCCCCGACGGCGTCGTCGGCCCACCGCAGGGGGAGGGTGGGCAGCATCGGGTGCTCGGGCATCGGTCCATTCTGCTCGCCCCCGGTGCCCGGCGGTGAGACCCGCCGGGGCGGCCCGACTGAGCCGGCCGGCGATCCGGGCGTACCCGGCCCAGCACCGGGGGGAACTAGGAGCCCAGCACCTCGGGGTTGACGATGTTGAGGGGTCGGGCGCCGGCCAGGAGCCGGCAGAGGTCTTCGGCGATGGTGGCGCTGTGGTTGGCCTCGGTGTCGTAGGTGGCACCGCCGATGTGGGGCGTGAGCACGACCGAGTCGAAGGTGGTCAGCGCGTGGTCCGGTGCAAGGTGCTCGCCCTCGAAGTGGTCCAGGCCGGCCGCCGACACCTTGCCCGAGCGCAGGGCGTCGACCAGGGCCTCGGTGTCGTGGATCCGGGCCCGGGCCGTGTTGAGGAAGATCACCCCGTCGCGCATCTGGGCGAACTCTCCGGCGCCGATCATCCCGCTCGTCTCCTCGGTCACCGGCGCGTGGACCGAGATGATGTCGGACTTGGCCAGCAGCTCGTCCAGGCTGGAGGTGGCGTCAGGGGCGTAGGGGTCGTAGGCGAGGACGTCGAGGCCCAGGCCGCGCAGGCGCCAGCGCAAGGCCCGCCCCACCGCGCCGAGCCCGACCAGGCCGGCGGTCTTGCCGGCCAGCTCCCAGGCCCGGAACCGCTGGTAGGGGATGGTGCCGTCCTTGTAGATCTCGCCGGTCCGCACGTCGTGGTCGGCCGCCAGCACCCGGCGACTGGCCGCGAAGAGCAGGGCCACGGCCAGCTCGGCCACGGCGTCGGCGTTGCGCCCCGGGGCCCGGAGCACGGGGACGCCGGCGACGGTCGCCGCCGCCACGTCGACGTTGTTCGGGTCCCCCCGGCAGCTGGCCACCGCGAGCAGTGGCTGGTCACGCTCGAAGAGGGGCCCGGCACACTGGTCGCTCTCGACCACCACGATGTCGGCCCCCTCGGCCTCCACCCGGTCGGCCAACTGAGCGGCGTTGTAGATGCGCAGCGAGGGTTGCTCGAGCCACGAGTCGAGCACCAGGTCGGCCAGCTCACCGAGCAGGTCCAGCCCGGGCCCCCGGACCGCGGCGGTCACCAGGGCTTTCGGGCGGCTCGCGGTCACGTGCTCCATAATGGCCTGATGATGACACGGATGTCAGGTTCGTAACCGGGTGATGGCGCCGGTCACCGTGGGCGTTGACATCGGGACGACGTCGGTCAAGGCGCTCGCCGTCGACGCCGCCGGCACGGTGGTGGCCACCGCACGGGTGCCCCACCGGATCTTTACCCCGGCGGCCGACATGCTCGAGCACGACGCCCGGCGGGCCTGGCACGTCGGGCCCCGGCGGGCCTACTCGGCGGTGACGGTCAACCTCTCGGCCCCCGTCGCCGGGGTCACGGTGGCGTCGATGGTGCCCTCCCTCACCGCGGTCGACCGACGGGGCATCCCGGTTATCCCGGGCCTCCTCTACGGCGACGTTCGGGGCCGGCCGGTCGGAGACCGGGTCCCGGCCGAGACCCCGGCCTTCTCGGGTGCCATGCCCGACGCCGAGGGCTTCTTACGCTGGGCGGTGGGGGAGGCGCCCGGGGCCGCCGGCTACTGGCCGTGCCAGGCGGTGGCCACCCACGCCCTGACCGGCGTGCCGGCGGTGGACTCGGCCATGGTGGCCTCGTTGGGGGGTCTGCACGCCTGGGGTGCGTGGAACACGACGCTGCTGGACGAGGTGGGGGTGGGCTCGGACCAGCTCCCCGTCGTCGTCCCCATGTGCGAGCCCGGCGGCTGCGTCCCGGGGTCCGACACCGTCTTCACCGGCGGGACCATCGACGCCCTGTGCGACCAGGTGGTGGCCGGGGCCACCGAACCCGGCGACGTACTGGCCATCTTCGGGGCCACCCTGGTGATCTGGGTCGTGACCGACCGCTGGGTGGAGGTCCCGGACCTGATCAGCGTCCCCCACACGGTGCCGGGCCGGTTCCTCATGGGCGGCCCGAGCAACGCCGGCGCCCTGTTCGTGGACTGGGCCCGGCGCCTGTTGCGCGGGGTGCCACTGCCCGGGCCGTCGGGGCGAGCGGCCCCCGAAGTCCGGGCCGGGGACCCCGGCCGCATCCCGGTCTGGCTGCCCTACCTGCGGGGCGAGCGGACCCCGTTCAACAACCCGATGCTCCGGGCGAGCGTCCACGGGCTCGACATCACCCAGGGCCCCGAGGCGATCGGCCGGGCCGCCTACGAGGCGAGCGGCTTCGTGATCCGCCGCATGCTCGAGCGGGCCGGGGTGCCCGGCCGTCGGGTGGTGGCCAGCGGTGGCGGGACCAAGGTGGAGGCCTGGATGGCGGGGGTGGCCGACGCCACCGGGCTGCCGGTCGACGCGGTCGCCGTGCCGGAGGGAGCGGCGTACGGGGCCGCCTTCTTCGCCCGGATGGGCGCCGGCCTGGAGACCTCGCTCGACGATGCGGGCCGCTGGGCCCGGGTCGGGCGCCGGATCGAGCCCGACCCGGCCTGGGCCCGGGCCGCCGACGAGCGCTACCGGCGCTTCGCCGAGCTCGGGCCCGGCACCTGAGGCGACCGCCGCCGACGCGGCCGCCGGGTCGCCCGTCAACCCCCGGTGAAGCGGGGCGGCCGGTGCTCGCGCAGGGCGGCCACCCCCTCGACGAAGTCGGCGCCGGCCATCATCGCCCCGAGGCGTCCGTCGGCATCGGCCACCGACGACGCCACGTCACGGTGCAGGTCGGTGTAGAGCTGGCGCTTGGTGGCGGCCAGCGAGGCCGGTGAGACCTCGGTGGCCAGGTCCCGGGCGTAGTCGTAGGTGGCCTCCAGGACCTCCCCGGCCGGCAGCACCCGGTTGACCAGCCCCATCTCCGCCGCCTCCTCGGCCAGGACCACCCGGCTGGAGAGGAGGAGGTCGGCGGCCCGGGTCAGCCCGATCAGCCGGGGCAGGAGCCATGAGAGGCCGAATTCGGCCGGCAGGCCGAGCCGACCGTGGGAGGTCGTGAGCTTGGCCCCGGCCGCCGCGAACCGGAGATCGCAGTAGCAGGCCAGCGCGAAGCCCACACCGGCCGCCGGCCCGTTGACACAGGCCAGCACCGGTTTGTCCAGCCCGAAGTGGTAGGCGAACTCGGCGTCGAACTCCGGGCGCACCCCGTAGCCGGGGCGGGCCAGGCCGGGCCCGGTGCCCGGGTCGTAGGCGCCCCGCTCGGCGTGCCCGGCCAGGGCCTCGGTGTCGGCCCCCGCACAGAAGCCCCGTCCGGCCCCGGTCACCACGATCACCCGGACGCCGGGATCGTCGGCCGCCCGGGCCAGGAGGTCCCGGTATTCGGTGTGCATCCGGCCGGTCCAGGCGTTGAGTCGCTCCGGGCGGTGGAGGGTGATGGTGGCGACGGCGTCGGCGACCCCGTAGCGGGTCACCTTCAGTTCGGAGAGCTCCACCGTCGTCCTTCCTCGGGCCGGCGATCTCGTCCGGCGGGTCACCGCCGAACGTACACTCACCGCGAGAGGCGATCGGCCGGGAGGCTCCATATGAAGGTCGGGATCCATTTTGTGAACTTCGCGCTGCCCGGGGCACCCGAGACCCTCGGGCCCACCCTGGCGGCGACGGCCCGGGCGGCCGAGGAGGGCGGGGTCTCACTGTTCACCCTGATGGACCACTGGTTCCAGATGGAGGAGTTCGCGACGTCGGCCGATCCCATGCTCGAGGGCTACACCTCGCTCGGGTTCGTGGCCGGCCAGACCACGACGATGACCCTCGGGTTGATGGTGACCGGGGTCACCTACCGCCACCCAGGCCTGCTGGCCAAGATCGTGACCACCCTCGACATCGTGTCCGGCGGCCGGGCCCAGCTCGGCATCGGGGCCGCCTGGTACGAGCGGGAGCACCGGGGTCTCGGCGTGCCCTTCCCGCCGCTGACCGAGCGCTTCGAGCGCCTCGAGGAGACCCTACAGATCTGCTTGCAGATGTGGAGTGACGACGACGGCCCCTACGAAGGCCGGTACTACCAGCTGGCCGAGACGATCTGCTCGCCCCGGCCGATCCAGCGGCCGCGCCCCAGGGTGCTGGTCGGAGGCAGCGGTGAGCGCAAGACCCTCCGGCTGGTCGCCCGCTACGCCGACGCCTGCAACCTCTTCGCCCTGGAGCCCGCGGTGGTGGCCCACAAGCTGGACGTGCTGGCCCGGCACTGCGAGACCGAGAGCCGGGACCCGGACCAGATCGAGAAGACGATCCTTGGCTTGGGAGACCCGCTCGGCGACCTCGACGCCTTCCTCGCCCAGATGGAGGAGTACGCCCGGATGGGGGTGGACGCCGTGTCGCTGATGCCCATGGGCGACGACCCAGTCGACTACGCGCACCGCGTCGGCGAGCTGGTCGTCCCCCGCCTGGCCCAACTCCCGGGGGCGGCCTGACCGAACGGTCCGACCCGGATCAAGCCGCCATCGGGTCAGGGTGGGTGGTCCTCGGCCGTCGGCCGCTCCAGCCCGAGGTCCAGTCTGGCCGGCCCGGGCGGCCCGGTCGGCCGGCCAACTCGGTGGAGCTCACGGTGCTCCGGGACAGACCAGTAGGGGACGGGGGCGCTGGCCAGCACGGCCGACAGCATCACGAGGGGGATCATGGTCATCCAGATCATCGGTGTGTCGAGCGGTGGTCGGTACCGCTCGCCTCCTTCACCGAGAAACCTACGAAACCCTGGTGGGTGCGGGCGGTGGGGCGGCGCAGTGTCTGCTGAGAATCCGCCGCCGGTGGCTCACCCCGATCGCCGGGGTGCCCGGCGCCCGGTGGGGAGGGCAGGGACGGACTCAGGGCGCCCCGAACGCGTCGGGAGCCGGTCAGCGACTCAGGGTGGGTCGAGCTCCTCGGCGACGACCCCACCTGTCGTGGCCCGGGCCACCGTGGCCTCGTCGAGCTCGTCGTTGACCATGGCCCGCATGCCGGCGAAGAAGGTGTCGATGTCGGCCGTCTTCATCTCGACGATGGCCTTCATGTCGGGTAGGTAGTGCTCGAAGTGCTCACTGTCGACGCTGGCGATGATGCCGGCCGCCACCTCGGCCGCCGGCACGAGGGGGCCGTCGTAGACCGGGTCGTCGTTGCCCGGCTGGTCCCAGATCTCGGTGTCGATGGCGCCCGGCAGCACCAGTCGGACCGTGATGCCGGTCCCGGCGAGGTCGGCGGCGATGGCCTCGCTCCACCCCGCGAGAGCGAATTTGGAGGCCGAGTAGGCGGCTTCAGTGGTGATCCCCAGGCGGCCACCCAGGCTCGAGACGTTGACGATCGTGCCGGTGCTCCGCTCGAGCATCCTCGGGAGCAGGGCCAGAGTGATGGCCACCGGGGAGAAGTAGTTGACCGCCATCACCCGCTCGACCTCGGCCATGGTGAGCCGGGTCACCGACCGGCGCATGGGGATCCCGGCGTTGTTCACCACAACGTCGATGTGGCCGAGGGTGTCCCATACCCTGAGGGCCACGTGGGCCGCATTCTCGGGGTCCGACAGGTCGGCGGCCCACATCTGGGACCCCGGGGCGCCGGCCACGCAGTCCTCGAGGACCTGGCGGAGCCGGCCCTCCCGGCGGGCCACCAGGGCGACCGTCGTGCCGCCGGCGGCCAGGAGGCGGGCCGTCGCCGCCCCGATGCCCGACGAGGCACCGGTCACCAGTGCCACCCGCCCGGTCGAGCCCTCAGCCGTCACCCGGCGTCACCCTCTCATGATCATGGCCGGCGCCCGGATGGGTCGGGCCCGGCCTTCGGGGTGAGCGAGGGGACTTGAACCCCCGGCCTCCAGGGCCACAACCTGGCGCTCTAACCACCTGAGCTACGCCCACCGAGGCCTTCCAGTCTGGCACACGCCAAAACCGGGCCGGGCCGCCGACCCCGATCAACCGGCCGGGACCTTCCAGCCCATGCTGGTGGCGATCTCCTTGCAGGTCGGGCAAAGGGGGTACCGCTTGGGATCGCGGCCGGGCACCCAGACCTTGCCGCACAGGGCCTGCACCGGGGTGCCGTTGACCATCCCCTCCACGACGCCCGGACCCGCCGGGACGAAGTCGCCCTTCTTGGGTTTGAACCCCTCCAGGACGATGTGGCTCATCCGCTCGTGGTCGGCGTCGTCGATCTCGGGCTCGGGACGGGTGGGGGCGATCGTGGGAGCGCGTGTCACCTCGGGGCTGGTCATCGTGCCTCCTTCGGGTCCTCGTCTGACCGACGCGCCATTCTACGAGCGAGCGGGCCGGTCGTCGTCCCAAGACCAGATCCTTAGCAAGTGGCTTCCGGGATGCGGGCAGCTGTCTCGTGTCCGACGATCGCCTCCCCGACTCGGTCGAGAAGCACACGGTGCCTCACCAAGCCGGCGATCGGGGCGTCGGACGGCACGATCGGGGGAGGCCGTTGCGGCTTTGACGCCCTCGCCTGCGCACCCGCCGCCCGAGAGGCCAAGCTACGGCTGTGCCGAACTCCGTCAGCCGCCGTGTCATCATCCTGGCCCCCATGCCCATCGAGATGGATGCCATCGTGACCGCCTTTGGGCTCAACGCCACCGGCGGGGCCAAGGATGCACATTGGACAGGCCACCTCGGCAACTCGAAGGTGACCGCAATTCACAGTGGGATGGGACCACCATTGACTCGAGTGGCCACGTCCCGCCTGTTCGAAATGACGATGGCGGACCAACTGCCTGACCACGTGATGGTTGCCGGCATCTGCGGCGGTCTCGACCCGGCCCTCCCGGTCGGAACCCTGATCAATCCCGAGGCCATCGTCGAGTACGCGAGCGGCGCCACTTTCCGACATGCTCCTCCGGGGGATGCGCCCCAAGCCGGCAAGCTCATGACCACCGAGGAGGCGACGCTCGACCCCGGGCTGAGCAAACGTTTCTTCGAGGAGGGGTTCCTCGGCGTCGACATGGAGTCAGCGGCCGTCGCCGAGGTCTGCGAGGCTGAGGGGTGTCCGTGGTCGGTCTACCGTTGCATCGGCGATCGGATCTTCGATGGCCTCATCGACCAAAGGATCCTCGACCTGACCAACCCCGACGGTTCGGGGAACAGGGCTGAGATCAAGCAGCTCATTGCCGCCGAGCCCGAGTTGGCCATGAGACTTGAGCGCCTGAGCCGTGACACCACCTGGGCCGCCCGTCTGGCCGCTGAAGCAGCCGTCCGCGGCTGCCTCGCGCTCGACGCCTGAGATCCGGCGCCCGGTTCCCCTCGCCCTGGGGGAGGTGCTCCTCTCGAAAGTGGGGCTTCGCCGGCCCGATCGTTGTTCGGCGACGATGTGCTCGAACCACCGCACCTCCCGGTGAACTGGGGACAGGTGGCCGACTCAGGAATCGGAACGGCATTGGATCGAGATTCGACCGCGCCACGCCGGTCTGTTCATGAGGGACAGGGAAGACTGCCGCGCCAGACATCATTCTGCACCCCGTACCAGACGTTGACGGCACCGTGATTTCCAGATGGCTGTCCAAGCGCCCGCTCGAAGAGGGCCCTAATCCGCTGTGGTTCTGCACCGCTGGTAGTCGAAATGACCGTATCGACGTGGTGAGTCTTCAAGAACACGCGGAGCTGGCACGCGAGCCGGGTGCTGTTCTGCGGCACGGTCCCGAGGGGGTACGGCGTACCGCCAGTGGCGTTGTTCCAGAGGAACCGCTGAACGTCTTCGGGCTGGAGCACCGCCGGAAAGTTGCTGCTCGTGCCGGCTGCATCAGCGACCAGCCCATAACCTCCGATGATGCGGAATCGCATTCCGGCGACCGCTTGCCACATCTGTGGCTGCAGCTCGGCCACAGAAGGATACGGCGAGATCAATGCCACGCTTCCAGGAGGTATCCGATCAACCGCTAAGCCGGAGAAATAGGATGGCACCTCCGCCGGTGCGGTTGGGAACGGCCAGCTCGGTACGAGGGACAGCACGCTCGCCACGGCCAACACACCGAGGGCCCAACCCCATGCCAGGGGATGCCGCTGGAACTGGGTGACTGCCCCGATGCTCCGGCTCCGATCCTTCCAACGGGTATGCAGCTCATCGATACCCAATGCGATCATCAGGCTGGCAAAGAGCGCCGTGTAGAGGGACAGGCGAACAACGATGACGTCGTCTGCGAACGGCAGGTGCTGCAGCAGGTCCCAGGGAAGGGGGATGGGGGTCCGGTGATTCGCCACGATCAAGTGAGATCCGAGGGAAAGGATCACGGTTATCGCCACCATGGAGGCTGCAAACCGGATCCAGCTTCGGCGCCGACAGCGGACGAGCACCACGACAAGGAGTGCCAGCAGCGGGAGGCCGAGATAGCTGCCGTTCTCAGAGATATTTCCGAACAGCAACCGAGACCCCTGCATGCTCAGTCCTCCCGGTGCGAAGCGTTGCATCGCGGTCGGCGCAAGTGTCCCGAGAAGGTCGGCGCTCACGCCACCCGGGTATGCGGGGCCGTGGAATCGGTAGGGTCCTGCGAGCATGACCGAGATGGGGTAGGCCAGGCAGATGCCAACGATGGCCACAGAGAGAACCAGACCCGGCAGCCCACGGTGGATCGAGGGCAACATCAGGTGCGGACGTGCGACGGCGAGCACAACAAGAGCGACGCCGGCGACCAGCACCGTCGTCGCCGCAATCTCCGGTGAGATGAAGAACTGAGCGACGACCAGGAGCCCGAGAGCGATTCCCCAACGCCCCGCTGAGTTGCTGTCAGGTCGCAAGGTTTCATAGATCGCAAGAAGGATCAGGGGCGGGAGCGGGACGAACGCAAGGTTCAGGTGATCGAACCCCTGGGTCACGACGTAGGGCGAGAATCCGTACAGGGCCCCACCGACAAAGGCCGCCAGGTCCCATCTCACCCATCGGCGGAGAACAAAGAACATTGACGAAGCAGAGAGTGGAAAGGCAAGCCACAGTAGGAGATTGAGACTGGCGATTGGACTCACCAGCAGAGTCAGCGGGGCGGACAGAATACCCAGAAGCGGTGATGACGTGTTCTGGGCGAGGTTGATGCCGCGGGGATAGTTGATCCACGTCGTGTACAAGACGTTGTGATGGTGGAGGATTGCATAGGGGGTCCAGGCGAGAAACCACACCATCTGTTCGAGGTCGCCAGCGCGGATTCGATTCGGGTCGCCAGGCCACGTCGGCCAATTCGCGATCAGGGCAATTGCCGCGTAGATGAGCACGGCGGTGAGCACCCGCCATGGCAACCCGGAGGTGCGTCTGCGGTGTGAGTTGGAATGTTTGGCCCCGACACCGGCCGCGCCGCCTGCGTTCCCGTCAGGCACCACCGACTCGGTACGTATCATGGGTCACATGCTGCCGCATCTCACCCGATAGGTACCTGATGGCATCAGTCCCGCCGGACGACCCGAGCGGTGTCAACGGCCACACCACGTTGGAGACGCCGCTACGTCCGGGCGTTTTGGGGCTGCTTAGCGACCGCATGATCGGCGGAACATTGTGGGAAACCTCGGTTCGAAGGCGCGGCGTATCTCCAAAATGGGAATAGCGTGCCTACATGGCTGACATTCCTCACCAGAGCGGGGAAGACCTCCGCTCCGACCCGAACCGCGCAATTGAGTTTGATGCCCTCTACGACGGCACGCCCCCCTGGGATATCGGGCACCCCCAACCAGCCTTCTTGACGCTGGCACGGTCGGGTGCCCTTGCGGGTCGGGTCCTCGACATTGGATGCGGAACGGGCGAGCACGCGCTGATGGCTGCCGACCTCGGATTCGATGCGACCGGGATCGACTCATCGCCAAAGGCCATCCAGCGGGCCGACCGAAAGGCCAGCGAACGAAGCCTTGCCCCCCGCCTCATCGTGGGCAATGCTCTGGAACTGGAGTCCCGTCACGAACACTACGACACCGTTTTGGACTGCGGCTTGTTCCACGTGTTCGATGACCACGACCGTGCGACCTTTGTCAGAAACCTCCAATCGACCGTTGAGCCTGGGGGCCGCTACTTCATGCTGTGTTTCAGCGACGATCAACCTGGCGATTGGGGACCACGACGAGTCAGCAAGGCCGAGATTGAGTCGAGCTTCGCCCACGGTTGGCGCATCGAGTCGATCGAGGCCTCCAGGATCGAGATCACCATCGATCCCGAGGGCGCAGGCGCATGGCTTGCGGCCATCGCGAGGTCCTGAGGGCTCACCAGTTAGCGTCCGTGACGGATTGCCACCGGACACCAGCCTCTAACGAACGCCCAGTTCCTCTGCAAGCCGCTGGGCCTCAACCGCCATCCCCGACAGGTAGTCGAGCATGGCGGCCCGCTCGCCATAGAGATGGTCTGAATCAGCGGATCCACCCCCGTAGACCGCATGACCATCAAGAGTGGCCCGATGGAGCTGATGTGGAGTGAGCCAGGACCATTTGGCCGCCATGAGGCAGATGCCGAGCCGCACCGCCCTTCGGTCTCCGCTCCAGCCCTCGTCCAGCAGCCCAGCGAGATATCCAGTAGTCACCGCCGAATCGATCTGAGGAAGCGACGATGTCGGGAGTAGAAGATCGCCGCAAGCGTCGGTGATGATGTTGCCGGCGTCACATCCAAGGTGACCATGGCCTATGGATGCCCAGTCGATCAGGGTGGTGTGGTCCGAAGAAGAGAAGATGTTGTTTACCCAGGCGTCGTGGTGGCAGATTGTCTGTGGCAGTCGCCGTGAAAACTCGAGGATCTCCCAACGTTGCTCTCCGAGCCGAACGAGCGACTCTCTGAGTCGCGGGGAGAAGTGACGCTCGATGAGCGGTTGCCGCCACATCGCGTCGTCGTAGATGGCGTCCCATCCAACGTCCTCCCAGGCTTCCAGCTGTAAGAAGAGCGCATTGGCGCTCCACGGGAACCCTGGCTCAAGAGCCCGCCCCATTGCATAGGGGGCCTGGGATCGCCCAAGCCGTCGGCCGGCAACGCCAAGGTCGTCGATGCTGAGTCCGCCGCCTGACCGGCCTCCGAGGTCTTCCAGCCACAGGACGGCTCCGCCTGCCCGTTCAAAGCTTCCGAGCAGCTCGGGCGCCTTTAGAGATGCCAGTTCAAAGGTTGGGGGTAGTCCCGTGTCGTAGAAATCAGCCTCTCTGTGCCAATACCGGAGATGTGTCGGGTCGTGAGATCCTCCCCATGCTGGATCATCGTTCCCAGAGGAGATGAACTTGACGATTCCCGATCGATCGTTGGTCTTCACTCGGATGACCCTGGAGGTGGCGGTGTTTCGAGTGGCGTGGGGGAGTTCTTCGACCCGCTCGACCTGGCCGCCGAGCACCGCATCAGCCTCGTTGGCCAGAGCCTCAGCGTCATTGGCCCAAGTCACCAAGACATATTGGCAGCCCCGTTCCCTTGGCACAGCCAATGCACACTCAGTGCTCAGTATCCGCCCGTTCGATTAGCCACACGTGGCCGCTGGATTTGGGGCGATCCTGGACGAACGGGACGCCCTCCACATTTCAACATCAAGCTTCGATCAATAGCCCAGAACGTGGTGGACACTGGCGAAGGGCCCGAGACCGGACCCTCTCGGTCCTTGTGACCAGGTTAGATGCGCCCGGATCAAGCCACAAACCTTGGAGTTCCCAGACTCGCCGGTACACAAATCAAGTTGCTCGTAGTACCCAGCCATCTGTCCTGCGTCACGATGAAGCCGACTGAACCGGCCTGGGATCCCCGCAGGCTCTGCTCAGCGCGGAGTCGCGTCAGCTAGTCCGCATTCCGAAACGTGAGGGAATACCCACGACCCGGACGGTTGACCAGGTCGCAAGGGATCTCCAACCGAGCCAGGATTTTCCGAACCCGCAGCACGTAATTGCGGACTTCCTCTGGGAACAGTGCGGAGTCTGACCACGCATACCCCATGATCTGTGACGCGGTGTAGTAGCGATGAGGGTGGTCGAGGAGGAATTGGAGTAGCTCGAACTCCCGATTGGTGAGGACAGCCTCCTTTCCCTTGTGACGCAACACGCGACCATCCGGATCAAGCCATAGGCCTTGGAGCGTCCAAACGCGCCGGTACCACAGGTCAAGGCGTTCGTAGTACCCATTCATTTGGGTCTCTATGAACTTGACGTCGGCATCAGCCGCCTTCTGGGCCACCGGATGAAGTTTGGGCAACTCCCGTTTGACGCGCTCTAAGAGGCCGAGCTTGAAGCGAATCAGGTCGTCGTAGATGCTCATCCAATGCCGAGCATCCTCCCAGTGCTCGGTCGCAAGGTCCTCTCCCTCGAGAGGGCCTGGGGCGGACTTCTTTGCGCGTTCAGCCGCCATGGTTGCCAGTATACGAGGCCGTTTTTGCGGAGCCTGTTGCGGATCTTCTTACGCTGATCGGTGTATCACGGGGATATGAACCACGGTGACGCCCGTCAGGACCGGCCCGACATCGTCGCGGCGACCAGGGGAGGGGACAATTCTCTGGGCATGGATGATGAGGCTGACCCCGCGAGCGCCTCACTGGAACAAGCCCTGTTCTGGAGAAACATCTATGCCGAGATCCTGGCAATGGAGGAAGCCGTCCTCGAGCGCATCCACCAGCTCATGACGGGCCAATCACCCGAAGCACGACGAGAGGTTGAGCTGACCAATGTCCCTGTGGTTGTAGCCCAGGTCGAACGATTTCGATCAAGGTGGGGGCTATGGGAATCGCGGGTACACACGTACCAATTGAAAGAAGTGCCGTCATGACTGATGCAGTCTGGGGTCGGTCCTGAGCGTGAGCCGACGTCGGGTGTCACCCCAGTCGCTGTTGCTGCATTTATTACTTCCCTAGGAGCACACTGGTGAGAGCCTGGATCCTTCGCGCTGCGCACCCCGCACCGGTACGGATCACCAAACAGAGGAGCAACCACATGGGCACTAAAGACAGAGCATCAAATAGGGGCCAGGACGCCAAAGGCCGCGTGAAGGAAGCCGCAGGTAGCATCACTGGCAACCGCGACCTCAAGAACAAAGGGAAGACGGATCAAGCCAAGGCCGGAATGAAAAACACCGGAGAAGACCTGAAGGACGCCGCGCACAAGATGAAGGACGCCGTCACCAGGTGACAGATGTAAACGAGAGCCTTGTCGTTGGAGGTCAAATCGGCGCAGTTACTACAGGCGCCCGAGCATTAGAAGGGTAAGTGATGGGACTGATTCTGGTTGTATTGCTTCTGGCACTGATCTTCGCCGGACTGGGGTTCGCAATTCACGTGTTCTGGATCATTGCCGTGATCCTCTTCGTCTGTTGGGTCGTCGGCTTTGCCCTCGGGAAGGGTCGAAAGTCCGCACACGCGTGACTTGAGCGGCTTGTAGCTTGTCGAATAACTGCTCGACGCCGCGATGACCTTCTGGCACCAGGTCGGTGATGTTTGCCATGAAGGCACATCCTCCGTAAGAACGGGTATGGCGTCACATCGGTGTCGAAGAGGCCGAGCTCCATCCCGGACTTTCGAACGCAACAGCGAAGGGGAAGGCACGCCGAGTACTCGGGCATCGCTTGAGGAAACCAAGAAGGTGGCCATCGGCTGAAAGCACCGATGGCTGGCTGTGACGGTCAGCCTTTGGCCGAGCATCAAAGGCAATGAGAGATGGAGGCAAGAAATGGGCCTAATCGGCATGTTCTTCAGCGTCGTCGCAATCGCGGCCGGTGCCGTCATGTACTGGGCGGTGACGGCCACTCAAGGTCACGGTTTCCGGCTTTCCACTGTGGGAGTCATCCTCATGGTCGTTGGAGCAGTGGGCTTGGTCGCCTCGACGATCGTATTCGCTATATCCCGTCAGTCGACGGGAAGGGGTAATCACACCTACGACCGGGAAGCAACCGACTCGCAGGGTCGCTCGACTGCGGTACACGAAGAAGTGCACTAACCGTTAGGCGGTTCCGGCACGGAGCTTCGCCGCTTGGCTACGTCGGCAGCCATTCCGTGCTCGCGGGCCTGGTTTTGGTTCGGTGCGGGGTTCGAGCTTGCGGCAGAGGGACCCGAATCGCCGGGTGATCGCGTTCGGGTCTGCCGGATTTCCGCCGTGTGCGTCGTAAGACAGTACAAACGCGTCGGACCCTAACGGGGACTCGGTTCGTTGAGATAGTTCATGCATGGAGGACCAGCGGTCCCGCAGCCCCTTGATCCTGAGCATCCAGAGTTGTCGGCGCCTAGCTTGGTGAGTCGAATATCACCCAGAGCGGGACGAATCCGACCCTCGATCTTGCGGCGGTACTCAACCAATGTCTTGGGGCTCCGTGTTGGAGTGATGCGCACAAGCCAACGGTCGAGTAGATCACTGACGGTGGCCCGGCCCACGTCGAACCTGCCAGGCCGCGACGTCGGCCACCATCTTGGCGAGCTCCTTGGTCGCGGCCCGCTCACCCTCCGGTGAACGACCTGGCGACCTGGATCGGCCTTCCGGTGGTCGGGTCCGCGCCTACGTAGACCCGGAGCTGCCATCGCCCGGACCCCTAAGGCCGCTCGCGCATCGTGCCCGTCAACGAGTCGCCATGCGAAGATGGCAGTGCAGGGTTGTAGGACAAAGCTTGGACAAGCGGTCATTTGCGGCCCTGTAAAGATGGTAAAAGCCAGCTAGCCCCCGTGGCCGAGCGGATCAGGCAACGGACTTCTAACTCGACCGGGGCCTTCGGTTGGGACGGCAGTGGACGGCAGCACCCGCCCTGAGCTGCGACGATGCAGGTACCCGACGATCCCCGACGACAGGACATGGCGGCGGTTGTAGGACAAATCCTAGGACAAGACGCCGCCCGGGCCGCCTGCGGGATCCGGGGTGGAGTTGCTCTCGAAGGGGTCACCGGTAGCGGCCCTCGACACTGGTTGGTTGGCCGAGAGCCGCGTGTCGTCGGTAGCGTTGGCACTCGAAGACGAGGGTGGGGGACCAGATCGTGACGAGTGGAGCCATTCCAGGCGAGGGTCGGGGGGTTGGCTCGGACGAAAATTGGTGTCCGCCCGACCAGGTTGTCCCACGGGAGGCCGATGCTCCGGCCCTGGCGATCGACCGAGGGTCTCCCGGAGCGTCGGCGCACGCCACCTACGATCGGCGCCGCCAACGGCGCGATGAGAGGCTCTTGTCCAAGTGGGTCGACTGGCCCCGGTCGCTCGGGCCCTCTCGAGCGAACACCCAAGCACCCTGGCCTACAAGAAGGGCGGGGATGGGGAGGTCCGAGTGGCGCGGCACCTCGAGCGCCTCGTGGGCAACCGGGCGATCCTGCTCCACGATCGGGCCGTGCCCCGGACGCGGGGCAACATCGACACGATCGCCGTGGCCAGCTCGGGGATCTGGGTGATCGACGCCAAGCACTGGAAGGGGAGGGTCGAGCGCCGTGACCGGGGTGGCCTGCTCAGAACCGATTTCCGACTCTACGTGGGCGGACGGGATCGCTCTAAGGCCATCGGGGGCATGGGCTGGCAGGTCGCCGCGGTCAAAGGGGCAGGTGGCGGTTCCCCGGTGCACGCCGCCTTGTGCTTCGTCGAGGCTGACTGGGGTCTGTTCGCCCAGCCCTTCCGGGTCGACGGCGTCTGGGTCACCTGGGTGAAGGCGCTGGCCAAGAAGATCGTCGCCCCCGGCCCGCTCAGCGATACCCAGATAGAAGAACTCGCCGGCCAGGTGTCCGAACGGCTTCCGGCCAAGCGCCCCTGAGTGCGAGCTTGGCGGTGGGCGCCGACCCGCCCGGGTCCGCAAGACGGGGTTCTACTAGGTATGGGCGCTGAGTGCTGTCAGACGGTGTGGAACCATGCTGAGCAGGGTCTTCTGAGTCGCCCAAAATTCTCAGGCGTGAAAAAGACGCTCCATAGTAGGGACGTTAGTAGGGACGTTAGTAGGGATGTTTTGGAGCATCCCTACTTTCACCCCGGCAATTTGTAGGGATGTTTTGCAGCATCCCTACTTTCCGCGTCCCGTCATCCGGGAGGACGCGTACTGCACCAGCCTCGGGTTTGGTGGCCAGCCCCGGCCACGTGAGCGGGATGCCGCGGTCGCAAGCCTTTCGTCTCCTCCATTCGGTCTACAAGAGGTATCCCAGTCGTGCCGCCCGAGCGGCCGGCGTCCCTATGCACCTGCCGATTGAACGTGGTCGGCCGTATTCGTGGGCAAAGCGAGGTGGGAGGGGATCACCCGATGGGTGATCTTCCGATAGAGGGCTTCCAGGGCGAACGATCCACCGACGAGGCCACCAACGATGACCACGCCCCAGAGGTTGCGGCTCTGCTCCTCCAGGATCAGGGCAACGAGTGAGGCCGCGCATGCCACAGCTGCGGCCACAGCCAGTGCGCGCTGTGTTCTGCGTTTGGCCAGGCGAGCAGCGGCGATGTTCACTGCGGCGAAAATGATCAAGAACGCTGCACTGCCTGTCAGGGCGATGCTGTTGAGGTTGAAGCCATTGGCGACAACGAGAGTGAGACCAGTGGTGACCAGCAGACCCTCGACGGGTCGGTCCCAGACTTTCTTGTCGAAAGCCTCTGGAAGCTCACCGGAACGGGCGATCGTCCACGACAGCCGGGCGGAGCCGTAGAGGGTGGCGTTGATGGCCGAGGTGGTTGAGAGGAGTGCAGCGACCGCCACAAGCACGAATCCGACCTGACCGAGGCTCGGACGGGCCGCCACGGCGAGGACGTAGGAGCTTGCCCCGCGCACCTGAGTGATGGTGAGGGTTCCAACGGTCACGACGGACACCAGCACGTACAAGGCGATCGTGAACCCAACGGAGAGATAGAGCGCCAGCGGGAGCGTGCGACGGGGATTGCGCACGTCCTCGGCGGCATTGGAGATGAGCTCGAAACCCTCGTAGGCGACGAAAATCACCATGCCTCCGCCGACGATGGCCAGAGGATCAGGCCACGCACGCGGGGACAGGTGGGACGGGTGCACGCCGTGAAAGGCCGCGGCCACCACGAGGAGGAGAATGGCCACCTTGGCCGCGACAATCCATTCCTCGGC
>Ga0182024_10003345_pt1 | contig 38355 bp, 41 predicted proteins | sample P32metaG_FD_120480 | JGI IMG/M metagenome (GOLD analysis project Ga0182024, IMG submission 120480) | Permafrost microbial communities from Stordalen Mire, Sweden - P3-2 metaG (Illumina Assembly) | ecosystem: Environmental > Terrestrial > Soil > Wetlands > Permafrost | place: Sweden: Stordalen...
ATCTTTGTCTGCCGCCAGCAAACCTAAGAGGAACTCCTTACTTAAACCGAGATTTTAGCCTACTTGCCCCCCGCACTCTACATACTTCGAGAACCTCTACGGCGGACCATCCCATTATGTGGGTTCCGTAGCCGACCCAGATTCCAATAATCGCGCTAATCCGAACTTGGCTGCACGGCCTTCACTATCGCGCCGGTATTGCCACCCGTGCAAGTCTGATTGCCCTATTCTATGGGCCCCCACATTTCCGAGGCGTTGCGAGTGAATGCATTCGGCTAACCAGACGCGGTAATGCAGAAGAAGGTCTTATGGTCATAGAATCGCATTAGCCAAAATGTGCCGAATGGGTCGGGTTGGAACAATACTTCGTGAGCGTAGCGAAAAGTTCCCGGTCCTATTGTAGTTAGGTTCGCAGCCAAGCGTTCGATCCGATCTCGCCCCTCGACATTGGTTTTGACATTTTCAGTAAGTTCGCGAAACACGAAACCAATGTTCTCTGGCATCCGAACATTTTTGTGATGGAAGAAAAGCCCTCGCGTGATTCGGTAAAGGACGATTTCGATGCGCTGCCAGTCAATCGTAATTTGGGCCGATTTCGCGTCGTAGTTCTCAAGAAGACTCCGAGCGAAACGCAGACTGGATGGGCGGGCGAGTTTGTTTATCGCTCGAACCGAATCGGCGTTCTCTTTCGGAAACTTCTCTCGATCAATCCCTGTCGTGATGGCGATGCGGAAATATTCGTCGTGTTTTTGAAAGTCGCCGTTGCAGGGAGCACAGCATGGAACCGTGATTAAGTCGGTCGGCCTAGGTTTGCTGAAGAGGCAGCGGGGCGGAACGTGATCGCGAGTTAGCTCGCCCTGTTCGCCGCAATAGACGCACTCTCCGAATACCATAGAGACGATGATAACAAACGCTTATGCGCGAATCGAAATGCTGGAAGCAACCAATCCGGTTTCAGGGCATAACGAATTGTGCCATAGCAGGGTACCAGCGAGAGCGGAGGGTTCAAGAGGCCAAGTCCTGTGAAACGGTCTTATCGGAATGTGGCCCACTGTCGGCGTTTTTGCGACCCCCGATTCGTCCGCCAACGCGCCCGCTATTTCGCTGGGTTTGGGATGCCTAACCAACGCCCGACTTGGGTACGACCATTGAAGGCTAAAATCCCGCAGTCAATAAGCCCACCCACACCTGTAAAGCCCGCCATATTGACATGTAGGGCCTAGTTTTGGCTGGAAACTCCCTCAAATCGATGTACAGGCGGCGACGGCGATGCACTGGAGGGGGTAGGACGAACGAAAGGCGAACGGGTGGCATGTTTACCTATCCGCTCGCCTGAGACGTTCCTGCGGGCGGCTATGGCTTGTTTTTGACCATCGTGAATTTGCCGCTGCCGTCAGAAACGGTTCCCCGATAACCCCCGATGATTTGTGTCGCGTTGGGTTGAACCTGCCCGATCATTTCAATTGTGAATCTACTGCAGGCAACGGTGAAGCAAACGCTATTGGCATAGGCGACGGCTTTGGTGCTGCATTCATCGTTTTGATCCCGAAAGGTTCCCGTCCCGCTTAAGCCCGACCAACGGTCTTCGGGATTTCGATAAGACATCAGTTGAATGGTTGCTGTAGCTGCATCTTCGTCACCCCATGTGATATTCCACTTCCCCGTAAGATCAGGTGTGGCCGTTCCGTCCTGCGCGCCAAGCGGCAGGCAAAGTAAGAATAGCGTGACGAGCAGAATTGCAAATAGTTTGCGTTGCATGTGATGCTCCTCTCGATTTCAGACACCGCGCCTAAGTTCAACGAGACCCAGCGGCATCTTCAGATACAAATTGTCAAAACATGTCTAAGGGCCGATTAAGGAATCTCAGATAGCGCGTGGCTTCCGTCTGTGTCGCGCGAAACCTAATCGCAGGGTAGATCACTAGGTACGTCGCCTTCTGAGGGTCGTCAAGTGATAAATCTAATTTATCCACGTATTCGCCAGCGGCATCGCCAGCAACGCCTGCTCACGTCGAAATTGTTGGCACTCGGCAACATACGCCGCGCGCTCTTCGGCGGACATGGCCTCGATGGCGGCGTGGTGTGCATCCGCGATTTGCGCCAGTGTCCACCCGCGTGGCGCATTCGGCGCATCGGGACTGATGCCGTACTTTTCCCAGAACTCTCGATCCGACTTTGACAATTTTCTGGTCATCGTGATATCCCCATCGCACGCAACATTCGTCTATCCGCACGAGTGAGAGGCAGTGTCGTGGGCTCCCAGTCGCCGCCCGGGAGACTTTCTCGCACATCATCCAGCATCGCCTCGATCTCACCATCGATTTCATCTGGCACACGCCCCCAGCACTCCAATAACAGATAGTTGGCGCGCGTTATGGGCAGGCCAGCTTCTCGCAGTCGCCGTACTGTTGAGTCGCTCATTCGGCTTCTCTTTCTGTCCGCTGTTTTACGTGATCGCGTCCCTGTTGCTCGTTTAACACATAGACGGCAAGCAACTCTGCATCCGACAGGCTGTCGAGAGTGTCACGGAGTTGCGAACCTTTTGCGTGACGTTGCTCTAAGCGCCTGCGAAGATCACCAGCGAAATGTCGGTTAGACTTGACGCGATTTGAAATTGTGTTGGTCATTAGAACCTCCCCGATACGACGGCCTGATAGAGTCCCCGATTTTTGTGGTGACATTTCAATGCGTACGCGACAATGCGTTTTTCGGTGGAGTCGGTGACGTTGGGGGTGCCGATGCGAACGCGGCGTCGCATGTCGCGCGCAACCTCTTCATCGGACACGCTAACGTGCAAGCGGTTCACGAGCCATTCGATAGACTGTTTTGGAATTTGCATTAGCGTACACTCAACCCGTCTGCGGAGATGCCCGCGAGAATGTCGCCCACGTATCGGTGCTCGATTGCGACTGCGGGAAAATACGGCTGGTATCCGTTGTCCTGCCCGATGTGTTCTTCGACCCACGCGACGCCCGCATCGGTCATGGGCTTCAGAATGTAGAGGGAACTGCCGCCCTGCAGGATGAAATCAACTTCAGTGTTGGGGGAAACGTCCATTGTTTTCTCCGTAAGGAGCGCATCGTTCTAACAGGCACCGTGTCGGCTGGGAGCCGCTCGGTTGTCGGTGGCGTCGTTCGTTGCCACACTCTGGATGCTGGAAATAATTCTGAATTAGTGCGCGTGCAAAGTCCATAGTACGTTAGTTCAGGTGGATGGTAGCCGACCCAGTACCTGCGCGACACATCCGTTATACAGTTCAGGCAAGTAAACTCCTGAGTCGTTCATTCTCATGCTGCAGTTGTTCATTCTCGCGCTTCAATCTATCAATTTCACCCGACCTTGCGGCTGTGTGACAGCGTGGGTGGGCAAATCCAAGAGGCTCGCCCGTCTTGTGGTCGTGATGCAAGTGCGGGGTCGTGCTCTGACCGAGTACCCAAGGTAACCACCCGCCGCAAAACCAACATGGCTCGTCCATCATCTTGCGAATAACGGCATGCTGGGTATCCGATGGAATCGGCGCGTACCCATGCTTCTTCGCTTTGACTGACGAATGAGTAAGAATAGTACTTACCCGACAACAGAACCACTTCAACATCTTGTTTGGAGAGAAGGCAAATTGATTAGACACGTGCCATCGCGTGGGCAATATGCCGACGCAGCCGCAGAGGAAGGTATGTTCTTCTCCCAAATGCTGTTTAAGCAGCATTCGGCTGGCGGGTGGATGTTTGGCTGCATACCGGGCCACAGCGGCAGCGCGGCGACAGGCTTTGCACCAACATTCAAGACCGTCTCTCGATTTGCGTGTAGAGAAAAAGGCAGCCGTGGCTAATTTTTTATGGCCGCATTTAGGGCATCTCTTTGTGACAGTCGGGGCGGGTGGGGAGTTCCCGCTTTCGGCAAACGCTAAACTTTTTGGCATGGCACACCGTCTGAAATTGGATTTCAGAGGTGCGCTCTTTTAGGAGGGCATTACGGGGCAAGCCCGACTTGTCTAGTCAACCCGTCGCGGTCTGATGATGGAGTGTGGCTCCAACACGTTAAGGCTGCCTGAGCCTATTACGCCCAGCACAATCATTATATCATACCTTTGGTACTTCAGTACCTGAGTTGCAAACACTCCCAAACGATGTACACTGGCCGCCTGAGATGGCAAACTTCACCGCAACGAAGCACGGCGACCTCGCCAACCGGATCGCCCTTTACTGGCAAAAGCAGACCGAGCGAGAGGTCAAGGCGGAGTCGTGGTTCATGGCGGCTCTGGCACTCGGCAGTGCCCTTGAGGCGATGCTGTACGCCTATTTCATCATCTGGAGTGGCGGCGAAGGCAACGACCCGGCGAAGGACGACGAGATTCCCGACGACTTAGTGCTGCACGGCCTCATCGAGGCGGCGAGACACGTCGATCTGCTGACTCCGGTCAAGTTCAAGGACAAGTACGGGGAGCATGCGGTCGAGAACGTAATCGCGGAGATTCGTCGCATGCGGAACAACATCCACGCTGGCGTGGCCCTCAGGAACGGCTTCGACCCAGCGAAATTCGGCGAGAAGGAGTTCAAGCGGCTGCGGAAAATCTTCGACGCGACGATGGACAACTGGGAACGGAAGCTGTGACGCGTCAGTTCTTGTAGCCGGGTTCCTGAGGCGGCTCAGCCCGCAGTCGGCAGCAAAGTTCAGCTATTGCGGCTCGGCTGTATACTACAGGTGAAGATAACACCGATGAAACGAATCCTAATCGTCGCGACAATCCTGACTGGGCTGGCGCTGGGCGGATGCGGTCTATCTCCTTGGATCACATATCCCGATGTTCACATCAGAACTTACGGACCTTGGGAAATTCACACAGCAAAAATCTGCTCTGTCTTCATCAGCAACGGAGAGGGAAAGATAGGCAAAACCTTTGCGCTGGAGTGCGTGCTTTCCTCAGCCGATTTGGTCGGCAAGAAAGAAGTCTACCTGATGAACGTGAAAGTGCCCTCGGATTGGAGCAGATTGACCGCAGCAGGATGGGATGTGGAGTGTTCAAGGGATTCCGAAACAGAAATGCACTGTAAGTAACCATCTGTAACCCACTGATTCCCTGCATGGTTATTTACTCATTGATACACGCCCCGCTCACCGCGAAAGTCCGATACAAACCAATGGGACTAAAGTACTGCCCTAGTGGTGCAGCACAAATCATCCCGCACTGTGCTATCCTGACCGCGTGAATTTTGATAACCCAACCGATGCCGAACTCCAGAAGTTTTGGAATGAATTCGTTGCGGCATGCGACGAGCATCCACTGGCGCGACATCCGCACGCGGTCAAATGTGACGGCGCGGAAAATTGCTGGACGATTGCGCCAATCCGTGACCTGTCAGACCCGAAGTGTTTCACAAAAAAATATTGTCACGAACACCTCCCGCCACGTCGAGTCCCCCGATGATCAAGTTTGACGAACTGGTGACGGAGTTACGAAAAGTTGCGCCGCTCGGGCACGTAACTGTCGTTTCGTACGCGGGGTTGAAAATCGCACGCGAACTTGGCATCGACATCATCAGCGACTATGCTGGGACTCTCTGCTGCCAAAATTTAATTCACGACATCGGGTCCAAAGATGAACAAAACCGCATTCGCGCAATGTGGTGCGGGTATCCGTGGTAGATAAAGATTATGGAACCTTATCAAATCTTGGGAGTCGCCTCGCACGCAACCGTTCAGGAAATCAAGCGTGCGTTTCGTAATCTCGCCAAACGTTGCCATCCAGACACGTCGGGCTACGATTCCGCAGAGCATTTCATGCTGGTTCAAGGCGCGTATGAAACATTGATAGCAAGGTTGCCACTGCGCAATACACAAGCGCAAGCACCGTCTGCTTACAAAGCAAATCCAACAACATCCAAGACCTCTTGGTCAGTGGAGGATGAGAAGAAGTGGCGTGGACGTCATCCAGATGCTCAGAAAGCTAGAACGCCCGAGGAAAGAGCCACCGAGGAAAAAGTCGCTCGTAAACGAGAAAAAGCACAAGCTGCTTACGCTCGTCGCAAGAAAGCCGCCGCAGAAAAAGCTTCTGCGGAACGGGTTGAGGCTAATGCTCGTGCCGAAGCTGCAAAGAGAGCCGCTGACCTTCGATGGAAAATTGGAGACCGCCTTACAGACGAGAGCGGGCGAATTTTTGTGAAGGTAGACTCATCGTCATGGAAGCAGGTTGTATGAGCCGTAGCACAATATGCGCTTTCCACCTGCGGGTAAATGGTGCACAGAAATCACGCTGGCTGAATGGCAGGGCTCCTGAAAAAACTCCCACCAAAAACTCCCACCATCTACCCCAAAAACCTGTCTGTACCAGTCTTGAGAATTCTGTACCTTTAGATCAATTTCGCGCGGGACGGTGGTCAACGGAAATCATGAGCGGTGATGACAATGGCACCCTAGTTTGATGACAAGAATGCGAATAGCCCCTGTTTATACGGCTCCCAGAAGCGTAGCAAAGCCCTTTCAAGGCCAAAATGCGGGTTCGATTCCCGCTAGCGCTACCAAATTACTCTCTCGCACGGATTTCCTTCTAATTTAAGCTTTCGATTTTGAACCTTCGCATCTTGCGAAAGCAGTAGAATCCCGTGCTACAGTGTTCTGGCAATTTGACGTTTGTGGAGAGCCAGAATGCACTTTATGGAGAAGTTGAGGCCGCTCGCGCTGCTGTTTTTGCGGATCGGCCTGGGAGTAATTTTATTTACAACGGGTATCCGAAATTTTGGGGGCGCAGGATCGAGCATCTGGAGGAATTTGTAAACATCAATCATCTCCCGGCGTACTTCTCTTATATCGACGGCGTTCTGGAACTGGGTGGAGGGGCATTGCTGATCGTTGGACTGTTCACGCGCATGCTCGGGTTCCTTCTTGCCGGCGAAATGGTGATCGCCATCTGGAAGGGCGAACAATTCTTTCAGAACCCGCTGGCTATAGATAAATATGAACTTGCGCTGGCGCTTGCCGTCGGATCGTTCGCGCTTGCGACGTTTGGAGCAGGCTCGATTTCCCTGGATCGCATGCTCTTCGGGAAGGGAAAAGCATCGCGCGGCGCGAAATCCGCCGGCTGAGCGCATGCCAGCAAGTTGATTCAGTCCCGCGATAAATTCGTTTCTAAACCATGGAGAGATTTGCGATGAGTATCTTATTTGCCGACGCGTGGCTGATCACCATGAACGAGCGCCGCGAAGTGCTTGAATCCGCAAGCGTGTGCGTCGAGAAAGACCGCATCGTGGCCGTGGGCACGCGCCAGGACCTCGCGCGCCGGTTCCCCACGGCCGAAGTCGTGGACTGCAAGGGCCGCATCGCGATGCCCGGCATGGTCAACACGCACACGCATCTTTTTCAGACGCTGCTCAAGGGCCTCGGCGACGACATGGTCTTGAAGAAGTGGTTCACGTGCATGACGGGTCCAAGCGGCGTTCACCTGACGCCGGAGGACGCGCACGTCGCCGCGCTGCACGGCTGCGTCGAATCCATCCGCTCTGGAGTTACGACCCTCGTTGATTTCATGTACGTGCACACGCGGCCCGGCATGATCAAGTCGGTCGTCGAAGCCTACGAGCAAACCGGGATGCGCGGCTTCGTCTGCCGCGGCTTCATCTCCCTGGGCGAAGAATATGGAGTTCCCCGCGAACTGATTGAAGAGCCCGAACACGCCATCGGAGATGCGCGCGAGCAGATGCGGCGTTATAACAAGGCGGGCGCGCGAGTGCAGGTGGGCATCGCGCCGAACATGATCTGGGCCGTGGATGAAAAGGGCTACCGGCTGACGCGCAAGCTTGCGGACGAAGAGCACGCCCTGATCACGACGCACGTGGCGGAAACAACATTTGAACTGCAGACCGCCGCAACGCGCTACGGCCAAACGGACACGGAATTTCTCAGCGAGATCGGATTTCTGGGCCCGGACGTCCTCGCCGCGCACTGCGTGCATTGCAAACCTCACGACATTCGCATACTTTTACATCACGATACGAAAGTGGCTCACAACCCCTGCAGCAATATGTACCTGGCGTCGGGATGTCCTCCCATCCCTGAAATGCTGCTGGCCGGCGTTACTGTCGGCCTTGCCTCGGACGGGCCCGCGAGCAGCAACAACCACAGCCTCTTCCAGGCGATGAAGTTTGCGGCGCTCATTCAAAAAGGATTTCATCAGGACGCCACGGTGATCACGGCGGAAAAGGTTCTGGAACTCGCGACGATTGATGGCGCGCGTGCAGTCGGCTTGGAAAAGGAAATTGGATCCATCGAAGTCGGGAAGAAAGCGGACCTGATCGTTCTCGATTACGAAAATGCTTTCATGACTCCGATTCATCATCCCGTCTCCGCGATCGTTTATTCCGCGCTGGGAAATGAAGTCTCAACCGTCATGATTGATGGGAATTTCGTAATGCGCGATGGAGTTGTGACGGGCGTAAACGAAGCGGCGGTGAGGCGCCAGGCTCAGATCCACGCCGATGATCTGGCGCGCCGCTCAGGATCCGACAAGTTCAAGAAGCGGCCCTGGCGCTCGATGACGATTTAGTACGAATCATCCCGATGCGATCTAGTCCTTAATGTAAGGCGTCATCAGGGCAGCCGGTTGTACCGCCCTGCCCCCGAACAATCCTGAAATGGCGAGAATCGTCACAATGTATGGCAGCGCGAGGAGGAGTTGCGGGGGAACGCGCGTTCCAAAAATCTGAAGTGACAATTGCAGGGCATCGCAGGCGCCGAAGACCATGGCGGCAACGGTGGCTTTCAGCGGATTCCAGCGCCCGAAAATAACAATACCCAGCGCGATAAATCCTTGTCCCGAGACGATCGTTTCGCGGAAGAGTCCCACCTGCGCAAGCACCAGGTACCCGCCCGCCATTCCTGCCGTTGCTCCCGAGATCAGCGTTCCCGCGTAGCGCATACGCGGGACCGAAATTCCTGCGGAATCCGCGGCCGCGGGATTTTCTCCGGAGGCCCGCAACGCAAGACCGAAATTCGTGCGAAACAATACGAAATGCGAAACAAGCGCCAACACAAGCGTCAAATAAAACAGAATCGTCTGGCCAAAAAGCACGGGCCCGATCCCCGGAACAGTACTCAGAAATGGAATGTGCAGCGGCTGGAACATCGGGATGCTTTCCGGGGCGGCGGAATTACCCAGCGCCATCCGATAAACCGTGCTGGCGATCCCTAGAGCCAGAACGTTGAACACAAGGCCGGCAACGACCTGACTCGCGCGCACCGTGATGTACATCCATGCCAAAAATAAATTCGCGACAACGCCCGCGAGCACCGCAACGCCCAGGCTGACCCAGATCATTCCGGTGTAATAGGACGCGAGAAAGCTCGCCAGCCCTCCCAGCAGAATCGTTCCTTCGATTCCAACGTTCAGCACCCCGCTCTGCTCGGCGAAAGTTTCGCCCAATGCCGCGAGCAGCACAGGCCCCGCAAGCCTCAGGCTGGCCGAAAGCCACGTAACCACGAAGGCGGAAACTACGAACTGGTTGCCGGTCATCGGGGCACCTGTTCGACAATCGCAGGCGGCGCGCGCCGGCGCAGCGCGGAGAAGTTAATTCTGTAATACCGCAGCGCATCGACGGCCAATACCAACAGCACCGCGAGGCTCTGCAAAATAAACGTGATGGATGAGGGAATGCTCACGCGCCGCTGCATTGCGTCGGCGCCGACCGACATGCCCCCGTATAACACCGCGGTCGGAATCACAGCCAGGGGATTGAGCCGCGCCAGCAGGGCAACGATAATTCCGACGAAGCCCATGCCGCCGCTGATCCCATCCATCAGCCGGTGCTGCGATCCCAGGACTTCCACGAGTCCGGCGAGGCCGCCCAATCCGCCCGCAAAAAATGCGGCCAGCACGAGCCGCCGTCCAACATTGATGCCGGCGTACCGCGAAGCCATTGGGTTAAACCCGGTCACAATCAGCTCATATCCGAGAGGCATTGTTTGAAGCAGCATCCAGACCAAACCAGCGGCCGCGATCGCGATCAGAATTCCCGCGTGCGCCCGCGTTCCCGGAATAATGAACGGCAACCACGTCGTGCGCGGAAGCAGTCGCGTTTCCGGCAGGCTTCCCGGCGCCCTCAATGGTCCGGACACCAGATATTGCAGGATGAAAATCGCGACGTAATTTGACATCAGTGAAATCAGCACTTCGTTTCCATCGAATCGAGCACGGACGAGTCCGACGAGCCCAGCCCATGCGCCCGCTGCGGTGAAGCCGATTAAGATTGCGAGGGGCAAAAAAAGAAAAAATGGAATTGGCCCGATGCCTGCGCCGGAAGCTGTTAACAATGCCACCCACGCGGTTGCCGAAGCTCCGATGACAAAGCATCCCTCAAAGCCAAGATACGCGAAGCCCGAGCGCCAACTCACAATTGTGCCCAGAGCGATCAGCGCTAACGGCGAGGCGCGCAGAAGCGTATAGCCAAACCCGCGCAACGTTGCAAAGGGCTCGTGAAAAAGCGCGTAGTAAGTCTGCAGCGGGCTTGCGCCGTACAGGCGAAACAAAAACGCCGTAATCACCATTGCCGCCAGAAATGCGGCCGTCGTCCTGCCAAGAATGGCGAGGGGCGAATCCGCGGGAGTCAGACGGCGTTCAAAGAGTTTCGCCATGAATCGTCTCCCCGGCTTTTCCGCCCGCGACTGTTCCTCCGCTCTGTACTCCGGCCATCATCAATCCGATTTCTTCCACCGAAGCGCCTGTGGTATCTACAACGCCCATGATGCGTCCCTCAAAAATTACGGCGATTCTGTCGGCGAGATTCAAAAGCTCTTCGAGTTCGGAAGAAATCAGGAGGATCGCCTTGCCCTCTTCGCGTGCGCTCAGCAATTCCCCCCATACGGACTCGACGGCGCCCACGTCGAGTCCTCGCGTGGGGTGCTCGACGATCAGGGCTGCCGATCCGCGCATGATTTCCCGGCCCAGAATCAGCTTCTGGAGATTTCCACCGGAGAGTTTCCCCGCCGCATATTCGATTCCGGCGCCGCGAATCCCGAAACGCGCCACGAGGCCCTGCGCCGATTCCCGAGCTTCGCGAATGCCGCGAAAAATTCCGCGTGTATATTTTCGCTGCAGGCCGAGAATCGCGTTGTCGGCAACCGACATCTCGGTGACCGAGCCCACATGACGGCGATCGGCGGGAACGTACGAAATGCCGAGACGCCGATGCCGGGCCACGCTCAAACGTGTCACATCCGCACCGTTCAGAAACACCCGGCCGCTCTCAACCTCCAGCATGTGGATGATGGCCCTGGCCAATTCGGATTGGCCATTCCCGTCGACGCCAGCGATGCCAAGAATCTCTCCGGCGCGAACTTCCAAGCTGAGGCCCCGGACTTTCTCTCTTCCTGTCTCGTCCCGTACACGCAGTTCTTCGACTCGCAGGATTGGAGCGCCGCTCATGTGGGCGGATGTGTCAGCGCGCTTGCCTGCACGCAGGTTCACTTCGCGCCCGACCATCAACTGGCTCAACTCCTGCTCGGACGTCGCGGCGACTTTTCGCGTGGCCACCACTTGGCCGTCGCGCATCACCGTCACGCGATCGGCAATTTCCATGATCTCGGCAAGTTTGTGCGTGACGATAATGACGGAGCGGCCATCCGCCCGAAGCTTGCGCAAGACGGCGAATAGCTGGTCTTTCTCGCCGGGAGTGAGCACGGCGGTCGGCTCGTCGAGTATCAGAAGCCGCGCATCTCGATAGAGCAGCTTCAGAATTTCAACTCGTTGCTGGACTCCAATCGGAAGCGATCCCACTTCGGCCGCAGGATCGAGCGCCAGGCCGTGTCGATTACTGAGTTCCTTAAGGCGCGCGGAGGCTCCCGGTAAATCGAGCAGCGCCCCGGACCCTTCCCGCAAGCCCAGGACGGTGTTCTCCACCACCGAAAATCGGCGCACCAGCATGAATTCCTGGTGCACCATGCCGATTCCCAGCGCGATGGCATCCTTGGGGCTGCCCAGCCGCACCGGTTCGCCATCGATCAGAATTTCGCCGGAGTCCATCGTGTGGAAGCCGTACAGGATCTGCATCAACGTGCTTTTGCCGGCGCCATTCTCGCCGAGCAGCGCGTGAATTTCGCCCGCTTCAACGGTCAGGCTGACGTTGTTGTTTGCAAGCACGCCCGGAAAGCGCTTCACGATGTTTTTCATTTCCAGGGTGTGCTTCACCGCCCGCTCCTTCGAGAAGCTGCTTGCATCGCATTTCTGTTTAAATGACAGATGACGCGGGAAGACTTCTTGGACTTACGCGACGAGCGCTTCGACATCAATCTTTCGCGATGCGATGTCGCTCCATACTTTCTGGAAAGTGCTCCACTGATCCGCGGTCACGAGCCGAGGATTATAATCCCCGTTCTTGCCGCATGTCTGCAGCCACATCTGATTTACGGGAGGATGCCACTCCGTGCCGCCCGCGAACGTTCCTGCCGCCACTCCCTGCGCAACGCTGACGACCATCCCTGCGAGGTTCATTTCGAAGCTCGTCGCCATGTTGTTCGGAGCAAGGTCGGTCTGGTCCGAATAGCAGCCCATGACTTTCACATTCCCCGCAACCGCGCCCTGGATCGCGCCCAGACCCGTCACATCGGCTGCGTGCCAGATTACGTCCGCGCCGTTTCCGATTAAAATGGAAGCGGCCTCACGGCCTTTGGAGGCATTGTCATAGTCTCCCGTAATGATAGCGAGCCCACGAATTCCCGGAATTTTTTGCTGCGCCCCAGCGATGAAGGCTCTTTTCATCCGTTGCTGGTTCGGATCGTCGTCGCCCCCGATGAAGCCCACCGCTTTCTTCTTTTCCGAAATGAGCGCGGCCAAAACACCTGCTCCATAAGCGGCGCCGAAGTAGCCCATATTCACGTACATGATGTTTCGCGGCACGGCTTCTTGCGGAAGGAATGTTGTGACGAAATAATGCTGCCTGGGGTAATCCGGCGCAACTTCAAGCAACGTGCTGCTGAATTCGATGCCGTGGCCGATGACCAAATCGAAACCGTCGTCGGAGTAGCCTCGCGCAGTCTGGTCCATCTGAGCAAGATTGATATTTTCGGCGTAGGCCGTCTTGAAGCCGTATCGCGCCTGGAGCTGTATCAACCCGTCGTATGCCAGCTGGCCCCAGCCGCCATCCGTGATGACTCCCGAAAGCAGCAAAGCTACGCTGGTCTGATGACTCCGATCTGCTCCCGCCGATCGAACAGCTGCCCATGCGAAAGCCGAGGCGATTGCTCCAGTGAACCCACGCCTCGATACCCGGTCCATGCGTCACTCCCGAGAAAAAATCCAAACGTGCAACGCCACCGCGGCCGTTACACGTCGTGTCTGAACAAAAGCAGCGTACCATCCTTATGAAGCGCGATCTACTCCGATGCGGCAGGAATCATTCGCCATGCGACCACGGCGCTGGCGAGCGACAACCCCGCACAGGCAAACATCACAATTCGGAATCCGTAGACAAACGCGCGCGAAATTGAATTATGAATGATCGCGGCCGCGTCCGCCCCCAGGCTGGATGGCAAATCGAGCCCGGCGAGCTTCGTTTCATTCGCCTGAATATACGGAAGAATGCCGGGCGGAAGGATTTGTCCCGCAAGGCTCCGGTTCAGGTTGGCGCTGAAGAGTTTCACCATCACGATTCCGACAATCGCAATGGCCAATACGCCCGCCACCCGCGCGACGGCATTATTGATGCCGGAGGGAGCGCCGGAACGCTCACTCCCAACTGCATCCATAACAACAGTGGTGAGAGGAGCTACGGTAACCGCCATCCCCAGACCAAGAATCACAAATGCCGGTAAGAACGACTCCCAGTACGCAGCCCCCACACTGGGCAACGCAAATAGAGCAAAACCCGCCGCAGCGATGAGCGGCCCTACGATCAGCGGAGCCCTCGATCCGTACCGCGTAACCAAGCCCCCTGACCATCTGGAAAGGGAAAACACCAGGAAAATGAGCGGCAGCGCGGCGGCCCCTGTCGCCGTCGGCGAATATCCCTGCGCCTGAATCAGGTCGAGCGGAAACAGGAAGAAAAATATTCCGATCGCCGCGTAGAGAAAAAGTGTAAGCAGATTCGCGCCGCTGAACGCGCTAGACTTGAACAGCGTCATGGGAACCATGGGTGACATTACACTGGCCTCGACGAAGATGAATACAATCAGGCAGGCAAACCCGGCAATCAGCGCTCCGAAAACCTGAACCTCGCCCCAACCAAGATTTACCGACTCGATGAAACCGTAGACTACGCCGCCTAATCCACACGTTGCGAGCATAGTTCCCAGCCAATCCACATGCCCGCCCGCCTCACTGCGGCTTTCCGGGATTCGAAAAAGCGAAATTGCGATCACTGCAGCAGCGATCGGAACATTGATGAAGAACGCCCAGCGCCACGAGGCATGCTGGATCAACCAACCGCCAAGAACTGGTCCCAGCGCTGTCGTGAGTGTTGTGAAGCCCGACCAGGTGCCGATCGCCTTACCTCGGCTTTTCTCATCGAAGAACGCGCTGATGATCGATAAGCTCCCCGGCACGAGAAACGCCGCTCCCACACCCTGAATGCTCCGCGCGACGACGAGCTGCTGAATGTTCGAAGCAAAGCCGCAACCGGCAGAGGCAATCGCAAATAATCCGACCCCGGCCAGGAACATCAGCCGGCGACCGAACAAGTCACCCAATGAACCGCCGGCAAGAATCAGAGCTCCTAAAAATAATCCGTAAGACTCGACCACCCATTGCACTCCCACCACAGTCGCATGGAGGCTTGACTGGATCGCCGGCAGGGCCACGTTGACGACGGTGCTGTCAATGAAGGCCATGCTGGAGCCGAGAATTGTCGCCGCCAGAATCCAGCGTCCCGCCTGCGCAGTACATGGAGTCCCGGATTTTCCCGATAGAATTACAGCTTCATCGCATGGTGGCTTCATGAAGTGGGCTGCTGCTCCGGCTCGCTGGGATTTGAGCGGGAAATCTGTTGATCCTCAGGCGGCCTTCTTCGTCCAGACGCCGAGGATGATTCCCATCAACCAAAGTCCCACAAGCGGATAAAACTCATTAATTGCAAACAGCATTTTAGGCCGCAACTCATACATGTTCGTGGTATAGGTGATCGGCGCAACGATGCCGATCCACAACAGTACGCCGAGGGATGCCCCGCTTACGGCGGAGTTCACCTTGCGCCACACGCAGAATTGAGCCAGCACGTACGCCATCAGCACATCAAGGACAAGCGTAACAATGTACGGCAGGGCCGAATTCATGCTCTTGCCCTGCTCAACCGTCAGATTCTCCAACGCCATCCACCGCGGGCCGAATAGCACTCCATACCACAATGCCCCAAGCACCCAGTACGCCAGTGCGCTGACACCCACTGCCGCGTAGTTGATCTTCATTGCGGTCTCCTCGTGAGTTCTCGTGATTCAGTCCGGCCGCCTTCAATTCGCCTGGGCATCTAAGGCGCCAGGCGTGGCGCGCCGCGGGTGCGAGTCTGCTGAGATCTCGTTGCGAAGTCAAGCGATCGACACGCCTTGCCTGAGGTTGATGTTTGCAGGCCCTACCGGTAGGAAAATAAAAGAGAGTATTTCTTTGGCATTGCCATTTGGGAATCGAGATTTCCTACTGTCGCCCAGGTTTCGCGCGATTTTATCATCGAACACCCCGAAAGGCCCTCTACGGCCCCGGCCGGATGCGAGTGGAGAATGGCGCGGCCGAGCCTGGAACCGTGCAGGCAAATTGCGTGGGCCAGCCCGAATCGGTCGCGGAGTTGCGGCAAAGGGCCGTCAAGTTGTAGATCACGTTGCCCAGCGTCACGGGACCATCGAGCGGCTCCGCGTAAATCTGGTAATTTTGCGATGTCCCAACCGTGAGCTGTTCGAGGGAAAACGAGCCGTCGAATTGAGCTGGTCCAGCACCGCTGCAACTCCAGCCGGCCATCACGGAGGCGGCGATTGCTCCCGTGGCATTGTCGACGGCGACGACTTGCGCCGGGAAAATGCCCGTGACGCCGGGCGGCGAAATGGGTAGGTCCAGCGGATTCGCCGGCAACACGTGACCTGTAATCGTGCCTACATGAACGGTGTCGCTTGAGCTTGGATAGAGCACGCGCAGGCCCGTGCGGTCGTCGTCGGATAGCTGCCCATCGGGAGATTGGCTCGTGGGCCGCGTTCCGGTGAATTGCCCCGGCGGCGGCGCGAAGGGAAACATCATCGCTCTCCACACGCCGGAGTGGTCGAAACCAAAGGAATGGCCAAGCTCATGCGTAACGATGGATTCGAGGTCGTAAGCGTTCGGATTGGCCGGCAGCGCGGCCGGGGTGGCAAACGTTGTGTTGGCATCTCCCGGCCGCAGCAGGACGTCAGCGTCCAGAATCTCGCCGACGAATGTGGACGCCGGAGTCGTCGAGGAAAGTTGCTCTCCACCTGTGTCCGCCGAAACGACGCGCGTGAACGCCAAAACGCCGATCGCAAATCCCGCGTCGTTCTGATTGAAACAAATTGAATTCAGTCCATCCGAGGACGAGCACGCGATCGCCGAGGGCGTGCGTTGCAATGTGCCGAGCGACGATGTCGCAAGCGAAGTGCCGGGAACCCCCGTCCAGGCCGCCAGGGATTGCTGGATAACCGCTTCGATCTCATTGAGCTGTCCAGTGGGATTCTGGTCCGCCGTCAGGATCGTGACCGGACTGTTCCCGAGCGAGGTGCTCCACTGCCGGTTGATCGTGCCGGGTGTGGAGACATCGAACCTCGTAAGTTGCGGGCAGGAAGTTCCGCCCGACAAGGATGCAGGCTGCCGCATGTCCGCCACTTCCGATCCCAGGGTAAAGAGTCTGTGTGGCTACTTAGGTTTTTGGTGCCGCCACCACAATATCTTGTGATGCGATAGTTGGCATCACACAATTTGTGGTTACGATTTGTAGTTGCCACACAGACTCTATAGGCCCCCGCGGTAACTTGCAGCAGGAAAAGCCATGTCATTGCGATCGCAATTATTTTTGTCATTAGTTTTTTCCCTGTGGGCGCGCGATTGCCTGTGCAACCCGCGCGCGAAATTCTTCCACCGGCATTTGCCGGACGCCTTCGGTGAGGAACGAGCGAGTCGCCGGATCGAACACCTCGAAAGCACTCGAGTCCTGTGTCACAGTTTCACGGCCCGTGCGCGGATCGCGCGCAATGCGGAATGTTCCCTCCACCCACCCTGCCACCGAGAATCCTCCAACCTGCGATCGTTCCAGAAACAAGATCACCGAGCCGCCCGGCGTGAATTTTGGAGTGCCGTCCACCATCGCGGTCAGGTGCCCGACGCGTCCGCCCGGCAGGCGAACGGTTACTTGCGCAGGCAAATTGCCCTTCATCGTTTCGACGACGTCGAAAGTCGTGACTGTCCAGATCGAACCGTTCCCCCATTCCGAAACAGCGCTCACGCAACGCACGCGCGCCACGGCATCGGCGGCCGTGGCCAGTTGATCCAGACTCAGCCGCGCCAAAGTCGTCGCATGAATCGCTGCCGCAAACGGCAACGACGCCAGGATCAACAGGATGAAAAATCGAATTCGCGACTTCACTTGTTTCAGGAAATTCATACCCATATTTTTTTGCACTAGCGCACCTCGATGGCCCCTGTCCCGGAGGCCTCGTCCAAGTTTGGGTTTTCGACAAAAAGTGTTCTCGGGCCTGTCGCCGCCGTGGCCGGAACTTGCAAGGTCAGGTGGACGATACCCAGTCCCAGCGGCTCGCGATTGCTGATCGTAATGTCCGGCACCGGCGGCCCGCTGATTGTGTAGGTATAGGAGGGATCAAGGCCGCTCACGGAAAATACGCACAGGTCCGCCGTTGTCGTCCCGGTCGCGGGCCGGTAAATCGCGACGGTGCTGCCTCCGAGCGTGCAGGATGAAGTGGCCACGTTATAGGCTCCGATCGCGGCCACGTTCAAGCTGACGTTCCCCGATGCGCCTGAACCGCCATTGGTGCTGAGGTCCACCACGACAATATCCATTCCAGTGGCGGCCGGGACACTCGGCGTCAACGGGATAATACCCGCCCCGGAGCCGGGCGACACGACCGCGAACGTCACGGTATTGGAGAGAGTTCCGTCGGCATTCTTTATTTGCACTGCGAGATTTCCCGCGGATTGCAGATCGGCGGCAGACAGAGAAGTCGTGCATTCCACGCTCGACACGCAGGAGGTCGTACGGGATGTCCCCGTGACCCATATCGACGAACCGGGACCCGGGCTTGAAACCACAAAATTATTCCCCGAAATTTCCAGCGTGAAGCCGCCCGCCGAACCGGCGTAAGCGCTTGCAGGAGCGAGAGCCGAGATGCTCGGACCGCCCAAAATGTTTACGGTCGCCGTGGCCGATTGACTGGTATCTTCCGCGCTGGTGGCTACGATGTCGATCAGGTTGGGCGAGGGAGCTGATTGCGGCGCGACGTACAGCCCAGTGGCGTCGATGGAACCGCAAATGCCCGGACTGCCGCATCCCGCTCCCGTGACATTCCAGGTGACCTGCTGATTGTCCGTGCCTGTAACGGCCGCTGAGAATCGCTGCTGGCCGCCGCTCGACAACGTGGCGCTGCCCGGCGTAACGCCGACGACGATGTGCGGCAGTATGGTCACGCTCGCGGACGCACTCTTGGTGTTGTCGGCTTGGCTGGTGGCCGTCACGGTGACGGGATTAGGCGATGGCACACCCGTGGGAGCGAGGTAATCGACGTTGCCGCCGTTACTGCTCAAAATCTGCTGGCATGGATTTGACCCGATCGAGCAAATCTGTCCAGCGGATGAATTCCCCCCCGCGATCCCGTTGACCAGCCATGAAACGCCCTGATTGGCCGTATTGTTCACCTGCGCCGTGAGCGTCTCCCTGTGACTTATGGCGCGCGAGGCGGCCGTTGGCGTGAGTGCCACATTGATGGCTGCGGTGAAGGTAATTGTCGCCGTTGCGGAGATGTTCGGATTTGCATTGCTGAGAGCATGGATCGCGACCGTGCCGCCCGCCGGCAAACCTTGCGGCGCCGTATAGGTCGTTTGATCGGGATTCGTCTGCGAATTCTGGATCGTTCCGAGCGTTGCATTTCCTCCAACTACCCCGCCTACATCCCACGTGACCGTCCCGTCCTGCGCTCCGGTAACGACGGCCTGAAACGCCTGCGAGCCGCCCAACGCCACCGTCGCCGAGGTCGGTGAGACGGAAACGCTCACAAGCGAGATGATGGCGACGGAAATCGTGGCCGCTTTCGTGGGATCAGCGGCTGGTGTCGCCGTGATTCGCACCGTTGCGGGCGACGGGGCGACCGAAGGCGCAGTGTAAACGCCACTCGAGGAAATCGTCCCGCAGGCAGCGCCCGTGCACCCCGACCCTGAAACCGACCAGGAAATAGCGGAACTTGGATTTGAGTTTGCGGCGGGAACCAGCGTCGCAACATAAGTAGCAGCTGCGCCGGCATTCACCGAAGCGGGCCCCGTCAGACTCAGGGAAAACGTACTCGTAACGGTGATGGTCCCGGCTCCGGATTTCGATGGGTCAGCCACGCTAACGGCGGTCAGAGTAATATATGGCGGCGCGAGGAGAACTTGTGGCGCCGTGTAGCTCCCGGTGGAATTAACTGTTCCACAGGCAGCCCCGGCGCAACCGTTTCCGGAAGCAATCCAGGTGACGGTGCGATCGGGATTGCTGGCTGAGTTCACTGTCGCCGTGAAGGGACGTGAAGCCCCCAGCTCGAGAGCCATCGTCTGCGGCGAGACGGTCACGGTGATGTCACTGGTAATCGTGACCTGTGCTGTCGCTATCTTGGTATTTCCGCGACGCTGGTGGCCTGGACGATGACTGAAGCGGATGCGGGCAGATCGCCGGGCGAAGTATAAACACCGCTTGGATTGATCGTTCCAACCGTTGCATTGCCGCCCTGGATTCCGTTCACGCTCCACGTCACGGAAGTGTTGGTGGAATTGGTCACCGTCGCCGTGAAGGTTTGCGGTTCGCCCAGCATCACCGACGCGGAGGTGGGTGCAACGCTTACGGCCACACTGGGGGGAGGGGGCTGCACCGGACTCGAACCGACAAGTCCGCCGCAGCCCAGGAGTGAGAAAGCCAGAAGCAGCGCGGGCCAACAGTGAATCGAATTGCGATTCACTTTGTACACTCCGCGATTCACTGCGCTTCCTTCCATGAGGACGTCAATTGCACGTGCTGTGCCAGCTTGGGCCATTCGGGGAAATGTTTTCCTTGCGAAGGGTCGAGCAAAAGTTTTGCGTGAGGAAAATTGAGGCTTAACGCGAGCGCTTTCAGTGCATTGCTGGAAATCCCGACTTGAGATTTGCAGCGAATCAACTTGAAAAGTTTCGATTTGCGATGACGCGCGTACGGCGTTCTCGGACGTCAACCGATTTCAAATTGGGAATTGTGACTGGCCTGCGTGTTTCAGTTTGGACCAGATTGCAGTTTCTTTATCGGCTCGGTCAGGGCGTGCTTGTGAAGGAAATGACACTTCGCCAACGCCAAAATCGAGCGCTCCTGCGAGGTCCGCTTCGAGCTGAGTTGCAACGCGTAGTTGACACGGATGCCTCTCGATTAGAATAATCAGGTCATGCCACGTCCAGAAGCTGTCCGCCGGGTGAAGAGCTACTCCGCCGCGACCGGTTATGTGTATCAATACTATTTTTACGAGGTGGAAAAATCCCAGCGCGGCAAATCATCAGGGACCGAATACGTCTACATGGTTTCCATCGATCGCAAGAAAGTATTTCCTGTGAAAATTTTCGTCTCAAAAGATGCGATGAGAAAATGGTCCGCGAAAAACGGGCAGCAGCTCACCGGTACGGAAGAGTACGCCGTCGCCAAAATGCGCCTGTTCCAGGCTTTTGACGAAATTGAAGATCTGTCATTGAAAACACCCGATCTCCTGGTGGATGAAACGAACCTGGATCACCTGTTATCGGAACTGGATCTTTAAATATTCAGGGATTGAGGGGGGATATTTACCTCCCGCCATAAGGTGAATCAACTGGGTTTATCAGGGCTGATTTCGTTTCCGATTTGCGTGGTCGTAAGCTTCGTTTCATTCCGCAGGAGCAGGTAAGCGGTCACTCCCACGCCGGCCCCCACGATGACATGAACGAACTCCTTTCAAACGCCTGCAATTGACTGGAATACGGCAGGAATCTCCCTGGAATTTAAAGTAGCAGAGGCAATTTTGATGTCAACTCTCGTCAAGTGAAATTTGCCCCACCGTATACTAACTTGATAGGCAATATTTTCGAACGGTAGCTGGGCGTGTTTTACCGCGAGTCGTTATTTCTGAAATATTTCTCCAAGCGCGCTTGCCAGATCGGGCTGCGCGAACTTGTACCCGCTTTGTTCAAGCCTGGAAGGCAGCACCCTCTGGCTGGACAGCAGTAGCGCGTCCGCCATTTCTCCCAGCGCAAGACGCAGGGCAAACGCAGGGGCTGGGAAGAGGGCAGGTCGATGCATGGCCTTCGCGAGGACGCTCGTGAACTCCGAGTTTTGCACCGGGTTCGGCGCCACGGCATTCACCGGCCCCGAGAGTTCGGAGTTTGCAATCGCAAATTGGATGATCCCCATGGCCTCCGCAAGAGTCAGCCACGACATCCATTGACGGCCTGAGCCGATTCGGCCTCCCGCGCCAAACTTGAACGGCAAAGCCATCTGCGGAAGCGCCCCTCCATGCGCCGCCAGTATGATTCCGAATCGCGGGATCACCACCCTGGCCCCGAATTCCGCTCCGCGCGCGGTTTCCGCTTCCCACTCACGGCACAGGGTTGCTAGAAAATCGCTTCCCGAAGCGCTTGCCTCCGTCAGGGTCTCGTCTCCGCGATCGCCGTAAAACCCGATGGCTGAAACGGCCACGATCACCCGAGGGGGCCGCTGCAATTTGGAAAGCGCGGCCATCAGATGCCGGGTCGCGTCGATCCGGCTTGTGCGTAAAAGTTTCTTGCGTGAAGCGTTCCACCGGCCACCCGCAATGGACGCGCCCGCAAGATGGACCAGAACGCCGGCACCCTCCGCGGCTGCAGCATCGAATGTCCCTGCGACAGGATCCCATTGGACGGTCTGTTCCGAAACGCCGGTTGGCTTGCTTGCCGCGGTTTGCGGCCGGAGCAGACGGACGACCGTGTGCCCACCCTTTTCGAGGGTTTCAGCCACCGCCGTCCCCAGAAACCCTGTCGAGCCTGAAACCAGAACGCGCATGAGCTGGGCCTCCCCGTCTTCCAACACGCTACGGCTCGATCCTATAGAGGTCAACTCAATTTCGAGATTACACAGATTGTTATTCCTCGACGGCACATGGTGGAACTTTCCCCCGCGCGCAGATAGAATACGACAATGCGAGTGCGCGTCCTGTTCTTCGGCCGGCTAAAAGACATTGTGGGAAAGTCGGAGGAAGACGCGGAGCTTTCCGAGGGCGCCCGCGTGGAAGATTTGTTCGCGCGTTATGGCCGCAGTTTCCCGGAGCTCGCCAAATTTCGTCCCTCCGTTGTCGCTTCAGTGAACCAGGAATTCGCGGGGTGGCGCGCCACGCTGGCATCGGGCGATGAAGTCGCTTTTCTCCCGCCTGTGAGTGGTGGCGCGATTCCAGCCGGTGCCAAAGTGGAAGAAGATCTCTATGCGCTGGTCCGGGAACGCATCGCGACGCCCGAAATCGTCGAGCTGCTCAAGGCGCCCAACGATGGCGCCGTTGTCGTATTCGAAGGCATTGTTCGCAATCATTCCGGGGGCCGGCCCACGCTCTATCTGGAGTATGAAGCTTACGAGGCCATGGCCCTGGCCAAGATGCGCGAAATCGGCGCTCAGATGCGCGAAAAATTCGCGATCCGGCGTTTCGCGATGATTCACCGGCTTGGCCGGCTGGAGATCGGCGAAACCTCGGTGCTGATCGTTGTCTGCTCCGCGCATCGCGCCCCCGCCTTCGAAGCCTGCCGCTTCGGTATCGACACGCTCAAGCGCGCCGTCCCCATCTGGAAGAAGGAATTCTTCCGGGACGGCGCCGTCTGGGCCGAAGGAGAAATCCCTTCCGCATAAGCAATCCTTTTCGCCGCAGGACGAATCTACTCTGTGTGCCAAGAATCCTATCGCCCCAGCCAAATCTTCGCGTGTACTTCGCATATCCGATGAAGCGGCATGGAACTGCCCGGAGCGCTGCTTTCGCCTGCCTATTCGCATGCGCGCTGGTCGTGTTTGGCGCAGCGGCCCTGAAGCCTGCTTCGGCACAGCAGAGAGCCGACCAAGACCCTCGTGCGCGCATCCGGACCGAGGTCAGCCTGGTCAGCGTGCTGACCAGCGTCCTAGACAAGGATGGCCGCCCGGCGGTCGGGCTCACTCAGGACCAGTTTGAAGTCTACGAAGAGGGCGTTAAGCAAAAAATCGAAGTTTTCGAACCTGAAACCCAGCAACCGCTGGACCTCGCCCTGATGGTTGATTCGAGCCTCAGCGAAGCCAAGGACCTCCAATTTGAAAGCGATGCCGCTTCCCAGTTCATCCAAAAGCTGGTGCGCCCGGGCGACCGCCTCTCCCTGTACGAATTCGCCGATGCGGTGACGCAGATCGCGCCATTTTCCTCGAACGTGCCGATGTTGCAAGCTTCGCTCAAGCGCATTATCCCCGGCGACGGCACGGCTCTCTATGACGCCGTGTATCTGGGCGCGCAGGCCCTGGGCCGCAATCCCGGGGGTCGGCGCCGCGTGATTGTCCTGGTCACTGATGGAGGAGAAACAACCAGCCGGGCCGATTTTGAGACTGCGCGCCGCGCTGCACTCCGCGCCGACGTTTTGCTTTATACGATCCTCGTGCGTGTCGTTCGAAACGAGAATGGCCGCAACACGGCCGGGGAGCACGCCCTGGAAACTATCGGCGATTCAACCGGTGGCGCAATTTATTATCCAAATGGGCTGGGCGAACTTGGCGTGATGTTCGACCGCATTGACCGCGAACTGCGCACCCAATACCGCATTGCCTATTATCCCGATCCCCGGCCTCCCGACGGAACGTATCGCAACATCGAGGTCCGCGTAAAATGCCAATGTAAGGTGCGCAGCCGCAAGGCGTATTACTCGGGCGGGCATCTCGACTGATGAAACATGTGATTAGTGACTGGCTTGCCCTGAGCGGATTCGAAGGGTGACTGGTGGTAATCCCCGCTGTCACCGCCCGTGAAATAATGGCGCGCGGGGCGTGATGTTATTTCCCCCCGATTCGCAGGCAGGCACGCCTGTTTAACATCGAGAAATTCTGGCATGATCAGTCTTGAGGGCATTTACAGCGCATGAACCCATTTCTTGAAGTCGCCGTTGACGCCGCGCGCGAGGCAGGCGACATCCTGCTCTTTGAATTCGACCGCCCGGTGAAGATCAGTTACAAGGGGGAAGTCGACATCGTCACGCAGGCCGACAAGCGCTCCGAACAGGCGATCGTCACGCGGCTGCGCACGCATTTTCCAAATCATACGATTGTTGCGGAAGAAGGCGGCGGTACGGAGAACGCCTCACCCTTGCGCTGGCACGTGGATCCCCTTGACGGCACCACAAATTTTGCCCACGGATACCCCTGCTTCGCGGTCTCGATTGGTCTCGAGGAAGCGGGAGAGCTCATTGCCGGGGTCGTTTACAACCCTTTAAGTGATGAGCTCTTCACCGCCGTAAAGGGAGAGGGAGCCTACCTGAATCAAAAGAAGATTCACGTTTCTCCCATCGAAACGCTCTCGACGAGTCTGCTGGTGACAGGATTCCCCAGCGTAAAACGGACTCAAAACCCTAATATTCACTATTATTGGGACTTTACTTTGCGTTCCCACGGAGTGCGGCGAGACGGTTCGGCCGCGCTGGACCTCGCTTCAGTGGCCTGCGGCCGGTTTGAAGGCTTTTGGGAATTCGGCCTGCATTCCTGGGACGCGGCAGCGGGCGTCCTGCTGGTCCGCGAAGCGGGAGGAGCCGTGACGCAATTCAACGGGCCGCCCTACAACCTTGGGGATAGGGAACTGCTGGCTTCGAATGGCCTGGTTCACGCGGAAATGCAAAGTGTAGCGGCAGGCATCGCCGAACGAGCCGCCGCCGGTCCCTCGCTGTTTTAATGCTGCACCAAATGGGAAGGTCGATCGCCAAGCGTATTCGTCCGCAAATTTCTGCATGTCGCTTTGCGCAAGATTCGGTAAGATGTAGCATTGACTCGATTTCTGGCCAATGATAGTCTCGCCGGAGTACAATTGAAGTCCTGAGGGATAATGGGGAATAGCTTCACATTTCCGGTTCCGGGCCAGCCGAACATTGGCGATAGACTTTCGCGGTGGGTAGTGCGCTGGAAAAGCGGAGGCATCGAGCAGTATTCGCCGGACGAATCCCTGCGCCGCTCCGAAAGATGGCGCTCCGGCGAACCGTTCACGGTAAACGAAGAGCGAATTTGGCTGGACGCTCTCCCGAGTGTCTTCAGCGGTCTGCGCGTCGTTCAAATTTCAGACATTCATCACGGGCTTTTTCTTTCTCCCGAAATGCTTGAGCAGGCTGTCCGGCAGGCCAATCGCCTGAATCCCGATATTGTCGCCCTCACCGGAGACTTCGTTACCTATTCCCGCGCAAATATCGGCCCTGCCGCCGCGATCCTGAAGAATCTGCGGGCGCGCTACGGGGTGTTCGCGGTGCTGGGGAATCATGATTTTCGTGTGGATGCGGAAGCCATCACCGGAGCGCTGCGCCAACAGCGTATTGAAGTGCTTCGCAACCGGCACATTGCGCTAGGATTTGGCGGCGCGTCGCTGTATGTCGCGGGGGTCGATGATTACGGCTATGGCGCGGACGTCCGGCAGGCAATGCGCGGGATTCCGCGCGACGCCACCACAATCCTGCTGGCCCACAATCCACGCATCATTTCGCTTGCCTCGCGGCATGACGTGAGTCTGGTCCTTTCCGGGCACACGCACGGCGGCCAGGTCAACATTCCCCTGCTGGGCACCGTGTACGGCCGCTCACCCGAGCAGATGCGGTACAAGATGGGATGGGACCGGCTGGGAAACACGCAGATTTATGTGAGCCGGGGCATTGGAACGATCGTATTGCCGTGGCGGCTTCGCTGCCCGGCCGAAATATCACACCTGGAACTGCTTCAGGCTTCCACCAAGGCTTCCCGAGCCGCCGCGGACTGAACCCCAAACGCATGCGTGTCGTCGATTTGATCCGTCGTAAGAGGGATTCGGGCGAACTTACCCGCGAAGAAATCGAACAACTCATTTCCGCCTACACGAAGGGCGACGTTCCCGATTACCAGATGTCGGCCTGGCTGATGGCCGTTGTCCTTCGGGGGATGAGCCGCCAGGAAACAGCAGCACTGACCGAAGCCATGCTTCACTCCGGCCAGGTGCTCGACTTTTCCGGTCTTGTGGGCCGGAAGGTGGACAAGCATTCCACCGGTGGCGTCGGCGACAAAACTTCGCTGGTGATCGCCCCGATCGTCGCCGCCGGAGGGCTGAAGGTGCCCATGATCAGCGGGCGAGGCCTGGGACATAGCGGCGGAACGCTCGACAAGCTCGAATCTATTCCCGGCTTCAACGTGAATCTCTGTCTGCTCGATTTCGAACGCGTATTGGCCACATGTGGCTGCGCCCTGATCGGCCAGACCGCTGAAATTGCCCCAGCCGACAAGAAAATTTATGCCCTCCGCGACGTGACGGGCACGGTGGAAAGCCCCGCACTGATTTGCGCCTCGATCATGAGCAAGAAACTTGCCGAGGGCATCGACGCACTTGTCCTCGACGTCAAGACCGGGTCTGGCGCGTTTATGAAAAATATTGAAGACGCCGCGAACCTTGCCGAGTTGCTGGTTGAAACCGGCAAGCGCATGGGGAAACAAGTCGTCGCGCTCCTGACCGACATGAGCCAACCCCTCGGCCACACGGCCGGCAACGCCATGGAAGTCGTCGAATCGATCGAAGTCCTCAGCGGCGCAGGCCCCGCCGACTTGCGCGAACTGTGCCTGGAACTCGCCGCGTGGATGTTCCTGCTGGGAGAGCGTGTGAAAACGCCCGACGACGGAAAGAAGCTCTCGTCGGACTTGATCGCCTCCGGCCAGGCCCGTGAAAAATTCCGGGAAATCGTGGGGCTGCAGGGGGGAGACGTCGGAGTAGTGGACGATCCCCGTCGCCTGAAGCGCGCCAGGCAGACCCTCGACGTCGCCAGCCCATCCGAGGGATTCATCGCGGCGACGCAATGCGAGCAGCTTGGCATCGCCTGCGTGGTCCTTGGTGGGGGGCGCGAAAAAAAGGACGACACGATCGACCCTGCCGTCGGCCTCGAATTTCACAAACGCATCGGCGACGCCGTCGAGCGCAGCGAGCCGCTCTGCACCCTGCATTACAATTCCGAAACCCGCCTCGAAGAAGCCCGCCGCCTCGTCGAAACGGCTTACCAGATCGAACCGGAAAAGCCGAAATCAATTCCTCCGCTGATCCATCGCGTAATCGGCGCATAGAATCGATTTTTGGGTGCCCGACTCTTCCCGTTTTTGGAAGGGTCGGGGTTTAATGTTCAGTTCGTTCGGCCTCCAAACCGGCGTCTTGCTTTGATATTGTTCGTTGAACGCTTCGCGTAAAATCCCTTCGCCCAGGTGACTCGTTGTTGTAAATAAAGCCGAATTTCTGTACGTTAGTCGGCAACGAGCCCGGCAATTTGAAAACGTCTAACGTTTTTCAGCCAACTGGGTACTTGACCGTGCTTCGCGTTTTTATTTTTGAGCGAATCGAGGAGGAACTCATGCGTAAACTGGCCCTGGAAATCCTGATTTTCGTGTTTGCGGCTACACCTTTCGTCGCGCTGGCACAAGCGCCAAAGGATGGCGTTTACATCAGCAGTGAAGATGTCCAGGCCGTGCTCAAGCGCGCGGCCGACACGAAGCGGACGAATCCGGATAACGCGATTCGCATAATTGATATGGGGAACTATCAGCTCAGTGTCTCGGTCATCCACCGGGGAGCCATGGGAGGCGCCCCAGCTCCCAATGCCTCAAATCCGACGCCCGCACTGAACCCGCAGCCTGCATGCGGCGAACAGCGCCCAGGCGCCAAGGGTCCCTCCGGAATCCTCCACGATGATACGGCCGAAACGTATATCGTCACGTCGGGAAGCGCAACTCTCGTCACAGGCGGCTCCATCGTCAACGGCAGGCGATCGGCTCCGGACAATGACGTAACGACAACCCTGAACGGCCCTTCCTGCAGCGGCGTCATGGTGGGATACACGACCCGTGAGATAAAAGTTGGCGACATTATCGTCATCCCGGAGGGCGTGCCGCACGGATTTTCCGCCATCCCAGACCACGTTACGTACCTGAGCATACGGCCGGATTTGAAAAAGGTTTTACAGCATGGGTATGTGAATCCGGCGATACAGAAATAAGTGTGGCTTGGCGCGGCGGCTCGAAGGCTGACCATTGAAATGGTGCATATCGGTGCAACTTGGTGTAAACTTGCACCATGAAAGCCAATGAGAAGCCCGTTCGCCAAAGCGTGTCGCTCCCCGCCCGCCTCGCCCGGCGCGTGCGAACGCTCGCGAAGAATCGCAACACCAGCACAAACCGCGTACTCGTAGAATTGATCGAGACCGGAATAGAGTCGAAGGAAACGGAAAAATCGAAGTTCTTCGATCTTGCCGACCAACTCAGTGCAACCTCTGATCCTGCCGAACGTAAGCGCATTAAAGAAACACTGGCACGAATGACTTTCGGTGAATGAATGCCGAAAATTCAGTGGACCGATTTGCCCCTTGCTTTGCGCGACCATCTTTTTGAACGACTCGCCGACCGAAAGATTACAATCGAAGATCTCTACCAGCTAAAACTATGGCGTGAATCGGAGCCCGAAGCGCCGGAAGGAGGCTGGTTTAAGGATTTCGGATCATTCAAGATCTGCGGCGAAGGAAGATATCCGAAGACCTTCCTGCTTCGCGGGCAAGTTGCAAGAGGAAAGAAGCTGTGAGCCACGCCGGTTCTAAAATGGGAGTTCACCGCAAGGTCATCGATAATTGAAGTCCTCGCACAGGGCGGCGCCCCGGACTATTTATCCAAAGTACGCGAGAAAAACACTGACGGAGAAACATTGAATCGTTTGCTCAATTTCTCGATGTGGTTTTTGTTGATGTCGCGTTTCTTGTGTAAGACCTCCGATACGATACTTCCGGAGCCAAAAACTGCGATCAAGTCCTTTTGCCGAAGGTTGTTTGCATCCATCAGATCCCGAAGGACCGCCAGCGGGGAAACATCGGCCACGCAATAATGGTCTTCTTCGTAGGCTTCGATCAAAGTCAGCAAGACTTGTGCATACTTTGCCTCTTCCGCCATTGAATTGGCTTTGCTTGCCAGTCTGTCAAGGACAGAAAGGTATTTCTCGTGTTGGCGTTGCGATGAAATCGGTGTGGGCGAGCTGACTTCGAGCGTATATTTTTCGGATACCGCGATCATGATTGTTGCCACTCCTTCTCGTCGTATTCAGCGTGGCTCAGAACGTGGCGGCTGTGGTCCAATTTCCATTGGACCACAGGTCGGAGAGAGCTAACCTGAAAATTTAGATATCCATCTCGTGCGCTCCAAATCCTCCCGATCACAATTTCCTCATCCCACATCGCTCCCCGCCATGCTAATGTGACGGGCGTTTCCCAGGGACGCGAGGAGGCATTCGATGGGGCGATTCACGGGCGTGCTCGGATTGCTGACCATGCTGGCGCTGGCATATCTGTTCTCAACCAACCGGAAAGCCATCAAGGCCAAGATTGTGGTGTGGGGATTGGGTCTGCAGATCGCGCTGGCGTTTCTGGTGATCCGGTGGACCGGAGGCCAGCGGCTGTTTTTGCGCATGGGAAATGCCGTCACCAAGGTATTGTCCTATGCCTTCGTCGGCTCGGAATTTGTTTTTGGAGAGCTGGGGAAACAGAATTCAAACATTGGATTCATTTTTGCGTTTCAGGTTCTGCCGACAATTATTTTTATCGCGTCGCTGTTTGCGTTGCTGTATTACCTCGGCGTGATGCAGGTGGTGATCAAGGCAGCCGCGTGGGCGATGCAGCGCTTCATGGGCGCGAGCGGCGCGGAGTCGCTCAACGTGGCGGCGAGCATCTTCATGGGGCAGACGGAAGCCCCGCTGACCATCCGGCCGTTCCTGCCGGACTTAACGCAATCTGAATTGATGACCATCATGACCAGCGGCATGGCGCACGTGTCGGGAGGAATCATGGCCGCTTACATCGCTTTTGGCGTGGAAGCGCGGCATCTGCTCACGGCGGTAATCATGACCGCTCCGGGAACGCTGCTGATTTCAAAAATGCTCGTCCCTGAAACAGAAGAGCCGAAGACCATGGGCGTCGTGCACATGGAACACGTCGAGCACGATACGAACTTCATCGGAGCCATCGCGCGCGGCACCGGCGAAGGCCTGGGCATGGCGATCAACGTCGGCGCGATGCTGATTGCGTTCCTGGCCATGATTGCCCTCACCAACGGCATCATGGGAGGCATTCACAACTGGCTGGGCGGGCACGGTATTATGTGGTTTCCGACAAGCCTCCAGCAGATTTTTGGCTGGGCTTTTGCTCCTGTGGCCTGGATTATCGGAGTCCCCTGGCATGATTGCATTCAGATTGGAAACCTCCTCGGCACGCGCATGGTGCTCAACGAACTTGTGGCGTTTTCCTTCCTCGGCCCGATGAAGGGTTCACTCGATCCGCGGTCCTTTACAATCGCGACGTTTGCGTTGTGCGGGTTCGCGAATTTCAGCTCGATTGGAATGCAAATTGGCGGCATTGGCGCGCTGGCTCCGAATAAGAAATCGCAACTCGCGAAGTTCGGCATTCGCGCGATGCTTGCGGGAACCATGGCGAACCTGATGTCCGCTTCGATTGTGGGGATCTTTCTGCGATGAGCGCTTCCGGAACGGCGAAAAGCAAGCCAGGCCAGGATTTTCTGCATGCCGAACGCGCCGCGAAATTCATCCTGTCAAAAACCAAGCTTCGCCCGTGCATCGGCGTGGTGCTTGGCAGCGGCCTGGGGGCGTTCGCGGATGAAATCGCGAATGCCACCCGTATTGATTACAAGAAAATACCAAATTTTCCGCGCTCCACAGCCATCGGCCATGCCGGGCGCCTGGTCATCGGCAAAGTAGGCGATGCGCCGGTCGCGGTGATGCAGGGCCGCGTGCACTTCTATGAAGGCTACTCGCCGCAGCGAGTGATTTTCCCGATGCGCGTGATGGCCCGGATGGGAATTCGCGCGGTGATCCTGACCAATGCCGCCGGCGGAATCAATCGCGATTACAATCAGGGAGCGCTTGTTATCTTGCGCGACCACATCAACCTGCAAGGCGTGAATCCCTTGATTGGGCCGAACGAGGATCGCTTTGGCCTTCGCTTTCCCGATATGACGCAGGTTTACTGGAAGCCTTACCAGCAGGTCGCGCTGCAGGAAGGAAAGCGCCTCGGCATTAATTTGTCGCAGGGCGTATACGCCGCGATGTCCGGCCCGAGCTACGAGACGCCGTCGGAGATTCGCTACCTGCGCACGATTGGCGCGGACTTGGTGGGGATGTCCACGGTGCCCGAAGTGATCGCCGCGGCGCACTCGAAAATACGCGTGCTGGGAATTTCCTGCGTCACCAACATGGCCGCGGGAATTCTCGACCAGCCCATTACTACCGAGGAGGTGATTGAAACGGGAGAGCGAGTGAAAGCGGATTTCATGGCCCTGCTGCACGGTATCATTCCGCGCATGACCGAGGACACTCGATGAGCGAGCACGATTTGCTGATCGCCGCGGCGCGCACGGCTCGCGAGCACGCCCACGCGCCGTATTCAAATTTCCGCGTCGGCGCGGCCGTGCGCGCGAACTCCGGCCGGATTTTCAGCGGCTGCAACGTGGAGAACGCGACCTATGGACTGACCCTGTGCGCCGAGCGCGTCGCGATATTTAAGGCAGTCTCGGAAGGCGAGCACGGATTCGACTCCGTTGCCGTCGTCACCGATACCGATGCCCTCACGCCACCCTGCGGAGCCTGCCGCCAGATCATTTGGGAATTCTGCGGAGACGCAAAGGTGGTTCTCGCTAACCTGAGCGGGAAAATCGAACTGCATCAGATGTCCGCGCTCTTCCCCAAACCCTTCGATCATTCTTTTTTGTAAAGACATTTTGAAACCACGGATGAACACGGATAAACACGTATTAAACGATAAAATCAAGGAAAGAAATGATTGAAGGTATATAAGAGGTCTTCTTAATTCCTTGTTTTTTCTTTATCAGCGTTTATCCGTGTCCATCCGGTGTTCCAACCTCTCCTGTCAACTTCACTAATCGTCGCGCGTCCTGCTGCGATTCTGCTGCAGGCGGTTGGCGGACGTCCGAAGTGTTTCGGGGACGTTCCGGCTGCCCGCCAGAGCCTTGAGGTCCGTCGGCGAGACTGTGGGAAGCATGTGTAAGGTAATTTCCAGGGGCGTCTTCGGATTGAACATCAGGGTTCGGACAATATTGCGGTTCTTGACGTACTTGCGATTCGTCGCGATCAACCGGAGCACTTCTTCGCCGACGCTGGCCATCCCGGCAAAGGACTCGATTTCCCGCTCGCCTACCTGGGGAGACAGCAACACCGCGCGCTGGACGACCTTGCAAGGATCGCGAATCAGCAGCATCCGTTCATCGCGCCCTCCTTTGAGCGCCATTTGAACGCGTTCCACCACGCGCAGGCGGCCGATTTTCTGCAGCAGCGTTTCGCGTTTGACTTTGTCGGGCTCGGCCAATTCCGCGGCGTCGAGGAACGCCTCCAAACCTTCGAGTTCTTCTCGTTGCAGTTCCAGGAGCTGATTTTTTTGCTCGGTGTTTACGACTTCAGAAGCGACCAGTGCGGCCACTAACGCGGGAGACGTACTGAGGCGATCGAGGTCTTCGAAAAGCTCCTGCACAGCCGAGACCGAGATGTACCGGACGACCGGCCGCAAGACCTCGATGGGGCAGGTGGGATTTCTCGCCAGCACGTCGGCGACTCCGGGCCGACGGGGGAATTCGGCGGCGCAATAGGCAAACATCTCCGGCGCGGCATCGGGCCGCGCCAGGGCCTCCAGGACGTGAGGCAGCGGGTGGGTGAGCAGCAGGTCAGCGGCTTTTCTGCGGATTAAATCGTCGCTATCGGCCGCCAGCATACAAAGCAGCTCGATGCAGTCTTGCGGCGACAGCAAAGCTGCGGCTCTACAAATCGCAAGCTTTCGCTCCTGGGTCGCCTGACCCGAGCGGATTTCCTCGCGCCATGAGGCGCTAATTGCCGCCTCCCGGGGCTCCCTTTAGAGCCTCTCGTGTGAGCGTGACCTTGCCCGAATGGCCCGGAGAGCCAAGGGGAGCAATCACCTTTCCATTCAATACAAGCTGGACGGCGCCGGCGTCGTGAGCCGAGATTTCGAAATGGTCCTTCGCCGTAAAGGTGTGATTTTCGCCGGCCTTCATCGTTCCGTTGAAGACGCGATCGTCGTCCGCGTGCACCGTCACCTTCGTTTTCTTGTCCGCTGCGATTTTTAGTTCGAACGGAACCGGAGCCGCTGGAGCCGCGGGCGTCGTTCCGGATGTCATTGCGGGCGAAACAGCCGGCGATGCTGAGCTGGTCGCCGGCACGGAGTCCGCTGCGTTGGAAGTAGCATCAGGTACCGCAGTTGGTGCAACCGAGTCAGGCGTTGGGGTCACTGGAGCCGCTGCCGAAACCGGGTTCGCCGGCATTTCGAGCGAGGCCGGAGAATCTGTGGCACTTGTTGCGGCGTTCTGCGCGGCTCGTTTCGCTGCTCGCCAGGCGAGAAATCGCCGCGTTCCGAACCAGCCTCCCGCAATCAGGCCGATCAAGATTACGACGGCAAAGATCCAGGCAAGCCACGGTTTTTCCGAAGTCACCGCGGGCGGGGTGCCTGACCAGACCGGGACGCTCTGGCGGTCGCCGGCCGCCAGAACATATTCCGCAACAATGTTTTCTTCGTCGAGGCCCAGGTAATGCGCTACCGCCCTCACGAAGCCCCGGTTGAAGACGCCGCCGGGAAGCTGATCCCATTGTTCATTTTCGATGGCCTGGAGAAAACGCGTGGCGATGCGCGTCGCGGCAGAAATCTCATCAAGCGACACGCCGCGCATTTCTCGCTCGCGCTTCAAATTGTCGCCAAAAGTCCCTTTGGTCATTTTTTCCCCGGCCCGATGATCTCAGCGAATATAGGGCGGCGGCGCAGGGGTGTCAATCTCGGCGGCGCCGGGCGGCAATTCCGGCATAAAACTGGCCTTCACCAGGCCGCAACAGCGAAGGAACTGTCCATTGCGCCAGGAGAGCGGAGTTGACTATAATTTCTAGTGCCCCGACTCCTGCCCTGAATCGGCGGGTGACCCGCAATTCAAATCAGGCACTAAGGTTTCAAGTGACCACGACTGAGAATTTTAGCGGTGTTGAGCGTCGGCGTACGGCCGGTGTTCGGGGAGAACAGCGCGAAGCCGGCGAAGTCGCGGTATTCCACGAACTGGGCAAAGCTCTTACCTCCTCCCTGCAGCTCGATCAAGTCCTGCGAACCATCATGGAAAAGATCGATGAGTTCCTGCGCCCCGACACCTGGTCGTTGCTGCTTGTGGATGAAGCCAGCCAGGAGCTTTACTTCGAGCTGGCGGTCGGAAAGGGCGCGCAGGCGCTCAAGGATGTCCGCATCAAGGTGGGGCAGGGAATTGCCGGTTGGGTGGCGCAAAATGACGAAGCGGTGATTGTTCCGGACGTGAGCAGGGACACGCGGTTTTTCTCGAAAGTGGATGAGAAGACCAAGATGGAAACCCGCTCGATCGTCGCCGTGCCCGTGCGCTACCGCGATCATTGCTTGGGCGTCATCGAGCTGATCAACTGCGTGGGGAGCGATGGGTTTCAGGATCGCGACTTGGCGCTGCTCGAGGCCCTGGCGGATTTTGCCGCGATCGCTCTCGAAAACGCGCGCCACGTCAAGCGCATCCACGAACTCACGATCACCGACGACTGCACGAATCTCTACAACGCGCGGCACATGGATTTCATCCTGGAGACGGAAATTTACCGCTCGCAGCGCTACGGATATGAATTTTCACTGGTGTTCATTGACCTCGACCACTTCAAGGGCGTCAACGACACGCACGGCCACCTGGTCGGCTCCAAATTGCTGGCCGAAGTCGGACAGATGGTGAAGAATGCATGCCGCAGAATTGATTTTGCATTCCGTTATGGCGGAGACGAATTTGTAATTGTGCTGCCGCAGTCGTCCAAAGAAAACGCATTCGTCGTTGCGCGGAGGGTGCACCGCATGATCGGCGAAACCACATGGCTTCAATCCGAAGGGTTGAATATCCATTTCACCGCGAGCATCGGGGTCGCTTCCTATCCGGCGGACGCGAAAAGTAAAGTTGAGTTACTGCATCTCGCCGACGAGGCCATGTATATGGTCAAGAACACGACGCGCAATGGCGTCGCAGCGGCAAGAATCGGCCCTTTACCCAAAACGTAAGTCCGCGGGGAATCGATTTCCACAGAAATAGCCGGTCGCTCGCCGCATTACCTTGCTTCACTTCAATTGCCATGCTACGCTCAGCGCTTCCGGCGTCACAGGCAGGGGTTTGTACGGATGAGCCGGGACCACCCGACACGAGGAACGCATGTCCAACGAAGCACTGGGGATGATTGAAACCAAGGGGCTGATCGGCTCGATTGAAGCCGCTGACGCCATGGTTAAGTCTGCCAACGTCATCCTGATCGGAAAAGAATATATCGGCTCGGGCTACGTTACGGTGATGGTTCGCGGCGATGTGGGCGCGGTGAAGGCCGCGACCGATGCCGGAGCCGCGGCCGCGCGCCGCGTTGGGGAGCTTGTGTCCGTCCACGTGATCCCTCGTCCGCACGAGGCCGTTGAAAAGATTTTGCCCGGCGGCGGCGCTCCGCCGGCAGCGAAAAAGTAAAATTAGATCTAGTTTTCTTCTCGCACTGCCGTAAAGTGGCGAGCTATAGCAACGATGCTTGTAGGAGAAGGTAGAGCGTTTTGAGCCTGCGCGACCGCGACCTCATCTCCATTCAAGAAGCCCGCGAACTGGTGGCCCGCGCCGCCACCGCCCAGAAAAAATTCTCCGAATTTTCCCAGGAAGAAGTCGACGCCATCGTGGAAGCCTGCGCGAAGGCCGCTTTCGACAATGTAGAAACGCTTGCGCGCACCGCGGTCGAGGAAACCGGTTTCGGAAACGTTCCCGATAAAATCATAAAGAATACTCTGGCCTGCGTGAACGTGCCGCGCGCGATCCGCGACATGCGCACCGTCGGCATTCTCCGCGAGGACCGCGAAATGGGAATCGTCGAAGTGGCCTCGCCCGTGGGCGTTGTCGCCGCCGTGATTCCCTGCACGAATCCGACCTCCACTGCAATTTACAAGACGCTGATTTCCATCAAAGCGCGGGATGGGATTGTAATGAGTCCGCATCCCGCGGCGATCAAGTGCATTTGCCAGGCGGCCACACTGATGAGTCGCGCCGCGCTCGTAGCGGGCGCGCCCGAGGGCCTGATCAACTGCATGCAGCAGACGACGCTTGAAGGCACGCGCGAACTAATGCGCCAGCATGCCGTCGGCGTGATTCTGGCGACAGGCGGAACGGGCCTGGTGCGCGCGGCGTACGGATCGGGAAAGCCCGCCTACGGAGTAGGGCCCGGAAACGTGCCCGCATTCATTGAACGCACCGCGGACGTGCGCAAAGCTGTCGCCGACATCATCGCCGGCAAGACGTTTGATTACGGCACGATCTGTTCCTCCGAGCAGGCCATCGTCGCCGAAGAATCCGTTCGCGATCGCGCCCTCGAAGAATGCCGCCAGCAGGGCGCTTATTTCCTCTCGCCGGAAGAAATCGAAAAGGTCGGCCGCCTGGTGATTCTTCCGGGCACGCACACGCCGAATACAAAAATTGTGGGACGACCGGCGACCGTCATCGCCGAAATGGCTGCAATCAAAGTGCCGTCGTCAACGCGCGTTCTGATCGCTCGATTGGAGCCCAATCAAGTTGGCCGCGAATTTCCGCTCTCGGCGGAAAAACTCTCGCCGATCCTCGCGTTTTACATTGTGCCGAATCTGGCCGAGGGCATCGCGCTGTGCCGCAGGCTGCTCGAATTCGGCGGCCTGGGACACACCTGCGCAATTCATTCGCAGAATCGCGCCGCCATCCTGCAGTTTGGCGAAGCGATGCCCGCATTTCGCGTGGTCGTGAACAGCGCGTCCGTGCACGGCTCGATCGGTTACTCGACAAACCTGTTCCCGGCGATGACGCTGGGTTGCGGCGCGCCCGGCGGCAACATTACTTCGGACAATATCGGCCCGCAGCACCTGATGAACGTCAAACGCATCGCCTGGGAATCGCGCGGCGTCGAGCACAGAACGATCCCGGCCGATCAGCGTATGTCAGGCGCGGGAGTTTTGGCGGAACCGGTTGGTCAGACACTCTTTACCCCGAGCCCTCGCGAGGGGCTGTCAGTCCCACAAGAAGTCTCGGCCGCGCCGGAACAACCACAAATCAAGATGGATGTGGCCCGCTCAAGCGCGCCACATCTTCAGGGACAGGCAGGAGTGCCTGTCCTACCCGACCGCGCCACGATTGCGCGTGTCGTCGAAAGTGTGATGTCCGCGCAAGGAATTGCGCGCGGCGCCGGCGCGCCCAAAGCGCTGCTGGCCGGGAAGGACTTGCCGAGTCCTGCAGCGGTCGCCGCCGGAATTGCAGACCGCCTATTTGGTGCTTCAGCGAAGGCGAAGGATGAGGCCACGGCAAATTCAGCTTCTGCAAGTCTCGCTACGGCTGCGGCGGCGTCCGCCGTTCCTGCAGTTGTTTCAAAACCAGCGCCTCCAGTCGCGCCTGCCAACCCGATTTCCCCGTTTGTCAGCGAAAATGATGTGCGGCGGGCGATGACGCGCAGCGAAAAAATCTTCATTGGGCCGAAGACGATTCTCACGCCCTCGGCGCGAGATTTGGGCCTTGAACACGAAGTGTTTGTGGAAACCGAGGCTGGATCTATCCGGTAGCAAACGCCTCAGTTCAGCCTTCAATTTTTACGATCGAAATCATCACACAATTCGAGCAGTTTGCGAAAAAATCTCAGAATCGTTATTCCGAGTGGAGCGAGGAATCCCTCATTCGTTGGATTTCAAACACCGAGGGATTCCTCGCTCCGCTCGGAATGACGCGGCGGGGAACTCCTCCCGCAAACTATGAAGCCTGTGCTAGGAGTCTGTCCGAGTATTCCTCTCCGTCCTGCTGATTGTGCTTGAAAAAGAACCGCAAGGTGTGCGAGTTTTTCGAATCATGGCAAAGACATTTCGATCCTATCTTCCTGAACAGAA
>Ga0182024_10003346_pt1 | contig 38353 bp, 31 predicted proteins | sample P32metaG_FD_120480 | JGI IMG/M metagenome (GOLD analysis project Ga0182024, IMG submission 120480) | Permafrost microbial communities from Stordalen Mire, Sweden - P3-2 metaG (Illumina Assembly) | ecosystem: Environmental > Terrestrial > Soil > Wetlands > Permafrost | place: Sweden: Stordalen...
CAACGCCAACTGGGCCGGTCCAAACAAGCCGGTTGCGCCTGCGGTAGCCGGAGCCGTCAACGCCTATCCCTTCGGCGGTTTTGCGCGCAACGGAGACATTCTGGAAGTGCCGTTTATCGCGGCGTACCGGATCGAGGATTTGGCAGGCAGTTTGATTGAATTGAACAGCGTCACCATGGACTCGGCTTTCGCCGAGGACACGGACACCGGCGACGATCCACCGACGACCGCCGTGGCGCCTCCCGCGACGGTTGAGCAGATCGGCCGATTCTGTCCGCTGATTCCGCCGCCGCCGCTGAATCCGAGCGGGATCAACGACAGTCAGACCGCGCTGCCCGCCAATGTTCGATATGGCTGGGCGCGCCACCTTTTCGATTATCTGACGGTGCAGGATCCCCATGACGACTATCTGCCCAATACGGATCCGACGAGATATCCTGCGGCGACGGCTCCAGGCACGTTACCGCAATACCCCCAGCCTGTGGCGAACTCGGATGCGTCCCTGAGCACCAATCTGACGTCGAACGGTGCCGCCGCCAACATCACCTTCAATGGCGCGGCCAACACCGAGGCGGAGACGACCGAATCGGTGCAGGGCCTGATCAACATCAACACAGCCCCGTTGGCTGTGCTGGAGTCTTTGCCGCTTTCGGTGAACGGCTCAGCGGGCGGAGGAGCGATCAAATCCGCAAATCTCCCGGCGCTCGCGCAAGCGATCGTGACTTGGCGCATGAACCCTTCGCCCGCGCTGGGTGCTCAGCCGACCGGCGGGCCGTTCACCAGTCTCTTCGATCTGAACAACGTGCCTAATTTTCAGAGCGGCGGCACGATTGCTTCCTTCGCAGGCAACGGCACCTACGCGGCCCAGGGCAATCTCACGATTGGTGGCAACGCATTGGCGGGGACCGTCGTTCCCAACGAATTCGACGAGCAATATCTCCAGATCAATCGTCTGAGCAATCTGATCACCACGCGATCCGACACGTTCACCGTCTACATCGTCGTCGAAGGGTGGCAGAACGCGGGGACCAATGCGGCCACGCTGGTCAGCACGCGGAGGGCGGCCTTTATTGTGGATCGGAATGGCGTTACGCCCACGTCGCGGGTGGTTCGCACGATTAATGTGCCGAATAATTGATGCCGGCGCAAGCCGATGCGGAAGAAATGCCTTAACCACAGAGGACACAGAGGGGCACAGAGAAAGGCTTTGAATCTCATTCTTCCTCTGTGCCCCTCTGTGTCCTCTGTGGTTGAACCGTGTTTTCCGCTTTTACGGGACTCGTGTCGAACTTGTGTAGATACGACTCGGTAGCTACCCGTGGGCTTTCGTCCCCGCATCGAACATCGGGGTCGGCTTTGAGTGTTCGGTTGACGCACCCGCCTGTGCCGTTTAGGGTGGGGCGCTCCCGGTCTCGCGGAGCGCATGATGGTCAATCTGCTCGACAAACTCCTGGATTTCTTCGCGTCGCTCAAGCTGGCGATCTGCCTGATCCTGTCGCTGGCCTTCTACCTCGCGGCGGCCACCTGTTACGAGGCGGCCTACGGGACGCGGGCGGTGCAGGATGTCATCTATACCAGCAGGCCGTTCGTGCTGCTGATGGCCCTGCTGGCCATCAATGTCATGGCGGCGGTGCTGGTGCGGTATCCGTGGAAACGCAAGCAGACGGGGTTCATCATCACCCACGTGGGGATCGAAACCCTTCTGCTGGGGTGTCTGCTCAGTTTCCGCTACAGCGTCGATGGGCGGGTGAGCCTGGAGCCGGGGCAGAAGAGCGAGATCATCAATCTCAACGACGAGGAAGTCGGCGTCGAAATGCAGGACGAAGGGGGCCGCGAGCGGCGGCACGTCTTCCCCATCCAATTGTGGCACGAAGCGGGGTATCCGGGGCTGGCTCGGTTCGTGCTGGGGTCGTTCGGGCTGATGGACCTGCCGCAGGAGGCGCGATGGCCGCAAGGACACACGGTCTCCTGGCCAATGGGCGGCGGAGCGAAATTGACGGTGCTCGACTGGCTGCCGGCGGCGGTGGCACAGACGAATGTGCAGCCGACGCCGGATGGATTTCCAGCGGTGATCGTGCATCTCGGCGGGCATCTGCCCAACGGGATGCCGATGGATCAGACCATTCCGATGGTCGCCGACGGGCAGGGAAATGGAATGGTCCGTCCGTTCGGCGGGACGTTGGAGATGAATCTGTGGAAGGCCCGCTCGGATGACGAGGTGCGGGAATTCATGCACCCGCCCGATCGGACCAAGCTGCCGGAGATGGGGCGAGTCGATGTGTATCTGGGCGGGAAGCAATACACGATTGACGTGGACGCGAAAACGTACAATCAGGATCAGGTGCTGGGCGACAGCGGATTTAAGGCGTCGGTGGAGGATTACATCATCCATGCGCCGCCGCCGCAGTTGCCGGAGAATCATGGGCAGGACGCGATTGCCGCCGAGCCGATCGATCCGCAGATTCGCTTCCGCCTGACCGGGCCGCTGGGCGTGCGGCGATATCTGCTGGCGGCGTGGCATCCGCAGTTCATGGCGTCGCTGGACGGGGACAACCCCGATCAGCACGGCACGGCGCGGCCGGATGATCCGCTGATCTGGTACTGGCATCCGCAGACTTATTTCACGACCACCGACGGGACGCGCGGGCGGCTGCACCTGTTGCAGGGACCGGACGGAAAGCTTTACGGGCGGCTCTTCAAGCTGGCGCAGGCCGATCAAACGCCGGCGCCGCCGTTTGAGGTGCAGGTCGGCAGGGAGATGCCGAATTTCTGGAACACGATTTCGCTGGCCATCGCGCAGCACTGCGCCAGCGGACAATTGGTGAATGATTATCGTCCGGCGCACATCGTGCCGCGGCAGATGGATCAGCACACGCGGGCGATCAAGGTGGCGATGGACATCGACGGAAGTCATCAGGAGACGTGGCTGGCGCTGGGCGATCAGCCCGTCGAACTGACGACGGCCCGCGGGCCGGTGCAGGTGGATTACGATTATCACGAATTCGAGCTGGGGTTCAGCGTCGGCCTGGAACATGCGGAGCAGACCAATGATCCCGGCAGCAACGAGCCGGCGGCGTATGCCAGCCAGGTGACGATCGTCGGCTCGGACAAGGACGACGGCTCGCACGGCATCACGATGAACGAGCCGCTGACGGTGCAGGGGCTGACGTTTTATCAATCGGCGTTCGCCAACGTGGAGGGGACGGCGATCTCGACGCTGAGCGTGCGGCACGATCCGGGTTGGGTCATCAAGTACATCGGCTGCGGCCTGATTGTCGGCGGGATATTCACGATGTTTTACATGAAGGCCTATTTCCAAAAGTCGCCCGCGCAAGCCGCGGCGGCGGCGGCGGGCAAACCAGACAAGCGCCGGCCCGGCGGCATGGCTGTGAAGGGCGCTTGAAGGACATGAGTCATGCGTAATCGATTGGCGGCGTCATTTCGTTCCATTCCATCTCTCTGTGCTCTCTGTGTCCTCTGTGGTTCAATGAATTCCGCATTCGCTCTGGACATGACGCCGCTGCGCGGGCTGCCGGTGCTGGATCATGGGCGGGTCAAGCCGATTGACACGGTGGCCCGCGAGTCGATTCAGTTCATCACCGGCTGTGAATCGTTCGGCGTTGTCACCACCGACGGCAATTCGCAGCAGGTGAGCCAGCCGCGCGATTCGCTCGATCTGGCGCTGGATTTCGCCGCCCATCCCGTCGCGTGGCAGACGCAGCCGGTGCTGTATGTGCCGCTGCTGGCGCTGCGAAGCAAGCTGCACATGGCCGAGAGCCAGGAATGGATCGCGCCGCGCACGGTGATGGAAGATACGGAATTCACCGCCTGGGTGAACGGTCTGGAGCAGGACCGGGCCGCCGCCGAGCAGAATCAGGAGACGATTTTTCACGCCGATCCGGCCCAGGGGCGGCTTGAGGACGCGGCCATCGAACTGGACAGCCGCCTGAAGATGTTTGAAGCGGCGACCGATCTGTCGCTTTATCCGGTCCTGCCGACCTCCGGGGCCGATTCCAATACGTGGCTGGCGATTTCGCAGATCGTGACGCTCAGCGGCCAGGACGGCGAGATCGCCCGGCCGATTCAGACGGCGTGGAGCGGCGTGATGAACGCCTACAAGCAGGGCGACAACGCGGCCTTCGCGGCGGCCAGCGGGCAGTTCATCGGCTCCATCCATGATGTGGTCGGCGTGAATTATTTCGACGCCAGCCGCATCGCCCGCGAAGTGTTCTATAACTGGTTCAAGCCGTTCCGCTGGGCGTGGGTGATTTATCTCTTTGCCGTCGTCGTGCTGATCAGCAGCTTGATGCGGCGCGGCAAACTGATGTACGCGGCGGCCATGAGTGTGTTTGCTCTGGCGATTCTCTTTCACGTCGGTGCGTTCGCGCTGCGGTGTTCCATCACGGGCTGGGCGCCGGTGACCAATATGTACGAGACCGTCATCTGGGTGGCGATGATGGGAGCGATCTTTTCGTTCATCCTGGAAATGGTCTACCGCCAGCGGACGATCGCCATCGGCGGCGCGGTCGTGGCGCTGCTGGCGGCGGTGGTGGCCGACAACATGCCGCCGGAATATGGGAACAACATCCGCAATCTCACGCCGGTGCTGCGCAGCAATTACTGGCTGACGATCCACGTCCTGACCATCGTCAGCAGCTACGCGGCGTTCGCCCTGGCGTTGGTGCTCGGCAACATCGTTCTCGGCCAGTACATTTACGGCAAATCCGATCCCGCCGTCATCCGAACCAATCTGCTCTTCACCTACCGGGCCGTGCAGATCGGCGTGCTGCTGGTGGCGGCGGGCACGATCCTCGGCGGGCTGTGGGCGGATGTGTCGTGGGGCCGGTTCTGGGGTTGGGATCCGAAAGAAGTGTGGGCGCTGATCGTGCTGCTGACGTATCTGGCCCTGCTTCATGGGCGGCACGCCGGATGGATCAAGCAATTCGGCATGGCGGCGGGGGCGGTGCTTTGCTTCACGGCGGTGGTGATGAGCTGGTACGGCGTGAATTTCGTGCTGGGCGCGGGGCTGCATTCCTACGGCTTCAACACCGGCGGACAGGGATATGTTTTCACGGCCGTCGGCATCCAGTGGGCCTATGTTCTGCTGGCAACATTCGTCCATCGGGGCCGGCAAATGGCCAAGGCCGCCCATGCGGACGAGGTGCCCAACGCCCTCCCCGTGACGGGCAAGTGAACAGCGGTTAGGATTCGGCCCCGGTCATCCAAACGATTGGTGAAGTCATGTCAGAATATGATTACGAACTGGTTGTCATCGGCGGCGGTCCGGCGGGCGAGAAGGGGGCGGCCCAGGCCGCTTACTTCGGCCACAAAACCCTGCTCATCGAATCCTACTCGGAACTGGGCGGCGCCTGCATCAACTGGGGCACGCTGGCCAGCAAAACGCTGCGCGAAAGCTCGCTGTTTCTCAGCGGCTTCCGCACCCGCCAGCTTGGCGAGGGAATCAGCGTCGAGTTCAAGGCCGACATCACCCTCTCCAGCTTCATGTACCGCAAAAATCTCGTGCAAAAGCGCGAGCAGGAGCGGGCCAACCGCAACCTCAACGCGCCGTGGCACAAGATCGAGCGCATTCAGGGCAAGGCGCGCATCGCCGATGGACACACCGTCGCCGTCGCCCTGCCGGGCGGCCAGACGAAAAATATCACGGCGAATATCATTCTCGTCGCCACCGGCTCCACGCCCGCGCGGCCTAAAAACGTGCAGTTCGACAACGAACACGTTTTTGACGCAACGACCGTGCTGGAAATGAAGACGCTGCCCAGGTCGATGGTTGTCATCGGCGGCGGCGTGATCGGATCGGAATACGCCTGTCTCTTCAACGCGCTGGGCGTCAAGACGACGCTGGTGCATCCCAAGCAGCGGCCGCTGGATTCGCTGCTCGACAATGAAATCGGCGAAATCTTCGTCAACCGTCTCAAGCGCGACGGCATCGAACTGGCCATGAACGACTGCATCCCCGACGCCAAGGAACTGGCCCAGGCGGTCTGGGTCGAAAACGGCAAGGCGGTCGTCAAACTCAAGAGCGGCAAGTCGCTCTCGACGGATTCCGTGCTCTACGCGCTGGGCCGCGATGGAAACACCAAAGACCTGGGCCTCAAGGAACTGGGCGTGCCGATCAACGCCTACGGCCTGCTGGTGAAAAAAGGCGCCGACCCCAAGCGCGAAAGCCCGGATGGATTCGACCCCATCACCTACCAGACGAAAATCCCCAGCATCTACGTTGCCGGCGACGTAATCGGCGCTCCGGCCCTGGCCAGCACCAGCATGGAGCAGGGCCGCCTTGCCATGTGCCATGCGTTCGGGCTGTCCTACAAGACCAAGCTCAACCCGATCCTCCCGGCCGGCATTTACACCATCCCGGAAATCTCGCAGGTGGGAAAGACCGAGGAGGATTGCGTCCGCGAAAAAATCCCCTATGTGGTCGGCAAGGATGTCTACGGCAATCACGGCCGAGGCCAGATCATCGGCGACACCGAGGGAATGGTGAAACTCATCTTCGAGGTTCCCAGCGGCAAGCTGTTGGGCGTCCACGTCATCGGCGAAATCGCGTCGGAACTGGTGCACATCGGCCTGGCGTGCCTGACGTTCCAGGGCGACATCGACTTTTTCATCCACACGGTCTTCAACTATCCCACGCTCGGCGACGTGTACAAATACGCCGCCTACGGCGCCCTGGGCAAGTTGACCGCCGCGCGGAAGAGCGCGCAGACAAAATGACATCGCAAATTTGAGAATCGTTCGATGGCGCGTCAGCGTACGCAGAAAACAATCTCCGCCCGCATCGACCGGACGTACATCAAACGCCCGAGTCCGTGGCGACGCATGCGCCGCTCCATCATCTTCATGGCGGTGGCCGGAGCGATTCTCTTCGTCGCTTTCACCACCGTCGGCGGCGGACAGGGAGATTGGGGTGAATGGATTCACAACCCCGGCCGACTCACCTTCTCGCACGCCAGCTTCGAGAACAACTGCGCCGCCTGCCACGACGGCTGCGACCAGCAGGGCAAACCCACGGGCAAATTCTCCCTGGCCGTCAGCGACAGCGCCTGCCTCAAGTGCCACGACGCCGGGGTGCACAACGCCAATCAGGCCACGCAGGTGATGGTTGACATGTCGCGCCATCCGCCTGAGCAGCGCTCGGCCGACTGCGCCTCCTGCCACGTCGAACATCGCGGCCAGACGGCGCTGATCTCCGCCAGCGACTTGCAATGCCTTTCCTGCCACTCGGACCTGACCGGCAAGACCATGCGGCCGCCGCAGACGCCGCTGCACGTCACCGCCTTCACGCTCGACGGGCATCCGCACTTCGGCCGCTCATTGATGAAGGACGGAAAGGTCGTCAATCCGACCAACCTGCGATTCAATCACAAGAAGCACATGGGCCTGCTCACCGGGGCGCAGCAGCAGTGCACGTTCTGCCACGATCCCGACCCCGACGCGGCCAAGTCGATGGTGTGGGAGGTCGGCAAGAGCGCATTCTCCGAACCCGGCGGAAGCGCCGCCGCCGCGCCGCAGCCGCTGCAGGACGGCACGGGCCGGCATCGCTCTCTCACGCAGGTGAATTACGCCCGCAACTGCGAAGGGTGTCACGCCCTCGACAAGCTGCCCGGCAGCGACATCCCGATTCCGCACGAAGACCTGTCGCTGGTGCGCCAGGCCATTCTCGCCTATGTCACCGACGCCGGCGCTCCGTGGCAGAAATTCGTGCCCGACAAAACAGGAGCGAAGGAAAAGCCGCTCAATGACCGCTTCGCCGCCAAGCTGAGCGAGTCGCTCTTTTCGCCGGATTATTCCGACGCTGCGGCTGCCGTCACGGCGGCGGTGAAGTCCTCGCCGATTTACACAGCGATCCCCACCGATTCCAAACTGCCTGCCGATCTGGCGACCAAATTATCCGCCGCCGCCGCGAAATTGCCCACCAGCGTTCTGCCCGCCGCCGATCGCGCCCGGGTGCAGGCCGTCATCGCCGCGACGACTCAGCCGGCGGGACATCTGCGCCCGCTGATCATCGCCCGCCTGCGCGCCGCGGCGGTCGCCGGCACAAGTGGCGCGGCGAAGCAGAAGACGCTCGACGAATTCGACGCCGTCTTCGCCCGGCTGAATCAGGACACGCCCGATCCGCGCCTTGTCGAAGCGTACGTCGTCTACGCCAACGCGCTGGGGGCAAGCTGCGTGAAATGTCACGACGTGCAGGGCGACGCGACGGCGATCCCTTCGGAGTGGGCGGCGCTGCCCGCCAAAACCGCGCCGTCCGCCGACGCCGCCGCGCCGCCGCCGTTCTGCACCGTGCCGACCGGAATTCCCGCCGGGCCGCGGCAGTGGTACACGGCCAGCGAATTCAGTCATGACGCCCATCGCCGCATGGACTGCGTTGAGTGCCATACCGCCGCCCTGACCAGCGAAAAGACCAGCGACGTGCTTTCGCCTGACATCCAATGGCAGGGTCTGGCCTTCACCGACGCCGCGCGCACCACGATGGTCCCGGCCACGCGAAGCTGCACGGAATGCCATCACGCCGACAACAGCGACGGCGCGGGCGCCGCCGCCAATTGCACTGAATGCCACACCTATCACGACCGCTCGCATGAGCATCCGACGACATCGACTCCCGCTGAGGTGCTCAGCGGAAAGGCGCTCCCGGCGGCGCCGAAGCAGGTTGCCGCCGCGGGACCGTGAACCGCCGATTTCGGCAGCCGCAGGGTCCGATGGCCGGGATGTCGCCGAAGGCACCGCGCGAAAAGGCACGTTTGCCACAGATAAACAATCAGATTCACACAGATGAAGGGTCTATCGCGCTGTTCTTGAAGCGATAGATGTGCCGAGGCCCGGCGTCAGTTTGGGCCGATCGCTCCTCGAATTGATTGCCTGTGTGCTCGCGCAGAATCCTTCGCCAAAATGCCTGCGCCGGAAAATTCTTCGCCAGCACCTCCAACTGCCACCGGCCTGGGAAGCGATTGAATATTTGTCCGGCAGCCTGTTCGCCGATGCCCATGCCGCGATACGCGCGCACGAGGAAGAACTCATTAAGCACTTGGTCGACCGACTCGGGCACGTGCGGCGGCCGGGCGACGAATGCGAAACCCGCGACGCCGCCGTCAAGGCGGATGATGAACGGGAAAAGTGCGTCCGGCTTTCGCCACCAGACATCCTGAACATCCCCCTGCGCGGATAACGTGGCCACAGCGCCCGGCTCCAAAACCCCGTGCACATTGGGCCGCTCGCCGCTGAACTCCGACAGGTCGTGCACGTAGAGCGGAAACAGATTCTTCACGATGTAGGCGTCGTCAGCCGTCGACAATGTGGTTGTGACGTTCATCCCAGCCCTGCCAATGATACCAAGATCTTACTGGCCGGCCTGCCCCTGAATCACCGACGGCTGCGTCGCCGGAGCGATGGGCTGCGCGGCCGGGGATAGCAAGCCCTGTAGAATCGGGAGATTCAGCGCCTTCACGCCGGCGAGAACATACTGCGCGTTGATCGCCGCCCCGGCGGGGGCGGTGTGCGTGTGATCGGCGGGAAAAAATGCCGCGACGGCTTGCTGGCCCAATTGCTCATAACGGTTGGCCACCATGTCGGTCAGGTCGATGAAGGCGACGTGCTCGGCGACGGCGATCTGCCGCGCCCACAGGTCGAAGTGCCCGCTGCCGCGCTCGACGTGACCGTCCGTCCAGATATTTCGCACGGTCAGTGAAAGCATGATCGGCGTCGCGCCGCGGGATTTGGTCTCCTCGACCATTTTTCGCATGTAGTAGCCGTAGGTATGCACAGTTTCGTGCTGCTTGGTTTGAAGGTTGTCGATCTCCTGCGTCTCGTCGCCGAGGCCCGGCAGCGAGCCGCGGGCGGCGCGGGCGTCATTCACAAAGCCGCCGTCGTTGTGGCCGAACTGGATGAAGACAAAATCGCCGGGCTTGAGATTGGCGACGATGCGGTCCCACCAGCCTTCGGTGATGAACGTGCGGCTGCTGCGACCGCCACGCGCGGCGTTGACCCAATTGGCTTTCGTCGGATCGACATACGCGGCGAACGGCTTGCCCCAGCCGGTGTGCAGCGGATCACCGACCTGCGCGGTGGAGTCGCCGGCCAGGAAGATCGTCGGCAGGTTCGGATTCAGATGCCACGCCGGCTGCGTCGCCGTCGGCCTGGTCGCCGGTCTCGTCGCCTGCGCGGCGGCGAGGGAGCAAATCGCCAGGGACAAGACGAACGATTTCCAAGGGTTCATGCAAGCGGCTCCGTGTTCTATAATAGCGCGGAGCGAGTGCGTTGAAGGAATGCTGAAGGTTGACAGGAATTCATTTCCAGCCGTGATGGACGGCATAGATAGCTACTCCGCCCACCACGACGCCAAAGAAGACGCCGGAAAGAATTCCAGCGATGAATGATTTCATCGGCCACGGCTTGCGCTGGCCCGTCGTGCTCAAATAAGTAAGCGGAAGAGCAAGCGCGGCAAAGATTGAAGCAAGGCCGAGCACCAGCGACAGATTGGCCATCGTCGCACTGCCCGGCCTATCCGGCAACCACGCGGCGCGATACCTGTAGTCCCATACAAGAAAAGGCACCACGGCAACGGCCAATGCAAGCGAGAATGCTGCTATATAAGCGAGTAGAAATCGCATGGCACCCTGACGCGAAAGCCGCTCATCTCAAAACCGGAGACTAATTCTTCTTCGCCGCCGCAACTTTCTTCTTGCGCCGCAGTTCGGCGTCGATGAATGGGTCCAGTTCGCCGCGGTCCAGAACACTTTCGACGTTGCCAGTCTCGACGTTGGTGCGATGATCCTTCACGCGGCGATCATCCAGAACATAACTGCGAATCTGATTGCCCCACGCGATGGAACCTTTGTCGCCATACAACTGCTTCAATTCCTCATCGCGCTTGGCCTGCTCCATCTGCTCAAGGCGGCCGGTGAGAAGCGCCAGGGCGAGGCGGCGGTTTTGTTGCTGGCTGCGCTCGACGGAGCAGGTGACCTGGATTCCCGTCGGCTTGTGCAGGATGCGGACGGCCGACGCGACTTTGTTGACGTTCTGCCCGCCGGGGCCGCTGGCGCGGACGAAAGCGACGATCTCCAAATCCGATTCGGGGATTTCGATCTCGCCGTCTCCTTCCTCAAAATCCGGCACAACATCCACCGACGCGAAACTTGTCTGCCGTTTGTTCTGGGCGTTGAACGGGCTGGGGCGCACCAGCCGATGGACGCCGGACTCGGCCCGCATGTAGCCGTAGGCGTACTCGCCCTTGACCAGCAGCGTGACGTTTTTGATTCCCGCCTGCTCGCCCCAGGTGCGGTCCACTTCCGACACGTCCCAGCCGCGGCGCTGGAAATAATAGAGGTACATTCGCAGCAGCATCTCGGCCCAGTCCTGCGCTTCGGTCCCGCCGGCGCCGGCGTGAATCTGCACGAAACAGTTCTTGGGATCATTTTTGCCGTCAAGAAGCGATTGCAGCTCAACGCGCTCGGCCCGCTTTTCCAGATCGGCCAGTGTGCGGTCGGCCTCTTCGAGCGATGCCGCATCGGTCGCTTCGACGCCCAGTTGGTACAGCGCCGTCACGTCGGCGATGTCGCGCAACATGGCGACAAGGGGATCGATCAGGGCCTTGAGGGCTTTGACTTCCGCGACGAGAGCCTTGGCGGTCTCCTGGTTGTCCCAGAAGCCCGGCTCTCCCATCTTATCTTCGAGTTCTTTGCGGCGAGTGAGTTTGTTGGGGAAGTCAAAGAGAGTCCCGGATGGCGATCATCCGGGCGCTGAGGTTTTCGATCGATTGCGATAGGTTTTCGTGGATCATGCCGACACGGTAGGTTGCCGGGGGTGGTTTTGCAACTGGCCCATTCGCGAGTCTCCACAAATCTTTCTGGGAGTAAAGACAATTGAACCGCCAAGACGCCAAGAACGCCAAGAAGACGGATTTAGAATTGAATTCCTTGGCGATCTTGGCCGCTTGGCGGTTCAACTCTCCCCGATCCGCGTACTGCGCGGATATGCGGGTAAGCCGGCATTGTGTCAAAAAATCGAAACGGTTGCATGGATGCCCGACAGAGGGTAAACCTACAATCCTAAAGAACGGTTGTTCCCCACTGGCGTCCGGCGGCGGGCCGGGTTCGCCTTAGGCGGCTGGGACCCCCAATGGAGAAATGATGGCGACTCCGCGAAAAGCCTGGGGCATTGACATCGGCAATCGCGCGCTCAAGGCGGTCCGGCTGGTTCGCAACAGCGAGGGCCAGCTTCGCGTGAGCGACTTTGAACTGATCGAACACGAAACCCCGCTCTCCAACGCCGGCGATAATCGCGATTCGCTCATCCAAAGCGCCCTGGCCAATTTTGTGCAGCGCCGCCCCGAAAAAGGCGCGTCCATCGGCGTCAGCGTCGCTGGATCGAACAGCCTGGCCCGCTTCATCAAGCTGCCGCCGGTGGAGCCGAAGAAGATTCCCGAAATCGTCCGCTTCGAGGCGATTCAGCAGGTTCCCTTCCCGCTGGATGAAGTGGAGTGGAGCTACCAGCTTTTCCAGGGGGCCGATTCGCCCGACGTGGAAGTCGGCATCTTTGCCATGCGCAAGGAGCTGATCAATCAGCACCTCAAGTTCTTCACGGACGTCGGCCTCAACGTCGAGTGCGTGCAGCTCAATCCGCTGGCGGTCTACAACGCGATGCAATACGACCAGCGCATCGACGGCTGCACGATGATCATCGACCTCGGTTCAGAGAACACCGACCTGATCATCGCCGACGGCGAAACCATCTGGCTGCGTTCGATTCCCGTCGGCGGAAAAAACTTCACCGACATTCTCGTCAAGCAGTTCAAGCTGCCGTTCAACAAGGCGGAAGATCTGAAGCGCACGGCGGCGTCGAGCAAATACGCCAAGCAGATCTTCCAGGCCATGCGGCCGGTGTTCGCCGATCTCGTCGCGGAGGTGCAGCGCAGCATCGGATTCTACGCCTCAACGCACAAGGAATCGCGGCTGAAGCGCATCCTGGCGCTGGGCGGCACATTCCGCCTGCCGGGCCTGCAAAAATACCTGCAGCAGAATCTGCAACTGGAAGTGGCCCGCGTGGATCGGCTGGAGGCGGGCGGCCCGGAGGACGCCAAGCAGAGGGGCGCGTTCGAGGAAAACCTGCTTTCGATGGCCAGCGCTTATGGCCTGGCGATTCAGGCGATGGGCGATGCGAAGATCACCAGCAGTCTTCTCCCCGCCGCCATCCGACGCCAGAAGATGTGGAGCGACAAGACTCCGCTGTTCGCGGCGACGGCTGCCTGCTTCGTCGCCGGCGCGGGTGTGGCGCTCGGCTCGTATTTCCTGGGCAACATCCAGTACAGTCAGAATCAATCGATACGCGACCACATCCAGCAGGTGTACAGCCAGGCCAAGACGTTGGATGACCAGTGGCAGAACGACGTCGAGACCATGGGCGCCGATGCGCGCCAGCGCATCGCCAATCTTCAGTCGATGCTCTGGTTCCGCGATTTGTGGCCGGGTTTGATCGCGGACATTCAAAGCGCGCTGCCCGCGCCCGATCCGGCCCTGCTCAGCGCTAATCCGGAGCAGATCAAGAAGATCGCCCGCAAGGATCGGAAGATCATTTACATCGACTCAATGGTTCCCGTCTTCGACACGGACCTCTCGAAGATTCCAAGCGCCGACAACAGCGGCGGCGCGGCGATGCAGGTTCCCGGCGGCACGGCGGCGCCGCTGCCCAACCTGCCCGCGGGCTATATTCCCGCCGGCGCGCACGGGTTCCGCATCACGCTCAACATTGTTACTCCCTACGGCGGCAATCCGGTCAACGCACTGGAATTCGTGCGGCAGACCTTCATCCCCAGCTTGCAGGGGCTGGCGGCAAGGGAATCCACCGGCGGCAAGGTTCCCGGCGTATATCTGGTCGTTTACGCCGACGTCACGCGCCGCCAGCGCGTGGGCAATGATCCGAATTACGCGCGCTTCCTTGAGACGCGCATCATCAACTGGCACAGCGCCACGCAGCCTTCGATGCTGGCCGGCGGCGCGGGAATGGCAGCCGGGGGTTTTGTGCCGCCCGCGCCGGGCAACGGCGAGGCCGAGCTGCTGCCCGACCCGCTCACCGGCGAAGACATGAGCAATGACACGGAAATGGAAGTGGACGTTCTGGTCCTGACCGGCCCGCCCGGCACGCTGGTCGTCCCGACCGTTCCCGCCGCTCCGGCCGCCGCGGCGGCGCCGGCGCCATGATCCCCGAACCGCCGGGACGATGCTGAAAGACAGACGATGCTGAAAGACAAGCGAAGCTGACGGAGAAGCGCAGATGAAGGAAAAACTAAAACTAGCCCTGAAGGCGGCACGCAAGCAGCTTGCGGTGATCATCTGCGCGCTGGTCATCATCGCCGGGCTGGTTCTGGCTTATTGGCCCACGCAAAGCTGGTATACCGACCTGGCCGCGAAGGTCGACGCAAGCATCTCCAAGGGCGGCCAGCTCAACACGATCCTCAATCACCAGCGCCACATGCCCAACGTCACGCCGGACCCCAACGCGCCGGCGCAGCCCCTGGACGTATTCCCCACCCAGGACGTCTATGCGAAGGGCCAAGGCGCAGTGAAAACCCTCGGCGATCAGAGCGCGCAGCTTCTGGGCCTGGCCATTCAGCTGAATCAGCACTTTCCGCTCGATCCGCAGGCTCTGCCCAATGGAGATGATGTTTCGCGCGGGCGCTTCGGCACCAGCTTCACGGCCGCCGTCGAAGGCGACACCTATATTCGCAACTGGCCGCCCGCGGATCTGCGGCAGACCGGTCAGAATTACCCCATTCCGCCCTTGTCGGCCGGAGCGGCGCCCACCACCGAGCAAATTCAAAAGGCGCTGGCCGATTTCAAGGCCCAGTTTGATCGCGACTATCCCACCAGTGCCGGCGCCGTCAACCCCGCCCTTGAGGACCAGTTCAACAGGCAGAGCGCGGACAAAGTGACGCAGATGTTCATGCAGGCCGCCGACACCTGCAAAGTCTATCTCCAGCCCGGCGCCATCAAGCGACCGGCCATCTATGACACATTCAAAAACGCCACGAACAGTCTTCCCCCCGCGAATGTTTGGACGGCCCAGCTTTGGTTGTGGATTGTGGAAGACGCCGCCACCGCTGTCGCCCGCGCCAACACCGATGCCAAAAAAGTGACCGACGCCTCGGTGAAGCAGATTCTCGATCTGACGGTCAAGGATCCGCCGTACCTGGTCTCCGGGGATCCCACCGTCGGCAGCGACACGACGGCGCTCACCCCCGCCCCGGACGTTTCGCCGACCGGCCGCGTCTGCAACGGCATGTACGACGTGTGCCAGTTCAGCATGAGCCTTGATGTCGATGCCGACCGCCTCCCACAGGTGCTCGACGCGCTGCAAAGCGGGCAGTTCCTGACCATCCTTTCGGTTCAGGCCACCGCCGTCGATTCGGCCGACCGTGCGACGCACGGCTTTATCTACGGCGGCGCTCGCATCGTGAAAGTGGATTTGATCTTTGAGGATTTGTTCCTGCACACGGCCAAGGACGGATACAGCCAATGGTGTCCTCCTGGGTCCGGCCCCGCGGCTGGCGGCTCGCCGGGCGGCGTGGGCAGCGGGGCCAACACCGCCAACATGCTGCCGGTCACCACCCATGGCGGATAAAACGAGAGCCTTGTCATGATGAAGAAGATTCTTCAGCAACTGGAAAAGCACGTTCAATGGGGCACGCTCGCCCTGGGCGCGGCGTTCCTCGGTTACATGATCTGGACCTTCGTTTTTCAGAACCCCGCGTCCAAGCCGATGACGATCGGCGGCTCCAGTGAAACGGTCTCGCCCGGCACGGTCGATCGCGTGATCGCCGACGGCCCGGCCACGATTCTCGAAGAGAAAACGCGCACGCAGAATCCCGGCTTCAAGATCGACGTCCCGCCGCCGCCGTCGCTGGACCTGACCAAGCCCTCGACGACGCAGCCGGCCGTCGCCGCCGCGTTCGATTCCTGGCCTCTGGACCTGGTGAAAATCGAACCCGGCCCCGGCGAGAACCAGAACCAGCCGATGTGCAGCGCACTGCCCGTTTTGCCGGCGCTGAACTTTCTCGATCAGGAGCCGTTGCGAACGGTGCTGTCGATTCCTGACGCTTCAGGGGGGTCCAATCCCACCAAGCTCGACCAGGATTCCGTCACGACTTTCTGGGCGCTGCCGATCGCTCCGCTGGCCAAGGCCTTCGCCGCTTCCTTCGGCAAACTCCCCGCGTCGCAGCAGCGAACGTGGTTTGTCCATGCCGATCTCATCCGCCAGGAGCAACTGCCCGACGGAAGCTGGGGACCGGATGTGGTGGTGGCCCGCGTCTTCAATTCGCCGCCGCCGCCGGAATATCCGGTCGCCGCAAGCGCGGGATTCCAGGATCAGGCCAAGGGATTTAGCGCGTGGCTCACCGGCACCGCGGGCAGCCAGAAATCCATCGTCGCCGCCGATTTTCCCGCGGTCTTCTATCCCGACCGCGACGATCTCAAATGGAAATCGATTGAAGATTGGCAGCTCTATCGCGCCAAGCTGCAGGCCCAGGCCAACGTGCCGCCGCCGCCCGTCGGACAATTCGCGCCGGCTCCCGGCGCGGCGCTGAATCAGACTCCAGCCCCACCGTCCGGGCCTCCGCCTGCCGGCGGCAGCGGAATTTTCGGCGGCGGCCCACCCGCCGGCGGATCAGGTGGCGGCGGACCTGGCAGCGGTGGACCCGGCGGCGGTCGGCATGGCCGCAGAGGCGGCCCCAACGGCCCCGGCGGACAATCGGCTTTCGGCCAGCCCGGCGGCCCGAACGGCCCCCAGGGTGTTCGTCAGCAGCCGAAACCCGCCGCGCCTTCCCCATCACCATTTGCCGCCGCGCCGGAGCAAGCGGCTCCGCCGCCGCAGCCGGTTGAGATTCCCAAGCTGCCGCCGCTTCAGCAGGTTCCTGATTCCGCCTTCGATCCCGTCGTTCTCGCGCCCCTCGGCGACGTCGAACTTTATTTCCACGATCTGACCGTCGAGCCGGGCAAGACCTATCACTACAAGGTGCGCTACAGCCTGCTCAATCCCGTCTTCGGAATCGAGACCGCCGTCACCGACAAGAAGCTGGCCGCCGTCTACGGAATCGACAGCCCGGCCAGCGACTGGAGCGAACCGGTCGCGGTTCCCGCCCGCACGAAATTCTGGTGCGCCGACAAGGCTCCGACCGGCACTCTTCGCGCCAACGGCCTGGTGCACTTCACGGTCTTCAGTTGGCACGACGGACAATGGACGAAGAGGGATTATCCTTCCGTCGCCCCCGGCGACGAGATCGGCGACGGAGAATTCAAGACGCACTACACGTTGCTCGACGCCAACTCCGACGAGTCACGTCAGATTCTGATCGCCCCCGACGACGGCGGCGCGGCCATCGCCCGCTTTGAACGAACCGACGCCACGTCGCCGGAGTTCCAAAAGCTCTTGCAGGATCTGGCCGCGGCCCAATCCGCCGCGCCCGGCGCCGCCAATGGCACTGCGCCTCCCGCTCAGCAGACCGGCCTCCAGGCCCAGCCCCCCGGCGGCGGCTGATTTCCCGGCGCACCTTCATGGCGATGAGTCAGAATGAGACAAAATGATGCGCTTTTGAGATTTTTGTTAGTGTATGATAACTTATTGGCGGCTCGCAAGTCATTTTATCGCCTGGATTTGCCGCCGAAGGCTCCCCCGGCGGCTGCCGAAACTCGCCGCGAGGCGCATCATTCGAGCAAACGCTCACGAATTGAGCCGAAAAACCGCGTTGAAACGCTCAAAAAGGGCGTTTTGGCAGCAAATTCCAATCGCTGCCGCGACAGCGTGCCCGGCAACGAGAGAAAGCGCCCGACTTCGCGTGGGTCTGTATCGGAGCAGGCGGTGGTTGGTTAAATGAATATTAAATACGACAGGTCACAAATTGTGACGGAGTCAGAAAGAGCCTCGCAAAATCGCGTCGCTGATCGCCAATTCCGAATCCGTCCTTCGGGGAGGGCTTCTAACAACAAAGATAGATGTCACCTTGGTTTCCTGTGGGCGTTATATTTGGCTACGCCTACATTTCGCCCGTTTTGAGCTTCGGAAGGATGGTATGATTCTTATAGAATCTGCGGCGCTACGATACGGGAAAGGCACGTCTGAAATTCGTTGATCGCGATTGGAGGTAGCTCAATGGGACTCTCTGTTCAGGTCGGCATTCTAGCGTTTTTGCAGGCCAACGTCCCCGATGGCGCTGCGTGGTTTCGACAGTCATTCAATGCAGTCAACGACCTTCTTCGACAACACCACCTGCCCGAGCACTCCGAGCCGGAAACGCTGCCGAAACTGGAAAATCGATGTTCCCTGCACGGATTTCAGTATTCTATGCTTCATATCCTCCGCCGAGCTTACGCACGACGCATTGCTGATCCCAACTGGATTGCGACACCCGTGCCGATCGGACAAAAGCCCACCGATGACCCGGTACTCCGGACGCAATATCGGCGCGCCGAGAGCCATCTTCTTACCCACAGCGATGCCGAAGGTTTCTATCTTCCGGTTGACTTCAATAAGGTTCTATTTGATGACAGCAATCGCATTCCCGGTCGCATGGTGGGTTCGAGCTATCGGCTCATTGAGGAACTGGTCGTGGTCGCCCCTGCGCTTGAAATTATGATGGATGGGCAGTCGCTGCCGGATGCCGAGGCAGAGTCAGTCAACGCGCTATTAAATGCTCAGGCCAGATTGAACGCTCAGACCGGGCTCTTCGAGGAGAAAATCGTCTGGCTTTCGCTCTATGAAGCCGCGAGGCTAAGCATTGAACACCGAACGGCAATCGTTTTTGGCTGATCGGAAGTTGGGAATGCAACGGTGGTGAATGGATACGACGACATCCATCAAATCGCCGACTGTGCGGAACGATTCCTTCCCAGCGAACGCTCGAACCCGCGCGGCTGGCCTACGGCGGCGGGGCAAACGCCAGCCTTGGCGAATCGGATAATTTCGGTTCGCTTAAGGCCTGTTCTCGCGCAGGGACGCTGAGGCACGGAGCAAATACCGGGTTCATGATGGCTGATGGCATTCTTTCTCCGCGCCACTGCGTCCCTGCGCGAGGTCAACTCTGAAATCTGGCGGCCGTGAGGCCGGCGTCAACCTTGGATCCCAGGGACAGCCACCCATTTATCCCACGCCGATTAAACCTTATGCGGTCGTTGCTGTCTGGACGCGCTTCAATCCCTTGAGCTTGAGCAAATCCTGCGCGCGCACAGAGGCCACCACGGAACTGCCCGGCCGGCCGGGGTGAAGAATAAACTCCACCTCGAAGGCCTCGCCGGCCCCGTGGGTCAGGACTACCGTGCCGGATTGACCTTTCTCCAGGCCTTCGTCGGGCAGGTCGCGCAAAAGTGCGACCACATCCAAATCTTCAATAGCGTTTGCCATGGCCACTACTCCAAATACGCCGTTACCAGCCGGGGCTGCGATTCGCCGGAGCGGATCATCCAGATACTCGGGATTATATGATTTCCTTTCGGCCCAGTCATCTGAAATCTGATTTTATATTTCGTTCCGAATCCTGACGGGCGGCCGGGGGCAGCCTCGCCATCCCTCGCGGCGGTTTGCAGCGCTTCGCGGAGAAGCGACCAGGAATCGCGTTCGATGCCGAGCAGCCGCCGGAACAATTCGGCGTGATGTCACCCGTGACGATGCAGCGGATCGAGCAGATAGCTCAGAATCTTTTCTTCATCGATAATCGCCTGGCTGCCGTTGGGTAATTTCACACAGGCTCACTTCCACTCAAAGACCCCGGCGCAGTTGCGAGGCACCAACGGCATTTTACAAACGCCGGGACGTGAACGCTACGATCGGCAGCCACCGGCTGATTTGGCTGATCGGCCCAGACACCCCCCTGCCGTGCCGATGCCGACAAGTCGGCATAGAGAGTGGAGCAGTAGACAGTAGAAAGTAGACCGTCCCGATCCATCGCGAGTCTGGCCAGGCGCATTGGTATGGCAGCGCTTGTCAGTCTGGCCGCCCACACATAGAGTCGTGGCCATGCCGCCGAGCACCGTTGGCAAAACTGTCGCGATTCGCATTCGGCGGCAGGATGCGCCGGGCAAGCCGCGGCGGTGGGAAACTTTCTCCGTGCCGCATCGGGCGAATCTGAATCTCGTTGCCTGTCTTCAGTGGATCGCCGCCAATCCGGCGCAGAGCGATGGAAAAAGCACGACGCCGCCGGCTTGGGAAGCGGAGTGTATGGAGGAGGTTTGCGGCGGTTGCGCGATGCTCGTCAATGGGCGGGCGCGGCAGGCGTGCTCGGCCATGGTCGATTCGCTGGCGGATTCCGATTCGCCGATCACGCTGGAACCGCTGAGTAAATTTCCCGTCGTGCGCGATCTGGTGGTCGATCGCCAGAGGTTTTTTGATGATCTCAGGCGCGTCAAGGCGTGGGTTCCCATCGACGGGTCGTATGATCTTGGCGCCGGGCCGATGGTCAGCGCGGGGGCGGCACAGAAGCGTCAGGCGATTTCGGGGTGCATCGGGTGCGGGTGCTGCCTGGAGGCGTGTCCGCAGTACACGGCGGGCAACAAATTCGTGGGAGCGGCGGTCATCAATCAAGCGCGGCTCTTCAATGAACATCCGGTCGGGGCGGAGCTGAAGGGCCAGCGGCTCCAGACGCTGATGGAGGAAGGGGGCGTTCAGGATTGCGCTAAATCCGGCAACTGCACGGAGGTTTGTCCCAAGCAAATCCCGCTGCTGGAAAGCATCGCCGCGGTGCAGCGGCAGGCGACGGTGCATCTGGTCCGCAAATTCTTCAGCGCCTGAGCGGTATCGTGACGATAGGAAGGGTAAGAAGAGTGTGAAGGGTAAGAAGGGCTAGGACACAGTCTTCCCCTTCATACTCTTCTTACCTTTCATACCTTTCTTACAGCTTCCATAACGCATGTCGCATCTACGCATCACTTTCGGCGATTGTGAAATCGAGCGGCGCGATTTAGAGCAGCGGCTGGTCATCGGCCGCTCGCCGGAGTGCGAAGTGGGCGTGCGCGACGTGCTGCTGTCACGGCGGCACTGCCGCATCGAGCCGGACGAAGCGGATCAGGGTTCGTGGCGGGCGATCGATCTGGCGAGCAAGAACGGCACGCGGCTCAACGGCCGCCCGCTCGCGGGTCCGGTGACGCTGCGCGACGGAGATGAGCTGATTCTCGGCCATGTCACGGTGAAATTCGCCGCCGGAACACTGGCGGAGTCGGGGCTGACTCCATTGCGTGCCGCGCCGCTGCGTCCGGCGGATCCGACCGAGGCGCTGTCGGCGACGTTCGCGGGGTTCGCATATTTGGAACCGGGCGAAGGCGCGGATTGTGCCAACCTGCCGCGTCCGCGTCCGTCCCCCCGTCCGCCGGCGGCGCTGGACCGGGAGGACATTTATTCGCTGCTGACGGCCATCGCGTCGAGCAGTTGGGATTCGATCTACGAGGAGGCCCGTAGGCCGCTGGCGTCGGCCGAAGCGGCGGCGGAGAGCGGCGTTTATCGCGCTCCCATTCGACAGCGTCCGCGCTCGCCGATTGATCTGTCGCTGCAAGTCTGCCATCGCGCCGAGCGGGCACGCATGCGCCGCCATCCCCGGCTGCGGAGGTTGGCCGCCAGCAATGCGCCGGCCCTGGTTCTGGCAGCCATCGTTGCCTTGAAGCTTTGTTTCGACCCACATGTCGGCGCGATGCCGCCGGCGGCACAAGCAGCGCCGATTGCGCAAGCGGCGTCGATCGCCATTGCTCCCACCCCGGCGGACGTGATCGTTCGCACCGCCGCCACATTATTGCCGCTGTTGCCGTAGACGATTCTCACACCGCCAGAATGGTCAGGACGCGCGCCGCCTTCTCGACGTCGGCCTTGAAGCGGGAGAACGGGCGGGCCTTGGGATTGAGCGGGGCGCAGATGAATTTCTCGCGGTTGCGCGGATCGGGCCGCACGCGCTTGAGCGTGGTTTCGCCGTTCTTGAAGCGAATCCAGTAATCCTTTTCCCAGACGAATCCTTCGCTCTCCCAGCGGCGGATGGAGCAGCCGACGCGCTCGCCGTCCTGGTAGCGCGGTTCCATGCACTGTCCATCGACGGTGACGGTGAACTCAATGCCGACATCGGGAGCAAGCCCGAACTCCGCGTCCGCCTGATCGCGCAGATCGGTGCGCACGGCCGACACGGCGCCGTAGTGGGGAGTGCGGACCATCATCGTCTGTGCCGGCGGCGGCGGCGGCATGCGGCTTTCGCCAAGACGATCGGCGGTGGTGATGCCGGGTATCGCGGCCGCGGTCTGCCGCGCCGGCGGGTCGGCGATCCAGGCGGGGTGATGCACGGCCTGCGGATCGCGGGCCAGTTGCACCAGCGCGTCGGGGTTGTATCCGATGGCGGCGGCCAGCCGGCGAAGTGTGTTGGAATTGGGCAGCCCGCGGTCTTGCTCCGTTCGCGCGATGGTGCTGGCGCTGACCTCGGCCCGCAGCGCCAATTCCGCCTGCGACCAGTGCCTGCGTTCCCGCCCCTGCCTGACGATTTCCGCGACAACTGCCATGCCTTGGCCCCCTTTCTCGCCCCCTGGCCTTGCGATCCCGGCTTTTTCCCTTTCTTCAGTGCGGTTTTAGGCCATGACAATTGCCTATGCAAACAAAGTTTTAAACAAATATTTAAATATTCATTTGACTACTCAGATTGGTGGTAATATCCCCACATGGCTACAGAAAGAGCTTCGTGTGGATCGGGACATTGTGGCGGCGGTCTGCCGCCGGGCTGCCGCGAGGGGGACGGCAGCCGGGCGGCAAGCCCGCTGGACGATCTTTCGCCGCCGCAACTATGGCGGCTGCTGGATGAGCGGCAGAAGTCGCTGCTGCAGCGGCAGTTTTTCCGCGACGAGTGGGCGGAGCTGGCGGCGATCCTCGACGACCCGCCGCCGCGCGCGGGGGAATCCATTCGAGCGCTCTGGCTGGCGTGGCGAAACATCGCGGTGACACGATTGGCCATGGACGGCCAGATCAGGAGGCCGAGATGAGCGGGAAGCGAAAGTTGAGCAGGAAGCGAACGGTGAGTGGGAAGCGAAAGGTGAGCAGGAGGCGAACCATGAACAGGACCAAAGCCGCCGAATCGAAACGGGATATGTTCGATCCTTACATCGAGGGGTACGAGTCGCGCCTGGCCGCCGTGCCGCGCACGGCCAATCCCTACGCCGGCTGCGATGCGCATCGCCTTTGGGATGACGGATGGATGGAGGGGGACGGCGAAGGACTGCTGAGCGAAATGCAACGACGCAGACGGGCGGGGTGACAAGGCGTGGCGTCCCTTATCACCAGGCCGGGATATCTGGAGGATTGATTGCGTCCGAACCACTTACGGCCGCGAGGACTCGACCATCCTTCAGCGCCACACTCACGGGGGTCGTGGCGAACCAATCATGATCCTGCCGGAGCGTCAGGCGCACACTCTGTGGTGAATCGGCAAGCGGGTCCGCTCCCGCGGCCGCGACCGGCGGCATGGCAAGAAATGCGACGCGAAAGCCGCGATGGATCGCCGCCAGACTTTCGTATATGGGAATCGCGCGCACGCAGTCTTCGCAATCGTAGTGGTACAGGAGCACGATCCAGCGGCCATGTCGCAGGTCGGCGTCGCCGTTGATTTCGTCCAGAAGCGGGAACGGTTTGCCGATCCATGACGGCGGATCGAGAACAATCAGCCCGCCGGTTTGGGCTTCTGCAGCTACGGGAGATTTAAGGAAATACATACCCCACAACGCGCCGCTGCCGACGAGGGCGGCAGAGATGCCGCCGATGGGGCGTGGCCGGGTCGGCCAATCGAGTGTCCACCCGATATGTCGCGGCCGAGTCAGCCAAAGGGCTACAATGGCAGAGACATCCAGAACGGCGGTGATCGCCGGCGGGACTCTCAGGTTCCCGAAGCATCCGCAACTGGCCGCGCCGTGAGCGGCTTCGTAACCAGAAACGGCAGCGAAGATCGTGAAACAGACCATGGCACAGACGAAGCGAAGGCGAGTGAAGCCGCCGATCAGCAGCCAGATCGCGAGGAGGAATTCGACCTCAATGAAACCTGCGAGTAGCCGTCCGGTGCGGAAGATCAGATTTGGCGTGGCAATCGGGCCGGTGAAAAGCTGATGGGATTTCAGCGCGGCCGCCGCCAGAAGTACGAGGGCCAGCGTAATTTCCACGAGGCCCGCTCGCGCGCATTTCAATCGCATCATGGTTGCGTGGCAAGTTGTGTCGCCGCGCCAGGGCCAAGCACCGAATTGATGCGCTGCTTCGCCGCTTCGATGTCGGCCTTTTTCCTCGCATCAGCCGCACGCATTAGGTCGGCAATCTCGGCGTCGGTCATTGTGCGTTTGTGGTCGCGGATGGTGTAGTTCAATCCAGTTCGGACGTCTACGATGATTGTTCTAAGCGGCCATACCATCGTATACAACGACTCAGTGTTTTTTGGATCGCCGACGTTGTAGCTCTTCACCGTAGTGGTGTCTGAAATCACGACCTCCGAAGTCTTGTTTGGCCACCAATGCAGCCGGGCCCATTTTATGCGGAACGGCAGCATGAAGCCCCCGCCCGCGTCTCGGAATTGGTCGTTTGTAAGCAAAAAAAATGGCTGGTTGGGATCCTCCCTCAGTGCAAATTGGTAAGACACCAACGCATAGCCGAGTTTGCGGCTAAACGTGAAGAGATGGATAATTGCGGTACTCCCAACCGGTTCGAGCAAGGTTCCCAAGACGCGGTCGTCGTCGGGAAAGGCGCATTCCATTTCTTGAATGTCTCGGGGCAACATCCACCGATCTTGCTCGTGTTTCTGAAAGCGTATGCCGAGCGCGACATCAATATCGGCAATGTCCACCGGCAGTTTGTATGAATCCCAGATTGATCCATAAGGAAACGGGTTCTGTGGATGCGCGTCTTCGCGGTGGTATTCCAGTTGTTCATAGCGCTGGGATCCGTAAATCCGTATTTCCGACGAATCGTAGTCGAGGGCGTCGTTTTTGCCGGCGACCTCCTCGTACCGGGCCTTCCCATTCAGAAAAAGGAACCTTGCTGCGAAGTCCCTCGGGCCAGCCCAGAACGGTCCCATCATTGCGCCGTTGCTCAATACGATACCGGGCGCAGTCGTCGCCATTGCTGCGCGAGGTGGGCCATAATCCTGTGCAACTTCGCAATCCGCAGAAACATTTTGAAGTTTTGCCAATCTACCCAAAAGCGCCGCCCGGACGGCCTGTTCGTCCGGAGCCGCGGATGCCGGCGCTCGCATGAAAAGACCGACGACGAAAACACACGCTATTTTCGTGACTTGCATTATCGGGCTACCATTCTGCGTTTGGGATCATGGCCCCCGCGGTTCGGCATATAACTGCGGCACCTCTAGCCCGGCGGCCTTTAGCGCTATAGAAATCACTTCGGCAACACCACTAAAGCGAATTGCAGTTTGTGGCGCCCGATTGGCCGGGGTCGCAGCTTACGCCGTCTATCCCATTTTGGGGTGTTCCCACTGGGTATAGTGGTACCGTTCCGATGGAATTGATGCAATATGAATCGGAGTATGCATTAGCCGTACCGCATTGCTGCGAGTCTCCGGTGACGCCACACCATATCGGCGGGTCAGCGAAATTGCCTAAATCGTAACAATTGTTGAAGTTGGTACTTGTGGCGGTTGTGACATAGATCACGCTATAATGGTGACCATTAACTATATAGCCGCCAGTGCGGGTCTCTCGCGCGCATGTAAGCGCACCGCAGGATATCCCTACCTGACAGCAGGTCGATGTATCAGCAATAAGCAATCGCGCCGAACTGCATACCAAGGCACAAAATGCAACGAACAAGAGTGTTTTACGCATGCAAAACTCCTAATCACTTCACAAACGAAACCCGCCCCCGAGAGCGGAAGTGATCGCCGTGGGGACAGCAGAAAATGCCATGGAAGGCTACTTACCCATTGCTTCGCCTCTTCTCCGCGATAACCGTCGCGCGATATTGAACTGTTGCCGCGTGGGGAACCGAGCCATTTATTTTCAGGCTCAAAAGCGCCGAAATATACTGCCCCGCGTCGTCAACATGTGGCGACAAGGATACAGTGACGGACTTGACGGTCACTTCATCGCCGAGAAGTGCTGGGCTGCGAAACGAGAGAGTATTGCCCGCAGTATCCAACTTAATCTTGTAGGGCAGCGCATCAAGAAGATGCGAGGCAGCACGGAAGTATAACGTTCTTTCGACGGTTTCGCCGACGTGTACAATGCCGAAATCGAGAACGCCGGGGAACACGACAAAGGCAATGGACGCGTCGACCGTGCCCGTGGCGGAAAGCAATAATGACTCATCCCCACCTGCATAGTTAAATCGGCATACGACCTGTTTGAGAAACCTACCCGGTGGAAATCCGCGAGTCGAAACCTTGACGGGAAGTTTCACCGATTCTCCCGGCGCCATTGTTTGAACGCCAGTGATAAAATTGGCGACTCGAGTGCAGCCACAACTGGTAGCAATCGAAACAAGCGATACGGGCTTGTCACTGTGGTTTACAAGATTGAATATGACGCCCACGAGATCATTACTGCTTACCACCCCAGCATCAATGGTGGCCGAAATTGCCAGTACCGGCTCCCAGGCACTTCCCGTGTGTAAATTGCTTTTTGCAACAGGAACGCGGCTGCTGAATCCTCGCCAAGTGAAGACCCCTGACACTCCCAAGGCGATTGCGATTGCCAGGGAGAAGCCGGCGAATTGTTTCCTATTGTGGGCCACTCGTGGCTACCTCCCGATCGCGCATGGCTGCAAAGATATTGGCCACCTCCTCGGCGTTTGGCCGATACCGACGTATCCAATCGTCTAGTGCCACCTCGGCAGCGGCGGTTTGCCCCGTAGAGTGCAGCGAAATAACCACGGTCGCAAAAGCGCTTTTGGCATATTGATACCCGGGATCGGCCGCCACGACCCGAAATTGCTTTGCGGCTTCCGCGAATTGCCCTGAGTCCAAAAACGCCCGTCCGCGCAGCCAAGCCACGCCAAGTCGCTCATTCTCAGTCATTGCGCTCGTATCAAGTGCGAGCAGAAGCGGAAGCGCGTGGTCTTCATCGCCCATCGCGAACATACATTCCGGCACGCTAATCATCGCGTGGTTTCGGGCGTCGGCCAGCGTCAGATTATCAGGGGCGGCCCAGCGAATGATGTCAGAACCAATCAGCGCAAGCGACCTCAAACAGGGCAGATCGCTAGCTCGAATGTTGTCAATAACATCCCAAAGGAGCCGCCGGGCATCGTTCATTGCGATCAGGATCGGCTGGGCCTCAATCGCCCCGGGCGAATAAGCGTGAAGCTCGCGATCAGCCCGCGTAACTGCCGCCCTGAAAAACGCGGAGGCTGTATACGCATCCCCAGCGATATCTCGATACGCTCGGCCGATTTGAAAGAGCTGTTGCCAACCCAGTGGCGATGACTCCAGCGTGCTTTCCAATTGCAGTCGATCCCCGGCCTGCAACGATCGGCCTGTGGATAATTCTACTTGCCAGTTCTTCAGCCATTCCACCACCCTGGGATCTGATGAACTGGCCGATTCAGCTAGAGAAACCGGATCAGCCAAAGGAATCTGCACTGCCCGCGCAGCATCGACAACCTCTTGCGGCAAAGACGCCGGCACGGTCGGTGATTCGGCGGGTTGTGGAACCTTAGTCGGCTGGATTGGATTAGCAACGACCATCTGTTGCGGTTTGAGGTGTCCCAGGCTCCACTGCGTCCACGCCCACCAACCCAGTCCACCCGCCACGAGAAGTGTGCACAGGCCAGCCAATGCAAGGGACAAAACGCTCGGCGGTTTACGCCCTTCAGGTTGGGAAGCAATATCAGGCACGCCTGCTCCTTCCGACAACCACAAATGCAGCACGCGAATCCTATCTACCCCCCCCCGTAGCTTTCAAGATAATTCCGACATTATTTTGAAATTAATTTGCGTTTGATCGCGAACGCGGTATTGTGTGCTCCGATAGTGGAGGATTTGTGTCCGCTTCTCGCCTCGTTAAGTGTCTTTGGATGATGGTTTTACCCGCCTCCGCCCTGGCCCAGGCGGACGATCCAGTTCTTGTTCCGCGCGCGACCGACAGCGCCGTCGCTGCCGTCACCAGTGAGATCAATGCCGGCGATGATGCCTCGGTTGCGCAGGCGGAAAAGCAGATTCGGTTCTGGTTCGTCAAGGAAACCGTGCCGATGCCGTTCTGGCGGACCTGGCTTCCCGCGCTGATGAATTACCGGCGATATCAGGAGGCGGCTGATCTCTCGATTGGCGCGGTCATGCAGCGACCGGGAATCGAAGCCATTGCGCCGCTGCTGGAATTCCGCGCCAAGGCTCTGATGGCCCTATATAAACCGCGGGAGGCGCTGGCGGCCGCGAAGTCTTATTACAATGTGTGCGCCCTTAAGGACACGGGAAACGCACTGGACCTTATCGAGCAATGCCTCAAGCCGGACAATAATGATGCGGTGATTCGATTCCGCGCTGAACAGGAAGCCGCCGCAAGCGCCGCGGCCTCGGGCGGCAGGCTGCCGCAATCGTCGTTCCTCAAATCGGTGCACATTGACCCCGCGCCGTATGACCAGGCAATCAAAGACTGGTCGCAAATGCCGGATCGCCCCGCTTACGCCAACCTCTTGCTCGCCGCGGATCGCGCGATGGAGGCCGAGGCGGTTTTCCGTGAGCTGTATAAGTCGGCAACGGACCAACAAACATTGACGGTCGCGATTGACGGAATCACCCGATCCCTTCGTGCCGAGGACGGCAACGTCGCCCGCGCGGATGTGTGGCTGATGGCCTTGCAGCGCGGCACCGCTTCGTCCGCCGCGCCGTGACGCCCACGTCCCACCCTTGTTAATGGAGACACCATTCATTTATGGAGTAAGTGGTTTCCTGGGCAGCACGGTGATGTGGCCGTTGTTTTCGAGGATGGCGACTCTGGCCTCTTCGGGGCCGGGGATGCCGGCGGAGCGCAGGGCGATCTCCAGTTCGTGCAGCGTCATCTGCATCTGCTTCAGAGCCTTGTAATCCACGTGGCCGTCGCGCACCAAAAACACGGGGCGGCCTTCGATGAGCAGTTCGACGCTTTGCGATCGAACGGTCAGCCAGCCAACGCACCAGTTCAGAAGCACCAATGTGCCGGCGAGGAGGATGCCGCCGGTGACGGTGTTGTCGCCGCCGTTCATGGCGTTCTGCACGGCGTTGCTCAGCAACATCAACAGCACCAGATCGAACGGGGCCAGTTGTCCGACCTGCCGCCGGCCGGTCAGACGCAGGGAGATCAGCAGGAACAGATAGACGATCGCCGCCCGCGCGACGAACTCCCACCAGTGCGGCAATGAAATGGACCACATAACCGATTCCTCGCTTCCCGTCGGGATTGTTTGTCCCTATCGGTTGTTTATCGGCAGACCGCGCGGGCGTATGTTAAGGGTAATGAACCGGCGGATTTTTCTGATTCTTTCGGCCTTGCTGGCGGCGGCGGCCCAGACGGCTCAGTGCCAGACCACGGCGCCGGCCGATTTCAATCAAACGGCGCCGCGCGGAGCGCTCAAGCTGTTCTTTGCGGCCGACATCCGCGGCGACGGGCAGGCGATGCGGCGGCTGCTGCTGACGGCCAATGCGGCCGAGGAGCGCATGGCGGCCGCGATGGCGGGCAAGAAGGACGCTGATCGGGAACTGACCGGCGCGCTGGAGACGAGATTTCCCGATCCGAGCAAGCCCGATCCGCGAGCCGGAGCCGAGGCGCAACTGCCGGGGATCTTCGCCACGATCGATCAGTCGGAGCAGCAGATCAACGGCGACACGGCCACGCTCAAGGCAGCCGGCGGCGACAGTCCGCCGTTCACGCTGCAGCGCGTCGATGGCAAATGGCGCATTCCGCTGGCGGTGCTGTTGCAGAACGTCGAGCCGGATTTTCTCGCCGATCAGGCGCGGCAGATTGAGATACAGATCAAGGTGATGAAGTCCGCCGCCGTGGACGTGGCGGCGGGAAAATATTCCACGCGCGAGCAGGCGGTGGAGGATGTGAAGCAGCAGATGTTCAACGCCGCCGTCGCCGATCATGTCGCGGCGACGTCGCAACCGGCGGCTACTCAGCCTTAGAGGCCAGAAACTCCTCGGCTTTGCGCAGCACCTGCCGGGCCGTTGCAAATGTCAGCTTTGTCAGCGCCGACTCGAACGGCTCGAAGGCGTAACCTTCGTGTTCGTTGCTGAGCGTCACTTTCTCCGTTTCGATTTGGGCCAGATAGAACGTGACTGTCTTGCGCACCAGCCCTTTTTTCTTGTCGCGGAAGAAGTAGACGATCTCCTGTGCGAAGCCGGGGATGATGTGCGCGTCGTCGATTCCCGTCTCCTCCTTGAGTTCGCGCACGGCGGCGTCCATGAGCGTCTCGCCGTTTTCGACGTGCCCCTTGGGATAGTCCCAGTGGCGGCCGTAATCCAGCAGCAGGTAGAGGCGCCGGGCTGGTTCCCCCTCGGCGGGCGCAGCCATGCGATAGACCACAAACCCGGCGGATTTTTCATCGACGGCCATGCGGTTGCTTCTAACGGATGGCGTGTGTCTTGCCAAACGCGCCGCCGAATGTCCGGGCGGCGGCACGGCGGCTGACCCACAGGTTGGCGTCGGCGATCGATGATACACATGTTACACTTTTTCGGCATTACATTAGTGTATGATAACTTGATTTCGGACGTAATGGCTTTCTACGCTTGGACTTGCGGCGGGGAGGGCGATGTAGCGCTTGGGAGGGTGGAATAATGTGTAACATGGAGGAATGTGGATGGGTTGAGGGAGTTTCCGCCGAGTGGGGCTGCGGGAGTTGTCCTGACGGACTGTTCTTTTCGATGGCGGAAAAACGACGACCCACCTGCAAGGTGTGTCGAAGGTTCTGTTTGTGGGTAGGTAAGGAATTCATCCGCTACCCGGATGAATACATGCGTCGATCTGCTAGAAACTAGCAGCGACGCATGGAGCACCGGGAGCAGAAAGAAGAGGTGTTTGGCTCCATGCGGAGCACCGAAGCGAAGACGCGGGCAGCGGGCCGCAGTCGAGCATCGGTAGAGGTTTGATAAAGGCTTTAGGGGACTGTGCCGCCATCAGGAAAACAGTCCCCACTTTCGATTTTGAGCTTTAGCAATAGGAGGGAGGGGAGTTCGATGTACCGATGTGAAGCAGCTTCTCAGGAAGCGTTTGTTCAGCAGCTTGCCTGCAATCTGGTCAATCACGGTTATTGGCACTACGTGGCAGCGGAGATTCCGTCGGGGAAGGATCCACAGGCCGTGGATGCCAAGCTCATCGCCGGCTACGGCCTGGAGCTGTCCAAGTGGGCACGGGCTAGGCGGAAGGCTAAAGGGAAGGCCAAGCTTTCGTACCTTCGGTGTGGACGCTTCTTCGTTCTCATTGCCACGGAAGGTGTGCATCTTTTTCTTCGCCGGGAAGGGAACGTGCGGGACATCCGGCGCCAGCCGATTCACTTTCACGGTTATTCCATCGGTTGCAGCAAGGGGAGTGACGGCCGATACCACGCCTCGGTGAAGATTCGGGCCGAGGCCGCCAACGAACTGCTGGCGTATTTTCTGGAGCTGGCGACGCATCGGTCCAAGGCAAACCTGGTCGCGGAGTTTCAGATGATTCGCTTTGTGCCATACGCGCGCGTCCGCCGGCAACTGTTGAAGTTGCTTCGCCTTGTGAACGAGCGGCGCCGGGTGTGCGGCTTTGAGCCGGTGCCGATGTCGGCCCTCAAACTTCGCCGGCAAATCGTGAAGGTGTTCACCTTGGAGGATACCAAAGTGGAAGATACCGGTTGCTTCCATCAGGTCGAAAAGCGGATGGCATAACGCCTACCAGCGGACGGATTCATCGGCAACACTATCCACCTCGGGAGGTTCCGTTATGATTTGTGCAAATGATTTCCGATCGCCTCGCGCCCAAACGTGACCTCATTGGCCAAGAGTACGTGCTGGTTCAAGCATGGAGAAAGACCGCCGCGTATATTCGATACCATAACTGGTATTCTGACACGTTGGCCCTGGATTTAACGTCACTGAATTTGCCTCATTTTTTGGCTGAGCTCGCGGAACGGCTCAAGACGCCCGAAGCTTGGGAAAATGACCGTCTTCGAATCGTGCCTGCGCCAAAGAGTCAGCGTTGGCACATATCAAAAACGTCGGGGTGGTCTCCTAAGGATTCCGAGGCCGCTTCAAAAAAACTGCGGCCACTGGCACATGTCAGCCTGAAGGACCAGGTTGCCGCAACGGCGCTGATGTTGTGCGTCGCAGATCGCATTGAAACACTGCAAGGCGATCCTCGGCAATCCACAAAAGGATCGCGACGAAAGGGAGTACTGTCGTACGGCAATCGTCTGTTTTGTGATTCAAGGGCGGGAAAGTTAAGGCACCGTTGGGGATCGCGGAAGCTATATCGTGCCTACTCGGAGGACTATCGAACGTTCCTTGCTCGAACCACGGTCGTCGGAGATGAAATCCTGAAAACGAGCGACGACGCACGAATTGTAGTTGTTTGCTCGGACCTGAGCCAATTTTTTGACCGCGTGCGGCCGCATTTATTGACGACAAGTCTGACGGAACGTTCGGAGGCGGGTGACGATGAAGGTTTTTATAAGCTCGCGCGACGTGTTCTAAACTGGCGGTGGGACCCGAATGACACGGCGGAACTGGATGCGTACTGCGCCCATGCCGATCTCGCAGATTTCGAATCTGTCGCACTCCCCCAGGGACTTGTAGCAGCAGGGTTCTTTTCTAATGTCGCAATGCTTAACTTCGATGAGGTGCTTAAACGGAAGATCGGCCGCGAATGGATTGAGGGAATTCGTCTCGAAGACGCGAGCAGGTACGTGGATGACCTGCGGCTTGTTCTTGCAGTCAAGAACAACATGTCGCTGACGGAAATTGAGCACAATGCAAAGCAGGGGCTACAAGAATTACTCGATGAAAACGCGAAGGGCCTTCGCGTCTCGGAAGCCAAGACTAATGCCGCCGTGTTCCGTGGGGACGAGCGGGCGTTAGTTCGACAAAGTGGCAAGATGGCTCGTATTCAAACCGCGGTCTCCGGAGGGTTCGATGCAATTGGTGGCGAAGAAATTCTTGATGCAGTGCACGGATTGATTCGATCGCAACGGCGTTACTCTTCGTCTGCGAAAAACGCCGACGGGTGGACCCTTTCGCCTGTTCCCGATGTAGCCGATGCCACTGTGGCTCGCTTCGCGGCCGGAAAATTTAGAACAACCTTTAGATCGTTACGGCCCCTCTTGCCCGACGGCTCCGTCGTACCGAACGACGATCCTGATTCAACGGGGATCGTCGAGCGGCCTCACATCACGCGCAACAGAGCAGACCTGGATGATGATGCCCGCGCATTTGCCCTTGGGTTGATCGAGCAATGGATTGAGGATCCATCAAATGTGCGGCTACTGCGCATTGGGCTCGATATTTGGCCAGCCTCGGACGTTTTGAAGAACGTGCTGACGCTCCTGAAGCCTTACACCAAAAGTGCACGAGGCCGTCGAGCTCCGCGTAGAGTTGCTTGGTATTGTCTTTCAGAAATCTTTCGAGCCGGGGCGACAGAAACAGGGATCGTTGAGGACTCAGAATCATTGCCGGGAGGGCTCAAGCTATCTGAATACCGGGAACTGCTTTGCGACGAGGCCATGCGCCTTGCAAAATTGCCAAGCAAGTTGCTTCCTTGGTATCTCAAGCAACAGGTACTCCTCTTTCTTGCGGCAACGAGTCCGTTGGATTTTAGTGGGCTCAAGCTCGACGGCTCAGGTGAAACCAGGGCCTATCGAAGGTTGCTTCGATTTCTGAATGGGCGGTTCGAAAAGTTGTCAGATTCGCGATTCGCCATCTTGGCAATTCTCGCCCGCCGCGCGTTTCTTACATCACGAGGTGCAATTCGTTTGGTGCGGCGCGCGTTGACGCCTGACATTGTCGCACAAATCGCGGCACGAGATCCGTCTTTCGCAATTGAAATTCATGCTGGGGGGCACAAACAAGCCTTGGAGTTACCGTCGCGCCTGCGACTTGATCTCTGCCTCGATTCGGTCGTCTCATCTAATAAGTGGGCCTCGTTGTCATCCGTTGTGCTTGATGGCGGACAAACTGGTCCGCTTCGAAATGAGGTTGCAATTGCTGCGTTTGCCGGGCTCTGCCTCGATGCGCTGAAATCACAGCCGGGGCTAGAGGTGATTACCCCCAGTGAAATTCAAGTAAAAGTCTCTCAGGACGCGAGCAACAAACAATCCGTTTCCGCCGTAAGAATCGTTCCTCGTGGAATCCCTCCAGAAGGCTCGATGTATCGTCCGCCGGATTGGTGTCTGCCTGAAGAGCGTTGGCGGTTTCAACTCGGCTTTCTGCTTCGATTCATCCTTACGGGTCATAGAGACTTTACACGCTCTGTTCGACCAGATAGTTGGAGAGAAAAAGCGAGCGTATATCGGGCACCGGAGAGCCATTGGCTCCAACGACGCTACGCATCTTTCAACGGTCAGGCAGGTTTTGGAAATGACTGGTTGCCGATCTCAGACTGGACTGAGGACCTTCTTTCGGCCCTATTGAGTTGGCCTGGTTGCCAGAAACGGAAAATCGACACGCACATTCGCGATGGGCTGGAAGCCACCAAGTCACTCATCGATCTCCATCTCAGCGATGTCCTCAAGAACCAAAAAAATGGTGTACTTGCGTTGAAGGTTCGAGCACCCTGGCAAGCGAAGGCGCCTGGCACCCGCCCCCTGAGAGCGTGCGTTGTTCAGACGGTCATTCCTGGGCCGAGGGACTTCGCTCCGGACGACCTTGCATTATTGGGGCCATTGATTCGAGGAAGGCACCGGAATCACCTTTCGGCGGCGCTCGTTGCAGTTGAGCGCATGCTTGCGCTCAGGGAAACACATAAGGGACAAGACAGTCGACTCGACTTGTTGATTTTGCCAGAACTGGCGGTGCATACGCGTGATGTAAAGACGCATCTAATCCCCTTTGCGCGTGCCCATAAGGCGATCATATTGGCGGGGTTAGTGTACGAACAAGTGATTCCAGGTGAGCCACTCGTCAATTCCGCTTTGTGGATAATCCCGCGGTGGTCGAAGGCCGGCGGGCTGCAAATCGTTACTCGGCGACAGGGGAAGCAACATCTGGCGGCTTTGGAATTGAAACTTAATGATGGCGGACCCCGACTTCACGGTTTTCGGCCCTGTCAGTGGCTCGTCGGTTACGATTGGTCGACTTCTGCCGACAAACAGCCGCTATGGCTTACAGCATCTATCTGCTATGACGCGACCGACTTGCAGTTGGTCTCGGCTCTCCGCAATACCTCTGATGTGTTTGTCATTCCTGCGCTCAATCAGGATGTTACTACGTTCGATCAGATGGCCCTAGCTCTCCACTACCACATGTTTCAGATGGTCGTTGTCGCCAACAACGGTCTTTTCGGCGGAAGCAACGCCTACGCGCCGTATCGGGATTCATTCAACAAACAGGTCTTCCATCTTCACGGGCAGCCGCAAGCGTCCATTGCATTTCTTGAAATCGATGACATTGATGCATTCCTCAGGCGGAATGCTGACGCCCTAAAACAGAATGTCGGGAAGGGGCACCGGGGTAAACTTCGGTCCGCGACGAAATATCCCTACACATGGAAGTACCCTCCGGCCAATCATGGGCAGTGAATGAGCAATTTGAGTTTTTCATAATCGTTAGGATCGAATCAGAAAACTTGAGAAAACCGCCCAAATCGGTCAAAGATTGACCCTTTTAGCGAATGAGTGAAGACCCGCGCGGACACGCACGCTCGCTTCATCCATCTGCGATCGTCCGCCAAGTGCGGAACCGTATCAAAAGATGCTGAAGTGGTTGGTCGGCAAGTTTGCCGGTCGCATGTTCGGCCCGTGCCTGAAGACGTAAAACATGAGATGAGTTATTGTTGCGTGCAATGCTGGGAAAAGTGCTACAAAAAGCTCGCCAGAATGCGGGGTTGTCGCAAGAAGCACTTGCGAAGCTCGCCGGCGTTGACCGGAGCTACATATCTCAACTGGAACACGACCACAGGTCTCCTACGGTAAACATGCTGTTTCGGCTCTGCGAGGCGATGAATCTTTCGACTGCGGATGTTATCAGTGAAAACCCAAAGGGGTCGCTCATAATCAACATTTAACCAATCATTCCACGCCGTATTTCCAGACCTTTTTGTAAGTCCGGAAACGGAATCGGGGGGGGCGCGGCCGGAAGCTGATGGTCGATGAGAAACTTCATCGCGTGAGGACGGCGTGATCGGTTTGCTGGGCGTCGTAAGTGAGGGAGGCGAGGATGTCCTCACGTTCAAGGTAAGGATAATCGCGCAGGATTTCCTCGAACGAAGCGCCGGCGCCCAAGAGTTCCAAAACGTCGGTCACGCGCATGCGCATGCCGCGAATGCAGGGGCGGCCGCCGCACTTGCCGGCCTCGACGGTGATGCGTGATAGCAGTCCATTCTCCATGACAGCAATTATAGCAAAGTTGGATTGCCAAAGTCAGCCGCCGGTCTTTGAGGCGTTTTTGCCGGAACACGCCCCGTAAGTCCCGGCACGGCGGGAGACCGGGGCGACATGGTTCGACAAGCTCATCGCTGACGCCCCGGCTCTGTCGAGAGAATTCAAACCGACCCGCTACCCCGCCTTGCCAAACGCCCTCCGCTCCGTATGTTCGTTAGCCTTGCTCATGTCCTGGCACGCCTGGGTCATTCCGCTGCTGCTCGCCGTGGCGGCCGCGTTTTTCGTTGTCGAGCGCCTCGGCGTGAAGACGACGCTGCATCTGCCGTTCAAGGGGGATGTGAAGCGTGAGAGCCGGTTTCTGGCTCAGTATGGTCAGATGGTCTGCACCGCCATCGTGGCGATCCTGGTGTGGCAACTGGACCCGGATCGGTCGCGCAAGGGGTGCGTTGTGCCGACGGTCGTCGGGGTCTGCCTGGCGAGTTTTCTGGCGGCGGTGGTGAAGCGGCTGGTGGGACGGGTGCGGCCGGGACATGCGCTGGCGGGAAGAATCCTCGGGCCGGCGCTGCGGCATGACAATTACCGCGAGAGTTTTCCGTCGAGTCACAGCGCGTGCGCGGTTGCCCTGTCGGCGGGGCTGGCGTGGATGTATCCGGCGGCCGCGGGGACGTTCTGGACGCTGGCGATGATCACCGCGGCGCTGCGATATCTGCTGGACGCACACTGGCCCAGCGACATATTCGGCGGATTGGCGCTGGGTTATGCGTGCGCCGGGGCGTCGTGGTGGTTTTTCGTTGTGCTGCATCCATAGAGACCGTCTCAGAACCTAATGAGCCAGCGACGACACTATTTTGGACCGCCATCAAGGAGCGACGACAAGTCGTATCGGAACGTAGATACGGCGAGGAGGAGCGACGCCGAGGGCGGTCCAAAAGAGTGTCGCCCGAAGGGTGGCCAGGAAAAGGCCCGTCTGCGTCGTTGTCGGGCCTCAGCGTATCCCTGCGGATACTCTGTCGGCCCGCCGCCTAGCATCCGGGCCTTTTCCTGGCCATCGCTGGCTCATTAGGTTCTGAGATGGTCTCTTACTGGTAGCATGCAATCATCGCGCGCATTTCGGTGGAGTTTGCTCGGCATCATTGCCGGGGCGGCGGCGATTTTTATCGCGGGCAACGAGCGCGTGCCGCTGTGGGATCGGGATGAGCCGCGCTACGCTGAGTGCAGCCGCGAGATGCTCCAGAGCGGCGACTGGGTCGTGCCGCGATTTCTGGGCGAACTGCGCACGCACAAGCCGCCGCTGGTTTATTGGTTCCAGGCGGCGTCGATGGAATTGTTCGGAGGGACCGGCGGAGCGGCGCGGCTGCCGTCGGCGCTGGCGGCTGTGGCGACGGCCGCGCTACTGGCAATGTTCGTGCGCTGCGTCGCGGGGGAGCGCATGGCGGTCTGGAGCGCGCTGGTCTTCTGCACCAGCGCCGTGGTGATCGTCGCGGCCAAGCTGTGCATGACCGACAGCCTGCTGTTGCTGTGGATCGCCATTGGGCAGGGGTGTTTGTTTCTCATCCACCGCGATCCGCGCTCGCCGGTTTCCGTGTCGCTGCTTTTTTGGCTGACGACGGGACTGGCGGGATTGACCAAGGGTCCGGTCGTTCTCGCGGTGCATGGCGGAACGCTTCTGACGCTGGCGGTGCTGGAATCACAGGGCCGCTGGCGGCAATGGAGGCGGACGATCTCGTGGTGGCGGAGTCTGCGGCCGCTGCTGGGCGTGGTGGTTTTGGCGATCGTCATTGGTCCGTGGCTGGCGCTGGTGGAGCATCGCGCGCTGGATTTTCTGCCGCGGATGCTGAGCCGCGCCCAGCGCTACGCCGCCGGCGGCGCC
>Ga0182024_10003347_pt1 | contig 38352 bp, 20 predicted proteins | sample P32metaG_FD_120480 | JGI IMG/M metagenome (GOLD analysis project Ga0182024, IMG submission 120480) | Permafrost microbial communities from Stordalen Mire, Sweden - P3-2 metaG (Illumina Assembly) | ecosystem: Environmental > Terrestrial > Soil > Wetlands > Permafrost | place: Sweden: Stordalen...
ACCTGGGGAGTCTCCATTTCAAGAACCAAACTGTCCCTGCAATTTGGAACGCGGTACTCGCCGCGTAGTCATTACTCCTCCACTGGCCTTGTTGCGCCCCTCACACATATTTGCACCAGAGCCCCGTTACGCGTATGCAGCCGACAGACTCGCTATCGTGTTTCATCCGCTGAGGATCATTGCGGCAGAGTAAACGCCACGTAAACTCCGCCCGTAGGTCCCCTGGGATTCATGCCGGTACCGCCGGCGGCTATCACGACATACTGTCGCCCGTTTACTTCATACGTTGCCGGTGTCGCATTACCGGCGAAGGGAAGAGGCGCTTCCCAAAGCAATTTGCCAGTGGTCTTGTCGAATGCGCGAATCTTATGGTCGAAGTTCGTGGCGGCGATAAAGATCAGGCCTCCAGCCGTAACGATCGGGCCGCCATAGTTTTCGCTGCCGGTGTCGGTCATGCCTTTTGCGGCCAGTTCCGGGTACTGCCCGAGAGGTATCTGCCAAAGATACCTACCCGTCTTCAAGTCCAGCGCATTCAGCGTTCCCCAAGGGGTTGTGGTGGCCGGGTAGCCATCGGGATCCACAAACCTGCGATAGCCGGTCATCGTGTATTGCTTGACGTTATCCTGAGTTGCCGCTTCTGCGGGAGGACGCAGGAAGCGCAGCAAGGCATCGGTCTCTTCGCTTTTAAGATGCGGAAATCCCGGCATGCGCCCCTTGCCATCGTGGATGAGCGCGAGAAGCTTCTCATACGTGAAGCGGCTTCCTGCTCCGAGCACTGCCGGAAAAGCGGGTGCTATACCTTCGAGCTTTTCTCCGTGGCATATCGCGCACTGTGCCTGATAGATCTCCGCCCCAGCTTTATTGGTTTGAGCGAAGGAGTGAGCAGGCTGTACGCCGTTCTTCGTGGCGTTGGCCGCTTGTTCATCTCTTGCGGCGGCGTTCCCCGACGCATCGTTGTCTTCGTTGACCAGGTAGTCGAGCAATTCCCGCAATGTCTCACCCTGGATCGGCATGGCCGGCATGCGCCCCTTGCCATCGTGAACAGACGCCGTGATCTGTTCAAGAGTGCGCGTCTTGCCGATACCAGCAAGCCGCGGAAACTCGGTCGATCCCTCGCGGCGATTGCCATGGCATACACTGCACTGGTTCAGGTAAGTGATCCGACCGGGCGAGCCTCCAGAGTTGACGGCCAGCGCTCCCAGGGAAGCGTAGTTGTTTGCGTTGATGTAAAGAACCTCCGTATCCGGGTCAACGGCCGGACCGCCCCACTCCCCACCACCTTCAAAGCTGGGATAGACAAACGTGTCTTCGCCGATGCTTAAGGGAACAAACTGCCCATCATGCCGGATCTCCTGAAATCGCTTCAGCGCCCATGCATGCACTTCCGGCGTTCGGTTTGTGAGAGCGTCTTCGGTTACGGTCTGACGTGTGAAGGGCTCGGGCACAAGTGGATAAGGCTGGGTTTGAGAGGCAATTTCCCCAGGCGTTCTGCTTGCCGGGTAGGGCCGGTTTTCAATGGGGAACAAGGGTGCGCCGTTGACGCGGTCGAATACATAGAGATATCCCTGCTTTGTGGTTTGAGCGACTGCGGGTATGTGCTTGCCATTCCGCAAAACGTTGACAAGGATGGGAGGAGCAGGAAAATCCCGATCCCACAAGTCGTGATGAACTCCCTGGAAATGCCAGATCCGCTTGCCTGTTGTCGCGTCCAGGGCTAGAAGCGTATCGGCGAAAAGATCGTTCCCGATTCTTGTTGCGCCATAAAAATCGGGCGCCGCTGAACCGGTTGGAACATACACGATGCCGCGCTCCAGATCGATCGCCATGCCGGCCCAGTTATTTGCCGCGCCGCTGATCTTCCATGCGTCCTTGGGCCAGGTTTCGTAACCGAATTCGCCAGGGTGCGGAATAGTGTGAAACGACCAGCGAAGCGCGCCTGTTCGTACGTCATAGGCGCGGATGTCCCCCGGGGGCGCCGGCAGCGTTTCAGGATTCCGGCCTCCAACGATCAGCAGATCGTTATAGATGACGCCGGGGCTGGTCAGCGACACGGACTGCAAATCGGGCTCGCGACCCAGGTTCTCGCGCAGGTCGATTCTTCCACCCTTGCCGAAGCTCGCGATCGGTCTGCCAGTCGTTGGATCGAGAGCGTACACAAAATTCGCAATACCGGCTAGCAATCGCTTTCCCTTGCCGTCGGCCCAATACGTGATTGCTCGCGCGGCGCCAGTTCCCACGACCGAAGAGTCAAATTTCCAAAGCAGCTTTCCCGTCGCGCCGTCTAGAGCAATCACCTGCTGCGAGGGACTAAAGGCATAGAGGACTCCATCCACAATGATCGGCGTTGTCTCCAAGCCATCTGACTGACCAGTATCGAATGTCCACGCAATTTTGAGACTCGCCACGTTGCTGCGATTGATCTGGCTCAGGGCGGAGTAATGTGAGTTTCCGGGTGTGCCGCCCATCATGGACCAGTCGGCGCCGGCTTTCGCCTTATTCTCGTCCGCAGCGGATTTGCCGAGACCAAGTCCGTATAACCCGATAAGCGCTGCAACCGCTGTCTTGTTCAGCCACTTCATTACGCGCATCTCAATCCTCTGCACTCATCAGCATCCGACGATCAATTATTGGATCAACGCATGGATATGCCCGTCATCCTGCGCGGCAGCTAAATAGGTGATATGCGCGCAAAGTCGCGGAATAGCCCATCTCGATTTTGACGGCAGGTCCGAATGAAGCTGTTTGCCTTCTCTCCCGACCGTTGCAATTGCTCTCCGAATGTCGCGTTCTCCCAGGCCGAGGATCGCAGAAATCTGGAATGCGGTACTCGCCGCATAGTATTTACTCATCCTCGGGCCTTGCCGCGCCTCCCGCACATATTTGCACCAGGACCAAACGGCGGACCTGAAACCTGCTGGTGCAAATGGCCTTCCATAGCCGAGCTATTTATCAGGACAGGAACGCGGCGTATCTCATCATGGACAGGAGAACTTCTCCTCCGAAATGCCGGATACATTGGCGCGGACTTTCTATCGTCCCTCAACTTTTCCCTGGCAGTCAGGCGGCGGACCATACTTTGCACCAGAACCCTAATCGGCTGCCTCGTCGGTCCAAGGATCATCACCACATGAGGTCGCGTGTCCGCAGCTGGCCGCTTCCATCGCCTGCCATGCCTCAGGGCAGATTCTGGCGTAGTTGTCGCTTGCGAACTGTTGCTCAACCCGTGCGGCTTCGATCCCTGACATGGCAACCCCGGTCTGAAACGTCCCGCCGTTCGCATGCGCATCTTATTTCAATTATATCTTGATCATGGGCGCCAATTCGGATATCCTTATACTCTTATTTCAATGATCGTATTATTTGATTGGATTTTTCATCTTTTTGCGCTCCAGACGTGCACTTACCGGCAGGAATACGAACGAGCCGGCCTTCACAGAAACTCGTCACGGGATCGGAGCTGACTTTCCTACCCGCAACTCGATGTTCGCCAGGAATTAGGCCTGACGTGTTGATTTAAATCAACACGTCAGGCGTTCGAGGAAGACAGCCTAATCAGACGGACCCTATGACATCTTCGGCGTCATCATCGTTGCGATGGGGAATGATCTCGTTGGCCTTTTTTGCCACGCTCATCAACTATCTTGACCGCCAATCCCTTTCGATCGCGGCCCCGATTCTCGAGACCCAGTTTCACCTCAGCAGCATCGACTACTCGCGGGTCCTGTTTGCATTCATGCTTGCCTACACGATCATGAACGGCGCTTCAGGACTCATCATTGACAAGCTTGGAACCCGAACTGGCTATGGACTTTTTGTCGCTTGGTGGTCGCTCTGTGCCATGTTGCATGTCTTCGCCCGTGGGGTGTGGTCGCTAGGGATCCTGCGCTTCCTGGTTGGTGTTGGCGAGGCTGGAAACTGGCCGGCCGCCGTGAAAGTCGTGGCCGAGTGGTTTCCTCCTGAAGAGCGCTCGCTCGCATCCGGAATCTTCAACAGCGGTTCGGCAGCTGGAGCCATTCTTGCCCCGCCGCTTATTGCAGGACTGGTGTTGCGTTTCGGCTGGCGCTCGGGATTTATTGCCGTCGGCAGCCTTGGCTTCATCTGGTTGATTGCGTGGCTAGCGCTCTACCGCGCACCCGCACCGAAGATCGACGCGCCAGCACCGCCGCCTTCTCCACCGGTGCGAATTCTTCTGCAGTCGCGATTCGTCTGGGCCTTCACGATCTCCAAGATCTTCGTCGATCCGGTCTGGTATTTCTACGTCTTTTGGTTTCCCAACTACCTCTCGCATGCTCGGCATTTTGATCTGGCTTCCATCGGCCGCTATGCCTGGATTCCATTTTTCGTCGCAGGCCTGGGCAGCGTAGGCGGCGGCTTCATCGCGAAAGGTTTCCTCGCTTTAAAGTTGTCAATCAGCAGCGCGCGTAAAGCAGCAGTCACCGTCGCGGTGGCGATGATGACAATGGCGATTCCGGCGGTTCACGTGGCTGGGGCGGCGTTATCGATCGCTCTCGTCTCGATTGCAATGGCGGGCTACACTGCGGCGCTGGCAAATATGCTGGCGATGCCGGGCGATGTCATTCCGGCCGGGGGCGTCGCTTCAGTCTACGGCCTGGCGAGCATGGGATCGGGATTCGGCGGCATGGTCTTTGCCCTCATCACCGGGTGGCTCGTGGATCGATACTCCTATGTGCCGGTCTTCTGGCTCTTCGGCCTGATTCCAATTATTTGCATTTCGATCATATGGGTCTTCATGGGTCGTCTTGAACCCGACAGACATTTTCTCAAGGAGCCAACTGCGTGTTTGATATGAGCAACGATCGTCAATTTCATAATCTCACTGCGCTCGTCACAGGCGCGAGTAGCGGCATCGGAGAGGCCACTGCGATTGCCCTTGCACAGCATGGCCCAGTGTCCTCATCCACTACAACTCCAAGCTGGCGGAGGCCGAAGCTGTTCTCAAGAAGGTTCAGGCGCTCCGTGTGCATGCAGAACTGGTGCAGGCTGACCTGACCACGGAAGAAGGAACGCGAACCTTGTCTCAATTCGCCGAGGGCAAGCCGATCGACATTCTGGTGAACAATGCCGGCTCGCTGATCGCGCGCACCAAGGTGCTCGACTTTACCCCGGAACTCTGGGAAAAGGTGATGATGTTGAACCTAACCAGCGCATTCTTTATCTCGCAGGCCGTGCTGAAGGGCATGGCCCAACGCAAGCGCGGCTTCATCGTCAATGTCTCGTCGGTCGCAGCACGTTTCGGTGGCGGCCTGGGCGCGCTCGCCTACGCCACTGCCAAGGGAGCGATTTCGACCATGACGAAAGGTCTGGCGCGAGAGTTCGCGCCGCTGAACATTCGCGTGAATGCCGTCTCGCCGGGTACAGTGGACACGAACTATCACCGCTCGTTTTCTACTCCTGATGGGCTGGATAGTGTGCGGGCCTCGACACCTGTAGGTCGGTTGGGAGCTCCGGAGGAGATTGCGGATGCAATCGTGTTTCTCTGCAGCGATCAGGCCAGCTTCATTCACGGCCAGGTCATCGAGATCAACGGCGGGTTCCTGATGGCGTAAGAGCGGGGAGTTTTTAGGACCGCCCGAACGCCTTTTACATTTGCTTCACATGATTTTCAATCTGATCTTATGACCACTGAAGCTCTTCCCATCGGCGATGCCACTCCGCACCTTCGCAGGGTCCTCACGCTCTGGGACCTGATCTTTTACGGCCTGATCCTGATTCAGCCAACAGCCCCGATTCCGCTTTTCGGCGTGGCACAGAAACTCTCGAGCGGTCACACCGTTACCACGATCCTCGTCGCCATGATGGCGATGATGGTGACGGCTTTCAGCTACGGTCGCATGGCCAGCGTTTATCCGTCGGCCGGATCAGCCTACACTTACGTCGGCAGAACGCTCAGCCCTCACCTGGGATTCCTGATCGGGTGGGCGATGCTGCTTGACTACATCCTGCAACCACTGCTTTGCACTATCTGGATCGCGGCGGCGATCCATAGCCGCTACTTGCCTCAGCTTCCTTATCCCGTGGCAGCCATTCTCATCGGGGCCTTCATCACTTTATTCAATCTGCGCGGAATCAAGTCGTCGGCAAGCGCCAATAAGGTTCTACTGGTTGCCATGAGTGTCGTGATCGTCGCATTCGTCGGCCTCGCGATTCGCTATCTCCTCCACCTGGGAAGCTGGTCCGCGCTGTTCTCCATCCAGCCGTTCTACGATCCCGTCACCTTCAACGGTCACCAGATCTGGATGGCCACATCGTTCGTCGCGCTTACCTATATCGGTTTCGACGGAATTACTACGCTCTCAGAAGATGTGAAGAATCCCAAGCGCAATGTGCTGCTAGCTACGGTACTGGTCTGTCTTTTTACAGGCATCTTCAGCAGCGTGGAAGTCTACCTGGGACAGCGCGTGTGGCCGGACTGGCACAGCTTCGTCAACCTGGAAACCGCATTCATGGATGTGTGCCAGCGCGTCGGCGGAACGCCGCTCTTCCAGGCAATGGGACTGATCCTGATTCTGGCCGCGATTGGAAGTGGACTGACCGGCGGACTTGGCGCAGCACGCCTGCTTTTCGGCATGGGCCGCGACGGAGTGCTTCCGCGCGGATTCTTTGCGCATCTCAGCCGCGGAAGCAGCACGCCAACCTACAACATCCTTCTCATCGGATTCATCGCTGTTTCCGGCGCGATTGGTCTGAACTACGTCGGCAACGCCTATGAACACGCAGGTGAGCTACTGAACTTCGGAGCCTTCCTCGCATTCATGGGAGTGAATTTCTCCACCTTCTGGCACTTCGGGATCGTGATGCGCCAGAAACGGCGCCCTCATCTTCTTGGCGACATCCTTTTGCCCCTGGGCGGTTTCGCATTCTGCGCGCTCATCTGGTGGAACCTGAATTCGCTCGCCAAGTTCGTCGGAGGAATCTGGTTCGCCGTCGGACTGATCTACATCGCAGTCACAACAAGAGGATTTCGCCGCGCGCCAAAGCTCATCGACTTCAGCGAGTCCTGAAGATTGACACAGAAAGTTCGCGCTCGTATCAGAGAATCCGAAGATGAAAACCCTGGATTATCTACAAATGAGTCAGTCACTCACGCCCTTTGGGAGTTCGTTGAGAAACGTTACGAATTACGTGTGGCTTCTGAAGGCCGCCGCGCTCATCATCCTTGCTGGCATCCCAGCCGCCTGCTTTGCGCAGGGTGTTGTTGCCGCGCCCCGCCAAGGCCAAAAGAAATCTCTAGCCGGAGTGATCAAACCCTACTTCGACAACCACGAGATCGCGGGAGCTGTCATTCTCATCGCCGATCGAGATCGGGTGATCGATCGTGAGGTCACCGGCTACGCAGACCTCGCCGGTCACAGGCCGATGAAAGAGGACGACCTCTTCTGGATTGCATCGATGAGCAAGGCGATGACCGCCTCGGCAGTGATGATGCTTGTAGATGAGGGGAAGCTTTCGCTCGACGATCCCGTCGAGAAGTATCTGCCGGAATTCAAAGACCAGATGGTGTCTCATGCTCCGGGTCCGGAATCGGCAGCGTCGCTGCCGTCCGCCTCGGGATCGCCGGCGGGTGTGAGCGCTTTGCCAAAGCTCGAACCGTTAAAGCATCCAATCACGATACGCGAGCTTCTCAGCCATACCGCCGGCCTTCCGTTCAGCTCCAAACGCGAGACACCCGGGTTCGATCTTCTTCCTCTCAAAGCAGCGGTCGAGAGTTATGCAGCCGAGCCGCTTCAATCTCAGCCCGGAGAGAAATACAGTTACAGCAACGAAGGAATCAATACTGCAGGCCGCATTGTTGAAGTCGTGAGCGGCATTCCATTTGAGGCATTCATGCAGAAGCGGCTGTTTATTCCGCTCGGGATGAACGATACAACCTTCTGGCCAACCAACGAGCAATTCAAGCGACTCGCGAAATCGTATGAAAGCGGCGCCCTTCGCGAAGTACCCATCGATCAGCTCACCTATCCACTGAGCGATCGCACGCGGCGCTACCCGATTCCGGCTGGAGGATTGTTCTCCACAGCGGCTGACATTGTGCGCTTTTGCCAGATGATGCTGAACGACGGAATATTCGAGGGCAAACGCTATCTGTCGCAACAGTCCATCCGGTTGATCACGAACAAAGAAACCGGCGATGGCGTCAGCAAGCCGTACGGGCTCGGTTGGAATGTAGACTACGGCTTTTACGAGCACAGCGGGGCTTACAAGACAGACATGAAGGTCGATATGAAACGCGGCTTGATTGTCGTCCTCATGGTGCAGCACGCGAACGACTGGAATCTTGAAGGGCGGCAGCGGCTCATAGAAGCGCTCGAACAGACGGCAGTTCCTGCCGAGAGCGGTGCGATGCCCGGCGTGCAATCACTGATGGTTTCGCCAAATGGTATTGCAACGTCTGCAAAGATCAGCGCTGAAGAGCAGGCGGGAATTGACGAAGATATCTCGCGCCATCTGGGCGACGTCACGGCCGATCCCGGCCCCAGGGCCAATCTCTCTGCCTCGATGAGCCCAGCCGCGGTGCACGCCGCGGTGCGCATAGTGGCGGATTGGGAACTGCCGCGCGCGCAGCGCTATCTTACCCAGAACTGGACCTGGAGCGTACTCGACACCGGTTTTATGGCAGCATCGCGAGTACTCCACGATCCGAAATACAGCAACGCGATGCTCGCGATGGCTGAAAGATTTCATTGGCAACTCGGCGTCGAAGATCCCGCCGACCGCGGCTGGCCCGACAATAACGATCAGGCTCTCGCCCAAACATATCTCGAGCTCTATTCCCTCATTCCTTCGCCTGAAAAAATCGAACCGAGCCGCAAAGGCTTCGACGGCCTCTTCGGCGCAACAATGCCTCCGGTCCCTGAAGGCCAGTTTCCGATCTTGTGGCAATGGTGCGACACGCTCTTCATGGGTCCTCCCGCATGGGCGCGCATGGCAGCCGCCACCCACGACCCGAAGTATCTCGATTATCTCGACAAGCGCTGGTGGGAAACATCTGCTCTCTACGATCCGCAATACCATCTCTTTTATCGCGACAAAACGTTCATGGGGCAAAAAGGCCCCGCCGGAAAACCGATCTTCTGGTCGCGCGGTAATGGCTGGGTGATGAGCGGCCTCGCGCGCACGCTCGAATACATGCCAAAGGATTATCCCGATCGCGGGAAGTATGAAGCGCAGATGCGTGAAATGGCTGCCGAGTTTGCAGCAATCCAGGATCCGAAAAATGGATTGTGGCACTCCGATTTGCTGGATGCAGCGGACTATCCCCAGCCCGAAATCTCCGGTTCATCCCTGATCACCTTCGGTCTAGCCTGGGGCGTGAATCACGGTGTACTCGATCGCGCTACATACGCGCCAGTCGTAGCCAAAGCGTGGCGCGGCATGATCGACCAGATCTATCCCGACGGCCGGCTCGGAAATATCCAGCAGACCGGCGGCGCGCCCAACTACTACCTGCCGAGCTCGAGTTACAACTTCGGCGTTGGAGGATTTCTTCTCGCCGGCGAGCAAGTGGCAAAGCTCGGCGAGCACTTGGAACACTGATTGCCAACCAATTCGTGCCGGTTGCATTGCAGTTTAAGCGCGTCCGACTAAAATCGTCTTCGCATACTGCTCGAGGCCGCGATTAGGCTGCAGAACCAGTGTTTCAATTAAGGGTCGCTTCGGCCGTCATGTTTTCGTCTTCATGCCAAATCGACACGCACAGCTTCGTAGATGCGCACGCGAGGCACCGTCAAATCCACCCAGCCGTCTTCCACGGTCCAGTGGGCGTCAGCCTTGCTCCACATCAAAGTGACGGAACGGACTTGCCGGCCAACCGGGATCCTGATACGAACTTGAACATTTTCGACGGGCAGGAACGTCTCCTCAACCAACCGCTTTTTCCAGATGTTTCCCGTGTCGACCAAAAGATGCAGCAGCAATGTGTCCCGCGAGGCGGTGAACTCCGGCATCAATCCTTGCCGGAAATCCACTTCGTACGGCCGCACCGAAGAAAGGATCGGATCGAGCAGCGAGCGGAAGTAGCCGAATACATCGTCGTTCAGCGTCTCGTCGTAAATTGCCTCGAGCCCCGACCCGATGTAAATCGTGTGCCCTTTGCCATGATTCTTCCTAATTACGGCCGGCCCAAATACTTTTCGATATCCGCGCTCATATGTCTCGGCCAGTACTGTTGCCTCTGGATCCGCCGTGAAGCGCATAATTTGTGGATCCTGCGGCGTCAACTTTCCGTTGGAAACCGCGCGGATATACAAGTCCGTCGATTGATAAATCGGATTGGCTGCATTCAGCGTTGCGCCGAAGAGTTTTGCCAGCCCAAAGTTTCCACGGTTGCTCCCGTACTCGTCTGCCAGAGATGTCAGATGCGTCGCCACCAACGTTCCACCATTTTCCACATAGTCAGACATCGCTGCGCACTGCGCATCGCTCAGGCATGGTGCGTTCGGCACGAATACAAGCTTGTACTTCTTCAACGACTCCGCCGTCATCCGGTAATCGAGGAACGGCTCCGAGTCGTACCCCATGTCCTTAAGCACCTGGAATGCGCCGTAATAGTAGTTGCTGTAAGCGTCAGGGACGAACTTGTCGTCGTGATACCAGCCGATTGCCTGCGTGCACAGCAGAATCCCCACCTTTGGCTCCGGCCGCACGCTATCGAACAATGCTTCATGTTCGCGCCTGAAATCAAAAACTGCTTTCAGGCCGCGAATCGAGGGATGATCCAGCGCGTCTGGCTCGTAGAACAGGCGATTCAAGCCCCAGTAGCAGTAGCCCACACCGGCCGCCGTCGCAACTGCCGCATCAAGCTGCAACTGTTCGCCGTCGATCGGATAACTAAACCAGCCTCCAATTTCCTCGTCCCTTATGTGCTCGCGGTTATATACCGTGTGCGAGCCGACATAGGTCCAGATATTCTTTCCCGTTGATTGACCGGCGCGCAGATTGAAGAGTTTTTGTTCTGGAGTGTGCGCTGCCTCAAACATGAATGTTGTGATCTCGGGAATCATCCATGCCTTCGCCGTCCAGCCATTGCTCATCATTTCGCCGTTGTTGTAGGTCTGCGGCACCTCGCGAACACCGCGCACCATGGTGCAGATCTCTTGCATGAACGCGACAACAACGTCCTGTTCCATCCACTGGCGGTACTCGATCAGATCGTCCAGTTTGTCGCTGCCATCCTGCTTCGGGATGTCCTTGCCGCGCGCCTTCCGGTACGCTTCTTTGCAATATTTGCAGTGGCAAAAGTCCGGCTCGTGATTCATACCCTCGTAAGCGCCGTCATAGTACATCAGGTCGACGGGGTAATTGGTCACAACCTCTCGCACGCATTCCTTTGTCTGCTCGCGCACCGGGCTATTCAGGCAACCTTCGTAGTACTCGCCCCATCCGAAGTGCGTGGTGAGCATCGGTCGCCCGTCGGCAAAGCGCCGCGTCCAGTCCAGGTAATTCGGGTCGCCTGCCTTGACATCCATGAACGGATGGTTCAGCGGGTTATACACCACGAGCTTCAAGCCGGCGTCGTGGCACAAGTCCGCCGTCTCCTTCAGCAGGTCGCGCGACCCTAGCTCCTTATGCCGCGGCAGTTTCGTCTTTGTCGGGAAATAGGCTACGTACGAAAAGCTTGGGAAGCGAAACGCGTTGCATCCAAGTTGACGGGCAATCTCAATTGCTTTCTTCGGCTCGTAGTCCAGCGCGGGATAGAACGGCGGAGCGTATCCTTCGGCAATCATCAACCGCACAGAGCGAATCCACTCAAAAGTTGCGGGCAGCGGCGAATCATCTGCGAAGCCAGGCATCGCAAATCCAATCCTCGTGCCCAATCCGCCCAGCGTGGACGCTGCCGTCAGCATACCGGCCCTCTGTAGCAATTCTCGTCGACTTATCTCATGCATTGGCTATGTTCCTCGAATCAGATCCTGTGACCGCGACTCTGCGACGGCGCGCATTATGAGCAGTCGCGCGATCCGCCGGCTTCACGTCGAACGGCCCCTTAACAAAATCTCCTCCGACCACAAAAGCAGCAAATTGCCCTCCAACGCTCGCGCAAATCTGGAGCCCCGTTGGCCCGCAAGCGCTCCATCCGTTTTTTACTTCACCTCTCCTACCCACGAGGCAAAGGGCAGAAGCGTCACCGACTCGAGCTTAGTAACCGATCTCAGCGAAGCATCGCTCGCTGCGAGTGTCCTGACCACAGTATCTTTAATTCCGAGTTCCCCCAGGCCTAGCCGGAGGGTCTTTGTTTGAGGAGACATATTGATTGCGATGACGGCAACGCAACTTTTGTCTGGCGTGATACGGATGTACGCCAGCACATCGGGATCGTCGCGGTCGATCAACACCATGCTGCCTTCGCGCATGGCCGGGTTCTGGTGGCGAAGCGCGATAAGCTGTTTGTACCAATTGAGCAGCGAATTTGGGTCGGCGCTCTCGGTCTCCACATTCACCGTCTTGTAGTTCGGCGCTAATGGCAACCACGTGCTCGGATTGCTTGAAAATCCCGCCTGCGGCCCCGGCGTCCATTGCATTGGCGTTCGCTCGCCGTCGCGTCCCTTTTCTCTCGGCCATCCGGTGATGCCGATTGGGTCTCTCACGTCTTCCTTGCGTTTCGGCGTCTGCGTCGTCATGCCAAGTTCGGCGCCATAGTAAGTTATCGCCGTGTCTCGGCTTGTGAACAGGATCGTCGCAAGCGCCTTCGCAATCTCGACGTTATGCCCTCCGTCGCCAAAGCGATCGATCGAGCGGTCGTTATCGTGATTGTCAAAGACGATAAGTGGCTGCGAACCGTGCAACTGCGTCTCCGCTGCGTCAAGCGTGCGCCGGAAGTAAGCAGCACTGAACGCCGCCCCGCTTCCGAAACCAACCAGCATATCCATCGGCAATTGCAGCTCATCGTGGGCGGCGCCACCATACCATGCATCGAGCGCAGCCGTGTCGGGCGGATACGTTTCTCCAATCAGCACGCGATCCCCGGGAAACTGCTCGACCATCGCGCGCATACGGCGCAGCACATCATGCACATCCGGCAGATTCGCCGTGTAAATCTCCTTGAGATTCGGGTCCCCCTGGTCGTTCGACCCGCCCAGTTCCGGCTCGTCGCGCAGCTTAGAGTCTTCAAACAACGTTGGAATCGCGTCCAGGCGAAAGCCAGCGACACCTCGCCGCAACCAGAACTTCATGACGTCGATCATCGCCGCTTCAACCGCCGGGTTACGCCAATTCAGGTCAGGCTGCTGCTTGTAGAACTTGTGATAGTAGAATTGCTTCCGCGCAGGAACCCACTCCCATGCAGATCCACCAAAAAACGATTCCCAGTTATTCGGCGGCGCCAGGCCCTCATGCACATTCTTCTTCTGGAACTCGCCCACGCCAGGCGAATTCGCCGGAATGCCGGAGTTCCACACATACCAATCTGCCTTTGGATTTTCACGCGAACTGGCCGATTCAATGAACCACTTGTGCTTGTCCGAAGTGTGGTTCAGCACCATGTCGAGGATGATGCGAACTCCCCGCCGCCGTGCGGCAGCTTCAAGCCGATCGAAGTCTGCCAGTGTGCCGTACTGCGGGTCGATGTTCTCGTAATCGGAAATGTCGTACCCGAAGTCCACCTGCGGCGATGGATACATTGGCGCAATCCAGATCGCATCGATACCGAGTGCTTGCAGATAATCAAGGTGCTGCGTGATCCCATTCAAATCGCCGATGCCGTCGCCATTCGAATCCGCAAAGCTGCGCGGATAGATCTCATCGATGACCGCGTCCTTCCACCAGGCCTGATCCGATGCTGTGTTTCCAGCGTTACCGGCATGAGCTTTCGTCGTCCTCGCATGCGCCGTTCCCTGCCTTTGAGCAAAAGGCGCCGATACGCCAAAGCAAAGCGCGACCGCAAGAATCAACCTCGCTCCCTGAGTCATCTTCATTCGCGCCGACAGTTCAACGTCCGCCCAAGTCCCGCAATCCGACATTGTGCGCAGAGAACCCGTCCTTTGACCCCGGAGCTTCAACAGAAACACCTCAGCGTCAATTCCACGATCTTCGAGAGATCACTCGCTCGCTCGATTTTGACTGTTCGAAATCCTGCTGCCCTCGCACTTTCGAGTCCAGGCTCCGAGTCCTCAAATGCAATTCCGGTTTTCACTCCCAACCTGTCGGCGATCAGAAGGTAAGGCGCGGGCGACGGCTTCGGCCGTGCGGCATCACCTCCAAAAATCATCGCATCGAATCTGTCCTGAACCAGCGCAGCGCACAAAACCGGTTCAACATCCGCCTGATCTGAATTCGTCACAAGCCCAAGCCGGTAACCATCCAGCGACCGCAACATTGCGATAGTTTTCTGCGCAATCGGGCTTTCCTTCAGCGACAGCTCCAGCACCATGCGTTTCCGCTCGCCGTTTTGCTCTGCAAACGCCCTTGCATCCGAATGCGGCATCCGAGCGCGGAAGTGTTCGTAAATCTGTTCGTCGCTCACACCCAGTCCGATGCGGCAGTACTCATCCCACCCGAGTTGAATGCCATACTTCGACAACAGGAGTGCCCAGGACTTCCAGTGCAGCGGTTCGGTATCGGCAATCACCCCGTCGTAATCAAAAACGAGCGCCTCACGCAATTCAACCATGACATTTCGTCTCGAGGGCAGAGTGGCAGCTTCCACTTCGGTCAGGGGCAGTCCATCGCAATCCTGGCCATCCTCCTCATTGACTTCCAAATTCTGCTTCGGCGCGCCTAGTTGGAGAGAAGGGCCTGATGGACTTTTTCGAATGCGCGAATGATATCACCCTCATCATGTTCGGTAAGTGACGAAGGAATCGCAAGCAGAATGCTGCGCTCAAACAGGCTGTCGGCCACGGGGCAAGTTCCCTTGGCGTACTGCGTTCGCAGGCCGGCGTTCTCCGCCAGGTTCCAGGGAAATCCCGCCCGATCTACACTTGTCATCTGCACAAGGCTGGCGATGTTGTAGTAGAGATGAAAGCCCCACTCAGTCATCAGAATGTTAGAGATTCCCTCCGAGTGAGTGACAATTCCCTCGGCCCTGAGCGCCTTGTTCACATTCCCTGCCGTTTCCGCATCCTTATAGGTGGTGATCAGGAACGACGACGTGTCGCCGGCCTCGTCGACGATCCTGCGCAATCCAATCCCGTTGAGCTTATTCAATGCTTCTCTGATGCGGTACTTGCTGCGGTGCATTGCCCCGGTTATTTTAGGCAGCTTGGCCAACTGCACGCGCAGGACGGATGCGCGAATCTCATCGAGCCTGCATCCCTGTCCCCAAAGGCACAAATCAGGATCGTTCATGATCAGTCGCCCTTGCTCGTTGCGCGCGTAGCCAAGGTCATGGCATGCAAAGGCGCGGTCATAGAGCCGCCGGCTATTCGTTACGACGGCGCCGCCCTCTCCAGCGGTCATATTCTTGTTCATCTGGAAACTAAAGACGCCCATATCGCCGAACGTTCCAACCCGCTGGCCATCGACACTGCCGCCAATGCATTGCGCACCATCTTCCAGCAGGAACAACTTCCTGCGATCAGCCACTTCGCGAATCGCTTTCACGTCGGCAGGAGCGCCGCTCATGTGCACAACAATGATGCCGGTTGTCTTGCTGCTGATTCGCTCTTCCAGGACTTTGGGATCGATACAGAAGGTGTCGTCAATCTCTGCCAGCACAGGAATTGCTCCGCGGTTAATGACCGCGGCGGCCACTGAAACCCACATATACGCCGGCACAATCACTTCTTGCCCGGGCCCCACGCCCAGGGCAGCCAATGCAACACTCAGTGCAGCGGTGCCGCTGCTCACAGCCACCACATGCCGCACATCGAGAAAACGTGCAAAGTCGGCCTCGAATGCTTCAACCTCTCGCTGCAAGTCGACGCCGTAATAGCGAAACATCGAGCGGCTGCGCACCACACGGGTAGCTGCCTCGACCTCTTCCGCGCCCATGTGATGCACGCCGGGAAACTCAAGAGGCAGCGGTTCGGTTCTCACCGGCGTTCCTCCATGGATGGCCAACCGGCCTCCTGCTTCAGAATCCTCGATTGCAGTCCTCACTTTATCTTGCATGAATAACTCCTTCTAAACGGGCCGCACAAAACCGGGGCAAAAAGCTGAACGGATGATGGAGTTGGTGAGCCGAGCTCCCTGGCCACTTCGGGCCTGTGGCATCCAGCGACCTGACCAACATCCCCTCCGCTGAATTCCGCTGTTAAAATATATGGAGCCAAACTGTCGACTGTCAAGGATCAATTAATGCTAATATGAAATAATTGTGGATAGGGCTTCAATAGTTTTTCTGGGAGTATTTCGGGGCGCTCTCAGGCTCCCAAAAGTGAAGGCCGCCATGCCTCGAAGCTCGGCGAGCTGCACATCTACCCAGTGCTCGCCCGCTTACAGGATCTTCCGAATTTGAACTGGAAGAATCTCGCGCCCCAGCCGTGATCAGTGCTCTAGCCGGCAACCACGTTGCTCTGCGCCAGAACCGCCGCACCGCTCCGTTTTGTGCGTGGCTCCGCTGCGGTTGCGACAGAATGTGGCGTCGGGTTGGTCGTCCAGTGCATATACAGATCGTCGAGAATCTTCTCCGCTATCAATCGCGCTGCACCCACTGCACTCGCCTCACCGCTCAGGGTTGAGACCTTCAATTCCACCTCATTTGCCGACCTCTCCAGCGACCGCTGCTTGATAATACGTCGCAGCGGATCGGCCAGGAGCTGCGGAACCTCGCGAAAGAGGGCACCTCCGAAGATCATCACCCTGGGATTCATCAGATTCACCAAGTTCGCTAGCGCAATGCCAATATAGGATCCTGATTTCTGCAGTACGCGGAACGCGAGACTGTCGTCTTCTCTCGCCGCCTGCGCGATCAGCTCAATGCTGATTTTCTCCAGGTCGCCACCTGCCAGATCACGGATCTTTGAATCGATCCCGCTCTCGATAGCCATCTTGACTTCCTGAATGATCGCCGCGCACGACGACACAGTCTCCAGGCACCCATTATTTCCGCATGAGCATAGCGGCCCATTCTCGTTCACTGTGATGTGCCCGAACTCGCCCGCTTTTCCTCCGGCGCCGCGATACAGCTTGCCATCCAGAAAGATTCCCGCGCCGATACCCATTCCCGCGTCGATATAGATAAAGTTGTCCAAGTCCCTCCCCGCGCCAAAGCACTTCTCCGCAATGGTCGCCGTGCGCACGCCGTCTTCAAGCAGGCAGGGCAGGTGAAACTCATCTTGAAAGATCGCGCGCAGTGGAACATTCTTCCATCCGACCATCTGTCCGGGCCTGGGGTAGGAAAGAACGAGTCCTGATTCGCTGTCGATCACTCCGGAATGCGCGATTCCAATTCCTTTGAGTGCCTTCGACGGAACATTCGACTCCTTGATCGCCTGGTGAACCGCAAGAAACGTTCTCTCTAGAACTCGCTCGCGTCCTGCCCACATCTCCGTCTGCGTCTTTGACCGATAGACAATCTCCCCGTTGACATCGGTGATCACGATGCGAAGAAAAAACGATCCAAGATCGACGCCGACAAGATAAGCAGCGTCCTTCCGAATCTGTAGCGGAACCGGTCTGCGGCCAAGTTGCGAAGTCGCCGGCTCTGACTCAACCACCAGCCCCTTCTTGATCAGGCGCTTCACGATCGCGGTAATCGAAGACGGGCTTCGATCGGCTTGTTTCGCCAACTCAAGGCGGGAGTTATTCATTCCAGAATGAATCAATTGCAGAATATTTAGCTCTCGCTGTTCCAGCTTCTCTAAGGGTTCTGAGGTATGGCCTTTCATCTTACCCATGTTTTCCATTCTAGTATTATCTTGATTGTATGAGTATAAAATCGCTGAGCTTTATTTCACAAATAGCCACTTGAGGCGGAGCGAGCAAGAGATTTTATGAGGGTCGGACTTGTCATCGAACTTTAATATGAAGGTTGCTTCCGGGTACTTGGGCCGCCTGGTCGCGACGTTTTTTGTCGCGGTCACACTTCTCGCAATCTCCGATTCTCTGGGTGCCCAAAATACAGTTCCTTTGGGCCCCGACGATTTGGCGAAAGCACAGGATCTTCTCAATCATGGTCATCCCGACCAGGCAATTGCGATTCTGAAGACATTGGCAGCCGTCGAGTCTCCCATTAGAAGCGTGGAGCACGAGTTGGGGACTGCCTACTACAGCATTGGCGAACTCGAGGGGGCGAAGAACGCCTTCGCGAAGGCCATCAAACAGGATGCGTCCGATCAGGATTCGGTGCAGATGGAGGGTCTTGTCCTGTACCGGCTCGGCCAACCGGACTCCGCCATTCCTTACCTTGAACGCGTGGTGCGGTCGACGGCAAATGCCAATGCAGACGCGCAGACCGTTCTGGGCCTGTGCTTTGTGAATGTGAAGCGTTTCGACGATGCGCGAATCACATACGCGAAGCTGTTTGGCGAGCCCCCCGAGTCTGCCGCCGCCTACCTTCTGTTTGCCACCATTCTTCGGCATATGGAACTATCGGAACCGGCGGCGATTCAGGCGCAGAAGGCGCTTGACATCTCGCCCGACCTTCCCCTGGCGCATTTTATGCTGGGAGAAATCGCTCTCGAAAAATCGGATTTCGACCAGGCCGCCCGGCAGTTTGAGGCGGAGCGCCGAATCAATCCCGATTATGCTCTCGCGTACGAACGTCTGGGCGATGCTTACATGCACTTGCAAAAACTACCAGAGGCACAGATGGCTCTGACGAAGGCAATCACCCTGGATACGACCCTCACAAGCTCCTTCGTAAAAATGGGCATGGTGCTGTTGCGCCGCCAGGATGTTCAAACGGCCATTATGTATCTGGAACACGCGGAGAAGTTGGCCCCCAACGACTTCGAAACGCACTCTTTTCTTGCGCAGGCCTATCATCGGATCGGGAAAGAGGACGACGCCCAGCGGGAAAACGCGATCGCTGACAAGATTCACCAAGACAACCAAATTCTCCTGCAAACTGGAAAATAGCAAAGCTGCGCTAGCGGATCCCGAATCTTCTTCATGACCCCTCGCTGATATGGTGTGTTCCTCGCGCATGTCGAAGCAGACTGCAGTTAACTGAGTTCCAAGTGCACGATTTCGGCCGCATGCAAGGATGGAATGACAGCGGTCGCGTATCCGTGTTCCATAGTGAAGGGCACGCTTTGTGTGGATCGTACAAGGTGAACTGCCTTGACTGTACGCCCTTCGGGAGGGAGGATCCGTACAGTGACGTTGCTCAGCGCCACGAACTCCTGCCTCATGCGTCCGTCGGATGCATCTTTGAATCCGACATTCGCCAACACCCAAAGGACTCGATCACCGCCGGTGGTCCGCCGCAAAACGCCGTAGACTCCCCGGGGGGTATCGATCTCAAAGAGCGGCTGCGCGTCGTGGGCCAGGTACCGGACAATCGAAGCAAGCACGCTTCGCAATGAAGCCACGCGGCTGGATGTATAGTGGGCTTCAAGGCTTCCGGCAACATAAACCGTCCGCCCCTTGCCCAGTTCATTCACAATGATCGCCGGCCCTCGCACTTCATCCAGGCCCAGGTTCCAGCATTCGGCAATCACGCGGGCGCTGCCGGTTGCTGCCACCGGAATCAGCTCCGAGTCGCCCATGAAACGATCGCCGGGCTTGTATCCGCCAAGGGCCGGGTGCAACTCCGTCGGCCGGTAATACATCTCCGGCAGAGCACCCGGCGCACCGCCCTTCAACTCGACGCCCAGCACATCACGGAGCATTCCTCCCGGCTTCACCTCGCCCACTTCGTTGTAGAGGCCGGTGTCATAAGTTGCCAGCAGGCTGCCTCCATTGCGAACCCAGTCGCCCAGCATGCGGGCTTGCTCTTCGGAGATGCCCGACGCGCCGCACAGCGCCACGACGCGTTGGTGGCTCAGCCATTCCGGGGTCATCTCGGTGCTCGGTTGAATCTCGAGGCTCAGGCGCTCATCGAGCATGGCAAGAACGAACCCCTGGCTCATATCCACGTTCCAGCTTTCCTTGCCCGTTCGCCAGCCTTGCAGTGCCTCCCAACTCATGACCACAGAAACGTAGGGAACGGGTACGCTGTCCTTGATCAGCGGCTCGGCTCGTTGCATGACAGCGTAGATTTCGCGAGCCGGTTGGTCACTGCCGCTGCCAATGCCGTAGTATTTGCGATTGAGTGAAACGTACAGCGGAAGATTGCCGCACGCGAGATTAGTGAATCCCTCCATCAGGATTTCGTCTCCGTCCTCGAGATTCGTGCCGTGGACGGCCCATGGCTTGCAATGCGGCGGCAGGTTGAAGTTGGAGACGCAATAGCTGCCCAGATACATTTGCGCGATCTTGCCATAGGGTCTGGCCATTGACGCGCCCATCAGGCCTCTCGTCAGCCGTTGGTAGATCTGCGTACTATGCTCCACCATGAAGCCGTCGGGAATGCGGTACTGTGTTCGCAACGACGTATCGCGCCAGGTACCGCCGTTATGGCAGAGCATGAACTTGCCGCTGCGATGCAATATGTCCCGGCACGCCTGCAAATCCTCGAGGTTCAGCTGGTTCCACCAGTTGAACCACGCAACCTTGGCTTCGAGATCGTCTTTCTTCTGCAGCCGATTGAGATCCATACTGCTTGCAGCGCGAAAATTCCGCTTGCACGATTCGCAGTAACAGACGCCGGTGTATTCAAATGCGCTCGGCGCATCGAAATAGACGCCATCGATATCGTGTTCGCTCAATTCGCGCACCATCTGGCGCAAGGCCTGGCGGTATGCATCGCCGGTCGAACAGACCTTCACGGCTGGCCCCCAGCCATAACCGGTCGAATAATTGTCATCGAGTTTTCCGTCCGGGTCGCGCAGCACCCAATCGGAATACTGCGGATGTTCTTCGATCCACTTCGGACTCTGCACGATGCTGCCAAACTGCCAATAGCAGTAGAGATGGACGCCGGTCCTGCGGCAGACTGCTGAAACCTCATTGATCAGGTCGCGGCCCTTCAGTTCGGGAGCCTCAGGTAGGACTTTGCTGGGATAGAACGCCAACGCACAGAGGGGCTGAAAGCGCAGCGTGTCGCCGCCAAGCTCGCGCACGATGCCGACCAGGCGTTCGGCATCGAAGTCCCGCACGGTTGGAAAGACCGGCGAGGTATACCCTTCAAAATAGACCGCCCGTGAATAGTGAAGCCAACTGGGCGGAACATAGCCATCCCGCGCAGGCTGGCCTTCCGGCAAAGCCTTCTGGTCGGGACTCGCGAATGCTTGCGTTGCTGAAATTGGCAGAGCCGTCGAAGCAGCAACCGCTGCCGAAGACTTCAAAAAAACTCGTCTGTCCATCGATTCCCCCAACAAAGTTTGCCGAGCAACCGCGACTCGAAGATTGGCTCGCTCCCCGCGGCGGCGAATCTTCGAACTGAGGTATGGGTCGAATCCGCCGATCATCGTGCCAGATCGGGCTGCGTGCTCAAGCCACGATCGGGCAGCGGATCGTCTGCCTTTACAACCAGCGCGCCATTGAGAAGAACGTGGTCAGAAGCGCTACCGATCATCACGTCCACTGTTCCCGGCGCCACTCGCCAATGCATATCCCGATCGAGCAACATCAGATCGACGGGCCGGATGGTCAGTGTCACCGTCTTCGTCTGGCCAGGATCGAGAGCCACTCGTTCAAAACCTCTGAGCTGCCTCACCGGAACCGAAACCGGCGTAAACTTTTCGTGGAGATACATCTGAACGGTCTCGGTGCCGGCGCGTTGGCCCACATTCTGAACGTCGAGCGTGACTTTCGCAACTCCACCCGCGGAAATCTGTCCGGGATCCACACGCAGATTGCTGTAACGGAATTGCGTGTAGCTCAGTCCGTAGCCAAAGGCATAAAGGGGAGTGCCCGGCATGTCGACATATCCGCCGTCATGCGACCATCCCTGTTTGATCCAGTACTCTTTTGATGCTTTGTAGTTATAGTAGGCCGGCAATTGACCCGAGCTGCGAGGAACAGTAATCGCCAATCGGCCGCTTGGGTTGTAATCGCCGAACAACACATCGGCAACGGCCTCGCCGCCCAGTTCGCCGGGCTCCCACGCTTCCACTATCGCAGGCACATGCTCCGCCTCCCACGGAATCGAAAGCGGACGGCCGTTCACGAGCACCAGAACCACCGATTTACCCGTGGCTTGAATGGCCCGCACCAGGTCTTCCTGTGCGCCGGTCAGGTTCAGGCTGGCAACGTCGAACGCTTCGCCGTCAGTCGCCGGAACCTTGCCCTTCCCCGCGTTGTCCGGGTTTTCTCCCACCACAACCACTGCAACGTCCGCATGCTGCGCCGCTTCCACCGCTTTGGCGAAATCCGCCTTTCCCCCCATCACGTCGCATCCTTGCGCGACCACGATCTTTGTCTGGGGCGAAACTTTGGCCTTGATGCCGTCCAGAATCGTAGTCAGCTTGAACGGTACCAGTGAAGGCGAGTAATCGCCCAATTGAGCCCAACCGTTGTCGGCGTTCGGGCCAATTACGGCTATGGCCCGGAGGTCTTTTCGCAAAGGAAGAGTGCTGTTTTCATTTCTGAGCAGAACAATCCCCTTCCGCGCGGTCTCAAGCGCCAGTTGCTGGTGCTCTGAGGAATGCACCACCTGTTGCGCACGAGCAAGATCGGCGTAAGGGTGCTCGAAGAGACCCAGCCGGAATTTCAGTTCCAGCACGCGGCGCACGGCGCGGTCAATCAACGATTCAGGGATCTCGCCGCTCTCTACGCTTTCCACTAGAAGCTTCATGTAGGCCGGCTCGTAGGTGATGTTCACGTCGACTCCGGCTTGCAATGCAATCTGGCCCGCCTGTTTCTGATCGCGAGCCACCTCTTCGTAGACAAGGGAGTCAAAACCGTACCCTTCGCTTTCAACGATGCCTTTGAAACCAAGTTCATGACGCAAAATGTCGGTGTTCCACTTTTGCGACGAATGCTCGGGCTCATCGTCGATCTCCGGATATCCGGCCATCACGCCCAAGGCGCCGGCATTGAACGCGGAAACCCAGGGCGCGAGAAAAGTCTCACGAAGAGTACGCTCCGAAACTTCAATCGCCCCTCGCTCCATTCCGCTGACGGGCTCGCTCTGCGTCGGAAAGTCGGTGAAGACTGTGCCGACTTTGTCCGGAGCCGCGACATTGGTTCCCTGGGCGCCGTCCACAATGTTCCTCGCAACCTGAGCATAGAGATAAGGATCCTCCGAATAGGCTTCCATGTTCCGCCCCATGCGCGGGTCGCGATCGAGTTCGGCCACAAGGGTAGAAAGAAGGTGAATGCCAATCCCCCTGGCCTCTTGCGCAGATGCGGAGTAAATGCGCTTCACCAGCGGCATGTCGAATGTGCTGCCGATTGCAAGCCCTTCCGGAAATACCGTCCCTCCGGGCAGCATCACTCCGTGCGTTCCTTCCTCGTCCTCAAGCAACGGGATCCGAAGCCGGGTTTCGGTGGTCGCAATTCTCTGCAGCTCGTTCAGATAGTTCACTTGCCCAGCAAGGTCCTTTAGCTGGAGCGTGTTGATCAGGGTGAAGAAACCCGATCCCGGGCCGATCTCGTTGGTATATGTTCCCGCCGCGAACTTGCGCCCCGCAGCCATCTTCTCCTCGGGTGTCTTGCCCAGCTCATCCACGTACGCGCAGGGAAGATTGAGCTGCCCGATCTTTTCCTTCAGCGTCATCCGCTTCAGCAGATCGTCAACGCGTGTTTCAACTGGCTGCGCGGGATCCAGATATAGAGGCGTCGTTGGGGTTTCCTGAGCAGCAGCGAAAGTTCCACGCAGAGACGCAATAGCAACCAGGCATGCGCCGGCAATGGCGATCTTGATCACGGTACGAGAACTGCCGGACAGTCGTCTCAGTGCGGCTCCTGACAGATTTCGGCCCGCGCCACATGAAGAAGGATGCAGACTTTCTTCAGGATTCTCCTTCGCCATCGATATTCCCCCGCCATTCAATTGGGCCAAGTATGTCAACATTCCTCCACTCCGAGCACTACCGTCCCGGCCTTCCTGGCCGGGCATTTCTTCACTCCGCGCCGTAGTCCGCCGGCAAGGCTTGTTTACGCGGACTCCAGATGAAGATGCTTGCGGAGAAACTCGAATGTCCCCTTGCCGTTGATAGTGTGAGGTCCTTCGAAGTATTCGATGGCCACGCGGTCCGCTATGCCCAAACGCTCGTAGAAATGCTGCACCAGCACGTATTGAGAAGCGATATATTCATCTGTTTTGATCGGGTCGCCTCCATCCGCGTGTCCGTGTTCAGCCATAAACGGCCGCGGAGCCATCAGGCAGGCCAGCTCGGCATAGTCGATCACATTGGCAAAGTTAAATTCATAGAGATCGTAACTGTCATCGAACGGGAAGACGCCTCTTGAATCAACGTCTGTCATGCTCCATACAATCTCATTGAAATCTCCCGAACAGATGCTTAGAGCATAGCGATCAAGGAGCGGTGGAACGCGAATCGCCGTTTTGCCGCCATAGGACATCCCATAGAAGCCGATGCGCTCTGGATCGACGAAGGACTGCTGTGACAGCCAGTTCAGCACCTGCTGGTGCTGGCCGAGTACAAACGAGAACATTTCCAGTTTCAGTGGATGCCCCAGGTGATAGATGGCCCGGAACCGTTCGGCGCCGAAAAAAGGATTCTGCGGGGAGTAAGTGACAAAACCCAAATTGGCAAGGCTTACCGCGAACTGGCGATAGAATTGGCTGTCGAAGCCCGGGTCGGCCACCTCCTGCACTCGGGCTTCGAGGCCGTGCTGGCAGACAACAACTGGGCGGCGCTCCCCTGGCTTAAGATCTTTAGGAAGCAGAAGAATCCCATATTCATTCACTCCCGGCCAGACATCCATCCACACTTCGTAGCCGACGAATCGCGCCGTATCGTAAACCAGGCGAGTACGCGCATTCGGCGGCATGCTCGGATCGGGCAGGCGCCCAAAGATCTCGCTCCAGATCTCGTCGCGCAATGGGCGTGTGGATTCAAACCAACGCTGTTCGGAAGAGCTGTCTGCGCGCGACCAGAACTCGGCGCGGCGCTCGGGCGCTCTCTTCGCCAGGCCCTGAGTGAAAGCTACCATCTGGTCGAACTGCGATCGTAGCCGCGATTGCGGATCCGTCCCCACGCGCGTTCTTTGCGGGGAATTGCCCGAGGCAGCCAGAGGCCCCTTCACGCCGAGTGCGCCGAGCAGCGCTACAATGGTATCTTCACCACCGGGAAGACCGGTCCCGCCGTCGCGTTCGATCAATTGAAAGCGGGGATTCGCGCCGAATTTCTTAGCGCCTTGAACCAGCTCTCCTTCGCCGAGTGGAGCGAAGATAGCCTGCGCGCGGCCTGCTTCGCGCCGCACCGATTCAATCGGCGGTGTGCTCAAACGTCCAACAGGGCAGGCCATATTCGAGCGTCCATCCACTGCGGCAGGCGGCCCATTCACTTCCGGTCCGCGGCACGCTTCGACGATGAGCGTTCTGGGCGCAATCAGGCTGGCGATTTCGGCGTCTCCGAATTCGCGCAGCAGTCCCCAGACGTTCCGGTAGATCGGCTCAGCCGAGACATTCTCGCGCTCATCAAAGTATCCACTGACGACCGTGGCGCCGATGCGCGAATCGAGAGCGGCAGCATAGAACGCGATCAGGCCTCCCTCCCCGTAGCCCATTACACCGATCCGGGCTTTTGGGGCATGACTGCGAAACCAATCGACCGCCGCCAGAACCTTCTGCACTTCGTAGCCAATCACGTGCCGCCCCAATTCGTACGCAATCCGGTAAATAAACTCGCGGTGCGGCTCATTGGTCATTCTTATTTCAGGGTTTCCCGAGAAGGTATCGTCCCGGTTGATGAGCATGGGAATCAGCACCTGGCAGCCATTTTCCGCGAGGCGGCGCGCGAACTGTGCCTTGGCAGGCACACCGTCAACGAGCCCGGCCAGCATTTCAGGCGTCGAATCGGCATCGGGAATTGCGATGACGCGCGCCTGCGCGGGACCGTCAGGCTCGAGGAGCAACCCCTCCGCCTGCATTCCGCACAGGCCTAGATCGACGGCACCGAAGACTGGCCAGCGAACTTCCAGTACCTTATAGTTCTGTCCGCGGCCAACCTCCGCGGGCTCCTCCGGATGAGCGATGATTTCGAGTGCCGCGGGCGATACGCGCGGGTCGACCGCGCCGGCTATCTTGCGAAGGTGCTCCCGGTGAGGCGCGACAGATTTTTCGTATGCTTCAGCCGAATAGTAATCCCAATGCCACAACTGCGCTCGCTCTTGTGGAACCTCCTTGGTTCGCTTCTTGAGAAACTCAACAATTCCATCCTCCATTTGGAATACGAGATCTCCAGCCTCGGTCAACGGCGCGGTTCCCGGAAGAACGCTTGCCGGCGAAGCGGACGGAATTGCCCCAGGCGACGCGGCGGCTGCCTTCACAGCCCAGCCCGTGCCTACGACACCGGCCGAGGCGAGAGCCTTCATGCACTGTACTAGAAAATGTCTGCGGATCATCGGTCCTACCTCATCGCCGGGTCTTACAACAGGTTCGAGTAAGTCGTGCCTTAAAAAGGGCACGACTTCAGTCGTGCCGAAGAAACCGCATGAATAGCGGGCTATCGCCCATGAGGGAATATTCCGGTCGCTGCGCAGCCTTTATGCGTTCAGCTTCGGGAACTCCCCATTAATCGCCGCGCATTTCCGTCCATCACTGCCGCCTTCTGTTCAGCCGTCAAGTCCGACCCCTTCACCTTCAACAAAGCCGACTCGAAATAGAAAAAGGGATAATTAGAGCCGAAGAACACTCGGCTTTGCGATGTTGACGCGACGAGGCGGTCGAGGCCGCCAACACCTTCGTTCATGGCAATATCGAAATAGACGTTGCCGGCACTGCGAAGCTCCTGCATGCCCGGGGCGTCTTCTCCAGCCCAGCCCCCGCCGTTGAGCAAGACGATTTTCAATTGCGGAAGCTGCGGGAGAAGGCGGGCGAGCGGCCCAGGATTCACGGGCGGTACGATCATCAATGGAAACTGCGTGCGCTGATCTTCAATGGAACGCGCGATTTGAACAATCATGTTGCGGCTCGCCGCCAGCGAAAGGAGTCTTGCGAAAGCCGGCTCTTCGAGAGAGTAGCCATGATAGTTCGGATAGACGCGAATGCCCGGCATGCGATGCTCTTCGTGGCAGCGCCGCAAATCTTCCTCCCAGTCCGGTGACTTGGGATTGACACATCCGAAGGGGATAAGAAAATCCGGTCCGTTCTGACGGCAGGCAACAGCGAGCCTTGTATTGACTCCACTGACGTCGCGGCAAAGCAGCGCCTCAAAGCTCCCTGCCCACGCCTGGGTCACTCCCTTCTTCCGGAGACGCGAGACGAGTTCCGCAGGATCGTCTCCAACGAGCCGGCGAAAGGGCCAACGAAACAAATGCACATTGGTGTCGATCACGAGGCGAGCCCTTTCGCTTTCAGGACTGGCTGCAGAAGGCGGCGCATGTTTCCTCCCAAAATCAGCTCCTTCGCAGAATCGGGGATTTCGGCGCCAAGCACCTTGGCTATCTGTGAAGCAAAACTCCGGCCGCCCACATCGCTGCCGTAAACGATGCGTTCAGCACCCAGTTCGCGGACCGCCATCTCGGTAAACCCCGATGTAGGATCGGAGCCCGCGATTTCAGCACAGATGTTTTTGGTGTCGCGAATCGCCCTGATCCCTAACTCCCAATTGCCGCCGGTGTGCCCGCAGATGAATTGCGCCTGCGGATGCCGCTTCGCCAACTCGACAAGGTCGGATGGAGTGGAATCGCCGGGCCTATAGCCGTCGTTAAGGAACCATGTGTGTTGGAGAATGGGAATGTTGAGCGAAATTGCCCTTTCGACAATCGGGTCAAGCGCCGGCGAATTACATCGGACGTCCGTCTGCACTTCTCCAATCATGACCATCGGTCCGTCGCGGATACATCGATCGAATTCCTGGAGACAGAACTCAACATTCTCCGGATTCAGGTAGAGGGACCCATAGGCACGATCGGGAAAAAGGCGCACAGCCTCCATCACGCGATCGTTTTCCGTACGCACTTGTTCCGGAGTAGCTTGATATATGAATTCTCCAAACCCCTGCGAAAGGAGGAGACGCTCGATGCCCAGTTTATCCATATGCTGGACAAGGAACCGCATGCGCTCTTCAGTGTTACCGTGCAGAGCCTCAAGATGACTATGTGCATCCCATATTCGAAAGTGACTTTCGTCGGATGTTGACGTAGGTTCTGCTTCGATACCGAGCGGTGCGCCGGCCGCGAACAGACCCGCGACCATTCCCTTAACAAGTGTCCGCCGGTTCACTGTCATAGATCGAACTTTCCGTGTGTTGCGCTGTCCGGTATGCCGCATCTCTCATTCTGGGCAGCGATCATTCGCGAGCTACGCAGTCGCGGGGTTCGTAACCGTGGCTTGTACGGCTACAGCGGTTCCACAATCGCCGCAAACCCAAAAGCAACGCGCCAAGTGGATTTTTCCTCAAGAAAAAGCCACCCTGCACAACGCCAGAGATGGCACACACATTGTGGAACCGCTCTAGGAGCCCGCCAACCTTACAGATATTAATTTGAGTTCAGCCTGAGGGCAGCCCGACGCCGCCCTCAGACCAGGACGGGTACGCATCAGAAGGTTAGCTTGGCGGCTACCTGACCGACGCGCGGACCGGCATCGCCGCCGATTTGGCCGAACGAAGGACCGGTGGCGAAGTTGCCGTTCACCACGCCACCTCCATAGAACTGCGCATGGTTGAATGCGTTGAAGAATTCGGCGCGGATCTCCAGCGCTATGTGTTCGTGAAGTTTCACGTCCTTGAGCAGCGCCAGGTTCCAGTTTTCCTCGCCAGGACTGTGCAAGAATCTGCGGGGCGCGTTGCCCTGCCCACCGAGTGGCTCCTGGGTAAAAAGCGAATTGTTAAGGAACGACTTTCCGTCCCTGGGGTTCTTATCGCCATAGAACGATTTTCCGCTGCCATACTGCAGATTCGGCTCGTCCGTTGACCCGGCGAAGGTCAGGCCCGTGTTGCCCGTGAGCGACTGATCGTCGCTCTCAGTAATCATGACCGGCACGCCGCCCGTGAACTGGGTCATGCCCGAAATCTTCCAGCCGCGTGTCGCCGGGTTGTCCTTCTTGAAGAGAAGGTCAAAGGGAATCTCCCAAGTATAGCTGGCCGCGAAGTTTTGCGGCAGATCGTAGTAGGAAGGCCCCCGGAAGGCATTATGGTTTCCATATTCAAACACCATGTCGCCGAAGCCCGATCCGTTGTCGATCGACTTGCTGTACGTGTAGCTGAGCAGGTAGGAGAGACGCGTACCCGTTTTGCGCAGTGTGGCCTCAAGGGCGTTGTAGGCCGAGTTGCCAATGTTGAGCTCGTCCTGATTGTCACCGAAGAGTGGACCAAACGGCCCACGCGTCCCGTTGATCGTTCCACCGCCGATCGGGTGATAGACGCCGTTCTCACCGTTCGGGCCGCAGGTTACCCCATCCGTAGTTTCGGCGGCCTGACTTACGCTAAGGCAAAGAGCCGCATTGCCCGGGTTGTTATCGCCGGCCACGATAAGATGATGGCCGAAAGTGCCAACATAGCTCACCGTGAGAATCATATTGGAGGCAAGTTGACGTTCGACCGAAAGATCGACGTGTTCCTCGTAAGGAGTCTTGGAGATTGGAAGTGGATTGGACTTGCTGCCGATCGGCTCATAGTTGGCCCAGTTGATCGTAGTCGGATTGACAGGCGGAACCGGGAACCTCTGCCCTAAATCCACCCCGCTCTCCCGGTCAAGAAACGGCTGCGCAAACAAGACGGGAGTGCCGCTGTCGTAGAACAAGTGAGTCGGCGGAGACGAGAAGTTGAAGGTGTTCGCGCCCTCGACGTTGGTGTAGTAAATTCCATAACCGACGCGGATACTGCTCTTGCCTTCACCGCCAAAGATCGAATGCAGGATGCCATCTCCGACGTGCGGAGCATACGCAAGCGAGATGCGAGGCCCAAAGTTGTTGAAGCGCGTGAGTGCTCCGCTGCGCCTCGCCACGCCGGCGTCGCCCGGAAAGACGTATCCGGTGGGAGCGGTTGGGTACTGCGTTGACTGGACGCCAAGGAGCACGACCGGGCTTGCGTTATGCGCATCTTCCCAGTAAGGGTCAACATCCCAGCGCAATCCCAAATTCGCTGTCAGGTGGGTATTCACTCGCCAGGTATCCTGCCCATAGATGCCCACATAGTAGTTGCGAAGATTGAGAACCGCGGGAGTGCCCTCGTAAAAGGAGCTCGGGGCGCCGATCAGGAAGTCGGCAAAATCGATGCCTGTCTCTTCGCCGTTGAAGCTGAAGTCGCCGTCGCTGGCATTGTCCGCGTGGGCAATGTCAACCTTGTCCGTATGGTAGGCCCCGCCGAACTTGAATGTGTGCGAGCGGATGACCTTGGAGAAGTCGTCCTGCGCCCCGTACAGGTTGTTGTTCTGAACGAGGACGGTGTTCGGCGGACCCAACCCGAATCCGTTGAAGCTGACCCCCGGGATATTTACGAACTGCGACGCGGCAGGGTAAATGCCGTCATTGCTCGGGCTGGCGAATCCGATCGATTGGGGCGTGGTTCCCTGATCGGTCGGTGAGTTAAGGGAGGAATTGTTGTTCTTCGTCCAACTGGCGTTTAGGACATTGACGGCTGTACTTCCGAACCGCGAGGTCAGGCTCACGACATAGAGTTGGGCCTTTCCATTATCTTCGGCTGGAAAACCAGGAACGCTGCTCCCTCCCCAACCGGCGTACGGGAGGAGATTCTTCCACGGGTCGACGTGGTAATACCCCGAGACGGTTCCTATTTTTGTCTCCGCGTCAATGCGAACGCCGCCTTTGTCGTCGCTCAGCGTTTCGGGATACGCCGAGGAAATGAAATATCCCGGATTGCCCGGGGATGTCTGAACCGTCTGACCCGGAATCAACTTAAGGTAGGCGGCAACCGGCTTGGCGGAACTATTCGGCGACGTCCATGCCGCTGATGGAATCGTCGCGTTGGGAAAAACGCATTGCGAGGGGCTCGTGCAGCCGGGCGTGTAGTAGGCCTCTCCATTGGTCACCGTGTAACCCAATTCGTTCGTGAGCACGCCGGCGAAGTAGGGGCCGCTCACTTTTCCAGTGAGCAGGCTGGCTTCATCGGAAAAGTTGCCTCCCAATTCCGCACTGTCGGGAACAAACTGCTTGCCTGAGCTTTGTCCGATGATCTGGCGTTCGTCTTGCCAGTCGCCAAAGAAGAAGATCTTGTTCCGCCAAATCGGCCCGCCCACCGTGCCCCCGAACTGGTTCTGGTGGAACACACCAATCTGTTTTGAGAAGAAATCGGCCGCGTCGAAATCGGTATTGCGCAGGAATTCAAAGACGTCGCCGTGAAAGTGGTTGGTGCCCGACTTGGTGACCACGTTAATGAGACCGCCGCTATAGTTGCCATACTCGGCGTTGGCTTCGGCGGTGATGATGCGGAATTCAGCGATTGAATCCAGCGTGGGAACCAGGAAGGTTCCGCCTTCATATCCCTCATCCGTATTCGCGCCGTTCACCATGTAGCCGTTGTGCGTGTTCTGCGCGCCGGAGATATCCAGCAGGCCGTTGTTCAGTGAGTTTGCCGGCTGCTCGGAGCCGAATTCTGCAGTCTGGAAGGGAACAACGCCGGGTTGCAGCGCCAGCAGATCAGTGTAGGCCCGCCCGTTCAGAGGCAAGTCGACCATCTCCTGTCCGCTCATCACCTCACCAATCTGAGCGTTTTCGGTATCCACTTGCGCCTCAGTCGTGCTTATCGAGACCTGTTCGGACGTCGAGCCAACCTTCAGCACCGCGTCGGCGTGAAGGGCAGTATCGACGTCGATGAGCATCCCGGTTCTCAAGAACTTCTCAAAACCGGTCTTGCTAAACACTACGTTGTAGTGCCCCAAAGGCAACGCGGGAAACCGGTAGAACCCGGCTGAATCCGTCTCAACCGTCTGGACAACTCCGGTCTCCACGCAGGTGAGCATGACTGTGACTCCAGGCACGACGGCCCCCTGGGGATCCTGTACCGTCCCGGAAATGGTCCCGGTGTCGGCGGCAAGCGCCAACTTTGTTGTGACACCTAGGAAGACCAAAACAATGGCAAGCTTTACCCAAAAGCTTAAGAACTTGCGTGACGCGCCCCTCGGCGACCCTTCGTTGATCGGGCTCGTCATGTTCACGAATTGACCGCGTACTGGCAGCAAGAACCTACAATATTCAGCATTCACACATTTCTCCTTTCAGATTTGCCAAGTTCCGAAACTGGCAATAGGCTTAGGTTTTTTGTGGACGACACGCGGTCGCGGGAATTCCCAAACCTGCCCGCAAAATCGCGTCGATGAGCGGCGCTCATGCGACGCACCGCTGCTGATTGGTGACGCGGTGAGGTGATACACGAACATGGGCGCAGAGAACCTGTGCCATCTCAACCTCTGTATTCGTGCCGTTACACGTTTCGGAAGCATGTGCAGGTGCGTCCGATGCCCAAGGGAAAGGAAACAGACTCAAGCTTTTTCCAAAAATCGAATAAAGCTTTCGTTGAGAATCACTTTTAGCAGACGGTTCATGCAATGTCAACATTGAATTTAGGGTTAAACTGCACTTTTTTCGTCGCTTTGACATAAATTGAATTAATGTATAGTTTTGCACAGAAAAATAAGCGCATTCTTTTCAAGTTTTGAATTGGCGTTGGGTCGGGATTCTGACAATGTCGCTCGTGTCAGAGAAAGTTGGTTTAGTGTGTACGAGGCCGCGGGTCGTCCTGTCTGGGGGAGGCGAAAAAGGTCGCAGTTCGCCGCACGCGTCCTTTAGGGTACGCGGATGCTGCCAGAGGTTTCTTGACGGTGCTCCGGCTGGTTTCCGCCGGCGACGCTCTGACGAATGACAAGTTGACGAATCCGGACACGACGCAACTTCCCGAGCCGCTCCGCCTTGCCGCCGTGCGGGCCTGACATCAGTGCGGCACGGCGTTCATTCCATTGCGAGCCGCCAACGATCCGTTCATCCGTTGTCAGCGTGTCATCCCGTCAAGGTGAGCAAGAACGCCCTCGCGAAGGTCCTCTTCTCCCCGGTCGGTGAACGGTGAAGTCGCTGGCTCATACCCACCCTGATGCACGGCTTCTGCCGTGGGCAGATACCCGAGCCACCCGTTGAGCAATCCGAAATAAAACGTAAAGGGAAAGCGGGACTGATTCCGCACATCGATCGCGATCTTGCAAAACAGTTCGACGGGCGCCCCCCAAAGCACTGCCTCGTGATTGATTTGTAGGAATTTTACCGGTATTCGGACCAGGGTAACGCCTCCTGGAGCATTGCGGACATAGTCTCCAAGAGACGACGGCCATTTCAGAGGGGCGCGCAGAGGCGACTCGATCGTTATCTCACTCTCGGCCAGAACCACGTCGGATGTTGCGCCACCGATTCGCTGATTCGCCTGCAGGATTCGATCCCCCACAAGGACCCGAAACTGATCCAGATGGCCGTCTTCGGGATTGGGGTAGACGCTGTAGATGGGCGCCAAGTTTCCTTCGGCGCCATTGATGAACAGCATGGGGGCACCCAGTTTCTGCTCTACATACTGCGAGACCACGCCCAGGACGTCTCCGGTTATTTTGAGGTTCTCCTCCCCGAGGACAGTTCCATGGATAGGATAGTTGGCAAGAAGCGCGATCAACTTTCCATCCAATGTTTCCAGTCGAATCAGGCCGATCTGGCGGTCGGTCGGGCCGTCGGGGTTCAGGCCTATGGTCATGTTGCCATGGTCGTCCATGGCGCGGCGGTCAATATTCGCGGTCGAAAAACCTAAGCCGAATGCGAGTCGTGCCGGTTGCAACTGCTGGCGCGCCTGACGTAATCCTTCAATCAGTTTGGCCTCTTGGAAATCCGTGTACTCCGGATTCGATTCTCCGGCCGACGCCTGGTTGTATCGTTCCGGCATAAATGCCGCGACCACACCCGGCGGTCCGATTTCCGGTGCAGAATGCGTATGCGTCACCGTCCACCAGATGCTCTGAGGTGGGATCCCCAATTGCTGCTGAATATCTTTCTTCACCTTGTCGACATAACCTGGCGACAGCAGGCAGGTTTCGGTAGAAATAAAATAGACCGTTGTCTTTCCGTCATCCAGCGCCGCGATCCGGTGATAGAGCTGGTCCCTCACTCCATCCGACTTCCTCGCCTTATAACCTTCGAGCCACTGCGGACTGCTCGGAGTGATATCCACCTTAACGGCGGAAGCGCGGAACGTTCCGCCATATGCGGCTCCAGCGAACTGAAGGCACGTCAGTAAAAAAACAGAAATTCTCATCTTCATGTTTCGACTCCTATGCTCGTTCGTGCTGTTGGAACTCGCCTGGTTACTGGAGGAACTCGCGAATATAGCCGTCATCTTGCACATCCATCTCATCCGTGAGATCGCCAGGGACATAACGATAGCGAAACGGCGGGCCGAGAGCGGTCACACGGCGCACCCAGTTTGTCGGATCAGTCCAGAGAACTTGGCGAGCGCCCATCGCACTGACAAGGTCCTTAAAGTCCCAGCTAAGTACGAAACCTGGTATCACGGCGTCAGACAATTCAGAAGTAACCGAATTCTGCAGAGCTGCGCGCAAACTGTAAGGCGTCCTATCGAGCCAGAGTGCACTTATCCTGGGGTCGGCCGCAGCGGCAAGCAACAGCCAAACGCCTGCGACGCCTCGTGCCATCCCGCGAATCGAATTGGGATCGACGTCCGAGCGCGCGCGCAACAAGTCAACACCGCGAAGAATGTCGTGCGCTCGCATGGCAGGCAGGTTGCGCCCGATTAAACTGGCTTGCATATCGCTTGTCCAATCGCCGGTATAGGAACCCTCCTCGTTTTTCAGGTGGGATGTGCGAGGTTCCAGTTCTAGGACGACTCGGCCCAACTTGACCATCTTTTCCGCCATGGTCTCTTGAGGCATTCCGTTCGTCTTTTGACTTCCCTTAACCATTAACACCGCCGGTTTGCGCCCGGAAGCGAACGGCGAATACAACGTGGCGTCGAGCCAGATGCCAGGCTCGCTTTCAAATTGGATGTGCTGCTGACTGCCGTTCGCTCCGCTTCGTTCCTCTTTCATGACGATCTTAGGCGCGGAACCGTCAGTCGGAATGCCAAGGCTCTCGAGTTTCGCACGCAGTTCGGCGATGCTTCCCTTCTTCTCGCTTGTCTGCAGATCGGCATTGAGTATCTGAAAGAGCTTGAGGCTGCCCGACAGGTCCTCCACATGGCCCGTTGGCGTGACTGTGAGTTCGCTGTTCGAGAACATTTTCACGGGTTGTTCGTGGGTGTCTCCTTCTCCATTCCTGAGATAGCGAATCATCCATTCATAGACAGCTTCTCGACTAACAAGCGGCATTCCATGCGTACCCGGTCCAATCATGAAACCTACATTGCCACGCGCATGATAGATGTCGTACCAGTTCTGAGCTTCTTCAAAGACCAAATGCACTCCTTCGTGGCTGAAACCGTACTGATCGGTCTCTGTCGCCTGGAGCAGCCATGGCGTAGGCGCGGAAAGTTCCACAAAATCTGCAGTATCCAGGCCGCCGGCCAGCATCTGGGGAAAGAACATCTCGCCATGAGGCCCCGCAGTGACAAACATCGTCTGGAACGAACTCGGATAGCATGCGGGAATAACCACCTTCACACGCGGATCGAGTCCTCCAATAAACGTGGTCAGCGCGCCTCCTCCCGAACATCCGGCAGCGCCGATCCGGGAGGAATCGACATCCGGCCGGCTGGCAAGATAGTCGATGGAGCGCATTGCATCCCAGATGAAATAACGGGCGAGCCCTTGCCCAATCAGCTGGGCTTGGGCGTCTATCATGATGTGTTCCGGAACCGACCAACCCGCCAATGGTTCGTCCACCTGCCGGCTGTAGCTCTGTTCCCGCTCACCCTGCCCAATTGGATCAAAGCACAGTACGACAAATCCTTTCAGCGCGAGGTTTGCAGCCACTCTCTGGTTCTCGGGCTTGCCCTCTTGCGTGTGACCGGATTGCAACAGGACTGCCGGGTAGCGGCCGGGGGCGTTTGGCCGGTAAAGATTTGCCGTCACGAAGAAGCCCGGCAAACTTTCGTAGATCACCTTCTCAATTGTGTAAGATTCTGCATGAATCTGGCCGGTGATCCGCGCATTCAGCGGACCTTGATAGTCAGGCAGTCCCCCGATGTCGTCCAGAAGCTGTTTGCGAACTAACCGTTTCCGGTTCTCTGCCTCGTCAACAGTGTGAATCCCACGAATCGTTTGAGCACGCCGCTGTAACTCCTGTTGAGCGATACCGTTCATCCAGTTCAGGAGCGAGTCCTGTGGGGGCGTCTGTGCAGCGATTGCGGAAGACACGAACGCCACGATAGAAGCACATGCGATTTTTGAGGCAATAGATTTCATCTGAATATTGGTTGTGAGTGCAACGCTTGGTTATCTTCAACAACGAACTGCATGCCTTCTGTTTGAAATCGTCCGACTGGACCGTCCCTGCATCTCCACGCCGCCGCTTTCGCCGACGTCCATAGCCTCAGTGAGCGGCGTGCTTACCCAGGAGGGCAACCTGTTCCGCAGCCAAAAGAAATCCTCCGACCCCAAAGTTATAACTTGACCCCGGCAGATAGTAATCGGGTTTGCCGTCGGTTTGCTGAATGTTACCAAGGCGCCCGTCAGCATAAATCTCGTTCACCATTCCGCGCCATGCCCGCACGACTACCGGTGCATAGGTGGCGCGATCGAGGATGCCGTGGTTAACTCCCCAGGCCAAACCAAACGTGATCAAGGCGGAACCGGAGATCTCCGGCTGGGGATAATCGGTTGCATCAAGTAGATCGGAGTGCCACAGCCCGCTTTTCGGATCCTGAATGGATGCGAGTTCCTTGGCCATTTCGCGCATCTGCTTCTCGAATCTGGCGCGATCGGGATAGTCCTTTGGCGTGTATTCCAGAAGACGGGCAAGGCCGCCGATCACCCAGCCGTTGCCACGCGACCAGAAGACGGGCTTGCCGGCCGGGTCTTTCTTGTTCAAAAACCCCTTGTCGCGATAGAAGAGATGATACTGCGGATCGTACAGCGCACCCGAAGTCTCCCACCAGCGCTTGTCCGTATAGTCGAGATATTTTAGGTCGTGTGTGGCTGCTGTCATCCGTGACCACGTGCCAGGTCCCATGAATAATGTGTCGCACCACCACCACCAGATGGGGAATTGGTCATCCGGAGCCTTGGGCATCGTAGCCCCGAACAGACTGTCGAGCGCCTTCTGCGTCGGCGCGATTTTCTCGGGCTTCAGATCGAGGAAATACAGCTCGAGATAGGTCTGCCCCATCGCCTGATCGTTATTGTCGGGCCAGCCGTATTCCTTCGGATCTTCCGCTCCCAGCTCCCAATGATTCTTCTCAGCCAGCGCGAGCATCGCATCGCTGTAACGCGGATCCTTCAGTTCGCGCGAGGCCGCCATGAAGCCGGTGTTCAGAACACTCCAGGTCCAGTAGGGAAAATCGTACGGTTGAGCCCGCTCGAGTTCCCAGTCTGCAACCTTTTTCATCGCTGCGTGAACGGCAGCGGGAGCGATGGTGGCCGAAAGCTTTGCCTTCGACCCAGGATCCATGGGAACGTCGCCAAGGTGCTGAGCGATGTCGTCATCAATGCCGGCCTGCTCCTCGGCGCTAATCTTCGGAGAGGTTGGAATGCCATGCGGCGAGAGCATCTGCGCGTGCAGTGCCGATGCCACCAAGGCGAGCGCAACTTGCGAGATAATCCATGGGCGCGCGATCCTCCGAACCCGGCTAAGCAAAGTCATCTGTGACTCCTGACCTCATCGAGTTGAGAACCGGCCGTTAACGCTGGCGAATGCGCATCCTCAGGCGACGTCATCATTCACCGTCGATTCCCACGTCGCCCATCCTGCGCGCGTTGTAGCCGAACGGACGAAAAGCACTGAAATTCTGCCGCTACCGGCCGACCACACTCAAAGCAATGCAGCACACTCTAACCGCTCATTCGGACAGATTATTCAATTTGGGAAATAGTATCACAGAATTATAGGCTGCAACGGGAACATTATTTCAATTGTGAATCGCTCGGTCTTAGTTGCTGGCCGGTCTGATTGCTGCCGCTCTATGGGTTGCAGTCGACGTCAATCCATTTCGCCTTCGCGCCGGCGCCATTTTGCGTCCGGCTGCTACTGCGGTGTGATGGCGCGAAAAGTGGCTCTGGTGCAAATATGTGTGAGGGGCGCAACAAGGCCAGTGGAGGAGTAATGACTACGCGGCGAGTACCGCGTTCCAAATTGCAGGGACAGTTTGGTTCTTGAAATGGAGACTCCCCAGG
>Ga0182024_10003348_pt1 | contig 38352 bp, 38 predicted proteins | sample P32metaG_FD_120480 | JGI IMG/M metagenome (GOLD analysis project Ga0182024, IMG submission 120480) | Permafrost microbial communities from Stordalen Mire, Sweden - P3-2 metaG (Illumina Assembly) | ecosystem: Environmental > Terrestrial > Soil > Wetlands > Permafrost | place: Sweden: Stordalen...
CGGCTAAGAAGTCGTTTCAGAACCTCGTGACTTTTGTTGTGCTCGATGCAGGGAACGTCTCAAGTTGCTGGATCCATTTCACCTGAGCTCGCAGCAACATCTTGGTTAAGAAACGACTTCTAAACGGGGAAGGAATCGGGCGCGTCGTTTTTCAACCACTGGCCGATAACCTGGCTCATGCCCAGCGGCTGCTCGACAAAGCCCAAGCCGCGATAGAACTGCGCTAATTCCGGGTCGGCCTGAAGATAAAGATGTTGACCGGGCAGTCGGCGCAGCAGGCTTTCGATCATCTGGCTCGCGACGCCGCGGCTGCGGAAGTGGGACGCGGTCCAGACGTCGACGAGGTAGGCGTTGCACACGCCGTCGGAGAGCACCCGGGCGGTTCCGATGAGTTGTCCGTCTTCCCACGCGATGCAGACGGCGAAGCTGTTTTCAAATGACCGCCGGAGTTGATCGGGCGTGCGGCCGTTGTCGAATTGGTCAGCCGCGACGGCGGACTTGAGCGCGGGCCAATCGACGTTGGATAGATCATTGCGAAACAGGATGTCCGCTTGCTCCGCCATGACAACGCCGGCGGGATTCTACTCCGGCGTCTTGCGCAGACGGAACGTCAACAATGGCAGCTCGCGCCGCAGGCCCAACACTTCCGTGAGTCTTGTGCCGATGCGAGTTGCACCCATCCTCAGATAAAAGCCTTCAGAGTTCGGATCGGATTCGATATTGACCTCGGCAAATCCGCGTGCGGCCGCTCGCGCCATCGCATGCATAAACAGAGCACGGCCGATGCCCCTGCCCATCCATCCGGGCCGCACCCAAAGATCATTCAGGTGCAACACATCGCTTTCGCAAAGTAGCCCGTAGAATCCGACGATCTGATTGGCCACGACCGCCATGTGCAGGTCGCTATTCTGCACCGAATCAGCCGTAATTGTCGGGGCATTCCGCCAGGCTTCGATCCACGAATCGGGATATCCCCAATGCCGTTTGGCAGCGAATGCGAGCTGCGTGAGCGCCGGGGCGTCCAGCGCGATCGGGCGAATAATTTGCAGACCTGCAATCATCGGAACATGGCAGGCTGTAAACAGTCGCTCGGACTCAAGACCGCGAGGGGAATTCTACGCCAAGATGCCCCATGGCGGCAGATTTGATCGATCATGGGAGGAAATGATCGAGATGATGTGCAGCGATTGCCCGCAATACGCGCATTGCTAAACTCTCAAAGTTCGTGGCGGCATTTGGCACGCCTTAACGAGGAGAAATCGATGTCGTCGTCTTCGCCACCGGAACAGTGGACCGCGGTCGATCAGTATTATTCGAAGCTGCTGATGGAGCCGGATGCGGCTCTCGATGCGGCGCTGGCTGACAGCAAGGCCGCGAACCTTCCTGGCATCAACGTCGCGCCCAATCAGGGAAAGTTCCTGCATCTCCTGGCGAAGATGCACGCGAGCAAACGCATTCTCGAAATCGGCACGCTCGGCGGCTACAGCACCATCTGGCTCGCACGAGCCCTGCCCGCAGGCGGGAAACTCATCACGCTGGAATACGAGCCGCGGCATGCGGACGTGGCGTGGAAGAACATCGCGCGCGCGGGGCTGAGTGATGTCGTGGAGATTCGCGTGGGCCGCGCGATCGATTCGTTGCCGAAGCTAGTCGGCGAATCGCCCTTCGATCTGGCGTTTATCGACGCCGACAAAGTCTCGACGGCGGACTATTTCGACTGGAGCCTGAAGCTGACGAAGCCGGGGTCGGTCATCATCGTCGATAACGTCGTACGCAAAGGCGCTGTCGTTGATCCGAAAGGCGACGACGCCGTTCAAGGCATCCGCAGGTTCAACGAATTGCTGAGCAAAGAAAAACGCGTCGAGGCGACCGCGATTCAAACCGTCGGCACAAAGGGCTACGACGGGTTTGTCGTCGCGCGCGTTAAGTGAGTACCGCCAGTACGTCCTTAGCAGGAAACGAAGACCGGCCAGGAACACGAACCTCTTATCAGAGCCCACACACATCCCGAGATGAGTGCCCGCGCGAGGTGGCGAACCATGGTGGCGGCGTTCGAATAATTTGAGTTGATCCGTTATGCACTGTTGGATATAACGAATCTCGCGGGGAAGGGGAAGCCTCGTCGTCTGACTGCCCGTCAAGGATCGCGATGAGACGGTTGAGTCTCTTAAGTCGAGGCCGCACCACTGCCGGCTTCACCCTGGTGGAGTTGCTCACGGTGATTGCGATCCTTGCCGTGCTGTTTGCGGTGTTGTTGGGCGCGTTGGCCCGGGCACGGCGAAGCGCCAACAGCGTTTCGTGCGCGTCCAACCTGCGTCAGTGGGGAATGGCAACAGAGATGTACGCGAACGTGAACTTCGGGGTGCTTCCGCGCCGCGGCCAGGGCGTTGGACCGACGTTCCAGATCGCACGGCCGGCAGACTGGTTCAACGCGCTGCCGCCGACTGTGAATTTGAAGGCGTACATGGACATGGTTTCGGCAGGTCAGATTCCTCGCCCGCCCGGCTCGTCGATATGGCTGTGCCCCGAGGCGAGCGATTTCACCGGCCAGTATTACTGGTCTTACGGGATGAACATGGCGCTTTCCGTGTGGGAAGCCAATCAAAATCACGGCCAGCCCGACAAGATCACCGGCGTGGGAAACACCGCGGCGATGGTTCTCTTTGCCGACGCGCCGGGGAATTATTGCTCCGTGTTCCCGTCGAAATATCCGGGCGGTTACAACCCTGTCGCCCGTCACAACAACTGCGTGAATATCTGTTTTCTCGATGGGCATGTCGAAGCGATCGCCGGCTCATACATCGGCGTTGGAACCGGGTTGATCGAGCATCCTGATGTGCACTGGCACCCGCCCGGCAGCACGTGGAACAGCGCGCAGTAACGCACGGTGGTCAATCAGCCAGGCATTTGTTGTTCGAGGGAGATGGAGAATGGAGATGCAATTGAAACGACGTTGGCTTTGTGCAGTGCTCGCCAGTTCAGCGCTGCTCGCAATTGAATTGAGAGCGGCGGCAGATGTGGTCAGCCTGCCGGCAGTGCAGGATGCGACGCTGCTCGGCGGCACCGATGCGACGACCAATCAAAGCTTGGCCGATCCGGGAATCTTTGTTGGCACGGACGGCCAAGACAATCCCAAACGTGGGCTCATTGAATTCAACATCGCCCAATCCATTCCCGCCGGCGCGACGATCACCGGGGCACAACTGCAACTGACGGTTGGCCAAGTCGCCGGCAGCGGTGGTGGGAGCGGCGGGGGGTCCGGCGCCGCCGAGACAATCAGCTTGTTCGACGAATCGCAGGCGTGGGGCCAGCCAACAAATGTCGTCGGCGCGACCAGCTTTGGCGGCACCGGGCACGGCGGGACACCCAAGACCGGCGACGCCACATGGAATTACGCATTTTACAATGCCACTTCCTGGACCTCCGTTGGCGGCGACTGGTCGTCCAGCCTGACTGACATCGCCGACGCGAGCGTCACGGGAACGCTTACAAGTTTCACCTGGTCGTCGACCGCAATGGTCGCGGATGTGCAAAACTGGCTGAATGCCCCAAGTACAAATTTCGGGTGGCTGCTGAAGAACGCCGACGAGACCGATGCGACCGACTTCCGCGCTTTCTGGTCGGCGCAGGGGGCGGCGGCTAACAACAATTCGTCGATTGCGCCAAGCCTGACTGTCACTTACACCGTACCGGAGCCGGGATCGCTCCTCCTGTTTATCGCGGGAATGCCCCTGTTGCTTGGCCGGTTGCGCCGATGAAACGACCAGGGATCAGTTTGATTCAGCTTCTTGTGATCGCCGCGATTGTCGCCATCCTGATCGCGGTTTTGATTCCGACCATCCAGAAAGCGCGAGCGCAACAGAATCTGGCGCTTTGCAAGGATCGGCTGCGCCAGATCGGCGTCGGCTTGATTGAGTACGCACGCGTCAACAATGGACATTTCCCGGTGGCTGACGCCGTCAGTGGCCCTCAACGTCAACTTTTGGATGACTTAGCTGCTAGTCATTGCCTTGGCGATCCACGGATTTATTACTGCCCTGCTCAGCAGCAGCCGGAATTCACTTTCAGCGACGCGAATTTCCGATCGGGAAACATTGGCTACTATTACTATTCGGCCATCGGCCCCGGCGATAATTCACATCTCAGTAAGTTTCTGCGCGGCGGCTTGTCCTGGCCGCGCAAACTGGACACATCAATGGATGCTAAAAGCTGGGTGATGAGCGATATCTGGGTAAGCGGCGAGCCGACGGCGCACACGGGATATCGCAAAGGCGTCAACTACTTGATGCTCGATGGAAGTGTCGACTTCGTCAGCGGCAGCCCGCGCGGGGCGTTTCACTAACGGCACATCAGATGGCGCTCTATTTCATCGGCATCGACGACACTGACATCGAGACCAGCCCCGGCACGGGCCAGCTCGCTCGGCGGCTCGTCGTCGAGGCCGTGTCGCGCGGGGCAACGCATCGCGGCATCACCCGTCATCAGTTTCTGGTCGATCCCCAGATTCCCTACACCCGACGGAACCGCGGCGTGTGCATCGCGATCGAATGGCCAGAATCAATTCGCGAACTTGAATTCGCGATCGATCTGATCGCCGAGTGGTCGGCTGATGGTTCTGACCCGGGGATCTGCATCGCGACCGCTGGCAGCGTGCCTCGGCAGATTATTGATTATGGCCGGCGCGCGACGCGCGAGGTTCTGAAAATGCAGGATGCGATTGCGCTGGCCGCGATGGCGCGCATCACGCTTCGCCCGCTCGGCGGGACCGGGCAGGGAATCATCGGCGCGCTCAGTTGCGTCGGTTTGCGAGCCAGCGGCGACGATGGGCGCTTCGTCGACCTGCCCGGCTTGCGCGATCTGGGCGCGCACGTCAGTATCGACGACTTGTCGCGAATCGGAATTGAAGTTCAACATGAAATGACCCCCGGCGCTCGCGCCGACGCCGGAATTGAAACACTGGGTTGGGTTCGGCCAAGATTGATTGGCGGCCGGCCCGTGTTGCCCGTCAGCTGGAGCAGTGAACATGATGCTTGGATCCCCCTCGATCAAAAACGAACCCGCGCTTTGGAGTAAATCGCAAACGGAAGGCTATTTCGCCGCGGCGATGGTCGGCGTGCTCGCGGGCATCGTCGTCGCTTATGCCCAAATGCCGCTGCACCTTCCCGGCCACAAGGCGCTGTGGTGGATACCGCCGGTGCTGGTGGCGCGACTTGTCACACGGAGACAACTGGGTGCTTCCATCGGCGCGACAACAACGGTTCTGACCACCCTCTCGCTCGGCGGACGTCTTGCCGGCGGCGTTGTCGCGATGCCGCTGGTGATTCTCGCCGGCGTGGTGCTGGATGTTGCCGCCAACAAAGTCGAGCGCCGGCCGAAAGCGATTTTGCGAGCGGTCTTATTGCTTAGCACGGCTGGCGCTGCCGGCAATCTGATTTGCTTCATCAAGCGGCTGCTTGAACCGTCGGGCGCGTTCTTCTCCACCGACAACCTTCGCGACGTGTCCTGGGCGGGAACGACGCATGCGGTTTTTGGGTTTGCCGCGGGCGCGCTCGGTGCGATCCTCGCTTATGCGATTATGGGATTGTTGACCTGCTGGGCCTACCTTTCCTTTTGATTTTCGATTCCTACGCTGTAAGCAGAGGCTCGCCCGACGGCGGCCGCACCTGATCGCTTTTGGCATAGGAGATCGATCATGCCACTCCCGACTGACGAAAAACTGTTGGCGCTGAGCCGCGAAATCCTTCAACAGCTCGACACGATATTCGGCGTTCATCCGGGCTTCCGCGCCGCGCACGCGAAGGGCTTCATGCTGGGGGGCACGTTCACGCCCTCCCCCGGCGCCCGGTCTATCAGTCGCGCGCCGCATCTGATGCGGAACTCGACGCCGGTGTCGGTGCGGTTTTCGAATTCGACGGGCGTTCCGGTGATTCCAGACAGCGATCCGAACGCCGCCCCACACGGGATGGCGATTCGCTTTCACCTGGCGGAGCACAGCCATACCGACATTGTGAGCCATTCGACCGATGGATTTCCCGCCCGCACCGGGGAGGAGTTCCAGGCGTTTTTGCGGGCGCTGGCTTCGAGCGATATGACGAAGCCGCCCGACCCGGCCAATCCGTCGCCGATTGAAAGATTCCTCGGCGCGCATCCGGCGGCGCTGGCATTCGTGCAGGCGCCGAAACCCGCGCCATCGAGTTTCGCCCGCGAAAGCTTCTTCGCTATCGCCGCGTTCCACTTCACCAACACCGCCGGACAGACCCGCTTCGGCAGATATCGTATCGTGCCGGCCGCGGGCAACGATTATCTCGATGCCGCATCCGCCGCTGCGAAGGGTCCGAACTATCTGTTCGACGAGCTGCAAGCGCGCGTCGCCAAAGGCCCGATCGAATTCCGCATCCGCGTTCAGTTGGCTAACGCCGGCGATGTCGTCGACGACGCGACGATCCACTGGCCTGCCGACCGGCCCGTGGAAGACCTCGGGACGATTTCGCTGACAAAAGTGATCGCTGACAACGTCGAGGAACAGCGGCACATCATCTTCGATCCGATTCCGCGCGTGGATGGGATTGAGCCGTCGGCTGATCCGCTGCTGGAATTGCGCGCCGCGATTTATTTGATGAGTGGAAGACGGAGGCGCGCTGCGCAAGCGTAATTGGTTAGCCGTGACGCGCGTAGCGGAGCGCTCTTGAATACATCGTGCGCAGCACCTTTTTATTAATTGCACGAAGAAAAATGAGCTTCGCACGTTGATTCGTAAAGCGCTTGGCTACGCGCCGCGCGGCTAACCGCGCCTACGGTAGATCAACTTGCTTCGTGGGTTGCGTTGCCCGTGCATTCCGCTTCACGGCCAGATCAATCGCCAGCTCAATCGCGGCGCGCATCGAACCCGGATTCGCTCGATTCCGACCAACAATATCGAATGCGGTGCCGTGATCGGGACTGGTGCGGACGATCGGCAGGCCGATCGTCAGATTCACGGCCTGATCGAAGGCCAGCAGCTTCACGGGGATCAGACCCTGATCGTGATACATCGCGACGACTGCGTCGTATTTTCCGTCGCGGGCGGCGAGAAAGATTGTGTCGCCGGGGAACGGGCCGTGGACGTCGATGCCTTGCTCTCGGGCCATGATGATGGCGGGGGTGATGATGCGTTCTTCTTCGTCGCCGAACTGCCCGTTCTCGCTGGCGTGGGGGTTCACGCCGCACACGGCGATTTTGGGTTTGGGGTTGTCGAACCACTCGACCATCGCCTGGTGCAATAGCTCGATCGGCTGAAAGACCGCGCCGATATTCAGTCGGCCCCAGAGGCCCATCAGCGGCACGTGGACTGTAGCCAGGACGACCTTGAGTGGGCCGCCGGCAAACATCATCGCGAAGCGCCGCGAGCCCGTTCGGTGTGCAAAAAGTTCCGTGTGGCCGGGCCAGTGATACCCGGCGAGCTTCCAGCTTTCTTTGGCGATGGGAGCGGTCACGACGGCGTCGACGATCTTGCGATTGGCCGCCTCGATCGCGTCGAGGCAGAACCGCATCGACGCCTCGCCCCCCATTTTGCTGGGCGCGCGGACGGCGTTGCCGAGCATGGAGTATTGGTCATAGTCGACGACGACCACATCATGCGGATAGTGGCGCAATCGGCCATTGAATTGATCGCGCCACCAGAAGACGTCGAACTCGGCCAGATCCGCCGCATAGTGCAGCATCTCGTTCATGCCGTAGATGACGTAGCGGGCGCGATGCCGCAACACCGGATCGGCCAGGGCTTTGACGATGACCTCGGCCCCGATGCCGGCGGGGTCGCCCATGGTGATCGCGATGGTGGGTCGATAGTCGCTCACAACAGTCTTCACCCTAGCCCGACTCTGGCGCGAAGTAAAAGGAAAACGCCCCCGCTGCCAATGCGGTCGCATAAGCAATTTCCGGGCCAGCATTCGTAAGGATTTATCGGCGCAGAATCGCGTTGCAACTTCAATCGATTGCGATCATGCCCGGTGATTTCTGAGCCACGTGACGACAGATTTAGTCAGCACGTCAGTCTCCAGATTGCATGGCCAGCCAACCGGCCGCTGGCCCAGCAAGGTAATCTGCAGCGTCGTGGGAATCAGGGCCACCTGGAACTGATTCCCACTGACGCTGGCGATCGTCAGGCTCACGCCATCCAGCGTGACCGAGCCCTTCGGCGTCAAATAATCAGCCAGTTCATCGGGGGCTCGTAACGTCACCCGCCAGCCGCCGGCGGCGTCGGTCACCTGTTCGACCAGCGATGCCGTCCCGTCGATATGTCCTTGCACGAAGTGGCCGGATATGCGGTCGCCAACGCGCAGCGCCCGCTCAACGTGCACCGAATCGCCCTCGCCAACCAACGCAAGATTGGTCTTGGAAAGCGTCTCCGGAACCACGTCAAACCCCAACTCGCCCGCGGCGCGCTCGGCGACCGTCAGGCAAACGCCGTTGACAGCGATGCTTTCACCGTCGGTCACGTCGCCCCAATGATCCGTCAGCGTAAGCCGTAAGAATGCCGGTCCCTTTGCCACGCCGATGACTTTTGCAGTTCGTTCGATGATTCCAGTGAACATGATAAGAGTTATAGGCAAATCGGGGGCCGATCAGAACGAGTCGGCAAACGAACTCACAACCTCACCGGATCACCCGCCAGGCTCGCCGGTCGCGGCTCCGTTTCGGCATCACGGTCGACGGGATCTTCCGTCGTTTGAATCCACTGCAAATACAACCCATGCGGCGGCGCGGTTGGCCCGGCCGCCTGGCGATTTTTCGCGGCGAGCATCGTCTTGACGTCATCGGGCTTGTAGTGGCCGATGCCGACTTGCACGAGCGTTCCCACCATAATGCGCACCATGTTCCAGAGGAAGCCGTTGCCTTCGACGCCGATGATCATTCTTGGAGCTTTGAATTTGACGTCGCACGAATAGATCGTGCGTATGGTGCTTTCACGGCCATGGCCGGGGCGGGCGAAGCTGGTGAAATCGTGCTCGCCGACGAAATTCGCGGCGGCCTCGCGCATCGCATCCAGATTCAGCGGCTGCCAGCGGTGCCACCACAAGTCATTGGTGAAGACGTTCCGATCGTACGCGTTCCAGATCGCGTATTGATACCGCTTGCGCAGCGTCGACGTAACGGCGTCAAACGTATTGGGAACCTTCGCGATGTGGCGAACGAGAATGTCGCCGGGGAGTTGATGGTTGATCGCTTTCCGCAGGCTGTCCTTGGGAATCTGCCCGTAGACCGAATCAAAATGCGCGACCTGCCCCTTGGCGTGGACGCCGGAGTCGGTGCGGGATGAGCCGCTGAGGATGATCGGGTGACGCACAACCGTCACGATGGCGCGGCTGACAGTTTCCTGAATTGTGGGAATCCCATGCCCCGGCGGCGGCTGCTTGCCGGTCCAGGTCTGCATCGCCGGCTGTGTCTGCCAGCCGTGATAGCGCGTGCCCCGATAGGCCAGCGTGAGTTTGAAGCGTTGCGTGGGCATTTTCTCAAAGTCATCGGCGCGCCGGTTGTGCGCCGCCGAATCATATAGCGGTCCAAAATGGATGCCATTGCTTCGGCGGCGCACAGGTGATCATCGCAATCAGCTAATCAAAGTCATGCCTCGGGCCGCGCCTTAGGCTGATTCTGAGAGACGGGTGAGGCATCGGGAGCTGGCTTGGGCGCCTCGGCCGGCGACACCGCGGGACGGCCTGCGTGTTTGGAGCTTTCCGGGTTTGTCTTCTCGCGCAGTTTGAGCGGATCCTCGAAGTATTCCCGCATCACACGCTGCGTTCGCATATCTCCTTTCAGTTTCTTTGCATCCTCGTACTGCTGCGTACTGCTGCAGAATCTGAGCTTCCTCCTGTTCAAATTGCACCGATTGTCGCTTTTGGGCCAGCTTCATTTGCCTGGCAACCAGTTTCGACGAGGCAGAGCCAATCTGGTTGCCGGTGAAGATTGGGCTTTTGAGCACCTGCATCCCGAGATGACCGTTGCCCTTGTCGAGCGCGTGGGACACCGCGGCCACGGCCTTGTTTCCGAGGCTGAGCATCTGCATATGCGTCGCGGCGACGATCTCCGCCTGCACTGCATTCAGCGCGGCGATGAACTCCGCGTCGCGCAACAGCCAGCGGTTCACCGTCGTGCGATGAACGTCCGCGTCCTTGGCGGCTTCAGGCACCGACACTCCGAGCGCCAGCGAATCGAGTGCGATCCGCTGCTTTGGCGTGAGCGCTGCCGTCAACTCCGCGGCATCCGGCTCGTCCGAATCAAAAAACCCATCCCCAACCGACGACGTGCGGAAATTGTCCATAAAGGACACCTCCAAAAATGAGAAGAAATGAAAAACAGAACCCTTAGGCGTGGACGCCCCAGATCACGCTGATCGAGGCACCAGCTAAAACGCGAATGAAAAATGGTGGCGAGAATCGCCGGAAATCGATTAGGTATGCCACGCCCGCTGCTTATGAATCATTACGCCAGGGCAGAAACTCAGGTAAATTCCTTGCGTGCAAAAGGTCGGCACGGTCTTGGTTCGCCTTGTATTGGTTGCTGTAATTGGTGCAGGACACTGTGCGGGATTGTTCTGGCTATATCGAATCCCGTGGCTAGATCAGACGCGATTCTTTCTCCCGCCAGTCATCGCTTTTGGGCTGTTCATTCTGGCGCTGCGTTTGCGGTGCCCGCAGCCACCGCGATTCCAGATGCCATTTTCTGTGGTAACTGCATTCATCCTGACTTGCCTGTCGTGGTATGTGGGAATGCTGATCACCGTTAACACGTTCGGGTCATAGCGGCTCTCGACATCCAAGGCTTTCAGGCCGACCGACGGACCCGATCTTTTACCTAACAAAAGCTCCCATTGCAACTAAAAAATTCCCGAAAAAGAAAAATCCTTCTCGACTGCCAGAAAGGCAGTTTTTGCATCAAAATGCAGCGTGGTGCAGCGTACTAAGGGAGCATAGACGTATAAGTTATCCATATTAACACGACAAGAGTGTTTATCTGAAACTTGGAATGACATAGCTGTAGGCCATGTATCGCATCTCACTCCACGCTTTCTCCTGTGATGGGGCGCCGGGAAACAGCGGGATGTCGACCGGCACGAACTCGACTCGCACACGAATCTTCGAACGGCCTTTCGTCAGAGCCGGCCCGATCAGAAACTCATCTTCGCGAAATCGGCGATTCGACGTCTGCACGATGTGCTGCGTCGCGCCCAGTTCCTGGCGCGGGTTGGAATGGACACAGGTGTTCGAGCCAGCGGTGTACCAGACGCCGGCGTCTTTCCAACCGTTTGACCCTTCATCGACGACGCTCACCCGCGCCTTCTGGTTCGGATACTGGTAATCGAGCTTTCGGCGGAGCATCACGCCGACGTTTTGCGGATCGAGCGCGAGCGTGAACTCGCTGGTTCCGGTCATCGTGCGGCCGTGATCGGTCGTTGCGGGGTAGACTTCCAAGTCCTTCAGGTGATCTACGCCCCACTCATATCTTGATGTGAGCTCGTAGGGCTTTGATGCAGTGGGCGAAGTGTAGTGATGATCGGCTTCGCTGCGCTCGTCGCCAATCTGCAGGGTGTCGGTCAGCTTCAATGACGCGGCGGGCAAGCCGTACCAATAGGCGACCGTTTCGTAGTGCTCCTTGGATTCGTTCGTGCCGCCGTGCTCGAGGGTGATGCGGGCGGTTTTGCCGAAAGGGAACAGGTCGGCCAGGAGGAAGCGATAGGCGGATTCGATTTTGTCGAGATCGTTCTTGGCGTCCTTCGGCAACTTCACGCCGCACGGATGGCCGGCGAAGGGGAGCGACATATTCTGTCCACCCCAGTAATCCCCGCCGCCGCCCCACTCTTCGGTGCCGGTGCCTTGCGCCTGCGGCGTCATGCTGTCGTCGAAGTAAAAGCGCGGATCGCCTTCGAGCGTCGAGAGATTAGCTTCGTGCGAGAAGATGAATGACGTGCCGATGAAGCTGCCAGACCAGTCGCCGCCGCCTTCGACGTCGCGGGTGTCGAGCAAGACGAGATCGGCTCCGCGCGTCGGGTGCGGGTGGTCGCGATAAGTCGCGTGGAAGTATGCCGACTGCGACGGATTTCCGCCGTGATTGGTGAAGCCGATATCGATTCTGCCAGGGATGGCCGGACCCGGATTGATGAATTCCAGCCGGGCGTTCTTGAAGTATGGCATCGGGAACGCTTCGCGAAAAATGACTTCATCGCCTTCAAATTTGACCGACACCGGAAACGCGTTGACGAGGCTGGGATTTCCATCGCGACTGTAGAACACACCGGCGCCAAAGAACAAGGGCAGCGGAACGTCGACAGACGGCTCCGGTCGATCATCCCAAAACATCTTCATTCGAATATTGGAGAGCGCAAGCGCCGATGCGCGCGGCACGCGAAATTGAATTGCGCGGAGAATGCCTCCATCGGCCACGGAATCCAGCTTGATCGTGATTTTGGGCGAGATAAAGCTGAACAATCCGTCCCATCCGTGCAATTCCGTTGGATTGACATCCTCTTTCGTTTTCTCATACGCGGACTTGTTCAGAAGGCTGACAACATCCTTATCCGGCGGTTTCTGATCCCACGCATGAATCGGCTGCGACAGCTTCGCGCCCGGCAGGAACTGATCGTAGATGTAATAACCCGTGCCGTAATGCGTTCGGCTGTAAGCCATCTCGAATGACTTTTCGAACCCAATGGGGGCCCATATCAAATCCGCGCCGCGCGTGTCGGCCCAGGTGTAAGCCAGCGGCCTGGGGAACGCCGCGTGCGGTTCGAGCACGGCGTCTTTCGCGGGATGATTCGGGTCGGCGGTGCTGGTTTCGGTGATGATGTTGTCTTTTCCGTCAACGACAAAATGCCATGGGCTGCCGTGCCAGTGATTGAAACGCGAGAAGTACAGCACGCCGGGCCCGGCGACGTCGAGCGTCACGTTGAAATCGTCTGCGGCTTGCCGAAGGAAATGGCTCGCGTCGGCGCCTTCGTTGCCGCCGCTGCGGTCGTAGGTGCTCCGCATATACGCCCGCTGCCCAATCCGCTGCTGCGGCCAGCGATCCCACATGCGATAGGCGTCGTAGCCAACGGGGAGAGGCGGGAGATTGGGTTCGGCTGCGTTTACTGGAGTTGCACAACTGATTGCCAATAGGATCCCAGTGAGGAATCGGCGGGTGCGCATGTCTTGGGTGTAACCAGAGCGCCACTCAGGTGCAATTCTTGCAAACGGCTCGCACGCGATCTGACCGAACCCACCGGCCCACGCTGCACCGTCTGCGGTTACGACCTTCGCGCGACGCCGGAGCGGGGTCCCGAGTGCGGGACGGCGGTCGTTCAAGCGTCCAGGGCTTCCGTCCAGCAGCCTCCGCCCTAGCCCTCCCCGGGTTGCGCGTCGAGAAACATCGGCTTCTCTTTCATCTTCGGCAGGAGCACATTACGATTTGGTCGCGGGCTCAATCATGGCAGGTTCCCTGCCGGGTCTCGCAGACGTAATGCACAGAGGGAAGCTGTTATGAGTCAGAATCCGGGTCCGGTATTGGGTCATGCAACACCGACGATGGAACGGCTGAAGCTGAAGCAGATCGCGAACGCCCAGCGAATGGTGATGCTCTGCATTCTCGCCAACATTGTTCTATTTATCTGTCAAATGACCGTCGCCAGGAACGTGCCGGCGTTAGCGATCGTGATTGGTCTTGTGTATGTAGCCGTAGCGATTACTGCCGCAGTCTTCCTCTTTAAGCTGGCGATCAACATCTACGGCCTAACTACCGGCGTCATTCTTGGCATCGGAACGCTCGTTCCGTTACTCGGGCTACTGATTCTTCTGATCGTGAACGGAAAGGCGACCAAGATTCTGCGACAAAGCGGAATCAAAGTCGGCCTTTTGGGCGCTGACCCGGCATCGATCCAGTAACCCATCGACCATCCCGTTTTTTCTGAAGCTTGCCGCCAGAGGTTTACCTAGTCGGTTCAGGTCTAGCTTGACTTTGCACAGGAACTAGTTTAGTATTAAACCAATGGCTTCCGGTCGCAAGACACAACTTCGGGTGCTTCGCGGGTTTGACGTCCCGGCGGAGGGGCGCGGGTTTGCGGCGCTGATCACGATGATTCGCGTCGTCGGCCGCATGAACGATGCGATGGCGCAGTTGGTGAAGCCGCACGGACTGACGTCGGCTCATTTTGAGGTGCTTTTGACGCTCAAGGGCGGCGAAGGGATCAGTCAGCAGGAGCTGTCCGAGCGGCTGTTGATGACCAAGGGAAATGCCTGCGTGACGGTACAAAAGATGGAAGCGTTGGGGTTACTGGAGCGCCGCGCTGATCCGACGGATCAGCGGTTCCAGCGGCTTTACATGACCGACGCCGGCCGCAAGCTGCTGGCCAGGGTGATGCCGGAGCATCAGGCGGAAATCAAGCAGATGCTGCATGGCCTAAGCTTGGCCGAGCAGAAGACGCTGCATGAGCTGCTGCTTCGCGTCGAGCAGACCTTTGACGAAGCCGAGGCGTAGAAAGAGCATAATTTTTTTGCTCAAACAGTTCGATATCGAACTGTTCTACTTTAAACCGATTTCGAAAAGGGGCTTATCCCCTTTTCTAACGAGCCGTTGCGGCTCAAGGAGATTTCGATGCGATTGCTTCACGTGGATTCGAGCATTCTGGGCGGCAACTCGGTGAGCCGGACGCTGACGGCGGAGATCGTCGAAGCGGAGCGGCGGCAAATTCCTGGGCTGCAAGTTGTCTATCGCGACCTGGCCGAGCATCCGTTTCAGCATATCTCCGGGTCGCACCTGGCGGCCGCGCAGGCCGAGCCGGTCAAACTGCCGCCGCCATTGCAGCAGGATCTGGCCCAGGGACAGGCGGCGCTGGATGAGTTTCTCGCGGCCGACATCGTGGTGGTCGGGGCTCCGATGTACAATTTTTCAGTTCCCAGCCAGCTCAAGGCGTGGATCGATCGGCTGGCGGTCGCGGGCAAGACGTTTCGCTATGGGCCCAAGGGTCCCGAAGGTTTGGCCAGTGGCAAGAAGGTGATCGTCGCGTCATCGCGCGGCGGAATGTATGGGGAAGACAGCCCCGCCGCCGGGTTGGACCATCAGGAAAAGTATCTCACGTCGGTTTTTAACTTCTTCGGAATCACCGACATCACGTTCATTCGCGCCGAAGGATTGGCCATGAGCGATCGTCGCGACTCGGCGCTGCAATCGGCTCGCGAGGCCATCGCGGTGCTCGTTTAGAGATCCACTCGTCAATCCATTTTCGAATTTCAGACTTTGAATTTCAGATTTCAGGAGACCGTCATGACTCAGAACATTGGAAGCCTGGTTGGCGATACGAATAATCGGCGATCGATTTCATCGGCCGCCAACGTCGTCGCGTGGGTGCTGCAAATCCTGGTCGCGATCGCGTTTCTGGCCGCGGGCAGCGCAAAGCTCGGCGGGGCCGCGTCGATGGTTGCGGTTTTTGCCAAGGTGGGTGTCGGGCAATGGTTTCGTTTCGTAACCGGCGGGCTGGAAGTGGGCGGCGCGATCGGTCTGTTGTGGCCGCGGACGAATTTCTATGCCGCAATCCTGCTGGCGACGGTGATGGTCGGCGCCATCACCGCCCACCTGACGATCCTGGGCGGCAACCCAACCCCGCCGATCGTCCTGCTGGCGCTGTCGGCGACGATCGCTTATCTGCGTCGGCCCGCAAGGATCGCATCACATCAATGAGCAGAAAGCTTCACGGACACCCAGCCCTCGCGTGCGCTCTTCTCACACACGAGGGACTGGGCGTTATGGCTGCTGCTCAGAAGAGCATCACGCTGCTCAGAGGAGCAGTCACTGCTTGCGTGAGCGGCGGCGAAGCAGCAAAGCGATCGGGGCGAGCGCGGCGAGCGATGCCGGCTCCGGAGTCGTAACCTGCGAAACGAGGAATTTTGTCCCGTTGTCACTAAACGGACCGGCGCTGTAAGCGAAAGCCGTCAGCGTTGGTGTGGCAGGATAGAACCGAGAGTTGCCCCCAAGCTGGGCCGGCGTTTCGGTGCTGCTGAAGCCGAAGCCGGACAATGACGTGCCGATCAGTACCGCGGCGCCCGCGCCGGCTACCCATTGAATCGCATAACCATCACTACCACCGCCGTTGGTAATATTGTCCGTCCATCCTGTCGGCGATGTGACGTTCGTGGGAGCGACGCTCATGAAGTCTTCGCCCGGCACCCACGAAAACCAGAACGTCCCCACCGGACTCGCGCTCGACGCGGAATCGCTGAGCGTCAGCGCGTAAGTATTAACTGCGCCGGTTGACGTGGTCTGAATTGTGGCCGACGCCAGGGGCGCTGTCGCAGCGTTGACCGGCTCCGACATTGCAAACGCCATCGCCGCCGCACCGGCAACGGTCAGCATGCGAAGACTTACTCGCGCAAACCGCGGAAACAACGCATACGTGAGTGGCATAGTCGCACTTCTCCCAAAACAAAGCGTCCAGCCACGGCACCCCGCACATGGCCAGGAGGACAAGATTAATGGCGTTTCATTCGTGCGAACTGAATTTGCAAAGAATGCAGCGAAATTGTCTTGCGACGTCGCAAATCATTGGTCACTGCTGCAAATCTTGCAGTTTTTCCGGACGGCATAATTCGCCGGCTGGTATGATTTATGGTTGTCCGTCCCCACACGATGAGCCTGCGGCGAAAAATTCTCGTTAAAGATGGCGTCCTGCTTCTGTCGCTGCTGCTGCTGATCGGCAGCGCGCTCTGGGGATTCTGGCGGCAGTACGGACACGTGCAGGCATCGCTGAAAGAATATCGCGCGTTGCAGCAGGTGGAGCAGGCCGCCAATTCGCTTTCCAAGTTTCAATTGGCCGTGCGCGCCGGTGATGCAGCGTCGCCGCGATCCATTAGTCATCTGCACGATGCACTCATGGCGCTGCGGCAATATCTGCTGGTATTGAATGTCTACAACGCCGTGCTTCCGCCGGAGATCACGGTTGATTTGCAGAATCAGGCGCATCTCAAGACTTACTCGTTAGCCAGCGATTTAGAGAATCTCGCGGCGCAGCTCGATCCGACGGCGATCGACATTCCGCCGAAGCCAATGGACCCGGCAGCGATTACCGCGATGACCGATCATTCGGTCCAGGAGCTCAGTTCGCTGCAGACGACCTGCAGCGGGTTTGTGAATCGCACGCAGCTTGCCGCCGCCCAGGATCTGCGTGTGGCAATCATCGCGGTCGGCACACTGGCGCTGTTCATGGTATTCACGGCATTGATTTCGAGCCTCTGGCAATATCGCAAGATCATCCTGCCGCTGCAGGGGCTGCGTGAGTGGTGCAAGCGAGCGGCGGAGAGCGATTTTTCAGTGCCCTATCAGCCGCCGGTTGAACTGGAATTCCAGGAGCTGGGGGGCGATGTGAACAGAATGGCCGCCGAGCTCAGCGCGTTTCACCGGCGACTTGAAGCCATGGTGCAGGCCAAGAGCCGCGAACTCGTGCGATCCGAGCGGCTGGCGAGCGTTGGATATCTTGCCGCCGGCGTGGCGCACGAGATCAACAACCCGCTGAACGTGATGTCCGGCTACGCCGAGCTGTCACTCAAGCGACTTCAGAAAGCCGCCCCGGGCGCTAACAGTGACGACCTCGCTAAATTCGTTTCCATCATTCGCAGCGAAGCGTTCCGGTGCAAGCAGATCACGCAGAAGCTTCTGTCGCTGGCCAAGGGCAATGGCGATGTGCGCGAGATCATGTCCCTGAGTGACGCCGCCAATGACATTGCGGTGATGGTTCGCGGGCTTAAATCCTTCCGCCGGAAGCAACTGAAGGTGGCGCTCGATTCGGATGAGCCGCTGTATGTTCGCGCGAATCTGACGGAGATGAAGCAGGTGCTGTTGAACCTCGTCATCAACGCGATCGAGGCGGTGCCCGAGGAGACAGGCCAGATCATCATTGCAGGCCGTCGCTCCGATCAGTGGGTGGAACTGGATGTTTCGGACAATGGCCGTGGCATGTCGGCGCAAACGCTGGAGCGCGTGTTCGAGCCGTTCTTCACCAACAAGCGCGGCGCGGGCAATCCGGGGACGGGATTGGGGCTGTCTGTGACACACGCGATCATCACCGATCACGGCGGCGAGATTTCCGCACACAGCGATGGGCTGGATCGGGGGAGCCGATTCACGATTCGCATTCGGGTCGCCAGCCCCGCGGTGGACGAAATGAAGCAAACGACGTCGAATACAATCGCGCGTCCATCAGCGACAGAGGCAGTAGTATGACGCGTAGCGCGATTCTTCGGACACCTGAACCAACCGATGGCCCCGAGTTGCTCGCCCCGCACGCCGCCAGCCAGCGCGTGCTGATTGTGGAGGACGAACAGCATCTTCGCGAGATGCTGCACACGTCGTTGACAGAAATGGGACTGCGCCCCACCGCGGCAAGGAACGCCGAGGCCGCGCTGCGGCTGATCAACCAGCACTTCTTCGCTTTGGCATTGATCGACCTGAACCTCCCCGGCATCGGCGGCCTGGAACTCTGCGAAATCTTGCACGAGCAGCGCCCACACATTCAATCGATCATCCTGACCGGCTTCGGCGATTTGGATAGCGCCCGCCAAGCGATTCGCTTGGAAGTAGTGGATTTTCTGACCAAGCCATGCGGGATGGATGATCTGGAGCACGCGCTAAATCGCGCGCGGCTTCGTTGGCTCGATCGCTGGTCGGGCCAGGCCATGACAGTCGAGTCCGAAGTTCCGCCAGACAACCACGCAGCGCGATCATCGACACCGATGATTGATTCAAAGTCATTGCGATCGATGGAAGAGATGGAGCGCGAGCTGATTCTCGCGTCGCTGGCCCGCCACAACGGAAACCGTCAGGCCGCCGCCAGCGATTTGGGAATCAGCGTTCGCAAGCTCTACTACCGCTTGCAGCAATATCAGCGGCAGGGGCTGCTCAAGGAAGAATAACCATCGCTACGCCTGCGTTTCCTGAAACGGCGTGCCGAGCAATGTCTGCGTCAATTGGCCGCCGACCACCACCAGATCGTGAAACGCCGCGTCCATGTCGGCATCGGTGACGACAATTGCGCCCTTTGCCTTGGGTTCGCGCTCGACGGCCATGATGGTTGCGCGGCGCAACAGTTCACGGATGAACGCGGCGCTGCCGCCTTCCGATCGGGCGATCACTGATTCAGGATCAGTCAGCCGCAGCTCGATTCCCTTGCCATAGAGCGATAGCAATCGCCGGCGGCAATCGGCATCGGGCAAGGGAATCTCAATGGCCTGGTCGATTCGTCCAGGCCGAGCGGCCAGCGCCGGCTCCAATTCGTCGGGGCGGTTCGTCGTCAGCACAAACAGCACGTCGGCATCTTCCGAAAGGCCATCCATCTGATTCAACAGTTCAAACAACAGCGCATTGGCCCCAACCGATTGCTGCTCGCGCTGCGTGCCGATGAGATCGACGTCTTCCAGAATGATCGTCACCGGCGCCAGCGCCCGGGCGAGCCGGCCGCACGTTTCGATCGAGCTCACTCCCCCGCCGGTGAGGATCATTACCGTGCGGTCCTTCATCTGGCTGGCCAGGTACATCGCTGAAAGTGTTTTGCCCGTGCCCGGCGGGCCGTGCAGAAGCAAGCCGCGCTTGAGATGCCGCTGCGCCTGCCGCAGCCGGGCGGCATGATGAACCATCCCCATCGTCTGGCGATCGAGCCGCTGAACCACGTCGGCCGGAAGGATGATTTCATCCCGGCCAATCTTCGGCAGTCGATGAAACTGCACCGTGGGCTGCCGGTGACAATCCATTTCCAGCGAGAGCACGTGCCCGCGAAACGCCGGCGCTTCCGCGATGAGTTTCAGCAGCATCAGTCCGAAATCATGAGCGGCATCGCGCGTTGCGCCCATGATCTCCACCGTCAGATGCGGCGGATACTCGTGCCGGGGTTCGGTCACCAGCATCGCCAGCGGCGCGGCCGGCGTGGTGATCCAATAGATCGCGCGGCGAACGCATGCCAGCCGCTTCCCATCGGCCAGAGCGACGTCGTGAAATTCGACCGGCCCGGCAAGAAACCGCCGATCGGCCGACGGCAGCGCAAACTTCGCGAGGCTCGGCTCTTCGTAGTGATCGTTGGTGAGAATGCCTTGCAGTTCATAAGACACGCCGTGGAGCGTCTTCAGTTTCTCGATCGCCAGATGGAGATTCGGCCGGTCGTAGATCGCGACGCTGTGCGAAACGAGAACCGCCTTCGTCGGCTTGACGCCCAGGTGTTCGCGCAGCCGCGATGAGAATGAAAGATGCCGACCGCCCCGCTTTTTGGCCACGTTTGACTCCCGATGAAAGTTGCGGTGATGGTAGGTTGCGGCGCGGCGTTGCTCCAGCGATTATCATCCAAACTTCCGTCGTTCACTTGTCGAATTGGAGGCTGCCTTGGCATTGCCATCGAAGGGAGACCCTCGTCGTCCACTCCATCTCGCAGCTCGCGCGGCAAGAGTGTTGGCAGGGCTGTTTCTGCTGTTCGGCTTGTGTACGATCCCCAGCGCCTTTTTCATGCCCCGAGCGGCAGGACCAGCCACTCTTATCGTGGCGGTGATGACTGCGATGGTTTATTTCGCACCGGGCGCCGCGTATCTCATCTTCTCAATTTACATGGCGCGGCGGCGCTTATGGGCCGTCATTGCCTGTCTGGCGTTGACATCGATCGAATTGCTGATTGTGTTCGCTGGCGCAGTGATGTCCCTGTTTGTGTTGCGTCGCCTCCCTAACACGGTCATGTACATCACACTGGGAATCACTGCCGTGGTTATCCTGGCGCTCGGCCAGCTCATTTATTATCTCATCCGATCCTTCGATGCGATCAAGTATGAGCCGCTCGAAGAACCCCGCGGCTTCGATGTCATCGGGGTGCAACCGCCGACACGACCGTCCCCCGATAACGCATGACATTCCTCTGCCAACAGCGACTGCGTTGATCGGCACTGCTAACCGTACGATGTTTTGTGCTTTTCGCATGGCAGCGACATTGGGTAAGCTTCGCGTTTCCAACCCAGGGAGCTTCACGATGCGGTTTGAACTTTTGCTTCTGCGCGTTGCATATGGAATTGGTCTCGCGCTGGCCGCCGGGTGTTCGATGGCGTATACCGCGCCCCCTCCGGGCGCCGACTTCAAAGCGATCGGTCTGACGCCGCAACAGCGCGACGCGCTGACCGACGACAATATCTCCGCAGCGCTTTCCAAGAAGCCGCTGGCGGCGTTTCCAACGGCCATCGCCGTGGCGCGAATTGAATCGCCGGGGTATCACTCCGACACCGCGCAAAGCTATGGCACGGGCAAATACAGCGTGGTGTTCGTGCGCGACGTGGAGAAGCCAGAGCAATTCGATCGGCTGTCGAAGCTGCCGATGATCGCCGGGATCGCCCCGCTGAATCCTCTGCTGCTGCCGAGCGATCTTCAGGATCAGCGCGATCTGCGGCACGCGGCGGCGCTGCTTCACGCCGACATGCTGCTGGTCTACACCCTCGACACCAAGTTCATGAATCAGGATATGGCGGGCGTCCTGACGGTGTTCACGCTCGGCGCATCTCCGAACCAGCATATTTCGGTCGTCACCACGGCGTCGGCGGTGCTGGTCGACACCCGCAACGGCTACATCTACGGCACCGCCGAGGCCAGCGAGAAGCGAGACGGCTTAAGCAACGCCTGGTTCAGCGAAGCCGCCGCCGATGGATCACGGAGAGACACCGAATCCGCCGCCTTCGGCAAACTCGTCGACGACCTGCAAACCACCTGGACTGGGGTCGTGAAGCAATATGCCACCACGCCGACCACGCGGCCAGCGGCGCAGTGAGCGATCGAAAAAATCGTTGGAACGCGATTCCGGTCACTGCTTGTTATTCTCATAGCTTAAATCGTGATGAGATCTCCCTGCCGACGCTATCCGCACCCATGTATCCGAGACTTGTCGAATCCAAGCCCATCAACTTCAGCTGACGTAGAAAAACTGGCTCTAACGATGATGGAATATCCCACCGAACCGGTTGCGAGGTGACCAAATGGCTGATCTTGTCCCCATGATCGACATTTAGCCTCCCGGCAATAGTGAAAAATCCGTGCTGTCGGCTCATACGTTGAAAGGGTATCGGGGAGTGAGTGGAACAAAACCAATCCGCAGCGCCTACCTTGAATGCGTGCGCATTAAGGTTCACTGTATTGTCGATCTCACGACCAATGCCATGAACATTCCAATTCTTATCAGCTGCCGCAGTTAGCTCCGTGTTTGAAAAGCTCCAGACGGCACCGTCTTTTTGCGGACACTCAACAACTGCAAAGAAGAGTGCGACGAAGGGTGAATAACTCCAGTCCAATAGTCGTGTCGGCGCACCGTAATGCTGAAGGACCGCGACGGCGGATGTTGACATTGGATCGTTCGGATGACCAAGGAACGCTTGCTCAAGATAATCAAGGAACGGTCTCGAACGTGTTTTAAACTCAACGGCGATATCGAGTTCACGTTTTATCAGGGCCGGTTCATCAGTGAGATGAGCGAGCCGGTTCAAGCTCGGCTGTAGTTTCCAGCTGTTATCTGATTGGCCGCGAAATCCGGCGTTGGGTACGTCCGCCGAAAGAAACTCCTGAAAAAGCGAGCTTGGGTCGGTTACCCGTTTTATATCCCAGGCCATATTCTCTTTTCTGGCTGTTCACCCGACAATCGCGTTCAGCGCCGCGAGCAGCAGCGTGACGTTTCTTGTCGACGCTGACGATCCCATCAATCCGATGCGCCAGGCTTTGCCCTTGAAGTCACCCAGGCCGCCGCCGATTTCGATGCCGAAGTCTTCTAGCAGGCGTTTGCGCGCGGGAACATCTTCGACTCCTGCGGGAATGTGTACCGCGTTGAGCATCGGCAGGTGATGGCCGGCCTCGCTGACATAATCTACGCCAAGAGACTTCAGGCCGCGGGCGAGCAGTTCGTGCGCGGCGCGATGCCGGGCGAAACGCGCTTCCAAACCTTCTTCCAAGGTCGCGGCCAGCGCCTCGTGCAATCCGTAAAGCATGTTGATCGGGGCGGTGTGGTGATAGAACCGTTCCTGTCCCCAATATTGACGGAGTAGCGTCAGATCGAGATACCAGCTTTGAACTTTGGTCTTGCGAGCCGTGAGCTTTTCGATCGCGCGCGGGGATATCGTGACCGGCGACAAGCCGGGCGGGCATGACAGGCATTTCTGCGTTCCGCTATACGCCGCGTCCACATTCCACCCATCGATTTCAACCGGCACGCCGCCGAGGCTGGTGACGCAATCGAGCAGGAACAGCGAGCCATGCTCGTGAGCGGCGGCGCCGAGGCGATCGACCGGCTGATGCACGCCGGTCGAGGTTTCGGCGTGAACGATCGCCGTCACCTTCGGCTTGAACGACGCGATGAAATCGATCATCTGCTGCTGATCGATAGTGCGGCCCCACGCGGCATCCACGGTCTGCACTTCGGCCCCGCATCGGCGCGCGACTTCCGCCATGCGGCCCCCGAAGACGCCATTGACGCCGACAAGCACGCGATCGCCGGGTTCGACGAGATTGACGAACGCCGTCTCCATGCCCGCCGATCCCGTTCCCGAGATGGCCAACGTCATTTCGTTCTGTGTGCGGAAGACTTTTTGCAACCCGACGCGAATGTGGTCCATCAGCGTGAGGAAGACCGGATCAAGATGGCCGATGGTCGGCTGAGCCATTGCCAGTAGCACGCGCGGGGGCACGTCGCTGGGGCCGGGGCCGAGCAAAACACGCTGGGGAATGCGGAGCGGCGGTGTAGTCATAACCGCAGTTTATCCCGCACACGCTGTGGCTGTGCAACCGTGTGGAAAATGATCTGACGAGGAATATTCGACAGCAAACGCGAGACTAATACGCATTCCTCCCAATCAGTCAGCTTCTGAGGAGATATGACCGCGATTGAACTCAAGGGAAGCCGATCGACGTTAATGTTCGCCTGGCGGACGTTCGTTGTCGCTTTCGTTCTGATTGGTTGTATGTCGTTCGGCGCGGCCCGTGCCCAAGCTTCGGGAAATCAGGATGAACTGGTCAAGACCTATCTGGCGCTGGGGCTGCCGATGCCTCCGGCAGATGCGCCCCTCGTTAAGATCACGATGACTTCCGTCGTGAATGATGTCCCCGAGCGAATTGAGTGGCTTGGCTTTCTGTTGGACAACGGCTCCAAAGATCGTCCACCCACGCTGCTTATCGGAACGGAGGTTGTTCGCGAACGACGGAACTTTTCGATCGTCGATCCTACCCAAGTGAACATCGATCATGTGCTGGTCGATTGGAACGAGACGAATGCATGCTTTGCCACCGCGATTCAATGCAGGTCGCGCGGCTGGATTGAGTTGGCCGATCATTTGCAGGCAAAGAGTCTGGGCCAGGATTTTGGCCATCCGTTTTCGCCGTTTCGGCAACCGCCCGGATTGAATGCGAAAACCAACCTCGACTACCTGGCATGGGCTCATTGGGCCAATGAGGTCATGCGGACAGGGAGTGATCGGGCTCTGATTGCGAAGCGGATGCGTGAGTTGGTTCGGGCCGAACGTGCATTTAACGATGAGGCGCACCTCTCGTTGTTGCAATCGTTGGAAGCCGCGATTGCCCTGTCGGTCAGCAAGCCAGACACGGTTGATGCGATGGTCGATCGACTTGTCGATGTGACCACGGCGTCGATGGACGCCAGCAAAATCGATCCGAACTTTGCCCACGTGGGGATGCTCGGCTTTGCGGCAGTGCCCACACTGATCCGACATCTCGATGATAAACAGCTAACGCACGCACGAATTCCCGCGATGAACATGTACCCCGGCGGGTTTAAACACGTCGGGGATATTGCCGCCGAAATCCTTCAGGAGCTTGCCGGCGATGACCTGAGCGGCCTGTCGCTGCAGCAAAGCTTTGGCTCGGGGGTATCGTTTAAGCAAGCCGCGCTGAAGTGGTGGCAATCGGCAAGCACGCAGGGAGAGGAGCGTTATTTCGCGTCGCACGTGCTGCCGCAAAACGGCAAGCAAGACTTCCCTTATTTGCTGATGCTCAGGATCATTGTTGACAGATACCCTGGGCTCTTGCCGGAGCTATACACGACTGTTCTGGAGAAACGTCGCGACGTCATGTTTTGGTGCCTGGCGGACACCGTCGGAAAGAGTTCGCTGCCGGACGATATCAAGCTGAAACTGATTCGACGGGGAGCCGATGATCCAGATCTCGAAAATAAGCGCGCGGCGTTGTGGGTGCTGAAAGAGCTGGATCAACGGGAGTTTGTTGATCGACTTGTGAAGACACTTGACGCGTTGCCGAAAACACCGACCTCCGAATACTGGAGTTGTCGCGAGGCCAGCTTCGCGCCTCTGGTCAGGCAGACCGATGATCCGCGAGCTTGGCAGGCGCTGTTGTCCGCCGCAAAACGCGCCGACGTCTGGTTGCGGATGGAATACATGAATCCGATGGATTATGACTGCGGTCTCGGCAACCAATACCTCCAACAGCGACTCAACTTCCTGGCCGATTTCCTTGACGATTCAGAAGCGCGCGAGATTCCCAAGGACGGCGAGTCTGACGGGATGCATGGTGGACCTTTTGCAGGATTCTTCTTCAAACGGCTTGAGGTAAGGGATCTTGCCGCGATCGAGATCGGTTCATTGCTCGGCCAAGATGGTTTGCCCACCGTTGATTCCAAATGGAATCCGCAGCGATGGGCGGCATTTCGAAAGCGAATGAAAGACGCTCTATCGAACAGCCGGAAAACTACCGCCGAAGATCAACCTCGCAATTCAATTGATCCATCGCGCTAACACCGCTTCTATCGCGCCCGGGAATGGAAGACCGCCGCGACGAGGAAGAGGACCAGCCCGCCCAGGACCAGCATGCTGCCCAGCACCGCCTGGCTGAGTTCATGAAGGCGGAAGTCGATTTGCTGAAGTTCGTTTCTAATCTGGTCATCTGGCCACAGGGCCAGGGCGAGCGCGAGCACCCCGCCGACGATCATGGCGGCGCCGATGAAAGCCAGCAGGATGGATGACGGTTCGACGTTGCGATGGTTTGCCAACTGCGCGGTGGGCGACGGAAGCCGTTCCAGCGGCGCAGTGGCTGTCAGAGGTTTCATCGAGGGTTGGGTCTCCGGCACATCAGCCAGTTCCACTGCGGGGGCGGGGGCGGCGGATCGCGGGGCTTCGTCCCAATCGCCGGGTTTGGCGATGCGAACGGTGGACACCAGGATCCCCTGCTTAGCCGCCAACCGTTCGGCGTGCGGCTTGCTGCGGGCGCGCAGCACAATGTAGGTCTCCTGCCCGGTCTCACTATCCGCGCCGTCAATTCGGTAATAATTCGACGCCGTCGTCTGCGTCACTCCCAATGCTCCCGTCACTCCCGGTGCTCCATTACTTCATCACTGCCCGGTTTCCGGGACGAAGACAAACGTACCGTTCTTGTTCCCCACAACGATCGAAGGGATTTTCTGCCCATCAATTCGCCTGGCGATGACCTGTGTCCCCACGCCAGAATCATCATCGATCTTATGTGCAGTATAGCTGACTTTTCCGTTATCGCGCTTGAGTTCGAACCAATAAAGCACCGAAGGGGCCATCGCATCGGGATCGCCGTGAGAGCCGTGGGCGAAGTGGCGTTTGCCGGTGACGATATCCATGAGGCCGTCGCCGTTGACGTCGATCAGATCAACCGCATGCGGCTCGGAGAAGACTACGCCCTGCGGGTTATCCTCGGGCTTTTCGCCCATGATCAGGTGCTGTTCGAACGTGCCGTCCATCTTCTGCTCAAACCACGCCAAACCGTATTTGTGAGCGCCCAGCGCGCAGATGACGTCGGGCCGGCCATCGCCGTTGACGTCGTAGGCGTACATCTGCGACCCGCCGTTGCCCTGCTTGGGATCGAAGAACTGCACTTCGTGTTTTTTCCAAAGCGTCTTTCCGTCGACGCTTTCGGGTTGTTCCCACCAGCCGGTGGCTTCAAGGATGTCGTTGCGGCCATCGCCGTTCACGTCACCGAAGCCGATGCCATGCGTGAACTTCTGATAGTTTCCCTTCGGCGACACCGCGTGAAATTTCCACGGCTGAGTTGGATCCGAATCTTCCTGCTGCACATAACCGATATGCCCGTGGCTGCAGCAGACGATGACCGGCTTTCCATTCTTGAATAAATCGCCGAATTGGGGCGATTCATCGTCGACGTTGTCGTAAATCTCGTGACGAACCCAGTGTCCTTCCTTGCCCTTCGGGTTCTCGTACCACGCCGCGTCCTGGCCGGGGAAGCCGATGATCATGATGTCATCCCAGCCGTCGCCGTTGAAGTCGTAGCTGAAAGCGAAGAAGTTCTTCGAGTATTGCCCGTCAGGCTTGAAGCTTTCCACCGGCATGAACTCGTGCCGCTTCTGCGGATTAAAGTCGGGGCCTTCGTACCAGTACGGCCCGGAGACAACATCCATTTTGCCATCGTGATTGAAGTCGCCGAAGTTGGCGCCTTCCGAGTAGAAGGTGGTGGAAAGTACGATCTTCTTCCACTTGATCGGCTCATCGGCCGCGTGAAGCGGCATGGCGCAGATCAATAACGCAAGCATTCCGGCAGCGATGGTTCGGTTCATGATACGCCTATCGTGTTCCGTTGAAGGGGCGGGGTCAAGCGAAAGAATGACGATCGTCATTTGCAAGCCGTCGGTTATGTGCCGGCGATTCCCAAATGCATGCAGCCGCGATATCTTTTGCGGCTATTCGATCAGTAACATATTGACGTTTTCTTCGAGAACCAGGAGCCGATTCATGATCCGATCGCGCGCGGGGATAATGCTGCTGCCGACACTGTTGGCCGCGGCAATGCTGAGTTCATGCAAACGTAGCGGCGTGCCATCCGTGGGCTTTGCCCAGGAAGGGGACGAAAACGCCTGGCGAACCGCCGAGAGCAAATCCGTTCAATCCGAGGCGGACAAGCGGGCCATCAAGCTGAATTTCGCCAACGCCCAGGGCGACATTCAGAAGCAAATTGACGCGGTTCGCACGTTCGTGCTGCATCGGGTCAGCGCGATCATTCTCGCGCCCAAGGCCGAGACAGGGTGGGAACCGGTGCTCAAGGAAGCGCACGAGGCGAAGATTCCGGTGATTCTGATTGATCGCGGCGTTAGCGCTGACGACAGCCTTTACACCACGCTCATTGCCTCCGACTTCGTTCAGGAGGGCCAACGCGTCGGCCAATGGCTCGCCGAGAACACCAACGGCAAGCCGGTGAACATTGTTGAACTGGAGGGCAGCGCCGGCGCTGCCCCGGCGATCGATCGCAAGAAGGGTTTTGACGACGAGATCGCCAAGCATTCAAACATGAAGATCCTTGCCAGCCAGGACGGCAACTTCACCCGCGAGCAGGGGAAGAAAGTGATGACCAACTTCCTGCTGACACAAGGCGCCGACAAGATCAACGCGGTTTACGCGCATAACGATGACATGGCCCTGGGCGCCATCCAGGCAATCGAGCAGGCCGGCAAAAAGCCGGGCGTCGACATCATGGTCGTCTCGATTGACGGAATTCACGACGGATTGCAGGCGATTTTGGATGGGAAGATCAACTGCATCGTCGAGTGCAATCCGATCCTCGGGCCGGATGCGTTTGACGCCGTCGAGCAGGCGATCAAGGGCCAGACACTGGCCAAACACATGACCGAGAAAGATGCGTTGTTTGATCAGAAGAATCTCACAAAAGAGATTCTGGCGGATAGGAAGTATTAAAGAGTGGAACCTGGAAGTGAGCGATTTGCCTAAGGTGCGAATCGCCAGCATGGGCTGGAAGCCCATGTCACAGGGAACGTGCTCGAACGGCGCACCTGTGACACGGGCTTCCAGCCCGTGCTGAGCAACTCCAAATCGGGAGTTGCGCCCACAACTGAATAACTGATTTTCCCACCCTGACTTCCCGGAGGCGGATCAATGTTAAAACGAGTGGCCATCTTCACCGCGGCTTGCTTGACTGCCGCGACGGTCTTCGCTAATCCGGCTCCGAACCGCGCGCCGGTCGGCAATCGCGATCCGCTGCAACCCTCGCCATTCATGAAACTGCCGATCGGCCAGATCAAGCCGCAGGGGTGGCTGCGGAATCAGCTTCTCATGGAAGCCGATGGGATGACCGGGCATCTGGAAGAAATCTCCCATTGGTGCAGCTTCCAGAACAGCGGCTGGGCCGATCCGAAATCGCCGCAGAAGGAAGGGTGGGAAGAGCTCCCCTACTGGCTGAAGGGGTACGGCGATCTCGGTTACGTATTGAACGATCCGAAGATCATCGCCGAGACCAAGCGATGGGTTGATGTGATTCTGGCCGGTCAGGATGACACGGGATGGTTTGGGCCGACGGCGCTGCTGCATAGCCGGGAGTGCGATGGGCACGTCGATCTCTGGCCCAACATGCTCGTGCTGAACATCATGCAGTCGTGGTACGAGTATTCACACGACCAGCGCGTGATTCCGTTCATGACCAGGTACTTCAAATGGGAACTGGATTATCCCGAGAAGGATTTCCTGCACGGCTACTGGCCGAAAATTCGTGCCGGCGACAATCTGGAAAGCATCTACTGGCTCTACAACCGCACCGGCGACGCCTGGCTGCTGGAGCTGGCCAAGAAGATTCACAACCACACCGCCAACTGGACCAAGGGCGTCGCGAACCTGCACAACGTGAACTTCGCCGAGAGCTTCCGCGAGCCGGCTGAGTATTGGATGCAGGCGAAGGACGAGAAATTCCTGAACGCGACGCAGCACGACTACGACACCGTGATGGGCACCTGGGGCCAGGTGCCCGGCGGCGGATTCGGCGCCGATGAAAACGCCCGCAAGGGGTACACCGACCCGCGACAGGGTTTCGAAACGTGCGGCATGGTCGAGTACATGCATTCATTTGAAATGCTCGAAAAGATCACCGGCGACCCGCGCTGGATCGATCACTGCGAAGATGTCGCGTTTAACAGCTTCCCGGCGGCGCAGACTGCGGATCTGAAGGGCCTGCACTATCTCACGTGCCCGAACCAGGTGAGCCTTGACCCTGGGAACAAATCGCCCGGCGTGCAGAACCGCGGCACGATGTTCTCGTACAGCCCCGGCGCGGTCTATCGCTGCTGCCAGCACAATGTCGCGATGGGCTGGCCGTACATGGCCGAGGAGCTTTGGCTTGCGACGGCCGATCACGGGCTGGCCGCTTCGATCTACTGCGCATCGGATGTCACCGCGAACGTTGCCGATGGGCAGGAAGTGAAGATCAGCGAACAGACAGATTATCCGTTTTCGGACACCATCGAGTTGAAGATCGGCACCGAAAATCCGGTGAAGTTCCCGCTGAAGCTGCGCATTCCCGGCTGGTGCGACGCTGCGAACGTCAAAGTGAATAACGAAGATCAGAAGATCGACGCGAAGCCGGACACGTTTGTCACGATCGATCGCACCTGGGCCGGGGGCGACCACGTGACGCTGAAGCTGCCGATGGCGCTGAAGGTTCGCGTGTGGGAAAAGAACAAAGATGCGATCTCGATCGATCGCGGCCCGCTCAGCTACGCTCTTCAAATTGGCGAAGAATGGAAACGCTATGGCGGCACCGACGCCTGGCCGGAATTCGCGGTGCTGCCAACCAGCGCATGGAACGTCGGCCTGATTGTTGACGAGCAGAAGCTGACCGATTCGCTCAAGGTCGTCGAAAGTGCCCGCAAGCTTGCGGATCAACCTTTCACGCCTGATACCGCGCCGATCAAGATCATCGCCAAAGGCAAAGTTCTGCCCGAGTGGAAAACCGACAAGAACGAGCTGCTTGAGCCGCTGCCACAAAGCCCCGCGACGGGGGACGGGCCGGTTCGGGATTTTACATTGATCCCCATGGGAGCCGCGAGGTTGCGAATCAGCTCGTTCCCGACGATAGCGAATCCATGAAAATTCTCCCCATTTTCCCTCCCCCGGCGTACACCAGGAGGGACTAAAGGCGCAAATCCTTGGACGACGATGCCTGAACTCCTCGAGCTTCGACAAGTTCGCAAAGTCTTCCCCGGCGTAATCGCTCTCAGCGGCGTTGATTTCACCGCCCGGCGCGGCGAGGTCCATGCACTGATGGGCGAGAATGGCGCGGGCAAGAGTACGCTTATTAAGGTGCTCACCGGTGCGTACCCGCGCGACGACGGCACGATGCAGCTTGATGGACGGACCATCGATCCCCGCTCGCCGCTGGATGCGCAGAAACTGGGTATCAGCACGGTCTATCAGGAAGTGAATCTGATTCCGACGCTCTCCGTGGCGGAGAACATTTTCCTCGGTCGACAGCCAAAGAAGTTTGGTCGGATTGATTGGCGGCGCATCTCTTCCCGGGCGGACGAAATTCTGCAAACGCTCAATGTGCGCATCGACGTAAGTCGCCAGCTATCGAGCTACTCGATCGCGATTCAGCAGATGGTTGCCATCGCCCGCGCGCTCGATGTGCAGGCGAAGCTGCTGGTGCTGGATGAGCCGACGAGCAGTCTGGACGCTAACGAAGTCGAGCAGCTTTTTGCGGTGATGCGGAAGCTGCGCGATCAGGGGATGGGGATCGTTTTTGTGTCGCATTTTCTCGATCAGATTTACGCGATCAGCAACCGCATCACCGTGCTTCGCAACGGAACTCTCGTGGGGGAATATGAAGCCGCGGCCCTGCCGAAGCAGAAGCTGATTTCGCTCATGATGGGGCGCGAGCTGGCGGAGTTTGAAGAGCATCCGCACGAGCCATCTGAGGTCGAAAAATCCGCCGCCGCGCTGCTGCGCGCCAGGGGCTTGGGGCGAACCGGATCAATTCAGCCATTCGATTTGGACATTTTTCCCGGCCAAACGATCGGGCTGGCGGGATTGCTCGGCTCGGGCCGCACCGAAATCGCCCGGCTTCTCTTCGGCGTCGACACCGCCACCGTCGGCGAGATCGAAATCGACGGTGAATCGGGGTCGATCAGCTCTCCACGGCATGCGATCGCGAAAGGCTTCGCGTTCTGCCCCGAAGACCGCAAAACCTCCGGCATCATTCCCGACTTGTCGGTGCGCGAGAACATCATCCTCGCGCTAGCCGCTCGCGGCAGCGTGTTCAGGGCACTGTCTCGCAAGAAGCAGACGGAGATTGCCGACAAGTACATCAAAGCGCTGGGCATAGCGACGCCGTCGGCGGAACAGGCGATCCGAAATCTCTCCGGCGGCAATCAGCAGAAATCGATTCTCGCTCGCTGGCTCGCCAGCAATCCGCGATTGCTGATCCTCGATGAGCCGACGCGCGGCATCGATGTTGGGGCTAAAGCCGAGATTCAGAAGCTCACCCTCGCACTCGTCAAAGACGGTATGGCGGTGCTTTTCATTTCATCAGAATTGGAGGAGGTTGTGAGAGTCAGCAATCGAGTTGCGATCCTGCGCGACCGCGCTAAGATCGCCGAATTGAAAGGCAATCAGATCAGCGAACACGCGATCATGGCGACGATCGCCGGGGACGCAGCTGTAGCGGATACCAATTGACGTCACGGGAGCACTGGCGAGAACGCCTGCCGTGACACGGGCTTCCAGCCCGTGCAAAGCAACGTAAACCGACGACCGACGCAGGATCTAAACGATCTACGAAAGCGTTTTAATTTGATCTCGGCGGGCGGAAATTACAGAAGGCTTTCGTCGTTAGCACGGGCTGGAAGCCCGTGTCACAACAGGCGTTCTTGTCACATCGAAATCCGGCATGACTCAGTTTTCAACGCCTCTCGATTACTCGTCACCGGCCGCGGAGCGATACAGTGCTGTCCCGCGTCTTTGGACTCGACTGCTTTGGCCGGCGCTGGGCTTGGTGCTGCTAATCGTTTTTGATCTGCTGCTGATTCCGCATTTTGGCCGGATCACAGTTTCGAATGGTCGGCTCACTGGGACGCTGATCGAGATCTTCCGCTGGTCGGGGCCACAGATCACCCTTGCCATCGGCATGACGCTGGTGCTCGCCACCGGCGGCGTCGATTTATCCGTTGGGGCGGTCATGGCGCTGGCCGGCGCAGTCGTCGGAGAACTGATCACGCAACGCGGCTGGCCACCGGTCATGGCGATCGCCGCGGCCATGGTCGTTTCGCTTGCCGCGGGAGCGTGGAATGGCTTGCTCGTGACGCTGCTGGATATTCAGCCGATCGTGGCGACGCTGGTGCTGATGGTTGCCGGCCGCGGCATTGCGCAAAGCGTGGGTGGATCGGCGCATCTTGAGGTCGGTGGATCGATCTTCGATTGGCTCGGCGGTTCGACCCTCGGGCTCCCGACCGAGGGCCTTGTCGGATTGCTTGTCTTCGCGATCACCGTCAGCTTCGTCCGCCTGAGCAACGCCGGCTTGTTGATAGAAGCGACGGGTGGGAATCCCGTCGCGAGCCGATACGCGGGTGTTGGCGTCAAGCGCGTGGTGCTGATGGCGTATATCTTCTGCGGTCTGTGCGCCGGGCTGGCCGGGCTGCTGCAAACCGCCGAGAATCATGGCGTCGATCCGTCGCAGATGGGAGTTTACTGGGAGCTCGACGCGATCCTTGCCGTCGTGCTGGGCGGAACCAGCCTGATGGGTGGACGGTTTAGCCTGACCGGCGCGGTGCTCGGGGCGTTTTTGATCGTGACGCTTACCACGAGCATTCAGTCCAAGGTGCCGGTGGAGTACGCGCTGATACCTAAAGCGATTGTGGTGATTGTGGTTTGCCTGCTTCAGTCGGATACGTTCCGACGGAAGATATCGAGGAGATAGGTTATGGTTTGGTTGGGTGCGCGTCGCCGAGTTCGAGAATGGTCCGGCATGGGCTGGAAGCCCATGTCACGGGGGGCGATTTTCACGTTCTAACGGCGTTTATAGCAATTGCATTATTAATGACATTAGCTGACTCGACATCTCCCCAGCACAACCGCTTCTCGGCGATCGCGCCATACCTGCCGCTGATCATCACGCTGGTGGTGTTCGCACTGCTTTATACCGGCGGCGCGATCGCGTTTTATCAGGACAATTTCGTCTCGCTTCCGGTCTTCGAGCAGTTCTTCTCCAGCAAGGCGGCACTCGGGATCATCGCCGTGGGGATGACGTTCGTGATCCTCTCGGGGGGTATCGATCTCTCCGTCGGCTCGGTCATGGCGCTCAGCACCATGATCGTCGCGAAAGTCGCGGCCGGTCATGTGTCCCCGATTCTGGGCATCGCGCTGGCGCTGCTTGGCGGCGCGGCAATCGGTCTGCTCAACGGCACGCTGATTCAGCTTTTTGAGATGCCGCCGTTTCTGGTGACCCTGGCGACGCTCTTCCTGGCGCGGGGCCTCGCGCTGATATTGAACGAAACACGCCGCATTGCCCTTGATTCGCGCGACTATCCCTTCTTCGACACATTCACATCGATGAACATCGCAATCGGCGACGTGCGAATTTACATGCGCACCGTCGTGTTCGTAGCGTTGGTCATTATCGCGGTGCTTGTTCTCCGAACGACGCGATTCGGCCGCAATGTTTACGCGCTCGGCGGCAACGAACAGGCGGCTCGATTGATGGGGTTGCCGGTCGCGCGGACGAAGATCGCGGTCTACGTCATCTGCGGATTTCTGGCGGCTCTTGCGGGCGTCATCACGCTTTCCGACTCTCCGGCCGGTGATCCGACGATCGCCGTCGGGTGGGAGCTCGACGCGATCTCCGCCGTCGTCATCGGTGGAACGCTGCTCACCGGCGGCGTCGGTTCCGTCGTCGGCACCCTGCTCGGCGTACTGATCATCGCGCTGATCGAGCAGATCATCATCACCGCCGGCTCCGATCCCTCACGCGCGCGAATCGTTAACGGTCTGCTGCTCGGCGGGTTTATCGCACTGCAAAAATCGCTTCCCGCAATTCAGCGACTTCGCCCCCGACTGAAGCCCGCCCGGCAGCTCATGCGTTCGCCGCGATGATCGCGGCCATGCGACCAGTGACGCCATTGTCGCGGCGGTGGGAGAAAAACTCATCCGCGTGCGTGTGCGTGCAGCGATCGGTGGAATCGATTCGGGATTCATCGACGCCCGCCTGGATGAACTGCCGCCGCAGGGCCTCGCGAAGATCGACGTGGCCCTTGCCGTCAATCCGGCGTCGGATCGGCGCGTCGCGTTCAAAAGCTTTCGTAAATTCCTGGAGCACTTCCGGTCCGACTTCAAATGCATCGAATCCGATTGACGGCCCGATCGCGACGAGGACATCAGTTGGGCTTGCGCCATGTAATTCGAAGAGCTTTTGAAGCCCCACCAGCGCCGCCCCGGCGACGACGCCGCGCCAGCCGGCATGCACCGCCGCGACGGCTCTTCCGTCCCGCGACGCCAGCAGAACGGGGACGCAGTCGGCGATACGAATTGACACCACGCGATTCGGATCAATGCTCACCAGCACGTCGCCCTTGGCGTCATTGTTGTGGGTCGAGCCCGGCGTCAATGTCCATGCAACTGCTCCGTGCACCTGATGCAGATAGGCACGCTCGACGCCGGCGCATCCCGCCGCCTGTTGAAGCAGAATGTAGTTGGCGCGAACGCGCTCGGTGGGGTCCTGAATGTCGCAGCCGTTGGGATTGCCGAGATTGAGTGAATCGAACGGAGCGGAGCTCAAGCCGCCGATGCGGGTGCTGAATGCGTGCCGCACATTCGCTTGCTGAAGCAAAGGGGAAATGTAAGTGACAACACCTCTCGGCGATGTGCGGCGTTCAAGCATTGTTGCGTCCATGCAAAAAAACTCGACTGCAATTATTGATTCAGCCGTTCGCGGTGATATCTCCGATCCACCGCGATTCCGGCCGAATGATCCAGCTGGGATATCCATTCTTCGTTAAGACATCTACGATCCCGTTCCAGACGTTGTTTTGAAGCGAAGGATCCGCGGGATTGCCTTCACTTAACCGGCGAACCAGCAAATCCCGCAGATCGCCGACGGTTATGCAGGACGACGCTTCCGCGTCAGAGATCTGCATGTGAAAGTAGTCTTCAATGTCCAGCAGGATTTCGACGGTTTCCAGTCCCACTTGTTTGCTGTTCTAACGATTATTCCGTGGCCAGCGTGCGGCCGAGCCAACGCTTGGCGGCTTCATACTTCGTCAACGGCTTTTCGCTTCGCAACAGCTCACGCAAGTTGTAATGCGTGAAGCGCGTTGCGCTGGCTACATGCTGGCTGTCAGCATTGGCGACCCAGAAGTCGAGCGTGTCCGGGCGGAACAACACTGATTGAATGTTGCTCGTCATGCAGACTGGCCGGGACATCAGTCGCAGCGCCGCGTCACGATCAAAACTGCCGTAACCGGAGGTCACGCGATTGCAGAGCGTCTTGTAACGATCGCCGGCTGACAGCAGCACCGCGTCGTCAAACGCATGCGGCAGCTCGGGCACCGCTTCTCCCGCGTGCACGACACGAAACACGCTCGGCGTGGCTTCGATGCCAACCGCCTGCTTGGTTTTCCCGTCGCTGATCACGTAGTAATAATGACACGTTCGTGGCGAGTCGCGCATGATGCGAATCGCGTCGTCGAGTGTATTTGCTTTCTCCATCACTTCGCGCAGCAGCTCGGCCATGGGCTTGCCGTCCCACTCACCGTAGCCGTCGCCGCCCATCTCACCGATGCTGATCCCTTTCTCGTTCATCGCGGTGACCGAGCCGATGAATCCCGCGTAGCCGAGGTTCACCCACGCGTTGCCGTAGCTGGGCTGATAGACCACGACGACGGCGTTTTGTTCCAGGCCCACACCGCGTAGGTAATCGAGCACACGGCCGTGATACATGTGGCCGTCGTTCACGGCTTTGCCATACAGGCTGAAACCGGTGCAATGGAACAGCTCGGGGAAGAAGTTCGAGAGTCGCGCTTCCTGCCGATCCATTTGAGATGCGTCAGCCATCGCGTCCATCTCCGCGAGGTACCGCTTATCCATATGCGGCTCGAGGCGTCCCTCGGCATTTTCGATCTCGCTGAAGAACCATTTGCCGCGATCGAACGAGCTGCCGACACCGACGCCATACAAAACGCGCTCGCACAAATCGTGAATGGCGTCGCGCATCAGCACGCCCTGCTGACGGCCCATCTGCTCGGGCGTTCCTTTGAGAAACAGCACGTGCGTTTGATCGATGGTCTCTAGCCGACCCGCGCCCTCCGACGCAACGAGTTCGCGATCACCCGTCGCGGGGCCGAGCGGTTCGGCGGATTGCCGCATGATCTTCGGGATCACATGAAAGAAACGCATCAGATGCCCGACAGCCGTCGTCTGCACATCTTCGCCGTCAGCGGCCTGAAGCTGCCAGCGATCATCGGCCCAGGCTGGTTCACGCGTGATGCGCGAGATATCAACTTGGATATCGAGATTTTCGCCGTCGGCATAGGTGATGCGAGCGGGAAGGCCGTCGCTTTGACGAATCCAGATTTTGCCATGACCTCCCGAATCACCCATGATCTGTGCGGCCGCCGGCAGAAGCTCGATCGCCAGCACATCGCAGGGCGCGCCATCGACAATTTCGACAGGCTTGGCCGTCACATCGAGCATCAGCGTGAGCATCCGGAGCTTCAGCCGCGAAATTGGCAGCGCGAACGGGCCGACATGCGTGGTGTCGAGACGATTCGGCTCCGCTTGAAATAACGCCATACCGGGCTTGCCTAGTACGGCGAATTTCTTGCTGATTTCATCAATCCAAATCGTCTGCCGATCGCGGGCCCCGTTAATTTTGAAATCGCCCGCGGTCGCGGCGATGCGAAGTCGATCCGGCGCCTGAAACGCGATATCCGCCCCGGCGTTCTCAACCGCGCTCATCAAGCCGTTGGATCGCGTGAGTTGCAGATGAGCCGTGAGCGTATCCGTCTGTGGCGGCGAATTTGTCTCAACCAAGTCTGCCCAACGAATCAGCGCCGCGTTCAGTTGCTCTCTCGGTGTAGGCGCATCGTCGGCATGGACGAAACCCGCCAGGCAGAAGATGAACGCGAAGGTCACAGCCGCTGGTTGGAGGTGGCGACGTGTTTGCATTGACATGCGAGGTTACGGGTGAATTCGCAGAGCGTCAATGAGAAACGGGCAACACAGACCGCGATGCGGATAGGATGCAGCCGTGGATTCAGATGAGAAACGACAATCGCTGATCGCCCGCTGGCTTTCCCGGCTGAGTTTCAGCTTCCTGATCGGAGCGGTGCTGTTTGGGTGGGACGCACGGCAGGAGTATTTGGCGACCCACGTCATTTCAGGCCGGACGGCGGCAAATATTGCGATCGCAGCAATATGCGTCGTGCTCGCGATTGTCGGAACGGCTTATCGACATCGGCGGCGCGACTAAGTAAGTCCGCTTAAAGATTCATGCAACTTTCGTCTGTACGTCATCATGGTCGAACATAAAGCCCATCCTCGCTCGACGGCCGTTCACCTGTCGGATGCCGCGCTTCAAGGCTGC